>Ga0302119_10000015_pt1 | contig 52910 bp, 24 predicted proteins | sample AG5_Tmax_MG_FD_203114 | JGI IMG/M metagenome (GOLD analysis project Ga0302119, IMG submission 203114) | Marine microbial communities from Western Arctic Ocean, Canada - AG5_Tmax | ecosystem: Environmental > Aquatic > Marine > Oceanic | place: Canada: Western Arctic Ocean | collected 2017-10-01 | reverse complement strand
CCATCGAGGGTCGCCACGATCGAGGTGGTGACACTGCTGTTGGTCCAGGAGACATTGAAGATGTGTGCACAGGGGTCGACTACCACTGCTGGTGAAATCACCGGAGGAGTGGGAACCAGTACCAGAGCACACTCACCGGATGGGGCCTCGATGAGATTGACCACTCCGATGACGCAGTAGAAGTATTCACCCGGATTGACCGGATCTGTGTGAGAGGTCTGGTCTCCCGGCAGTCGTCCAACGGGCAATCCGTCACGCACCACGATCACCTCGTCGTAGATGGTCTGGTTTTCCCAGACGAGAAGGGCGCCGATGTTATCAGGAGTACAAGCGAGTGCCCCTGGAGCTGGCGGCGCGACGGTCACACTGCAAGAGGTATCCAAGGATGGGAGGTCCTGATTGACCGCAACCACCGAGTAAGAGTAGATCCCAGGTACTGCGATTTCATCGAGGTAACTGGCGATGGATCCTGGCAACACCGAGAGCAACTGACCGTTTCGATACAGTTCGACGGTGACGTAATCGACTCCGGTGTTGGTCCAGTTCAACTGAACTCCGGTACCGGGAAGGGCAGCGCAACTCAGATCGGAAACCGGTTGGGCGGCAACCCTCACGTATGGATCGACCTTCAACAGTCCCCAACAGCCACCGGTGAAGGCGAAACTGTCGGTCATCCGGTACATGTATGTTCCTGCAGATCGGGCTTCTCCACCCGCCTTGATCAAGATATTCTCGTGGGACTGCGCGGCAATCGGACCCGTCGACCCGGTGCTCATGCTCTGAGGATTGAGGCCAATCCGAGAGGAGTCGTCGGTGAAGGGTTGCCGTTGCCAAGCGTGTCCAGACAGCCCGAAGGCGTGACCGGCATCTGATCCGCCAGACTGTCCGACCCGGAACATGACCAACTGGCCCGCTTCAGCATCGCAGCCAGGAGTGGCTGGATCGAGGCAGGGAAGGTTGGCACAACCGGTGAGGGAAGCGGTAGAACTGAACACATTGGTGTGATCCATCGACGATTGCTGCACCCAGGGAGGTGAACTGTTCACACCCATGCGAAGCCATGTCGGTTCGGTCCGGTAGTTGTATCCGGCCAAATTTTGTAACTGTTTATCATCGAGTCGCTGATTGAGTTGTCCCTTGCTAAGCAGAGGGAACGAGTCTTGTACCTGCAAGACATATTCTCGATAGAGCAGTACTCCATCCTGGTCGAGAATATCAGCCTCATAGCCACTTCTGGCCTCGACATAGCCGTTTCCATCATGGTAATCGTAGAACCACTGTGATCCCTGCGGTTCGATCACCAGCGAGCCGAACAGGCCATGCTTGTGATGATTGAATACGTCTCCGAAGGAACGAAGATTGGTCATTCCGAACTCGATGGGAGTGTACTGAACCGATCCATCCGGTTGCGCATCGATGGATCCTGCGTACCAAGCGTACTGCTTGGTATCACCGGGACCCGCAAGGCTATCGGGGTTCCATCCGACGTTGGAGGAGGATCCTGACCCGACATCATGGGCGACCAGTTGAGGGCTGAGTCCGACGGTGGTCTGGACCGACTCGATTCCGTTGATTCGAGGATCTCCGATGCCGGGTTGGATCACTGCAGGAAGCATGTTGGTGAGAGACACCTCGATGCAGTCACCTGCGTTGGCACGGATCACCAGCGGTTCCACTTCTTTTTGGCCTGTCATGAACGAAATCATGTCTTCCTCATGGATGTAGAGCAGTCCATTGGGGTCAAAGATCGTGAACTGATCGTTGTACATCAGTCCGGCACCACCCAGAAGATCGGCGGCACGCCAGGCCTGGATGTGAACCTGTCGAATCGGCGGTGATCCAGGACCGGTCGGGCACAATCCAGACTGCAAGGGGTGCTGTGGACGTGGAGTGGAACCGGAGTTGTTGGGAAGGAAGGCGAGTCCAGATTCAGCCTGATGATAGGCTCTCATGATGCCCCAGATGCCGTCCTTGGCACCACCGTCGACTGAATCGAGATACATGTAGTCGGTCGCACCATGGCTACCGGCAGTGTGTCTCAATCCGTCGCCGAGTTTGAAGTACATCTCGAAGTGCTCCGAGATGCCATAGAACTGCATGTTGGTGAATCCCGAATTGGGGTTGGAGCCTTCCTTGAGCCAGCGGTTGCCATTCACGGTGAATGTGTGGAACTCCTCCTGCGCACCATGGGCGATGGAGATCTTCACATTGTCTCCCTCGTAAGCACGTGCCAGAGGGGTGAACGGATCGCCGTAGACGGACGAATCGAAGGAGGAATTGGCGGCCCCCCCTGATGGTCCGCGAGTCGGAGGATCGTTGCGATAGTTGATGGTTTGAGCGCCACCGCCCATCGAGATCGCCTCGGGGCTGTTCATGCCAGACATGTTGGGCCAGTTGTTGGTACCGTCTGTCTGAGCCTGAGCTTGAGCTTGGGACATGGGAGCATTGACGGGATTGTTGGCACCGTCATAAACCGGCATCCATTCTCCCGTTTCGAACACGAATTCACGCACACTGTCGGCACCCTGTACCCCAGCAAGAACATTGGCAGCCCAGGTGGTGGGTCCACCATCTGATCTGGTTCCCAGTAGCGTGTTGCCGTTGGGGTAGGTCCAGATGGAGTCGGTCGGTTCGACTACTAGCAGCGCGTAAAGGCCGTGCTGCTGGTGAGAACTGGGACCGAAGTGATCATGAGTGAAGACTGAGCGAATGGTGCGGTCTTCTCCCTGATTATTGACCAGGGGATCGGCCCACCAGCGCTGAACGGTGGTCTGAGCTCCGACCCACTCGTCGTTGGAACCGGGACCAAAGACTGGATGGGTTTCTGCAGTCAGCAACTGTTGGCCGGCATTATTGGCGGTCTGCCAGACATTGTTGGCGTGGATTCTCTCCCGCACTTCATCCGGCGAGAAGGTACCGTCCTCGTAGTTCCAGCCGTTGGCCCCACCATCGGACGATGTGACATCGAACTTCACCAGGTGAATGTGCTGACCGATGATGTCGGTCGGCGTGAAGATCTGGAAGTCATCGAGATTGAGGTTGTTCGGCATCAAGTTGGTCGATTCGAACACGATGCACTCGCCGGAGTTGGCTCGGAAAAAGAGTGGTTCCGGGGACCGGGTTCCGTTGAGAGTCGGCATCACATCCTCGTTGAGGACTGCGATTCTCGCCTGGCGATCGTGCCAGCCGAGTTCGTTGATGGTCATGTCGAACTGGATGTACGCAGCCTTGTAGGTGCGTGTTCCAACCGCTCTGTTCAATCCATTGCCGTCGATGAATTGATCGGGGCAGGGATCAGCAAAGGGTGCTCCCGCTGCGGGAGCGCGACCGTTGACGAGAAACAGCCCGGCGTTTCCAGAACTATCGAAGGAAGGATAGCCGCGGCCTGCCCAGTTATGGCTGTCCGTCACATCGACGGCACTGTTGCCCAGAATCCCGGCATGGAAATTCTGCGCAGCGACTTCAAGTGCTGTTCCGTTAGGCGGTAGCAATTCGATTTCTGCGGATTCCAACACCCTGCTCCAGCCGGTCTTGGCCGGGTGTGGGTCGTTGGCCGCGACCCTTTGATGGATCGGATCGGTCAGGAACTTGGCGGCAATCCCGCTCACACCATCGATCACAGTACTGGATTTGATGCGATGTCGTTGAAGACCTCCATCGTGGACCATCTCGAGTGGCGGTTGCGGTGCCCGGTGTCCTGCTTCTCCTGCCATGTAATGCGGGAATCCGGGGAATTCTGTGGTGGGTATCGGCGGCATCACCTTGCCCGGGAGCGGAACGAGCGCCGGGACAGGTGTGCCCTGGGGGATCTCTCCATCGGGGAGGTTCCTTGAAGTGGAGCCATCCTCGAACACATCATGGGTTCTCCACAGGCTCCACATCCCCTGGGCGAAGTGAGGATAGAGGTGACAGTGAAAGATGCTGTCGCCGGGAGTCTTGTTGCGGTTGCCACTTCCATTGTAATTGATTTCGTAGGTGTAACTACTTCCTGGAGCGATCGACTGGGAATCGAGATAAGTCGAGTTCGGATTCCTCGGTTCGAAGAGCCACTGATGGGCGTGGAGGTGGAACACGTGGGTTTCGGCTCCCATGTGAAGGTTGCGGAATCGTACGGCGTCACCGAGATATGAATGATAGACATTCGATGGATCGTCGGAGAATGATGCCCTCTCGACGATTCCGCTGACAGGATTCCGGGTGACAGGCATCGATGGATCGCCATTGGCCCAGGACTGGAGGAAGAATTCCTCGAACTTGCATTCTCCACAGTTTCTCGCCGGGCCATCGCCAGAACGAGTGGAGATGATGGGAGCACCCATCCCAGCAGTTCCGTAGTTGATGGCGAAGGCATCGCGAACACCCGCATAGAGTTTGTCCTGCTTGAGCACCGGGTATGCCTGCGTGATGCCGATCTCATCATGGAAGATGATCACGAATTCACGGTAGGGGTCTCCGCATGTGCTGGAGGGAGGTGCGTCGATGCAATCTTCGCCCCCTGGAACCACGATGGCGGTGAGGTCTGAATGAAGGGTATTCAGGTTGTCATCGAGAATCCTGAAGATCGGTTTTCCACTGACATCGGTGGTGTTGTAGTCGATCTGGGGAGTGCCGTTGGGGTTCAAGCCAGTGGTGGCCAGTGCCAGCTCAGTGTCATTGACCTGAGACCTGTACCAGGTCGAACCCTGCGGCTGAACGGTTACAGCTCCAAACAGTCCACGAGCGATGGCTCCTTGGGCTCCTTCTCCTCCGATACTGGAGGATGGGGAATGGAACGCGAACTGGCCTTCAGTGGTGCAGTAGTAAGTAAAGGTCGATGATTGTGTCGCAGCCAGAGCGGAGGCTCCATTGACTCCCAGCGCCAGCCCTTCACTGGCAGGGGAGGTGGGCTCCAGTCCGTTGACGTGGAATGCCACGGTTCGAGTGCCGTTATTGCTGCCGCCTCCATCAAAAGGGGAGGGTGAGGGACTCAACAGGTTGGTGAGGGTGATCTGGAGACAGTCACCGACATTGGCCCTTAGAACCAGTGGGCGTGGACGCTTGTCATTTCGCAGCCGGACATTTCCGGGAGCGATGGCGGTGCCCGCGACTCTCGGAATGACATCGTGTGACAAGGCAAAGATCATCCCGTGACGATCTACAGCGCCGTAGCGGTTGTAGGTGATCACCTGATCCAGAGCGACCACATCTGCAGTGACGGTACGGCTACAAGGAACCGCATAGTACTCGGGGTCAGGACCCTGGGCGTATCCGAAGGTGGATCCGGCCAGTACTGCCAGCAGGCTCGCTACCTGAAGCATGTTTCTTTTCAAGGTTCTCCCCATTCAAGTGAATGCGTCGGGCGTCCACCCGAGTCACACATCCCATAGGATTGATAGCGCCCAACCGTCTGCATCGAAGCCGTTGAACTGCTTACCCGGGGGAGGCAAGCGAAAACGACGCAGTGCTAGCCGCAAATATAACTACCCCCACAAAGTTCAACCGTCCGTTCCTCCGCTGGTCGAAGCCAAGAGGAACAAGATTGATTTCTCTCATCCACAATGGTCACCCCTCGATCCTATACAGAGGTGGGCATTGGATCAACAACGTAAACACGGGTTGAAGATCATTCGTTATGTACTAATCGATTTTAATGATAGTCATGTTAGGCAGTTGATAGCGTGGTGGATAACCGCTAAATCGGGTGAATAAGCAATATGCGACCTCTGTAGAGTAATTTGTTCCGGGCCAACCATGTCAACATGACTTACCTGCTTCTTTCGACATATGGTTGTATGTTCAGAGAGATTACAGATTCTACTCTTGTTTGTAAGCCCTGAAGGGCTAGGATATTTAGTTACAGAGGCCGTTAACCTGAATGTTAACAAGCAGGGGCAGGTCTATGAGACACCGACAGGCGGAGGTGCCTGGGGTTGATTATTCAGAGATAGAACTGGCGGATCAGCCGCGGTTCCGACGGAGGCGTGACGCTCGGTGGCTCTACCGGGCCCAGAGATAATTGAAATGAGACTGCGAATCATGCTGAATCAACGATTTCGTCATCAGCAAACTGATGACTGTATTGAAGGGAGTTTCCGGGCAATGACTACTCATGGAATCAAATACATCGCCCTGCTGGTAGCTCTGGTATTAGGGTTATCTACTTTTGGAACTACGCAAGTTACTCCGCCTGACCTGATCAGTGTCGGGGGAGCGAGCGAAGGAATCACAGGAGCTGGAGTCAGCGGTGAGATCGAGTTCTTCTCGATCGATAACCCGAATGATCCCTGGTCCTCTGGAACCCTGGTCGTGGCCGGTCAAGTCTGGATCATTCCAGCAAACCTGGTGGCGGACCTTCCTGCAAATCGTCTGACGATGTGGCAGATGATGCAACAAGCTCCACCCGAGGCGCTCGCCCTCGGTGAGACCGGACTGTGCAAGGGTGACAGCACCGTTCGTGGTCGTGGCGGAGCCATCGCCAGTCTTATCGGCAATCAGATGCCGGATGGACGAAATATCGCCGGCGACTTCTTCCTCCAGAAGAGTTCGGACTTCCTCACAGGAGAAGTGACCTACATCGATTACGACGAGGGGTATGTGTGTATCAATGGTGTTATGGGCGATTCCGCCACTGGAACCATGGTCCGAATGAATGACCCCGAGGGAGTGCACTCGATTCAGTCTGGTCCTGGGTGTCTTGAGGGACAGCCCAACTGCACCCCAGATATCCGCTTCGGCAACGACCCGGAAAACTACACCATGGTCTTCTCCAATGGATATCCGATGTGCATTCCCAGCACTGTCACCGGAGGTGCACGCACCACTGGTTCCGATGCTGACGGAAATGGCGATGAGTTCTGCCCCAACTACAACCGTGAAGGACCGGTTCGGGGCAACGGAACAGAAGCCACCGATTCTCGCTTCCAGGCGCCACTGCAAATCGGAGACATGATGAGTGCCGAGGGTAATGTCGAGAGTATCAACGGGGTCACTTTCTTCTCCTGTCACAGTGCGGCGAATGGAAAGGCCATTACTTCGCGAGATGATCCCACCCAACCCTCTTACCTCATGGCTGACGAAGTGGAGTGGGATGCTCCTGGATTCAACAACGAGCGGGTCAAGGTGTTGATGATCGGTTTCTCGACGCTGGATAGTTCGCAGGTCGATATGTTTGCGGTCGACCTCGACCCCGCGAACCAAGAGAGTCACGAGCGGTTGATGGGCAGTACCAGAAATAACCCAAATACTATCAATCATGGAATCGGCCAAGGCCGCGCCGGCGTCTTCAAGGTTGTCTACGATGTGGACTTCCTCAAGGGAGCACCTGTTACGATTCGTCGCTCACCCTGTGCGAACCTGACCAACGCTGGATTTGATGTCTGCCCCCAGGGGGGAACCATCAGCGAAGAGTTCGCACTACTGGCTCCCATCACTCGAGATGTCCAGTTCCGTGCGATTCACGGCGATACCCTCGATGAGGGAATCGAAGCCTACAACATGCAGGGAGATGCCTGGACTCATGACCAGTACCTCACTCCTGCGGGAATCGGCCATCCGGAATGGGATGAGATCGATCTCAATCGCATGTGGATGCCATTGATCTTCGCCGGTGAAAACTGGAATCTGGATCGACGTCTTGGCCCTGGTGGTTGTATGGATTTGAATGACGACGGAAACGCCGATTGCGAAGACACCACATCGACGCCGGTCGGAGACCTGCACCTCGATCCGTACCCCTACGGCGGTCTCAATCCGTTGACTGGAATCCTCGGTGGAGGAAATCTGCCGATTGGAGACGACGGGGATGGGTTCGATACGGTCCTGGGAGAGATCTGCGATAACGGTATCGATGACGATGGCGACCTTGCCATCGATTGCGACGACCCTGAATGTGATCTCTTCGCCGATTGTGTTCTTCTCGACCAAGCTGGCGGAGAAATCGGCGAGCTCGGTTTATGTGGAGATACCATCGACAATGATGGCGACGGACTGATCGACTGCTTTGATCCTGAGTGTGCTGGTTCTGCCGACTGTGTCGGAATCGGAGCCGTACTCGGTTTCACCTTTGTCCCGACCAACATGGAAAGAATCTTTGGCTACTGGCCAATGACCTACGAGGATCTGGATGGTGATCTGCTCAACGGTGCGGAGACCCTGACCACCGTGCTCCCGTTCATGACGGCGCAAGGTGCAGTCTCTAGCTACGCGACAGATTTGAAACCTGCGCCAGGCATTGCAGCAGACCTTCCAATTATCGTTGGACCCTGTGAGGGTTTCAATGCGGATCCAGCCGCCGCACTTCCGGGGGCCTCTGGTATCGCCGCAACGGTGGATACTGCCATGGTCATCGCGGAATCCGACATCGCCACTGACTCCGATGGAGATCAACTCACGATCACCTTCGGTGCTGGAAGCGACGGCGGAACGATGGCGCTGGTTGGCGGAGATTATGTATACACCCCGGCGACAGGATTCGTCGGAAATGAATCATTCACCTTCACTGCGACGGATGCCCACGGTGGTGCTACCACCGGAAGCCTCAGTTTCCAAGTGGCGCTGTAGAACGCGATAATATTGGCAATGTGGAATAACAGGAGAGTGGACAACATGTTCAACGAAAAGAATAGAAAGAAGGGTAGGATGACATCTCTCACGAGATCCTTTGCCCTGCTGTGCTCGATTGCGATGATTTTCGCAGCGGGAATAGCACAAGGCCAGGTTAGCGAAAGCCCGCCACCGACTTCTCGGGCAGTCGTGGTGTTGGGTGAAATCGAGCACATCTTTGTCGACGATATGGAAGATATGTTCTCAGCAGGATGGATCATCGCAGACGGTACTGCGGTCAGGGTCCCTGCCAACCTGCTCATCGACCTTCCAGCCAACCGGATGACCCTTCGAGATTTGATGAATGGGGCTCCGGCAGATTGTCGTGCCAACGGCGAATCGGGGCTTGCCAGCACCGATCAATGCTTGGTCAGCAAGGCCCTCGGTGGTGGTGGTTTGCAGGCAATCTGCAACCGTATGCAGGATGGCTTCACCATTGCTGGTGATATCTTCATCCTCAAAGATATGGTCGGAAACGTCGCAGGTGGGATTGTGGGACCGACTGTCGGCGGATATGTCTCCTATATCGATTACGATCAGGGCTACTTGGTTGTCAACGGTGCCATGTATGAGAAACCGGCCGCGGATGGTGGAACCGATAGAAGAGGTTTGATCGTTCGGATCAACGATCCGGAAAGCCGTCAGACGGTCCAGTCGGGTCTTGGATGTGATGATGCAAATGGAGCCAACTGTTCCCCGGATGAACGTTTCTGTGTCGATCCGGATAACTACTCGATGACCTTTTCGACCGGATATCCGGTCTGCATTCCCAGCAGCGATGTTACTGCCCCAGAGCGTACTAATGGTGCAGACTCCATCACGGGTATGGGCGACGAGTTCTGCCCGATGTGGAATCGCGAATTTACCGGGCCTCGGCAGAGAACCGTTCCCGACTCGAGATTCTTCGTTCCGCTGGTTCCAGGAGATCCGGTCGGTTTTGATGGTAACTTCGAAGTGGTCAACGGTGTTCGCTTCTTCTCGACCTACGGTGGAACGATCCAGCTGGGTCTCAAGACCAAGGATCAACCGGACCAGCCGGATCACATGATCTGGGCTGAGGTGGAGCAGGACTGTCCGCCCTTCGATAACGCCAGGATCAAATCGCTCTGTATTGCGTTCACGACTCTCGAAAGTTCCTGGGTGGACTTCTACAAGCTCCACAAGGACCCAGTTTCTGGTGAAGATATCGAGTACCCATGGGGTTCATCTGTCGGAAACATCGGCACCAGGTTCCATGGAATGCCGCCCAATGCTGGTGGCATCTTCAAGGTTGGTTACGATGTCGATTTCCTGCTGGGAGCTCCTGTCAGAGCCGGGGTTAGCCCCTGCCAGAACCTGCAAAATGCGGGCTGGAATGTCTGCCCCAATGGTGGAACTATGACGGAAGAAGTCAATGTCTCGATGCCTGTTCACAGGGAGATTGTCGGCTACTCTCGTCACCGTGATGAACTGCTGCCAGGCATTTTCCCGGTCGACGTGCTTGGCCGAGAAGCCCAGCATGGCATGTACGTGACCCCCTCGGGAGTCGGGCACCCGGAGTTTGGCGAGATCAATCTCAACAAGACTGGCTTCCCCTTCGTCTTCGATGGGATTCCGTGGAATCAAGATCGACGCCTTGGTGTCGGTGGTTGCCCGGAAATCGCCGGAGCATTCGCCTGTGAAGATCCTGCCTCGGTTCCCATCGGTACCTTCGCCCTGGATCCGTTCCCGTCCGCGGGAGATCCCGATTGGGTCCAGCACTCCATCAACAACGGAGTCCCGATCTTCGCGGCGGAACGATTCAGCGCTTATCATCCGTTCGGTCCCGACGATTTTGCACCGCAATACGGACCCGATGCTCCTGCGCGTGAGTTCCCTCCTATCCTCGATGGATTGTCGGGAATCCTCTGTGACGTGACCAACGGCGCACCTTTTGCCGCCAGCGACGCTCTTCTGGCGGTCGAGGATACTGCGACTGCGATTTCAACGGCTGATCTTCTCACCAACGACAGTGATCCCGACAATGACAGACTCGAGGTCTTCATGGTCGAGGGAACCAGTCTCAATGGTGGATCTGTCAGTTCCGACGGTACCCTGGTGACCTTCCAGTCCGCTCAGGATTACAATGGTCCGGACGAGTTCTACTACAGTGTGACCGACGGTCACGGTGGAATTTCAAGAGGATCCGTCTCCGTGACGATTTCTGCGGTCAACGACGATCCTGTCGCTCAGATCGATGAGATCACCATGTCTTCGGCAGTTGCCTACGACTTCACCGATGCCGATCTGCTCGACAATGATCACGATGTGGATGGGGATACGCTGACGATCGTCTCCATCTCCGAAACCGTTCCAGGAACGGGAACGGTCACACAAACCGGTACGGGTCTGTGGCGTTTCGAAGCGACTGGTCCCGGGCTCAGTGCCTGGTCTTACACCGTGGAGGATGGCTTCGGAGGGTCGGCCATCAGTGTGGTGCGTTTCTGGGTCGACAATGCGGCTCCTGTCGCTACGGACGACCTTGCAACCCTCGACGAGGATACTCCTGCGACCATCAACGCTCTGCTGAATGACACCGATGCCGAAGGGGATACACTGACGATCAGCGCTGCTTCTGCTGGATCGCAGGGAACTGTTGAGATCGTCTTTGGTAGCAGCCTTCTCTACACTCCCGATCTCGACTCGAACGGTACGGATTCCTTCACCTACACCATCACCGATGGAAAAGGGACAGAGGCGACCGCCACCGTGAGTTTGACGATCAATCCGATCAATGATGCTCCTCGATTGGTCAATGACTCGTACCAGACCCTGGAAGATACCTTCATTGATATGCAGGTGCTGCTCAACGACTACGAGCCCGAGGGTCACAACATGACGGTGTCGATCCCGACCAATGCAGCCATCGACGGAACCGTCACACTACTCGCAGGTGGGGTAATTCGGTTCACACCGTTGCCTGACTCTGCCATCGGGCTTCCGGCGAACTTCGTGTACATCGTTACTGATGAGCTGGGAGCCTTCAGTAGCGCACACGTAGATGTTCTGGTGATTCCGGTGAACGATCAGCCCGTAACAGGGATTGATACTGCCCTGATGCTGGAAGACACTGCGACCACCTTGAACGTGCTGCTCAACGATGTTGATGTGGACCGAGATCAACTCCGGGTCAGTTCAGTCACACCTCCGGCCAACTTCCCTGGTAATGTCACCTGGGATGTCAACGGCACTGTGACTATCACTCCTGATCCAGATGCTTCATCGCTCACTCCATTACTGATCAGTTATGTGGCGACGGATGGAGTACTGGAAGACACCGGAACGATCAGCGTTGTGATCCTGCCGATCAACGACGATCCGGTGGCTAGCAACGATCTGGGTAACACCATGCTGGAGGACAACTCCATCGACATCGATGTATTGGCGAACGATACCGATGTGGACCCGGGGGACACCCTCCAGGTGGCTTCGGTGACTCAGGGAACCAGAGGCGTCTCGAGTATGCTCGCTAATGGATCGGTTCGTTACACTCCAAACCCGAACGAGCACGGGCAGGACCTGTTCACATACACCATGCATGATGGCGTTGGTGGACAGTCGACTGCAACGGTTGCCGTGACCATCGAGTCCGTCAATGACGTACCCGTGGCTGGCACACTTTCGGTACTCCCGATGGCCGAGGATGGAACTCGTTTCATCACTTCCGCGCTGCTTCTGTCAGTCGCAAGTGATGCAGATGGAGACCCACTTTGGATCACCAACGTGGGACAACCGGTCAATGGCTTGGTTACGATCGATACTGATGCGAACAACAACATCACGACATTGATCTACCACCCGAACGCCAACTACCACGGATCGGATACATTCAGTTACGACGTAACCGATGATGTGATCAAAGGCGGAACTCTCAGCAGCAGCTCCAGTTCAGTGACGCTCAATATCCTGCCGGTGAACGACGCTCCGGTTGCGATCAATGACGCGAATCTGTCTGTTATTGGCGGAGAACTCCTCGCCATAGCTCCTCTGGCTAATGATTCAGACCCCGACGGTGATCCGCTCACACTGGCAAGCCTTGCCAGCGGACCGTTCCACGGTTTGGCTGTGATCAATCCAGATGGCACTCTCGACTATACTGCAGATGACAATTTCGATGGCAGCGATACGATTCTGTACGTGGTCAGCGACGGTCACGGAGGATCCTCGACAGCGAGTATCGTGATCAGTATCACTGCACCGCCATCCACGGCACTGGCGGTGATCCGTGGCGACGCTAACATCGACGGCCACCTGGACGTCTCCGACCCGGTCGAAACGGTTCTATACCTGTTTGATGCGGATCCGGTGGCTTGCTTGCTGGCTCTCGATTCCAACGACGATGAACTGGTGGATCTGGGAGATATCATCTTCTCCCTCAACAACCTCTTCAGTACCGGTGCCGATCCGGCTGCGCCGTTCCCCTTCTGTGGTTTAGATCCGACCACGGGATCCCTGCCATGTGCAGGATTCGGCCTCTGCGACTGATTTAAAGTCAGCGTAGACCATCGGTTCAGGGCCCGCGGGATACTCCCGCGGGCCCTGATTTTTTGTTCCGGATTTCCTGTTGGATTCCGAAGATGGGGGAAGGGGGGGTACATTCTCGGTGAAGGACGGTTGTCGGGCTCTGACGAGATCGACAAGATCGCCCGGATCCGCTGATCCGCTGATCCGCTGATCCGCTGATCCGCTGATCCGCTGATCCGGTGGCTGACGCGGCTCAATTTCCGGATTTGCAGGAGGCGTGTTATACTTCCTCATGCTCCCGAGGCCGTGCTGCGGTATCGCTGGGAGTGCCGATGGACTGTGGATGGTGTAGATCCGCAAAGGACAATGAACGGCTGAATAATTCTGGCCAAGACGAAGAGGCGAGTGAAGCGATGAAAAGAAGTGCGACGATGACAGGCCTGCTGATCCTGCTGGGTGCAGGAGTGCTTCTGCAAGGAAGCGCCAACCCCGGTGGATGGAAGACGGGCCACACTTTTCCGGCGGGGCCACAGATCGTCTGTGACGCGCCGTTAGCGGAGTGGGGCGAACTGATCAAGGGATCGCCATTCCAACATGTCTTCGAGATCAAGAATCCTGGAGATCAAGTGTTGATCATCCAGAAGGTCAACGGCACCTGAGGATGCCTGGTCGCCGATCATGACGACCAGATCCCCCCCGGTGGGGTGGGAACCGTGACCGTGACACTCGACGCGAAGAAAGCTCGTGGAAAGAACATCACCAAGACAGTGACCGTCTTCTCGAATGATCCTGAAAACCCCGAGTACAAGCTCAGTATCAAGGGAACCATCCTGGAGATTCTAGAGACCCGGCCGCTGGCCCTGAAACTGCAAGGTCTGGCCGGAGGCGAACTCTCCAGTTCCTTCACCTTCACTGCGGGTTCCCCTCTCGATGTAGAGATCGTCGAGATCAAGTCGCGCGGATCGTTGCTGGATATCGGCGAACTGGAGGAAGTGAAGGTGGGTCGGGAATGGAACCTGTCCCTCACTGCCAAGGCCAATACTCGACCGGCGTTGATCAAGGAAAAGCTTGTGATAGAGGTCCTGACCAGTGACGGTGAGGAACGAACCCTTGATTTCCTGGTTCAAGTCGATCATCGCCCTCGGATCGTGCTCCAACCGAAACAAAATCTGAAGTTCCTTAACCGAGAGACGAGCAAGTTACTCGGTGGAGGGGAGCCGTTGGAGAAGAGCATCCTGGTGACCGGGGGAGATAAGACCATCGAGTTCGAGGTGACCGGAGTTCAACTCGATCCAAAGATTGCCGATGCGTTCCAGACCAGGATCGAGGTTGTCTCTCCAAAGAAGAGCTATCGGGTCTGGGTCACCTTGTCGGAGTATCAGAGTAAGCCCACGGTGCTGGGAAAACTGAAGATTCAGACCAATGACGAGGTTCGCAGCGAGATCTCGGTCTGGGTGATGGGGCAATTCCGCCAAGCGGGCAAGAAAACGAGCCGCTGAATCTCCGAGGCGCTGAATCGCAGTGAAGTTTGGTGATGGCAAGAACGCCGGGGAACCTGATCAGGTTCCCCGGCGTTCTTTTTATAGAGGAGTGTCGTTCCGGCCCACTCACCCACAGGTCGATGACGAAGATCAAACCGCATCGGTCGCTAGTGCCTGGGGAGACGTGTCAGACCTGTCTCTCCTGTCTCGCCTGTTCATGGTGTCGCGCGACAATCGCCAAACCTGTCAGTTTTTGTTTTTACTGTCCAGTGTTCACCCGGTGCAGGATAATCTAACAGGTCTCGAAGTTCTGGTTCATCCGGGGATGCCAGAGTTTGAGTTTATCGAAACGACTATTCGGTAACTATCTACCGATTCATTTGGAGCACCCATGTTACACCTGAGGCCGATACTGAGGCCGATACTGAGGCCCATACTGAGGCCCATACTAGGAGCCACTCCACTGGTGATGGTGATCAATTCCCTGCTGTGGGTCTCGATCAGCTGGGGTCAGCAGGTCCCATTCAACAGCCCGATTCCGACCGCCACCGGCATCTCGATCCGCGATTCGGCCACCGCCGATATCGATGGCGACGGAATTCTAGATTTGATCGCACTCAATGGCCAGGGGGTCATCACCATCAGCTTTGGATTTGGAACCGGTGCTCATGGGAACCGGGTGCGGATCGATCCAGGTGCAGGAGTCGACGGGTTGGTCCGCTCGCTCGACGTGGGGGATCTCGATGGAGATGGCGACATGGACATCGCGATGGCGTGGGCGACTCCGAGCGATCCTGGTGGATACATCTCGGTCTACATCAATGGAGGTGGGGTGCTGGGTCCGCGCCTCGACATCCCGCTCGATAGCCAGGTGAATCGGACTCCTTTTGATCTTCAACTTTGCGATGTGAATGGGGATGGGCGAGACGATATCGTCTGCTGCACCAATGTACTCAATCTCATCATGCAACCGGCTTCCTTGACAGTGATTCGATCACTGGGAGCCGTCAGCGGTGGAGGAGTTCTGTTCTCTGCTCCTTCACATACCGAGTTTTCCTCGCTGGCCACGGATGTTCTCGCACATGATCTGGACGACGATGGCGATCTCGATGCTGTGATGGCCTGTCGAGATGGAAACATGTTCGTGTGCTTGGAGAACGATGGAACCGGCGTCTTCACCGTGGCCTCTTCCATCTTCTTTCCGCTGTTACCCCACCCGTACTCGATCGTAGCCGATGACTTCAACGGCGACGGTACTCAGGACGTGGTGCTGGGGACCTGGATGACCAAGTCACTGATCTTGCTCGAAGGAAACGGAACTCTCGGATTCCTCGAGGGAGATGAGATTCCACTGGGAGTGTTTGGGTGGGGACTGATGCAACGGATCGGTATGGCGGATATGGATGGAGATGGCTTTCAGGATATCATCGCTCCATTCTCTGGAGGGGTGGTCGCTACCCGCTTCAACGAGGGCGATGCGAGATTCCTCGATGAATCCGCGTTCTTCAGTTACCAGGGGCCGCTCGAGGTTCGCTTTGCCGACCTCGACGCCGATGGAGTGGTCGATCTGTGGATGGATCACAGCGATCTCGAAGTGATCACGGCATTCTGTGGACCGCAAAATATCAGTGGTTACTTCCATCTTGAACCGCAGAGAGTGGCTGCCGGGCTACCGGCGCTGATCCCGCTGCAGGTGGCTGCCAACCGTGCCATCGAAGCCTATGACGTGGCGATCGAACTGGATCGTAGCCTGCTCACTCCGACCGGATTGACCCCCTCTGCCGAGGTGATGGCGGCGACCGGGCCCGCCGGCCCCGCCTTGTGGGTGGTGGATCTTGGCAGCGCTCCCACCGATCGGGTCCTGTTGAATTGCGATCTGGGGCTCCCGTCCGGCTTTGGCCTGGGAGCGGGAGTGGTGCTGGATTGCGCCGATTTACAGGTCGAGGTGGCGCTGGTTCCCAACCCGCTGCAAACCGCCGTCGCTCCGATCGGGATCAATGGCACCTCCACTGCCCTGATGAGGCTCTCTGGCGGAGTCATGGTGCAGGCGTCACTCTCCGCAGCGCTGATCGATATCGAGATCCCGGTGCCGTTTCTCCGCGGAGATGCCAATGACAATGGCGTCGTGAACATCGCAGATGCTGTGGTGATCTTGCGCCGGATGTTCGGCATCGATCCTCCAGGAACTTGCCTGGCGGCTGAAGACGCCGACGGCGATGGGGGCACCGACATCGGCGATGCGGTTCGAGTGGTGACCTACCTCTTTAGCCTCGGGGATCCTCCTGCAATGCCTTATCCCGCCTGTGATCTGGCTCCCGATCCACTGATCTTGCCCTGTACTCCTCGAATCAGTTGTCCTTGATCGTCCACCACTGATCGTCCACCACTGATCGTCCACCACTGATCGTCAGTGCTGCGAGGAATGAGGTTGTTGGAGCCGTTGAGGAGAGGCTGGAGCGAAGTTTCTCGCAACCCGAGCCAACTTCTTCTACCACCTCCAGGGCGGATCCGACGATTCCAATAGAAGGCCTTCAGCGATTCGTGGCTTGTCGACCGGGGTCGTTGCGACTCGACGTCTGAAGACGCGGAAAGCAGGGGCAAAATGCCTCGTGCAGAGGCTCTGGACGTCGATCCACCTGGGTCCGATAGATCGACAAACAGCGATCCTCTTCGATGCTTCTCTGACCATTGCCGTAGGCTACTTCCTTGCGGTTCCTGAGCTGGTGTGGCGCTGCTGGGTGAGCCTGCTGGTGGGGTGGGTTTGGAATTGGCGCAGTCTCAGCGCAGGTGCTTGTGGTGGACTGTCCGGATCCGCCTCTTCCTGCAGATTCAACTGGAGGAGAGATCGCTGGAGGATCTTTTCGACCTCCGTTCACTCCAGTGGTTTAAAAGATGAAACTGACCCGCCAGAATTGAAGTAACCCCTGTTCGATCGTGAGCGATCGAACAGGGGTTATCGTCTGGTAAGCACTGACGTCGCCAGGGATGGGGCCTAGCCTCGGAGAGCAACTCCGGCCATGCGGACGACGCGAGCGGCCAGTTCTTCGGGTTCAAAGGGCTTCGGAAGGATGTCATCGGCACCCAGCAAGCGAGCCCGATCGAGTTCGATGTCCTCCATTGCAGAGACCACCAGAATCTTGGTCAGGTTCAGATCGGGAGCGAGACGAACGTATTCGATGACATCAAATCCACCGAGGCCGGGCATCCGAAGATCGAGGGTCATGACGCACGGCAGGTGCTCACGAAGCAGCGATCCGGCGGAGAATCCGTCCTGGGCAAGGTACACATCGAAGTTGTGCTTCCGCAGTACGCGCTCGATGGCTTGCGCCACCAGCACATCGTCCTCGACCACGAGTACTCTGCGAGCCAGGTGCAGGAACTCTCGTGGAATCGGAATGTTGTTTTCTCTGAGAAAGGTCACGAAGTTATTGACCTCTACGCGATTGTCACCACGTCCGGGGAGTTGATAAGCTCTCAGTTGTCCCCGCTGGATCCAGCGAATTACTGTGCGGAAGTTGACTCCGCAGTAGTTGGCGATCTCACCAGTAGTGAGCGTCCTCTTGTCATTCATCCCACACTCCTCGCTACTCTCACCTGAACCGCAACCGGATGCATTGGTTACAGGATCGAAACTCTTCTTGCTGTGATTTTGTGCGCCGTAACGAAGCGGTCTGAAAAGGAAGAGAAGGCGGACCTTCGCATCGTTTGTTACTACTCCGTGTATGTTTCCTTTTGTCTATTGTAATGACTTGTATTTTATTGTCAACTGTCTGGACTGACAAAGCGATCCCGCGTTGATTCCACCTATATTGGAGATTAGAGGCATATTTCAGCATCTCAGTCGATTTGGACAGTACGACCATGGCTTTACGTTCGGCGGTGTTTGACTATTATTGTAAACCCTCGCTCTGGAGCCCAGGCGGCTCCAGAGCGAGGGGAAGGGCCTCGATGATATGGGCGGCAGGATTGTCGGGATCAGGGGCAGCCAGGCGATCCTGGGCACTCCAGGGCGTCTGCTGTGGGATCGTCGCCACAGGTCAGTCCGGGCGCAGGAGGCTGAGATCCGCCGCTGTACAGGTAGAGCAGCAGTAACAACGGGTCGCTGATATCGAGCGTACCGTCGTCATTGGTGTCCTGGGCGTCCTGGCACGAAGAGGTGACTTGCCCGAACACGGCACCGAGACTGAACATGACATCGGAGACGTCGAGGTTTGAATCGGCGTTGGAATCTCCGCGAATGAATCGGTCGGGAGGAATGCAGGTCAGTTCGCAACTCAGTTCTGGCAGAGCTTCACCGCAGACGGTGGTTCCACCGAGGAGAATCAGGCTGGGGACATTTGCCGCCAGCGTCACGATGGTCGAGGTGGCATCCGCTGTGATCGGGTGATCGACTCCATCGACGGTCAACTGCAGCGAACTGTAGGCCTCTCCATTCAACCAGCTCAGCGTAGCTTGGCAGGTGTAATGGTCGACCGAACAGATCAGATCCGAGGTCGGCACGGGGACCGGCAGTGGATCGACCAGGATTTCACAACAGGTGGGTCCGGTCGTTGGCGGCGCACCGTTATTGATGGGCTCGACGCAGATGACCTGGGTGCCTTCACTGAGGGTGGTGGGCCAGTTGGTCGCATCTCCCGGCAGAACGGCAGCCAGAGTCATGTTGGCCGCATCGGGACCGACCGAGATCTGAACCTCATCGACATTGCCACTGAGGGCCCAACTCAGCTGGTAACTGTTGGTGCAGAAGTCCGTCAGGCTGCAGAGCAAATCGGTGGCAGGGGCCGGAGGTGGAGCGATACAGGTCAGTTCACAACTGACTGGAGGCAGCACGATTCCGCAATTGGTGGTGGCCACCAGCGCAACAGTGGTCGTCACATCTTGGTCCAGTGCCAGCAGCGCTGAGGTCGCATTGGCCGAGATTCCTTGGTCGACCCCATTCGAAGTCAACTGGAGCGAGGTGTAACTTTCTCCATTGATCCAGTTCACCGAAGCCGTGCAGGTTTCATGGTCGAGGGTGCAGGAGAAAAAGGTGGTGGGGACAGGATCGGGAATCGGATCCACGACCACCTCGCAGCAGGTCGGCCCGTTGGCGGGGGACATGCCATTGTTGAGTGGCTCCACACAGATGGTGGGGGTCCCTGGAAGATTGATGATCGTGGTCCAACTGGTCGAACTTCCCGGAAGGGAAGCCATCGGTGCCATGTTGGTGGGATCCGATCCCAACGAGATCAACACGGCATCGACACCGCCAGAGAGGGTCCAGGTCACACCGTAAGTGTTGGTGCAAGGATCGATCAGGCTGCACACCAGTTCGGTCGCCGCAGCAGGGCGCTGATCGTGCCAGATGGCACCCAGATCTGGCAATGTGTCATCGGGGTCGGGGGAAGAGAGCGCAGAACCGGCATCGATGCAGAGCGAATTCGGTAGTAACGAGTAATCGCGCAGCGCCGGGTCGGTGAACCCAGGATCGCCATTGAGGACCACCGTTCCGGGGTATCCCCCCCGCACGTTGCAGTGGTCGATGGTCGCAGGGTTCGGGATGCTGATCTCGGCGGTGCCGGCAGGATTCCAGAAGATGGAATGGCTGGCGATGACGGTCGAGACGATGGTTCCGGTAGGATTGGTCGGAAGGTAGATGCCAGCGGAGCCTTGTAGCGCATTGTTGTTGGCGAGTGTCATGTGATTGAGGTTGATGCTGCTCGAGTTGAGGGTCGAGGCGATGGCCCCTCCCTGAGAAGTGGCGAAATTGTTGGCAATGACACTTCTTTGGAGGATCACCGAACTTCCATCGATACCGATGGCGGCACCATGCCCCGCCACATTATCGAAGAAGTTAGAGGACACGATATTGGACGGGCTCTGGAACAGAGTCACTGCACCACCGATGAGGGTCGCCTGATTGTTGGTGAATTGGCAATCAAAGATCTGAATTGCGGTGGCCTTGGCATCGATGGCACCCCCGATCAGAGAATCGTTGTTATCAAAGGTGCTGTTGAGGACGTCTGCTCCGATGCAACCGTCCAGAGTCAAACCGCCTCCTGCAGTCTGTGCGTTGTTACCGGTGAAGGAGCAGCCATTGACGATGACGGCACTGACATCGAGGAGGTAAGCTCCTGCTCCTTCGAGGCCGTTATTACCGGTGAAACTGAGCCCGAAGAGGTTCAGGGCGATACTTCCCGAAGCATGGAGGCCAGCACCGAGTTGTGCGGTGTTGGAGGAGAAGGTGCAGTTGACCAGGGTGGGGGAGGATCCCGTGATCAGGATTCCTCCGCCTCTGGAAAAAGTTCCGGCTGCGTCGGTGATGATTTTTCCGATTCCAGCGGTCAGGGTGAATCCATCGATCACTGCCAGCGGAGACTCTCCCTGTTCAAAGACGAGCACCGAGCCATCGCTGGGACCGCGAGTCAGGCTGCTGCCATTGATGATCGTCTGGGCGGCACCTCCGGTGGAGCGAAGGGTGATGCTCTTGCCCGCGAAGGTCAGGTTCTCGAAGTAGGTCCCAGGAGCCACGAGTACCGTATCGAGCAGATTGGACGAGTCTATGGCACCCTGGATGGTACTGAACTGGTCAGGAACATGAAGGTCAGCAGCGATGAGGCTGTTGGGGTGGGGTAGGCCGAAACCGACTATCAGAGCCATGATGAGTGCGAATCGAGAGTGGAACACGGATCTCCTCCTCTGAAGAATGCTGATCGAGAGTGCAAGATGGAGCACTGGGTATCTCTATTGGAAGCCCTTATGCCATTTACTTTACTGTCGTATTGTACTGCTAACAAATGCTGTTTGAACCATCGGGAATGACAATTACTGTAATTTTTGTCTATCCTGCCTAATTGCCGCATAGATTGCTGATATGCACATTTGGCTATGCGGGCACCAAGAATGTCAATATAGACAAAATGCCTAACATGGCTACAATCGGCGTTACCTTTCCTTTCCATTTGAGCACCATCTCAGGCCTTACATTTGAATCGACTCGATCAGTACCTCGGGCTACGGCTCGCGGTGCGCAATGAAATCATGGGCAATAGCCCTGAGGAGGACCCGATGCCGAGTTCTACAAGCTTCATCAGTAAATTCCTGCTGATGGCCGTATTCACCGCACTTATCGGTGGTTGTTTTGGCCGAAGCACGAAGATCATGGCCCCCACGGCACTCAGTTATCCGACTGCAGAATGGGTCGTGACGGTCGGTGAACCGGTAAATATTCCCGCCCCGCTGGTCGAGGGCGATGCACCCGATCTGTGGATCGTGACTCCCGAGTTGCCGCTCGGGCTGACTCTCGATTCGAAGAGCGGAATCATCTCCGGAACCCCCGGAGAGAGCTGCCCATCGGCATTCTTCACCATTACTGCATCCAACTACGGTGGCGAGGTTTCGGTGGGACTGGAGATCCGGGTGCTTCCCGAGTCGCCGTGCGACCTGGCGTATTCACTCGACTCGGTGCAGATTCTCGCCTTTACCGCTTTTCCGACCCTGACTCCCACTCTCGGATGTGGACCATCGAGTGACTACTCGGTGGATCCTGCACTGCCCGAGGGGGTTCTGCTCGATCCCCACAGTGGAGTCCTCAGCGGAACGCCGATCGTCAGCCAGGATGCGACCTTGCACCAACTGACCGCGGCCAATGAGAGTGGATCGGCCCACTTCTCGATCCTCATCGAAATCATTCCTGCGGGGCCTTGTGATCTCGCCTACCTCGAAGACGACAAGGTGGTCGCACCGTTTGCACCGATGGACCCGATCTCACCCACCACTGGCTGTGGCGAGGCGGATCTGTGGCTGATCGATCCGGCCTTGCCGGAGGGGGTCTCCATCGATCCGACGACCGGAATCATCTCCGGAACTCCCGCCCTCGAAACTGCCAGGATCGTCTACACCGTCATCGCCTCCAATGAGCATGGCAACGACGAGACCGAGATTGCCCTGCGCATCTCGCCAGTCTTCACCTACCAGCTGGAACAGATCAGCGGTGAGTACGACCAGACCACCGGAGAGGGTGGAGCCGAGGTTCGCATCATCTTGACCGAAGGAGGGGACAACGTGACCTTCCCGACCCAGATCCTGATGCTCTCGCTGGCTCTGGCTCATGATGTCGAGCGCCTCGATCTGATCTCGGTGGTCCCGGGACAGGATCTGACTGGATTCAACGACGGTAATGGTCCCGAGTTCTTCGCTCCCTTCGAGACCCCGGATGGGTTCACCCTCGGAATCGTTTTCTCCTTCTCTGCTGACGCGGGTGGGCTGACGGCGGATCTTCCGCGAGAAGTGGCAGTGGTCACCTACAGTACGATTCCAGATGCTTTCTCCGGCAACAGCGCCGGGGATCAGTCCGATCTGGACTGGGGGAATCCTTCTGCTGGTGCTCCGGGCATACCTTCTGTTGGAAACACCGTGGTGCTGGATGGAGTGACGGGAATCTTGCCGATCACTGCTGGTGCCAGATTGGATCTTGTACCGAGCGAGTAATCGTATCGGTCGCTTTCAGTTGATCAGAAGTGAGGGACACCCCCGATGTCACGCCTGAAGATCCTGCATCTGTTGATGATCGCCTGCTGGCTTGCCGGATGTGGTGGAGGAGTGGGGAATTCACCCACAGTAGAGACTTTCCCTCCCCAGTCGATCTCCTATCCCGACATCGATGGTTGGATGGTCGGATCGACCATCGATCCCGTCGCGCCGCAAGTGAACGGGGGCCTTCCCGATCTCTGGACGGTCGAACCCGATCTGCCGCTGGGGGTATCCATCGACCCGAATAGCGGCGTCATCACCGGTACCCCGCTGGAGCTTCATCCGCAGACTCACCACATCGTGGTCGCTCAGAATGATGGTGGGCAAGTGACGGTCGTCATCTCCATCGAGGTGTCGCAAGAACCACCATGCGACCTCGATTACGGTGCCTTCAGTTTTCAGTGGATTGAGAATCAGCCGCTCTCGCCGATCGTTCCCGTTTCCTCATGTGGAGTGGCCACCAGTTGGAGCATCGCTCCGGCCCTGCCACAGGGTCTGCTCCTCGACCCCATGACCGGCGCCATCAGCGGTATCGCAACCGAATCCAGTGCTCTGGCGATCTACCTGATCGTGGCGCAAAACTCCGCCGGTCAAGGAGCGATCACCCTCGCCATCGAGGTGCTGGCGGTGCCACCGTGTGACCTGACTTACCCGCAATCTTCACTGTCACTGCTACAGGGTGAAGTGTTGACTCCGCAACTTCCCCAGGTCTCCTGTGGAGTGGTGGAGAACTATTCGGTGGAGCCTGCGTTCCCTGTGGGGATCGAACTCGATTCGATTTCAGGGATGATCTCCGGCACCGCGCTGCAGCTCAGTGGACAGACGACGCATCTGATCCATGCTGCCAATGCCAGTGGGGAGTCGACCTTTTCACTGACCCTTGAGGTGGAGATCCAACCCCCTTGTCTTCTGACCTATCCCGTGGCTCTGCTTTCAGTGCCGGTGGGAGAGGCCGTGACGCCACTGGTTCCGTCGGTTGAATGTGGGCTGGTGACAGCGTTTACAGTGACACCGCCTTTGCCCCAGGGGCTGACCATCGACCTGTTGACCGGCGTGATCGAGGGAGTCACTACGACCACCTCTGACGCCACTTCCCATCAGGTCAGCGCCAGCAATGCCAGTGGCCAGAGCAGTTTCGACATCGTCATCGAGGTACTGTCCCAGCCTCCTTGTGATCTTCAGTACCCGGTCTCGTTGCTGTCGATCGAGGTGGGAGATGGGGTGGGCCCGCTCGAGCCGACGGTCGGATGTGGATCCGTGAGCGTCTTCAGCGTGTCACCCTTACTCCCCGCCGGGCTCGGTCTCGATGCCTCGACCGGAGTGATACAGGGAACTCCGCTGGCGATTTCCGATGCCGTGAGTTACCAGATCACCGCCAGCAATTCGGTGGGGCAGACCAGTTTCGATCTGGTCATCGTGGTGAGGCCGCAAGCGCCGTGCAACCTCCAGTACCCACCCCTCTCCGCGATGGTCGGAGAGCCGATCACCGCCGCCGGGCCCACATCTTCTTGTGGTCCCATCCAGTTCTATTCGGTGAGTCCGCCCCTTCCGCTCGGACTCCTTCTCGACCCGATCACAGGATTGATTTCGGGGACTCCTCAACTGCAAGGTGGACCCACCCTCCATTCGATCGAGGGAGTGAATGGCAGTGGATCGACCGCAACCCAGATCAGTATCACGGTCCTTCCAACGCCTCCCTGTTCACTGCAGTATCTGGCCAACTCGATCTCCTTGATCGTCAACGAGGACACGGTTTTGCTCGAAGCAACGGTCGGTTGTGGAGCGGTCACCAGTTGGAGCGTCAATCCGGCTCTGCCCGCAGGATTGACTCTCGATGGGTCCACCGGAGCCATCTCTGGCATCGCCATAGAAGTGCAGGGCTCTCTGCAGTACACCATCGAAGCGTCGAACATCAGTGGGTCCACGACCTTCTCGATCGGCATCGAGGTGGTGGAGCCGGCTCCCTGTGATCTCCAGTATCCGGTCGCTCTCATCTCACTGGAAGTGGGGGAGGTTCAGACGGCACTGACTCCTGCAGTCTCCTGCGGGAGTGTCGAAAGTTACAGCGTGGTGCCGACGTTACCGACCGGATTGCTACTCGATCCACTGACCGGAGTTTTGGCCGGAACTGCAGCCGCTCTTTCCGATGCCACCGGATACCAGATCCGTGCGCACAACAGCAGCGGGCAGACTACCTTTGATTTGATCATCGAGGTGCTCCCACAGGCACCCTGTGATCTCGGTTATCCGCTCCCATCGCTTTCCTTGCAGGTGGCAACATCACTGCTGCCCCAGTCCCCGACCGTCAGTTGTGGAGAGCCTACTTCCTTCACCGTGACGCCGACCCTGCCCTCCGGCCTGTTGCTGGATGGAGTGACGGGAGTGATCGAGGGGACGCCGCTGATCGCGGCAGAATCGACCAGTTACCAGATCAGTGCCAGCAATGTCACCGGTGTGGCCACCGTCGAGGTGGTGATCGAAGTCCTTCCGCTGCCGCCCTGCGATCTCCAGTACCCTACGGCGCTGCTGTCGGTGCCCGTCGCCACGGCGCTGACTGCCATCACACCCACCTCTGATTGCGGAGCGGTCGACAGTTACTCGGTGATTCCGCCACTTCCTCCGGGTCTGGTCCTCGATGGCTCGACCGGCGAGATCAGTGGAACGCCTTTGACCAGTTCGACGGCGACCAGTTACCAGGTCATCGCCAGCAACATCTCGGGGCAAACCAGTTTCGATCTGCTGATCGAGGTGCTGGCTGTGGCTCCCTGTGATCTCACCTACTCCCTCGCCCAGCTTTCACTGGTGGAGGGTGAGGCGATGCCGACCCTGCTTCCGCTGGTCGGTTGTGGTGTGGTGACCTCCTTCACCGTCTCGCCACCGTTGCCTGCGGGGCTGATCATCGACCCGCTGTCTGGAGTGATCGAGGGGACCCCCGCGAGCAGTTCGGCCCTTACCTCCCATCAGATCAGTGCCGAAAACGCCATCGGTCAGTCCACCTTTGATTTACTCATCGAGGTGTTGCCGCAGGTTCCTTGTGGACTGCAGTACTCCACCTCCAACTGGTTGTTACTGGTCGGGCAACCGATCGTGTCGGAGATCCCAACTTCGGACTGCGGTGCCATCGATCAGTACTCGGTGGTTCCTGGCCTGCCGCTGGGATTGCAATTGGATGGTACCAACGGAGAGATCAGTGGAACTCCACAACTGCAAGGTGGGCCCACCTCTCATGTGGTCATCGGCGAAAATGTCAGCGGATCCACCTCGACCCTGGTGACGATCACCATCGCACCTGAGGCTCCCTGCACGCTGATATATCCGGTCCCATCGTTGACGGTGGTCGCGACAGAAGACGTGGTGTTCCTGGTCCCAACGGTCGGTTGTGGATCGGTCAGCCAGTGGAGCATCGACCCGGCATTGCCGAACGGGCTCCTTCTCGATGGCACCAACGGTGTGATCTCGGGGGTGGCGACGACTCTCCAAAATCCGATCGATTACCTGATCGAAGCGGCCAATAGCAGTGGTTCCTCTACCTTCACTCTCACCATCGAGGTGGTGGAGACGGCGCCCTGCCAGTTGTTGTATCCCGATTCCACCCTGGTGCTATTGCTCGGTGTGGCGCTCGATCTCCAGCATCCAACGGTCGGCTGTGGAACTCCCGATCTCTTCTCCATCGATCCGGCGCTGCCGGCGGGCCTCACCTTCGATGCCCTGACCGGAGCCATCGGAGGGACCCCGTCGCAACTGACGGCGACCAGCCAGCACCTGGTCACCGCATCGAATGGAATCGGAGCCACCAGTGTGTTTTTAACCACCGAGGTGATCGGCATGGCCCCCTGTGATCTGCAGTATCCGCAGTCTCCGCTGGCGCATCCTGCGGCCGTCACGATGGCTCCACAGATTCCTCAGGTGGGCTGCGGAAATGTCGAAATCTGGAGTGTGACTCCGGCTCTACCGAGTGGCCTGACCTTCGATGAAGCGACCGGTGCGATTGCCGGTCAGGCTCTGGCGGAAGGGGAAAGCACCCACTTGATTCGTGGGGAGAACGGCTTCGGTAGTGTCGAGACGACCCTCGATGTCATCATCCGTGATGTCTTCTTGTTCCATGCCGAGCCGTTTCAGATCGGCTACTCGCCGGTGACCGGAATCGGAAGCGGCCACGTGGCCTTGATGTGTGAGGAGGGGAGCTCCAATCCGGGCTACCCGATGCCACTGGCAGGCATCTCGATGGCGATTCAGCACGACCCGTCCCTCTTGAATTATGTTGCGGTCGAACAGGGGCTGGCGCTGGCGAACTTGAACAATGGTGGAGGCCCTGATTTTTGGGGAGTGAACACCGTCGATGGAGCGGTGCTGGTCGGCGCCTTGATCTCGTTCACCTTCGGCGACGTGCTGGTTTGCGATGTCGATCGTGAAATCGCCGTGATCGAGTTCGCTACCAATCCCCAGACCTTGCAGGGGAATCCAACCGGAACCTCAGGAGTGCTTCCCTGGGGCAATCCTGGGACTTCTCCACCGCTCGATAATCTGGTGGTGGTCGACGGAACCGTCAGCGTCGATCCGGTGCTGAAACCGGTCGAATTCCTGCTTTACCCCCTCTAAGCGAGCCGCTGAGTTTCCACTTGGGTTTGGCGGAGAGATTCTCAAGAGTCAGGATTGTCAAAAATGACAACTAGCGTTCAACCTCTCCATTCAGTATGATCTAGTTTCTGGTATTCAAGGCTTGAGGTTTGTAAACTTTTATTAGGCTGCTTCATATTCAATCTTCCCGATTCAAGGGGCGTTGGAGTCGACCGAAATTATCCGGGAGACCCCGGGAGAGGTAACAAGATGCCAAAGTGTAATTTATTCATCGTGATTGCGATGATTCTATTTTCTACTTCATTGTCCATGGCCCAGGTCCATTCAGTCACGGCTTCCGATGAAGTGGCACTGCCCGGGGCCAGCGCTACCGTGAGTGTCACCCTCGATAATGACGAGGCAGCACGGGGATTCAGCCTGGGATTGGCTCATTCGGGGGCGATCTTGACCCTCACTGCGATCAGTGCAGGTTCCGAGGTGGCAAGCTCCAACGGTGGAACCGGCCCGGACTTCGAATTCATAGATCTGGCAGCAGCCGGAGGACCTGGCGGCACCTACGGGGTGATCCTCAGTTTCGGCTCTCCCCTCGATGAGATTGCCATCGGCACGGGCAATGAGATCGCTCTCTACAGTTACACCTGTTCCGCGGCGGCCACTCCTGGCAGCAGCGAGGCGCTCAATTTCTCCGATGGCTTGGGTTCACCAGTGGTGATCACCGTGATCAGTGTCGTCTCAGGAACCACCTCCATCAGTCGCATTCCGACCAAGGTCTCGGGATCGGTCAGCATCGGCACACCTGCACCGAGTAACCTCTCCTGTTCCATCACCGACCCCTGTGGAGGGGGCGGATTGGGCGTCGGAACCCTCAACTGGAACAACGGAGGAAGTTACGACAGCGTCGAGGTCCTCACCGGAGGAGCCGTGATCCAGACACTGGCGGGAACCGCCACCACCACCACCACCACATCGGTGGGCCCTGGAACTGTTGGATATTCGGTGCGAGGAATTCGCAACCTCACCACCAGTGGAGAGAGCAATAACTGCAACTTGATCTACCAGGTCACTCCGCCACCTGCGAATCCAACAGGAGTGACTTGCGTGGTCGATCAGGTGACTGGCAACACTACCGTCAACTGGACCAATCCCAATTCGGTCTCCTCCGTCGAGGTGACCCTGGACGGAGTCGTGGTGGGAACCCTCGGAGCGGGTGCGACCTCCACCGTGGTGACCATCGGAGGACCCGGTAGCTACAATATCTGCGTCCGCGGATCGAACGTCTGTGGCGATTTCAGTGGCGATGGTTGCTGCACCGCAGTGCGTGATAACTTCTTCATTCGCAGTGACGTGAACCAGGATGGTTCGGAAAACATCGGCGACCCAGTGGGGCTGCTCAACTACCTGTTCGGCGGTGGTGCGATGGCTTGCCTGGATGCGGCAGATGTCAATGACGATAGTACGGTCGACCTCTCCGACGTCGTCTACAGCCTCAATGCCATCTTTGGCATCCCGGTGGGAGGAACCGTTCCGGTGGTGCCCTCTCCCAATGGCGTTTGTGGACCCGACCCGACCGCTGATGCCGTGAGTTGCGTGAGTTTCAACGGCTGTTGATCCGCAGCATCCAATCGACATTCATCTGCGCCTCACACTCTCGATGAGAGTGTGAGGCGCTTCTTTTGCGGTTGGTTTCGCGTGGTGGATGGTCTAGCGCCGATTCACCAGCGATTGAGCCGGTAGTTCCTCACCGAGACAACGCTCCAGCCACAGGCTCGACTCGATCAAGGATTCACGATCGATACCACTCTCGAAGCCCTGTTGTTCCAGCACCTCGAGCAGGTCTTCGGTGGCCACATTGCCGCGAGCGCCGGGTGCGAAGGGGCAGCCGCCCAATCCACCGGCGGATGCATCAAAAGAACGAATCCCTGCGTCGAGGCCTGCTCGTGCACAATCCAGTGCCGACCCATGGGTGTCGTGGAGGTGTAGTGAGATAGTTTCGATGGGGATCTCGCTGGTCAGCCGATCGATCAGGGTCGTGACCGCCTGCGCAGTGGCGATCCCGGTGGTGTCGGAGATGACGATCTCCTCGGCTCCTCGACCGAGCAGGGCGATCGATTTCTGCAGCACCTGCTCGGGATCGATTGCGCCCTCGTAGGGGCAACCGAAGCAGCAACTGAGATAGCCGCGTAAGGGGACATCGAGGGGCGGCGACCTCAATTGCTGGAGGTGTTGCAGCGATTGATCGATGGAACAGCCGCTATTCTGTTGTGAAAAGGTCTCGCTGGCGGCGGTGAAGAAGGCGAGGTGCTTGGCACCCGCTGCCACGGCTCGTTGTCCGCCGATCCGATTCGGGACCAGTGCCCACAACTTGACCGGAGTGACATCTCCCAACAGAAGAAAGAGTGAATCGCTGTCGGCCATCGCCGGCACCCGATCGGGCCGGACAAAGGCTCCCGCCTCGATCTCGTGGACGCCAGAGGCGATCAGTTTCTCGATCCACTCGCGCCGTTGCTCGATGGAGAGCTGGATCCCTCGGCTTTGCAGGCCATCTCTGGGACCGACCTCGACCACACGGACTGTGCGCTTCTCCGGTGCAGGGTCGTTCATTCAGGCTCCTGTTGTGGATCCAGTTCGACCAGCATCGAACCGGCCACCACCGGATCTCCGCGGCTCACGGAGATGCTGCGGATGCTTCCATCTCTTGGCGATCGGATCGCCATCTCCATCTTCATCGCTTCCAGCACCACCAGCACCTGTCCGGCACTGACCTGTTCGCCGACGGTGACCTTCACCTCGATCACGGTCCCTGGCATCGGAGCGGACAGGTCTCCGCTAGCGGCGGGTTCGGTTCGATTCGATTCGGTACGGCGGTTCCCGATGGCGAAGGCGCGTCCCAGCCAGCCCACCTGTGCCTTGTGGGTCGACCCCGACAGCACGACGCTGCGGATCTCTCCCTCCACCTCGAGGGTCAACAGTGGCGCATTCCATTCGATCACCTTCCATTGAAGGGGAGGCTGAGAGGGTTCGATGCCATCGAGTTGCGACCGAATCATGGCCACACCTTTCCAGGAAGCCGTTGCCAGCAGCCCGCCACTTCAGCGCCATCGCCGGTGGCGCTTCGCAGCAGTTGACGCGCCGCCCGTCCGATCGCCTGGAGCCAGATCGGTTCCAGTTGCGGCGCTTGCCAATCACCCCACTTCTCTTCCACCAAGGTGGTGTGAGCCACTCCCGCATCGAAATCTGTCGAACAGAGCAGATCGCGACAGAAGGGAAGGGTGGTCTCGACCCCGGCGATGAGGGTCGCTTCGATGGCCGCCACCAATCGCCCGGTGGCGTCCTCTCGAGTTTCTCCATGGGCGATGATCTTGGCCAGCATCGGATCGTAATGGGGAGTGATTCGATCGCCCTGACGGACACCACTATCGATGCGAATCCCGTCCATCTGAGGCCACAGACACCGAGTCAATGTGCCTACCGATGGCAGGAAATCCGCCGCAGGATCTTCGGCGTTGATACGCACCTCGATGGCATGTCCGCAGGTCGAGTTCACCTCGAGATCGGACAGTCGAGCCTGGCCCGTGGCGACTTGCCACTGCAGTTCCACGATATCGACACCGTGCACCTGCTCGGTCACCGGATGCTCGACCTGGAGTCGGGTATTCATCTCGAGGAAATAAAATTGCTTTCCATCGAACAGGAACTCGACCGTGCCGGCTCCGCGATAGTGCACCGACTGCGCCAGTCTCCGGGCGGCCTCGTGCATGTCGCTGCGCTGGCGCGAGGGCAGGGAAGGTGCGGGAGATTCCTCGATCAACTTCTGGTGGCGTCGTTGCAGCGTGCATTCCCGATCCCCGAGGATCGCCACCTCGCCGAGACCGTCGCCGATCAACTGGACTTCGATGTGACGCGCCGGTTCGATCAGTTTCTCGATGAAGACCGAATCGTCTCCGAACGCCGCCAGTGCTTCTCGCTGCGCCGATTCGATCGACTCCTCAAGTTGCTTCAGATCGCGCACGATGCGCATTCCCTTCCCACCTCCACCGCGAGTCGCTTTGATCAGCAGTGGAGAGCCCCAACTTTCCAACTCACGCGTCCAGGAAGGGTCCTCTGTGCTATCTGGGCCCGGAGGAACGAGGCTCGGTGCGCAGGGGACTGCGGAGGCGAGAGCGAGCGCCCTGGCCTGAGTCTTGTCGCCCAGTTGGAGCACCTGATCGGCGGTGGGGCCGATGTAGGTCCAACCCTCTTGCTCGACCCTTCGGGCCAACTCGGGGCTCTCCGACAGGAATCCCCAGCCCGGATGCACGGCGTGTACCCCGACCTCGCGACCGGCTTGGATGATGCGATCGATGTCCAGGTAAGAGTGAGATGGAGTGGCGGGGCCAATCTCCCTGCTGTGATCGGCCGCTTCGACGAATCGTGCGCTACGATCCGCCTCGGAGTGGACCGCGACCGTCTCCAGCCCCAGCGCCGAAAGTGTGCGGATGATCCGGCAAGCACACTCGCCTCGATTCGCCACCAGAACCCGGCTCGGTGTCATGCGGAATCCTCATCGGCATTGTTTTCGTTCGTAAGTTTCTCGACCCATGGTGCAGACTTGCGTTGGAGGAATGAGTTCAGGCCAGACTGGCCCTCTTGACTGGCTCTGCGAGCGGCGATTCGATCGGCGGTGTATTCTGCCAGCGAGTCGGGAGAGGGAATGCCCGAGACCTCGCGGATCAGGCTCTTGGCTTCCTGTACCGCTTCCGGAGCGCTGCTGAGAATCTCCTCGACCAGCTGATCGATGCGTGAGTCCAGTTGGTCGATCTCGCAAACCTCGTGAACCATGCCGATTCTCAGCGCATCCTCGGCTCCGAATCGTTCGCCGGTAAGGAAATAGCGACGTGCCTGAGCGGCGCCGATGCGTGCCACCGCATGGGGCGAGATGACGGCGGGCAAGATGCCCAGCTTGACCTCGCTGAAGGCAAAAATGCAGTCGTTGGAGGCGACTGCGATGTCGCTGGCACAGACCAGTCCGGCGCCGCCGCCGAGTGCGGCACCGTGAGCTCGCACGATCACCGGGCAGCGTGCGTTGGAGATGGAAGAAAACATTCGTGCCATGCGCAGTGCATCTTTGCGATTGTCGTCGGTCGAGAGCTCGATCGATGCTCGCATCCAGTTCACATCGGCACCGGCAGAGAAGATCGTTCCCTCGCCGGAGAGCACGATCACTCGCACCGTTGGATCGGAATCGAGGGAGTTGAAACTGTCGTGCAGTGCCGCAATCAACTGTCCATCGAAGGCATTGCGTACCTCGGGTCTGGCGAGAACCACATCGGCTCGCGAGCCGTTACGGGTCACCTTCAGGTGGTTTGAGAGTTGGTTCATCTGTCACTCCTCTACATCCGGTAGATACCGATCTTGCGTGGCTCCAGTGGGGCGCAGGAAGCCGCTTCGATTCCCAGCCCCAGTACATCGCGAGTTGCGGCGGGGTCGATGATTCCATCATCCCAGAGGCGGGCGGTGGAGTACCAGGCACTTCCCTCGTGCTCGTATCGCTGGAGGATCGGGTCGGTGATCTCCTGCTGTTGCTTTTTGGTCAGTTTTTGGCCCGATTCAGCCAGTTGGTCCATCTTGATGTGGAGCAGCACCTCGGCGGCTTGTTCCGCACCCATCACCGAGATACGAGCATTGGGCCACATCCACATCTGACGAGGTTGAAATGCACGTCCACACATCCCGTAATTCCCGGCGCCGTGCGACCCTCCGATCACCACGGTGAAGCGCGGCGATGGCGAGTTTGCGACGGCATGAACCAGTTTCGCCCCGTCCTTGGCGATTCCGCCCCTTTCATACTCCTGACCGACCATGAAGCCAGTGATGTTCTGGAGGAAGATGATGGGAAAGCCGCGGGTCGAGCACAGTTCGACGAAGTGAGTGCCCTTGAGGGCCGATTCACTGAAGAGAACACCGTTATTGGCGACGATGCCGACACGATGACCATGAATTCTGGCAAATCCACACACCAGGGTGGTGCCGTACAGTTGCTTGAATTCATCGAACTCACTGGCGTCGACGATCCTGGCAATCACCTCGCGCACCTCGAACGGCTGTCGTGGATCGGAAGGGATGATGGAGGAGAGTTCGGCAGGATCGTAGAGGGGTGGTTCGGTAGGCTGGAGGTCGAAGCCGGGGCGCGATTGCGGCGGCAACGAGCGGAAGATGGTTCGAGCTCTGAGCAGCGCGTCCTGATCGTTCTCTGCCAGGTGGTCGGTGACGCCGCTGATCCGGCAATGGACATCTCCACCGCCGAGTTGCTCGGCGCTCACCTCCTCGCCAGTCGCGGCCTTGACCAGCGGTGGGCCTCCAAGAAAGATAGTTCCCTGCTTCTGGACGATGATCGACTCGTCGCTCATCGAGGGAACATAGGCACCCCCAGCGGTGCAGGAACCCATCACCACGGCGATCTGCGGAATTCCCTGAGCACTCATCCTGGCCTGATTGTAGAAGATCCTGCCGAAGTGGTCGCGGTCGGGGAAAACTTGATCCTGCATCGGCAAGAAGGCGCCGCCGGAGTCGACCAGGTAAATGCAGGGGAGTTGATTTTGCTCGGCGATCTCCTGCGCCCGAAGATGTTTCTTGACCGTCAGCGGGTGATAACTGCCGCCCTTGACCGTGGCGTCGTTGGCGATGATTACCGCCAGTCGATCCTCGACCTGACCGATTCCAGTGACGATGCCGGCCGAGGGAAGAGGGGAGTCGTAGACCTCATGGGCACACAGACTCGCCACCTCGAGGAATGGCGAATCCTCGTCGATCAGCGCAGCGATCCGATCCCTGACCAGCATCTTGCCCCGTGCCTGGTGGCGCTCGATGGCACCCTGGCTCCCGCCGGAACGAACTGATTGGAGATCCGCGCGCAATCGTCCCAGCAGGTCCTCCATCGCCTGGCGCTGGTCGGTCGCGCAGCGGTCAGCGGTGGGGAGAGGCGAACCGATCGTGGTGGTCATGCAGCATCCTCTTTCCTGGTCGAAGAATAGGGAACTGGACGGGGATCGGCAAGGGGTCCGGTTTACAGGAGTCCTCTCTGGCCATCCGGGCTGTTCCCGGATCGACCAGCGGATAGGCTGGCAAGTACGAGAAAGAGGTCCCATGAGCCGTCAATGTTTGGAGTGTGAGAGTTTCAACGATGACGATGCCCTGCACTGTGACCAGTGCGGCAACTCTCTCGATGGACCTTCCCCGGCGACGATGCGGCATCCTGGTGAACGCTCGATACAGATGGCACAGACGCTGATGGTGGCCATCTTGATGGGATTTGTCTGGTGGGGGATCCAGCAGGTTCCCGCCGATGCACCGGTCGGTGACGAAGATCGACCGGGAGATGCGGGATTTGCCGATTCCGGAGCCCGCTCCACTGGGACCGATGCCAACCCTGGCCCCGGCGATGATTTCCTGCTCAACGATCAGGCTCTTCCAGGGAGCCGCACCGGAGCCACTGCCGGATTGCTCTGGGGCTGGGTTCAGGTCACCGACCCGAGCGGCCGCACCCTCTCGCAACTGCCGGCGGTGGTGACTTCTGGCGGTTGGTTGGCACTGCCTCGAGTCGCCTTGTTGGGTGCGGCTGAGGTGAGTTTTCGTGAGGGGAAGCCTCAGCAGGGTACGGTCTCCACCGGGCGCTTTCGACGCTCCGATGATCTCTCGTTGTGGCAGCTCGATCCGATTCCCGCTCCTTCGTCATCGGCTCCGCTGGCTCGCTGGGATTCACAACTGCCCCTGCAACTGCTCGACTCGGCTGGTCGTCAGAGCGAGTGGGAACCGGATCCGGGACTGATCCGTAGCGGCGATTTCTTGCGCGGGACCATCGACCACCCGACAGCGGCAGTGTTGATGCAGCAGGGAGCCATCGTCGGGTGGATTCCAGGGGAGATTCTTGAGGGTATCTGGCTCTGGGTCGGTTCCGATGAGGATCAACTCACCGCAGTGGCCACGCTCGATGATTTCCAGGCCGCAGAATTTGACGGCGGGCGGATCGCGGCTACCCGATTGCTGCTCGATGAGCAGATCGATGATCTGACCGCACTACTGGGACTCGATCAGGCGATGGGGAGAGGGGAACTTCTGCCAGAGGAAGAGATCCCAGTTCCCTATCGAAGAAAGGCGATGTTCGAGGCGACCAGTGTTCGGCTTTTGCGCGGGCTCGATGCGGAGGATGCCGGATCTTACTTCGATGCAGTCGGGCTCGATGCCTTGCTGTGGCTCGAGGGACCCGATCTGGTCGCCATCTGGCTCTCCCTGGCGATCCGTGACGGTGCTGTCCGTCGCCTCTCACGAGCGGTAGATGCGGGTGATCAACTGTACCGCAGCAGAGCCGATGATCCCGCCTGGCAGCGAGTCTTCGAACTTTTACCCGATCTGTTCGTGACCGGAGCCGAGTCGAGTCGAAGCAGCGGACTCGACAGCGAAGCGATCGCTTGGATCGTCTCGGGAAGGGCCCGGTTTCCCGCCGATGATGCGCTGCGATTGCTCGATGCTGAACGACTGCTGGATGCACACGAACTCGATCTGTGTGAGGAACTACTTCAACTCGAGGTGGCACGCATTGATCACAAGCGCAATGATCACAAGCGCAATGATCACAAGCGCAATGATCTCATACTGCTGCGCCAGGGATTACGATCACGCTTGAAACTAGAACGTCGGGTCGAGGGCCGGGTGCTGGTCGAATTCCCCCCTGGCTCACCTGTGATCGAGGCGACCGCCCTGGTCGGTGGGATTCCAGTGGCCTTCATCATCGACACCGGTGCTTCCGCCACCTCGATTCCATCCTCCGTTCTCGCTGCACTGGGAATCGTCGTCGATCAGAATACCCCCAGGCGCAGGGTGCGAACCGCCAGCGATGAGTTCGAGGCCCCTGTGGTCTCGCTACCGCGGGTCGATCTCTCCGGGGCGCTGGTCGATGGGATGCAAGCAACGGTGCTCGATCTCCCCGGGCAGCCTGACACCGGCTTACTGGGGCTGGACTTTCTTGGCCGATTTCGCATCGATCTCGATGTCGATCTTGGTTGGCTGATCCTGGAGCCACGCTGATCGCCACGCTGGCAGATCCGCTCATTTGCATTCGGGGCCAGTGCAGGGGCAACCTTGCCGTCGACGACGGAACAATGATCATCGCCAACCGGATAGAGCAGGGCATGGCCCGAGGCGAAGCGGTGGAGTACTTCGACTTCGAACTCGCATATCCTGGAACGGCCCGGGAACTCTGAGCCTTATCGTTTCCTTCGATGCTGGCAAAGGGAACAACCGTGGGGCCCGCGGTTTCCGCCGAACCTGCTGTCGGGTTCACGGCGCCCACCAGTTTTGGAGCCGAGTCTACTGAGTGATGCGTGTTTCAGATTTAACGAGCCTGGCGGATCAAGGCCAATGAATCTGCCGGATAGGGACCATGCTCACTGCGGGTTCCGTCGAGCCATTTCACGATGACTTGATCGATCTGTGCAGCCGTCGCCAGGCCGACGTGGATCCTCGGGTCGTTGGATGAACAGTAGGAGTAACTACGCGCGACGTGGCGATGGAGTATACGGTCGCCGCAGTGAATCTCGAGCTGGGCGCCGAGTGCAGCGATGCCATCTCGATCGTGGATGGTCAATGTGACCGAGCCGCCAGCCTTGGTCGATTCATTGATGAGTATTTGCGCAGGTCCATTATTGTTGATGACGACGATGTCTGGATCTCCATCGTTGTCGAGGTCGCCAAAGGCACACCCACGTCCGGTGTACTTCAAGGCGTTGGCCACCGCACCCCTCGGCATCACTTCGTGGAATCGCCCTCCACCTTCGCCCTGGAACAATTGATCCAGTTCGGCGTAGGGGTCGTTGGTTCCATCGGAGTCGCGGGTGCGAAGTACACGGCCATTGGTTACGAACAGATCGAGGATGCCGTCATGATCGAAATCTTGATACCCCATGCCAAATCCTGTCATGTCGCGACTCACCGAAGAGAGTCCCGTCAGGATCGTGACATCGGAGAAGACTCCGGAATCATTTCGGTACCAGGTGTTGGATTCGTTGCGGATGTGAGTCATGAACAGATCGAGGTCGCCGTCTTCATCGACATCTGCGGCCTGTACGCCCATCCCCGCCTCAGCGGAGCCGTTGAGGTTCACGGCACAACCGAGGAGTACGGCAACTTCTTCGAATTTCAGATCGCCTAGATTTCGCCACAGTTGATTGGGAGTTCCATCGTTGGCGATGTAGGCATCTCGTCGTCCATCCTGATCCAGATCTGCGAGAACGATTCCAAGGCCGTTGCCGTAGACCGATTGAATGCCACACTCGGAGGAGATGTCAGTGAATGTTCCGTCTCGGTTGTTGCGGTAGAGCAGATCGTGAGCAGGAGCCTGGTAGTTGTTGGGGGAGCAGTAATCCTCTCCAATGCCGGAACCGCACTTCAATTCTTTGTCTGGGCTCCACGAGATGTAGCGACTGACGAACAGTTCAGGAAATTGGTCGCCATCGAGATCGCCAAATGCAGCAGATGCACAGAAACCTTTGTTTCCGAGGCCAGAGATCGCCGTTCCATCCTCGAAGGTACCGTCACCGGCATTGAGGTAGAGAACATCGCCACCGAGATTACTGACGAATAGATCGACATCTCCATCTCGATCGAAATCACAACAACTGGCTCCCATGCCGAATCCGCGGTCGCCGACTCCCGCCTGATCGGTCACGTCGGTGAAGTGAAGATTGTCATCATTTCTGTACAGTCGATTGGTGGGTGCTTCGCTGCGGTCGCCTGTGAGTAATCCACCCGCCTGAACGCAGTAGATGTCGAGATCTCCATCGGCGTCATAATCAAACAGGGCGACTCCACCGGCGACACTTTCGGGAAGCCAGTAACGGCGTGATGGTCCGAGAGAATGCACGAAATCGAAACCCGATTCAGCCGGGAGGACTCGAAACCATGGGGAGTTCGGGGGTGCTGTGGCTGGCTGGCTTCCCGGATTGGACAGGTCGGTGCAACCCGCAGTTAGAACCAGCATCGAGATCCACAGGATAGAACGAGTCCTCACTGATTTCCTCCGCCAGTTCTTCGAGCTTGTTGCAGGGCGTCATGAGCCTTGATCAGTTGTGGGTGTTGCCCGACTTGCTTGAACAGTTTTTTGAGGAGTTGATCCGCTTCATCGAGTTGGGCCGCTCGAATCAGCGTGAAGATGAGATTGACCTGAACGGGAAGGTGATTCGGATTCAGAAGTGCTGCGGCTCGAAGGTGCTTGACCGCAGTTTCCTGGATCCTGCTGGCGAGTGCGGCTTCTCCTGCGGCTGCATGGCACTGGAAATCGTCGGGCTTCAAACTCAGACTTTTCTCGAAGGCTACGATCGCTTGAGGAAACTTTCGCTGCTGAATCAAACTCATGCCCAGCAACTTGTAGGCGATTGGATTCTCGGAGTCGATCTCGACTGCTTTGGTGGCATGGAGTTCTGCGTTGGCAGGGTCTTCGAGTGCCAGATGAAGATCGGAAAGATTGATGCGGGTGGGGAAGTAATCTGAATCGATCTTCAAGGCGGCCTGAAGTCGAGCACTGGCCTCTGGATTTCTGTTCATCGCTCGTAGAGCCAGGGCCAGATTGTTGAGGGCGTCCTTGTCGCTCGGATTCACAGCGAGCACCTTGTGCAACAAGATCTCTGCTCGAGATGCGTATCCAGCCCCGATCAGATCTGCCGAATGATTGATCAACATCTGTGGAGCGGCGTAATAACCGCTGAAGCGGAGGCGGCCCTCGTCGGGGTATCTGAGTCTGCTGGCATTGAGTCCTGCCTTCAGGTCGCTTGCAGCCCGCTCATTCTGACCGAGTGCGCGATAGGCCTGACCCCTCGCATTGAACACGGCAGGTTGACCAGGGGCTTGCTGGAGAGCCTTGCTGGCGAGTTCGAGAGCTTTTTGTGGATGACCCGAGATCAACTCCAACTCGGAAAGCGCAATCAAAGGTGCCGCGACCCCGGGAGCGAGTTCTAACGATTCGGCGAATGCACTGCGGGCACCGTCAAGGTCCCCGACATCGAATCGAGCCAGGCCGAGGGCGTACAGAAAAGATGGCTCATCGGAAAAGCGCGAGGATTGTGACTCGAGTCGTTCCAGTTCTCCTGAAGAGAATCCCACCGAATTTCTGGCCGTGTGAAGGTGCAGGGTCCAGAGAGGATTGGCTGGGTCGAGTGCCACTGCAGCTTCGAAGGCACGCGCTGCAGGTTCCCACATCTCATTGGCCTCATACATCAGGCCAAGGGTACCGTGGTGCTCTGCATTGCCCGGATCAGAATCGATCTTTTGAATCTGCGGAGTGATCAATTCCTTCACCAGCACACCGACGGTTCCGGTGGGGAGCGCAGCAGGAATGGTCAATGAAGGACCGCACCCACTGAGCCACAGCGCATGAAGTAGTAGAAAGCCTGGAATGTAGATCCGGGTCAGAGTTCTCCCGAAGATGCGCGTCATTCGATGATCCTGTCCGTGGGGTGGGGGTGGGACACCACTCCGCGGCTCAACTATAGTGGAAATCGATGTACATGGGGAGAGATGTACATGGGGAGAGATGCTTGATTCCAGAGGATCGCCCTTCGATTCGCCGGATTAAAAGTGCAGTGACCGTCAATTAAAAAAGTACCCGGGAGAGCCTGAGCTCTCCCGGGTACCGCGGGTCACCATGGTTCGGCCCTCAAGCGAGGACCGTTCCTTGTATGGATCCCCTGGACTACAGGTCGCAGTTCGGGTTGGACGGCAGTACTGGAATGGCCGCTCCCGGCACGAAGAAGTAGTAAAGAGCATAGACCACGTCACCGAGGTCGACGTATTCGTCGCCGTTCAGATCCGCCACCTGGTAGCAGTTGTAACTGCCGCCACCGTAGAGGTAGGTGAGAACGGTGACCACATCCGCCGCATCGGAGTTGAGGTCATTGTTGGCGTCACCGATCAGCAGGATCGTCAACGTGTCACCGGTGGCAGTGTCGCTACCGACAATGTTATTGACAGTCACTGAAGGTGTTGCCAGGAAGCCCGCCGCACCGGGGACCAGAGCGATCGCATAGACGTGCGGAAGCGAACTGCCGAGGGCAGCAGTTTCGGTCGGTGAACCGTCACCCCAGTCGACCGTGATGGTCGCCGTTTCATCTCCACCGTTATCGGAGGAGTCGGTCAAGGTCACCGGACGGAAGTTGATGCTGAACTCGGAGTAGCCGCTGAGCACGAAGTTTGCAGTCGGGTCGATGGCATCCGGAGTATTCGTGATGGTCATGTTGGTGACACCCTGGGCGCCGTTGTATCCATCGATACGAATCAGGTACTCGGTACCGGCAGTGGCCGCAAACTCGAGGTCGGAGTAGTAGTTCTGGCAATCGATCAGGCCAGTGGAGTCACCGTTACAGGCGATCTGCTCCGCAATCGTGAGGGCAGCACAGTCTCCCAGGTGGACCGAAGCGTCGGTATCGAAACCATCAATGTCACAGGTGTGAACATTGACCGTGCCATCAATAGCCGCCGTGTAGCTGTACCACATGTCATGACCACCTTGCGTCATGAAGGTGCCGTCACACTGGAGAAGGTCGATTTCGGTACCACTGTCGGAAGCGAGGGTGTTGTCCACCACGGTGACTCCATCGGTCACGACGATGGCATCACAAGGATCATCTCCTGTTGGCGAGAAGGTCAACTCCATGTTGGTTTGACCTTGATCGGCTGAGCTCCAGCCACCATTGCGCAGGTAGTAGGTGGTTCCGGAGGTCACGGCAACCGCGAACTCGGAGTACCACGGCTGGCATGCTCCACCGTTACCACTACCGTCACCCGCGTCACCACTACAGGCGATCTGGGTCAGGGCTCCACAGGCACCAGTACTGATGCTGCTGTCGGTGTCGATGCCTGCGGTGTCACAGGTGCTCACCGTCAAAGTTCCGTCTGCTGTGGCGGTCCAGACATGCCAAACATCCGCGGCCATGTCACCACCGGCGCAGGCTGTTGCATCCCAAGCATCGGCACTGTCAGTGGCACTGACGTTGTAGACCGAGTTGGACCCGAGCACTGCAGCGAAGGCTGCGTCGCACTCGTCATTGGCAGGCGGTGCAAGACAACTGTTGGTGGCACCCGGAGTATCGCTACCCGCAGCGGGATCGAAGTCCGCGATTTCCCAACTACCATTACAGATCTCCACGTGACCCGGGACGAAGGTTCCATCCGGGCCGACAGTGGTGGAACTGTAGACCAAATCGCCGCCGCTGGTGTTGCCGGTTCCGGGGTCAATTGCGTTCTCGAGCAGGGCGACACTATCGACCACCTCGGACCACGGTTCGACGTCAAGAATGCCGTCGTCATCGGTGTCGAGGTCATCGCCAGTGGCTCCGGTGAAGTCCCGGACCAGCAGGTGAGTGACGTTATCACTGTTCTCGAAACCCAGAGATGTGACCATGTCCGGGGTAGCGAGGGTCATTGAAGCCTCACCGGCGACCCAGAATCCACTTCCACCCATCGCTTGACCGGTCAGGTCAGTGGCCGATTCGATGGTTCCACTGCCACCGGTGCCGTCACCGATGACGATGTAACTGAGTCCATCGAGCGACTGGGCAAATCCAGCCAACTCGAAGTACTCATCGACGTCACCGCCGGGTTGGTCGATACGAATTTCACTCAGCGCCGGAGGCGGAGGAGTACTGGTGATGGTGAGGGTTCCCGGACCTTGATCCGTAGCACCCCAGCCAGCGACTCGGATGAGGATCGTCTCACCGGCGAGCACTGTGCCGATGTCGATGATCGAGTCATATGCCTGGCATCCGGCCGCAGTGTTTCCATCGCCGTCACAGGCCAGCAGGTTCAAAGTACCACACCCGCCGGAGTAGGCGGAAAGGTCGGTGTCGAAACTAGCAGGATCACAGGTATCAATCACAACGTTACCGGAGACGGAGGCGGTGTAGCTGTACCATCCGTCACTGGCGTTGTTGCCAAAGGAAGATGTGCAACCGACCGGAGCCGCTTCGGGGCTATCGGAGAAGCCGGTGGTGTCGAAGGCGTTGGCACCTTCAGTCACGGCGATGGCAGAGGAGCACTCGTCGCCAGCGACCGGACATGGACCGGCGCCCTGGTCATCGATTCCAAGATCGATGATGAACATCGACTGCGGGAAACCGATGGCATAAGGCGGAGTGAAGTCCGGCAATCCGCATGGAGCAGAAGCCAGATAGCAGTCAGCGGTCTCAGCGACAGCGACACCTGGTTGGAACGCATCCGCACCTCCTGCGTAGTGAATCGCCACGACCACGGTCTGGCAGCCTTCCAGTGCCACCGGTGTCGCCAGGGTGTGGGTCTGGTAGGTACCCGCCATGGCATCCATCACGGTGAAACTCTCACTGCTCAGCAGGGTGCAGTCTGCGAAGTTCGCAACACCACCACTGGAGTCGAGGTAAATCTCAAGATCAATCGACTGACCCGCAGCAGGATCCGCCGCTGTAGCGGTCTGGATTCCGAAGGAGATGCTGGTCACGCGCATACCGTTGGGGCAGTTGAGACTGGTGGAGTCGTAACTGCGCGCCCAGTAATTCTCGAGGTTGGGACACCAGACCGCACCACCCGTTTCGGGGATCGTCTGTGGTGTCTGTGAGAGAGCCGCTGGACAGCCAGCGCAAGACGGGTCGGTGTCGCAATCGGGATCGTCGCAGTCGATCAGGCTGTCTCCGTCGTTATCGATGCTGTCGGTGCAGTTTCCTGCTTCCTGACAAGCCGGTGCTGTGACGCAATCGGAATCTGCACAGTCTGCATCTCCGTCGCCGTCTTCGTCACCCGGGGTGTTGCAATCTTCTGCAGCAAGTGGGGTGAAGGTGATGTTACAGGTACCTGGACCCGAATCGCCGCCTCCCCAGCCACCGATGTTGATGAGATAGGTGACTCCTCCGGTGAGGATCAACCCGTTCAGGGCAGAGGAATACTGCTGGCAACCCGTAGCTCCACTGTCACCGTCACAGGCGACCAGGATCGGGGCGCTGCAATCACCCTCGTAGAGCGCAAGATCGGTGTCGTGGCTGGTTGCATCACAGGTGTTGATGTCGACCAAGCCATCCGCCGCAGGAGTGTAGGTGTACCAACCGTCGGCGGCATTGCCACCGTAAGAGTTGGTGCATCCAGTCGGAGCGGTGCCGGTTCCGGGGTAGCCGGTGGTGTCAAAAGCGTTGGCACCATCGACCATCGCCACGGCTCCCTCACAACTAGCAGGAGTCACGAGTGAGATATCGAGGGTTCCGGTTCCACCGGGTCCTTGCCAGCCGCCGAGCTGCACCATGTAGGTGGTGCCGCCGGTAACTGCAATGGTGACCTCGGACATGTAGGTAGAAGCTCCACAACCATCGTCAGCACTGCCGAGACAGGCTCCATTGGCATTGGCGCAGCTGTCGTAAACGATCAGCACGCTGTCGGAGTCGCTTCCGGTCTGTCCGCAGGTGGAGAAGGTGGCACTACCGGTTCCTGAAGCGGTGTAGGCGAACCAGGTGTCATTCCCCATGTCGCCATCACAAGAGGCCGCGCCACTGGTGGTACCGCCGCTGGTGTCGTAGGCGTGAGCACCTTCACCGACTGCCGCTGCTCCGCAGCAGGCGTCGGTAGTGCAAGGCACCAGTCCGATGGTGAGATCACCAGTTCCACCGGGTCCTTGCCAGCCACCGACCTGGATCAGGTAGGTGTTACCGGCCTCGACGCCGATGGAGACGCTGGACATGAAGTTAGAAGCTCCACAGCCATCGTCAGCACTGGCGAGACAGCCAGCTCCAGTCGGGCAGCCGGCGGCGCCGTCATAGACGATCAGCACGCTGTCGCTGTCGGTTCCGGTCTGTGCGCAGGTGTCAATGGTGGCGACACCATTGGCACTGGGCGTGTAGAGGAACCAGTGATCGTTCGACATATCGGCATCACAGTCGGTCGGGCCGTCGGTGGTTCCAGCGCTGGTGTCGTAGGCGTGAACGCCTTCGCCGACCGGGTAGGCTCCGCTGCAATCGTCGTTGCTGCAGTCGATGCTTCCCGCACAGTCGCTGTCATCACAGTCGGTCAGGCCATCGCAGTCATCGTCGATACCGTCGCCGCAGTTGGTTTCCGCAGGTGAGACCAGCGAGATATCGAGGGTTCCGGTTCCTCCGGGTCCTTGCCAGCCGCCGAGTTGCACCATGTAGGTGGTTCCGGCGGTAACGGCGATGGTGACCCCGGACATGAAGTTAGAAGCTCCACAACTATCGTCATCACTGGCGATACAGGTTCCATTGGCATTGGCGCAACTGTCGTAAACGATCAGCACGCTGTCGGAGTCGGTTCCGGTCTGTCCGCAAGTGGAGATGGTGGCATCTCCGTTGCAGCTGGCGGTGTAGGCGAACCAGGTGTCATTCCCCATGTCGCCATCACAAGCGGCTGCGCCGCTGGTGGTACCGGCGCTGGTGTCGTAGGCGTGGGCGCCTTCACCAACAGCAGCAGCGGTAGAACAGTCGTCCTGTGCATACATGGTGGGACCGACGAGTACGACCGCAAGGATCGTAGCGACGGCCAGGTAGAAACGAGAAGCAATCATGGGAAGGCCTTCCTTCTTACGCTTAGCAGTATCTCGGCCGCCAAAGGGCGGCCGATAACCAAGAATTTTGGTGAACAAAATTTGTGACAAAAATTAATGCGCGAATTTTAATGCGCGAGTGCCGCAGGAAAGACTGGCCTGTAGCCTCCGATAGATCCGGAGGTTCAGGGAAGTTTTCTTGAACAACACCTCGCTCAGCCCAAGCAGATCTGAGAGTAGAGTTTCCCAGACCGTATCTACAACTTTATTGGACGATGGCCACATCCGCAACCGGGTCATTAAAGAGAGTCTTGGGAGGTTCCATTCCCTGAGGATGAATAGTCTGAATGACAGGAGTCGTTGCTGTAAACTCGGTAATAAGTTCTTGGTTCACAAAGACTAAGAGCCACCAGTCGAGAGTAAGTAATGATTTACACTATGAGTCGGCTTTCCGATCAGGGTCGGCTGCGCTCCTGTTCTCGCCCAAAAAAACCGGGGCGATGCTTCTCCAACTGGTTTTTTCTCCACACTTTGCCGGTTTCCCACAGCGGATCGATCAACTGCTGTTCCCAACGAGCCAGCCGTTTCGACAGATCGGCGACCACCTGAGGCTGTTCGGCGGCGAGATCGCAGCGTTCACCGGGGTCGTCGACCAGCTGGAACAGTTGAGTGGGCAAGCCTTCGACCCGGATCAGTTTCCACGGACCACTGCGCACCGCCGCCGCGATCGATCTGCGCCAGAATAGATCGGGGTGATCGGAGCCATCGGTGACCCCGGTCAGGGCAGCGGTCAGATCGATCCCGTCCAGATCAGCGACCGATCTGGGGTCGGCTCCGGCGGCAGCGAGCAACGTGGTGGAGATGTCGAGGGTACTGATCGGCTGACAAAGACGGCTTCCCGCAGCGATTCTCGAGGGCCATCGAACTGACCAGGGGACCCGGATCCCGCCCTCGAACTTGGATCCCTTCATCCCTCGCAAGGGGCCATTGTCACTGGCGTTATTGGTCGCGCCGCCGTTGTCGTTGAGGAACATGACGATGGTGTCATCGCTCAGCCCCTCCTGTTCGAGGGTCTGAAGCACCTCGCCGACCGCTCGGTCGAGAGCGATGGTCATCGCCAGCAGTTCTCGCCGCTTCCTTTCGAGTTGTGGGGGCACTTCCTGCAGATCCTGATCGAGCGCATGCATCGGAGTGTGAACCGCATTGAAGGCGACATAGAGGAAGAAGGGTTGATCTCGGTGTTGGCGAATGAAGTTCGCTGCGCTGTGCCCGATGGCATCGGTGACATAGGGCTTCGGCAGTGGTGCGGGAACTTCGCCGTCGAGCCAGACGGTCCTGCGCGGCAGCGCAGGGCGATCGTGGTAACTACGGGAGCCGCCGAGAAATCCATCGAACTGGTCGAAGCCGCGTTGTAGCGGTCGGTAGGGGGGATCCTCACCCAGGTGCCACTTTCCGACGGCACCCGTGGCGTACCCGAGTGCTTTCAGTCGGTCGGCGATGGTCTGCTGATCGAGTGGAAGTCCCAGGCCCGATCCCGCGGGCAGATTCATCTCATGGCCGAATCGTTGCGGATACCTTCCGGTCAGCAATCCGGCCCGGGATGGGCTACAGACCGAGGCGCAGACGTAGCCCTGCTCGCAGACCACCCCCTGGGCGGCGAGCTGGTCGATGTTGGGAGTCTGGATCGAGGTCAATCCGGTGAAACCGAAGTCGCTGTAGCCGGCATCGTCGGCGAGCAGGATCACCATCGAAGGGGGACGCTTGGCCGAGTCGCCGAGCGGTTGGCCGATCCCCTGACAGCCACAGCACAGCATGGTGAGGAGGGTCAGCCACCCACTGGGCGGGCGGGGGGAAGTCGTTTTCGTACTCCACCCTGGCCAGCCCCATCCTGGCCAGCTCCAACCTGGCCAGCTCCACGGACCCCGCACCGCTACTACTGTCTCTCGAGGGCGAATGCCTGGACCCGCTCGCGGATCGAATCCGCATCGAGTCCCGCCAGGCGGTAGACCTCCGAGGAGGGACCGCTGGGCGAGTAATTGTCGACCCCGATCCTCAACTGAGGAATCGCCGTGCCGGCTCCGAACAGTTGCTCTGCCACACAGTTGCCGAGGCCGGTGCGAACCGAATGATCCTCAACAGTGACGACAAAGGGCTGGTTGGCCAGTTGTTGGATCGAAGCTTCATCCAGATCGGTCGGGGTTGCCGCATGAGCCAGACCGATGTCGAGTCCTTCAGTTCGCAGAGCATCGACCGCTTCCAGTGCTTGACCGGTCGGTGTCCCCATCGCCACCACCATGCCGGCGGTGCCGCTGCGGATGATGTCGAGGTGGCCCGGAGTGAACTGGTAGTCTCCGCCGAAGTAGGGCGCTCCCGCCTCGTCGGTGATGGTCTTCAACTTCGATCGCCCCATGCCGATGAAAGCCATTCCAGAACTGGTCAGTGCATGGCGCACGATCCGGTCGGTCTGATTTGGATCTGCCGGAATGTAGATACTGATGCCGAAGATGTTTCGTAGTACCCCGACGTAATCGATGCACTGGTGAGTCTTCCCATCTTCGCCGACATCGAGACCGAGGTGAGTGCAGGCGATCTTCAGGTGGGCATGATTGATGTCGCTCAGTCGGTGCTGGTTGTAAGTCTCGCAGACTCCAAAGACTCCGAAATCAGCAAAGACGGTGGTGACGCCGCAGGTCGAGAGCGCTCCGGCACAGGTGGCAGTGTGATGCTCCTGGATTCCCGCTTGAAAGAAGCGATCGGGATACTTCTTGTGAAAGGCACCCAGTTTGACCGAACCTTCCAGGTCACAGTCGAATGCGGCGATGGGGGGAGATCCCTGACCATCCGCAGAAGCGCATGCGACATCGAAGATCGCCTGACCAAAGGCACTCCTGCAGTCGGTCTTCTGGTCGACCGTGTAGGTGATCGGTTCGCCGGAGTGGAGGGAGGGCAGTGGATCTGGCAGGGTCGGGACGGTGCTGACCGGGCGCCGGGCTCGACGCTGCTGGAGTGGCTGCAGATCCCACAGGGCGGCATCTTCACCCAGTTCGGTGACCGCTGCGGCGAGTTCCTCCGTGTTCAGGGCACGGCCGTGGAAATCGGACTTGTTCTCCATGAAGGAAATTCCCTTGCCCATCACGGTGTGAGCGATGATGCACCAGGGGCGTTGCTCATCCTTGCGGGCTTGCTGCAGTGCCGAGAAGATCTGTTGGGGGTCGTGTCCATCGACCTCGACCACTCGCCAACCGTCCGCTTCCCATCCAGCAGCGATTTCTTGCGGCATGATCTCATCGGTATCGCCACCGATCTGCAACTGGTTGCGATCGACGATGGCGGTGATCTCGTGGAGGCCAAACTTGACCGCAAATCGACGTGCCTCGGCGATCTGGCCCTTCTGCTGCTCGCCATCTCCCATCGGGACAAAGGCGTTGCAGCGGCGGCCATGGATTCGATCTCCCAGGACCATTCCACAGGCGGCGGAGAGTCCCTGACCGAGATTCCCGGTGGTCCACTCGACGCCAGGAATCTCTCGCTCGATATGACCCTCAAACAAATTTTGGGTGCTGCGGAAGGATGAGACTGCCTCGTCATTATCGATGAAACCCATCTCCGCGAGGACCGAATAAACCCCAGGCGATGTATGACCGTGACTGACCACGATTCGATCCCGACCATCCATCCAGGGGTTTTCGGCTTCAACTCTCGCGCAGGACCACAGCACCAGGTACAGGTCGAGGGATGAGAGGGATCCTCCTGGGTGACCGGAAGCGGCCAGGCTGGTCATCTGGATGATGGCCCTGCGGCAGCGTTGGACCGCTTCCTGATGCCATTGAAGATGTTCGGCGGAAAGGGTGGGGGCATCCAGAGAACTGCGGACCATGACGGTTCCTTCCGGGCTATGGTGGCTCAAGGGTTTCACTGTCAAGGGTTACACTGTCAAGGGTGTGTAGATGGAGCAGTCACCGTGGTTCCACTGGCGGGAGGTGGGTGATTCTGCTGCTTCCCCTGCACAACGCTGCGTAAGATAGGCAGCGAATCGCGCACCATCAAGGTTGCCTGTCCGGATCGTTTGATCTGCACCCCGAGGTGATCCTGTGACCTGGAAGGAATCGACCGGTGAAGACGGACCCCCGATTGAAGTCGATCGCCCAGTTGGCTGGCGAGGCGAGGGAGTGGATCGAACCTCGCGTGGTTCCCACCGCGTTGCAGCCAGTGCCCCGGGAACTGGTGGCTGCGGGCCCCGATCGACTGCTGTTGAAACTGGAGAACCAGCAGGTCTCCGGTTCCTTCAAGGCGAGGGGGGCGGCTCACTTCATGGCTCGTCTGGTCGCCGAGCACGATCCTGCGGGGGTGTTGACCTATTCCAGCGGCAATCATGGTCGGGCAGTTTCCGAGGTGGCGTCTGCGATGGGGATCGCGGCTCTGGTGGTGGCTCCCGACAGCATCGACCCGGTCAAGGCGGGCGCCATCATCGAAGCGGGGGCGGAACTGGTGCGGGTGGGCCCGACCACCGATGAGCGCAAGCTACGCGCCGAACAGATCGCAGCGGAGCGCGGCTGGGTGATCGTGCCTCCCTTTGATCACGAGTGGATCATCTCGGGGCAGGGTACCTTGGTACTGGAACTGATCGAGCAACTGGGAGGCGCTCCCGACCATCTGTGGGTTCCCGTGGGTGGGGGAGGATTGTCGGCGGGCTGTGCCGCCACGGCAGCGATCGAGATGCCGGAATGCACCGTTCACACCGTCGAACCGGAGGGTTCGGCGGCGCTGGCGAGATCGCTCGCTAGCGAACAAAGGCTCCATCTGGAAGAAACTCGATCGGAGGCGGACGGCCTACTGCCGTTGACGGTGGGGGCTCTCAACTGGCAGCTGTTACGCGCCGCAGGAGTGGAGCCGCACCAGATCTGCGAGGAGCAGCTGATCTCCACCCTGAGGATCTTGCAGCATGACTGTGGGATCGGGGCGGAACCGAGTGGCGCCTGCTCGTCGGCACCGTTGCTGGCCGCCAGGGCCGGAACCGTATTACCAGGGGGGACCCACGTGGCTGTGGTGAGTGGTGGTAATGTCTCGCCACAGCGGCTGAAGCGACTGCTTTCGGAGTGACCTGCCGAGGAGAGCTCTTCTCGACCCTTGTATCGAGGCCGCTGATTGCCTAGGGTCCGGCTTCGGTTGGAGCTCGATCCCGCCGTTGAACACTTCCCGGGAAGGAACCGCACCTTGGACCAGTTCTGGAAATTCATCACCTATATTGGCGAGTTGATCTGGAGTCCCCCGACCTTCATCGGATTGCTGGGGGCGGGAGTGCTCTTCACCGTGTGGAGCCGTTTCACCCAGTATCGAGTGATGACCCATGGCATCGCGGTGATCCGCGGCCTCTACGACGATCCCGATGACCCAGGAGCGATCAACCACTTCCAGGCGCTGTCGGCGGCTCTGTCGGCGACGGTCGGTCTCGGCAACATCGGTGGCGTGGCGCTGGCGATCTCGCTCGGCGGTCCGGGAGCTCTCTTCTGGATGTGGGTGGTCGGTTTCTTCGGCATGGCGCTCAAGACCATCGAGATCACCCTGGCGATGATGTTTCGAGACACCTCCGATCCCGACAATCCGAGCGGTGGAGCGATGCACGTGGTGCGTGCGGTGCTGGGCAAGAAGGGGGGTGCGTGGGCGACGCTGGGAAGCATCATCGGAGGCATCTTCTGTGTCACCTTGATCATCTCCACCATCACCGGTGGCAACATGTTCCAGGCGTGGAATGTCGCCGGTTTGACCCAGAGTTACTTCGGTGTGCCGAAGATCGCCACCGGCATCATCCTGGCCCTGGTCGTGGGGATGGTGATCATCGGTGGCATTCGACGCATCGGTACGGTGGCCGGGAAACTGGTTCCGCTGATGTGCCTGCTGTACCTGATCAGTGGCATTGCGGTGCTGGTGGTGAAGGCCGGGGAGATTCCGGCGACCTTTGCGTTGATCTTCCAGAGCGCCTTCGCGCCGCTCGAATCGCAGGGGGCTTTTGTCGGGGGTACCATCGGATTTGCCTTCATGGTTGGCATGAAGCGGGCTCTCTTCTCCAACGAGGCGGGCCAGGGATCGGCCCCCATCGCCCACGCAGCAGCGAAGACGGGAGAGCCTGCCAGGGAGGGGATCGTCGGCGGCATCGGCCCCTTCATCGACACCATCTGTATCTGCACTCTCACCGCACTGGTGATCCTCACCACCGGAACCTGGAATCGAGAGGCGATCGGTCCGCTCGGCGCCGAGGTGCAACTCATCGAAGCGCCCGAGAGTGAAGACGCATTTCACTACAATGTGGCGACCACCGCATCGATCAGTGATCTCCCCGAGCAGCGCCATGGTCCTTGGGCCAACGGAGACAAGGTCTTCCTGCTCGCCGACGCGACCGGGCTCAGGAGTGACAACACGGGAGGATCGACGCTCAAGATCACGGGCAAGATCGTTGCGATACCCGCCAAACCGGATGCTGCAGAAGCGCTGGCCATCGAGTGGGCTGCCGTGGAACTGACCAAGAGCATCTGGAAAGGAATTCCCGGAGAGATCAATATTCAGCAGGTCGAAGGTGGGGGTGCGGGGGTCTTCAAGGAACACGAGGGAGCGCAGTTGACGGCGATGGCCTTTGACCGTGTCTTCGATGGTCTCGGCAAGTACCTGGTGACACTCGCCGCGTGGCTCTTTGCCATCTCGACGATGATCTCCTGGTCCTACTACGGCGAGAAGGGAGTCACTTACCTGTTTGGGAATGCAGGTGTACTTCCCTACAAGATCGCATTCCTGATCCTCGCCATCGTCGGAGCCACCAGCATCGATGACACCACGCAGATGCTACTGCTGGCGGATCTTGGAACCGGCACGATGCTGGTGGTCAACATCCCCATCGTGATCCTGCTCGGCGGCCTGGCGGTGGCTTCACTGCGAGAGTACGACCGCAAGCTGAAGGCGGGAGAGTTCCCCCGAAACGATCAGAAAGAGTGAGGGACAAGTGAAGGATAGAGGGAGCGTGAGGAGCGTGCGGTCCCGCAAGCGTGAAACCGAGTGGGAAACTGGGGTATGAACAGGGTGCGCTCGCGATGAACTGCGGAGCCAGGAGGCGTGTGAAGCCAGGAGGCAGGCTCAGGAGGCCGATTCTTCCCCGGGGATCGGACGATCGAGCCGGTCGGTCTGGCAGATCTGCCAGATCGGGCACAAAAAAAAGCACCGCCCAAAAGCGATGCCGTACATCTCATGCCCTCGGAACAAGGTTTCTCGAGGATTCTTTTCTGAAAATAGCCAAAAAGCCTCGGATGGAGCCCTCCTCCGCTCGCTTTTGGCGGTTTTCCTCGCTCCTCGCGGGTTCATCCCGTCTGGCAGCGGTCTCTTCCACCGTGGCGGCGCGTCCGCTTTCTTTCCAAGGAGCCGGATCGACGCCAGCGGTCGCAATGACGCCACATCCCGGTTCCGGACGGACCCCTGAAAACCCCCTGGATTTGCCCTAAGTACAGTGAAGGAATAGGGATACGAAAAAAGGCACCGCCCCCTGGGGAACTGTGCCGTATACTCATAGCCTTCTGAACAAGGGGTTGGCCCCAAAAAAATCGGAAAATTCCTGATTTCAGGGTTTCTGCACCACAGGTTTCTGCGGCACAGGTTTCTGAACCACAGGCTTCTGCGGCACAGGTTTCTGAACCACAGGCTTCTGCGGCACAGGTTTCTGCGGCACAGCTTTCTGAACTGTCGCCTTCTGAACTGTCGCCTTC
>Ga0302119_10000014_pt1 | contig 53160 bp, 48 predicted proteins | sample AG5_Tmax_MG_FD_203114 | JGI IMG/M metagenome (GOLD analysis project Ga0302119, IMG submission 203114) | Marine microbial communities from Western Arctic Ocean, Canada - AG5_Tmax | ecosystem: Environmental > Aquatic > Marine > Oceanic | place: Canada: Western Arctic Ocean | collected 2017-10-01 | reverse complement strand
CACCAGTGGTTGAACTGCTTTTTGGTTCCCAAGAGTTGCTAATGCATATGACGAAGCCTCAATCGTTGCCACGGTTGGCTTTCGCCCACTTCCCTTGGTCAACATCGTGAGCAAAAGGTTGGCTGCATCTTGCCCTTGTAGCAATGCGAGCGCCAAAGATGTTCGGCGCAAGAGTTCTGGTTTTGAGAGATTACCTTCAAGAAGTTCCAGGAGAAGGGGAACCGAAGCGCGGTCGTCCATCAAACCCAAGGCAACCGCCGTCACACCTCGGTATGCCGGATCCTTGACCTTCTTTAACGACTTCCGCAAATCCTCAACGGATTGGGTCGCCTTGCCAAGGCCCAAGGCCAAAGCACACGCTGACTTCACGGAAGGCCCTCGTGTCCGCTTAAATACCTGATGGAGCGTTTCCAAACTCTCTGCGGTCAAGCTTTCCCCAGAGGATTCCAAGCCAGAGGCCATCACGCCAAGGCCCATTGCCGCCCAACCCTTGAGATGAGAAGAGGACTTCCGAAGGCGATCCACAAGGTGTTCTTCTACTCCTATACGCTCTGGAGATCCTGCAAAGGTATTTTCGCCACAACGCCCTAATGCAATCAAGGCAAGGCTTCTTTGATAGTTGTCCTTTGCCTTTTTCGTCAAGTAGGTCAACGTAGCAATGGACTCTTCCAAGTGAAGTGCCGACGGTGAGGCCAAAAGCCCAAGGACTTGGATGGCAGAACGCTGCATGGGTTTTGGCGCGCGTTTTTTGTCCAGCAAAGCCAAACAGTACTCCACTAAGTCATCCGCTTTGGTGCCAGGGGTGTTCTTCAAAAGCCGCCCTGAGGCATTAAGCGCATGGGCCCGGAGTTCTTCCGTTTCCGTGACATCCACAGCCACGGCGGTCAAATTAGCCGCCAAATGCCGTGGGTCTTCAGGACGCAGAACACCCAACGCCAAAATACAGGCGTGAACAAGTTCGGCATTGCGACTTTCATCCATTGCAAAAGTGCCGTACAAAGCGTCTGTCACCTCTTGAACCACTTGAGGTTTTGTAGAAGAAAAACCAATCATCCCCAACGCATAGGCAGCAAACACTCTTGTACGCAAGGGTACATCTTTGCGATCCACCAATTCTTTACCCCATTTTGTATCCGCAAGTAGGGCAATCAAGGCAGGGATGTTAGCTGGGTCACTCAATATGCCCAAGCCAAGCACGGCAGACTCAACCACGTCAGCATTTTTTGCATTCAATGCCCCAAGAAGAAAGGAGGTCGTGGAGGTCCGCTCCATGCCGACCTTGGCCAAAGCAAGGAGGCTGGCTCTGTAGAGCTCCGTTGAAATATCTGCGGTCAACGCACCTTTTAGACTGGGAAGAACCGTTTGGCTCACCAAGGTTTGGTCCGGTAAATAAGACGCACTAGTTTTTGTGTAGGGAGAACCATCTCCCCCACGCAAGCGCGTGCGAAGCCGAAGAAAAGGCTCCTTGTTCAACGTCCACCAAGAAAGCCAGGTTTTAAATTCTGGCAAAGTCCGATCAGAAGCGCCCCTGCCGATGCCCGTAGCGGATGGCCCCGTGGTCGGTAACAATGCGGAATCTGAAAAATGAACGAGGCCATTCGAGAACCCTGTGAAATACTGATCGCCAAGTGGACCCTCATGTTCCAGAGCTTGCACAAAAACCAAGCCGGGGAAATCTGGGCCTAAATCCATGACCACCTCTCCATCAATCATTTCAACCGGAGAGAAAGCGAGAGACTGACTAGTCTCAAGGAGAAGAGAGCCCTCTCCATGAAAGTCATCTAAAGGAGCCTGGCTGAAGAATAAAGAGTAATTCTTCCCTGCTCGAACATTGCCAATGCGCCAAACACTGCGGCCGCCGGCAACCACGGGAGATGATTGAAGGCGGAGGAAGTCGGCGGAACCGGGCTCTGAAGCCGAGTAGGACTGCGTGCCATCGGAAGCGGCATACAATTTGCAGGAAATCCCTGAACCGTCGCCACGTAGGTTGACCGTTCGTCCTTGATGGGAAACAATTTTTGAATCTGCGGACGGATCACCCGTTGCAATCATGGGACCCGTCTTAGCATTGTGAAATTCTAAACTCCAACCCGCAAGAATGCCTTCGTCCCCTAGGGATGGCAAGTCACATTCTGCGCCGCCGGTCAAGTCCAGTGCGATGGTCCAGCAACGCAGCTCTCCCTTTGGCCCGCCCAAAGGAAGCCCCTTCAGGTGGTACTCCTTAATTTCTCCTGCAACCGGTCCACGACCCGGCAAAGTTTCATCATAAAACCGAAGAGTGATTTCACCCTTATTTCGCGCAGCATCTTTTTCTTCTGAACAATAACTAAACTCAAAGCCATTCAATTGTGCCGTCAAAGAAGAGGCCCCCGGGAAAACGGCTGCATCTTCCACCCACTCTTGCCCTTTGCCAGCCATCATGTAATAACCCGATGCAATTTGATTGTCAAAGAGGACATCGGGGCCTGCGGCAGATCGCACATGTGCCGGTTGAAATCCTGAATCCATGCGATAAACACCAGCGGCCTGAGGAGACGGTGCCTCACGAAGCTTTAACCTGGAACCACGAGAAGGGCCCCCGGGGGAAATCACAATGACTTCATCACTTTCAGGCACAGGGTCATCTTCAAACACAACCGGAGGCTGTCCGCAGGCAACCAAGAGCAAAGCACTCATGGAAAGTAAACTGACTAATTTCAAAAAAAACACTTTCATCGTTCTATTCTGCATCGAAGTTCAAAGTTTTAGGCGAAGACTGTCCGCCGGATGTGTATGTAATGGAAGGTGCTGATTGGCTCACGGAAACGGAAAGGTCGGCGGGGAAAGTTGCGCCGTACGCCGATGCCATTCCGAAAGAAACCTTCGTTCCTTGACGGCGAATGATGACCATCACATGTGTGTCTCCAGCAGGAAACCAGGGGGCTTCGGCGAACAATACTTGGGTTCCAGCTTCCCCGAAGAAACGAATGGTATGAGAACCGTTGTCATCGGAAAAAGTTACGTCAAAATCATCGCTGGTCCTCGCCGACTGCATATTGTCAAGAACGCTATACGGGACTTCACTCACACCCGTCGATGTCGTCGGGGAAAGGGCCAGGCTTGTGCTTACGCTACCGACGTCACCATAACTGTGAATCACGTAATCATAAAAATGGCTGGAATCAGAACTAGCTTGATACAAGTCCAACAAGTAGCCATCTGGAGTCAAGTGGACCATACGGGTCAGATCTACACCCTCGGCCGCCGTATTGGCTGATGCCACAATGCGCTTGTCATCTGAATCAAAGACAACCAATTCGCCACCAACGTGTTCATGGTCTTGGCCATCCACCAGAATCGTGGAATGCGCAAGCGTGCGTTTGTACCACCCCTTATAGAGTAACGTTCCGTAACCAATGCTCCCCGATTCTCCGATGGCTGGGCGACCGCCAAGCCAAGCAACAATTCCTAACTTGTCAGGATGGCCGTGATGTCCACCATGCGGCCCAAAGTCCATCAAGATGGTGCTTTGGCTTGCCGGCGAACCCACGCGCATCACACCAACACCCATGGTGGGGAGAAGCGCGTCTTCCTGTGTACCGACAGAAGCAGCAGGCAAGACGAATTCACCGAAAGCGAGTGTACGGAAATCATAAGTTCGGTTCCATTTCACCAAAGGTTCTGCAATTTGCACATCACTATTAAAGAGATTGACCCCTTCTTCATACAGAGAACCTTTATAAATTCCATCGCCTCCATTGCTAGGACTAAGACGCGTGAGCGATCCATCATTCAGCATAGGCAAAGTCCCGTCGGGCGCTGCGATGGCATAAGGAGCAATTAAAAGAGATTTCAAAGCCGACGTATCCACATCGATCTCAAGATTTCGGATAGCCCGCGCCATGGGAATTGTCGCGCGCAACATAAAGTACTGATAGCCAAAGGAATTCTCTAGCCAGGTGCCGTCCTCCATAATTCCATCTCTGAGTTGGGCTTCAAACCCATCAGAGTCTTCAATTGCAGCCTTTGCTTTTTCTGATTCTCCTGCATGAAGGTAAGCAAAGAAAGATGCGGAGTTGAGATAGTTCTGGATATTATGAATGCCCTTGGTATCGGCAGCAAGCAGATCACCACAGGGAACGAATAAGTTCGTCACCAAAGTTTGATGCGCAGCAGCATCCACAAGGCCTGAACTCCGGATTAGGTCGTAGCCCAAAGCAAGGTCCATCATCCATTCTGCCTCATCCAGGGTTTGACACATGGCCTTCCCTGCAGCCGACCCCGCCGATGCTCCCGTGTTACCAAGGCGATCATGGAGAGTCATGCCAGGGTATGCATCTCCGTAAGCAACCACAATGTCCCGGGCGCGCTCCGCATATGCCAAGGTATCCGTCAATTGATAAGCCAAGCCCATCAATAGCACTTCTTCAGCCAAGCGGTAGTGGGTATGGGTCGCGATGACGGCATCAAAGGATGGGTCAGAATGGAAACTGCCATCTTTAGGGCACCGATGTTTTCCTGGACCGACGTAATTCAACTTCACGCCATGGTCCGGACACATGTACAACTCAACCCAGCCCCCCCCGGATGCGGGAATAGCCAAGTTTTCCGCAAGATAACCATCACAAACCTGGATGATTTTTGCATTCACTTTGTTGCGGAAGGAATTATTCGATGCCGATAATTCCTTGAGCGCCGTAACCCGCGCAGCGGAAAGGGCCATGACCGGTGCGGTCGCTGGAAGATTAACCGGTTCCACGACCGCCACTTCCATCGTCTCTAAAGAAATGCCGCCCTCAAGCTGCAAATCGATGGTAGCCGTAATGGACTCTAAAGGGGTAGATCCAGAAGGGATGACAAAGGAAACGGTGGCGGAGCTGCCACTGGGAATGACTTCGGAATCCGACCCACCGGGAGAATGGAAGAGGAGAGTCGCGTCTTCCGAGTCTGCATTGCTTACCGTAACGACTAAAGAGTTCCCGGATTGAAATGCCGACGTGAATGCACTGCCGAGGCCGCCACCGGAATCTGAACCACCTGAGCCACCTGAATCTCCTGAGCCATCTCCTGAGCCATCTCCTGAATCTTCGCCAGATCCAGAACTGCCCCCATCTCCAGAGCCGTTATCCACAGAAGCACTGGAAATTCTGGCCGCCCGCCGTTGATCCCGCGCATCCCGCCGTCGGCGATTTCCGCGACTTGAATCTGCCGCAGAAATCTGAAAACCTCCGTCATCTGGGAGGTCTTGCTCAGGAAGCGTGCCACAACCTGCAAAAAAGAGGCCGAGAAGGGCGATGAGGCTTAAAAAATAGCGATTCATGGGGAGAAGGAGGGGTTTAATTACAATGCTGAAGGGTTGTAGTCGCTTCGTGTCGAGTATACCCCAGCCTGGGGTCTTAGGGCTACAACTCTGCAAAAAAGATGGTCGGGGCGAGAAGATTTGAACTTCCGACCTCTGCAACCCCATTGCAGCGCGCTACCAGGCTGCGCTACGCCCCGAACCAATCTTTCTGACTTAGCGACTCAATCCAAGGAGTTACGCCAAGTGGGCGGAAAGTGTAACAGGTTCTCTCTCACGCGCTATGCCTGAGCAGAATAATGATATTGAGCCCGCTGCCCTGCCGTTTCCTCGACGGAAACCGTCATTTCCTCCACCGTGACATCAGGAAACTGAGCATGAATCTCCTCCAAAAGGGTGCGGCCAAACCAGGCACTTAGGTTCTCTACCGAAGTGTTATTGATGGGTAGAATCGTGACGTCTTCTTGCGGCGCTGCGTAATAACGATCCAAATAACGCACTTCTACGACACCATCAGCTCTCAAGGAATGAGTTAAAACGGCATGCTCGCCTGGAATCAGCCATTGCTCATTCAACCTCTTGCATATTTTCTTCACTAAGGGCTTCATCCGATTAAAGTCCAAAACGAGCCCAAAGCGTGACAATTCTCCATATAAAGCAACAGAAACACGGTAATTATGCCCATGCAATCTCTCGGCAGAGCCGTCGGGGAAAATTAAAAAATGTGCGGAAGAGAATTTAAAAGCCTCTTTGTTCACTGCAATGGACCAACGTTCCATAAGAGAAGGATAACGGAAAAAGGGGAACGAAGGTTAAAGTTGAATGGAATCTAGTGAAAAAACGGGGCCGTCTTGACATGTTTTCGCCCAAGGCCATGCACCCAAAGGTCCATTCGGGTTCGTGGCCGTTGGGCAAGCATTACAAGCCCCAAATCCACAACCCATATACGTTTCCAAACTAACTTGAGCTTCGAAGCCCTTTGCTTGGACCAAGCGAGCAAAGGCCTTCAAGAGCGGCTCAGGACCACAGGCGAAGTAAACTGCATTTTCCGGAAAAGTTTCTTCTTGAAGTCCATTTTCCAAGCAGGCAATCACATTTCCGGAAAATCCGAAACTGCCATCATCCGTGGCGAACCTGCTGTGCATGGCCAAAGAAGCAAAGGCCTGTTTGTCATAGAGTCTATTTTCTGAGCGCGCCCCAAAAAGAAAAAATGTTTGGTCGCCGGCGCCTTGTTGAACCCTCTGTTCTGCACAAAGCAAAAAGGGCGCGGAGCCAACCCCACCTGCAATCATCACCAAGGGCCGGTTGGCCTCGGGTAAGGCAAACCCTGTTCCTAAGGGCAAGGTGACCTGAATGAATTCTTCCAAAGGGCAATCTTGAAGGACTTGAGTACCAATGCCCAGCACTTGAATCAAAAACGTCAAACGATCCGGTGCAGTTTGGCCGTAAAAACTAAATGGCCGCGCCAAAACGGGTCCTTGGCCATCAGCCAACGAAAGCATCACAAATTGCCCAGGGTGAATCTGGCCGATGTCGGCGGCAAACTCCAACTCCAAAAGAAAAGCATCGGGACCACACGGAGTTTTCCCGAAGACTTTTGCTTGCGTGCATCGAGCCTCATTCATGGCTGAGATTCTAAGGCCGCCCTGCGTAGAATGAACGGATGCCTCAAGGAAATGGAACCGCCGACGACCCCGTGATTGCTGCCGGCATTGTTTTATGGCGAGCCGGCCAGCAAGGCCCGGAGTTCTTAATGCTCCGCAATGCGCTCCACCTATCTTGGGGATTTCCTAAGGGCCATCTGAAAAAGGGAGAGAGCCTCCAAGCTGGGGCTTGCCGCGAAGTTTTAGAGGAAACCAGCGTGAACCTGCTCCCCCAGGACCTTCACCCCGATTTTGCCGACGCCTCTCTTTATCAACCCATGCCCACTTATTGGAAGCGAGCGGTTCATTTTCTTGCTGAAATCCCGACTGACACGGCCATCCACCTTTCCGATGAGCACAACGAGCTAGCCTGGCTCACCCTTCCACAGGCCAAGTCCATCTTGAAGCACCAAAATCTCATCCGAACGCTCACTTTGGCAGCATATCTAGTAGTGAATTAGGGCATTCCACCACAAGACCGCGGTTTTTCATCGTTTGTTGAGGATTCCCCGACCCCGTGGCCGATGCGGAAAGCGAGGAAATAAAGATGAAAACTAAAACCACCCGCTTTACGGCAAGCCTCTGCCTGCTTGCCTTGCTCGCTGGCTCCCATGGCAATTCCTGGGCCTCCAACACCAACAGCAATCTCAGTTTTTCCATTGATCCGCTCCACGTGGGAAGCTGGACTATGGCTATTCTGACCGGTGCAGGCCCCCAAGAAACCGTTGCCTTTGTCTATTCTCGAAACGGCACGGGGAGCTTCGATGCGGGAAGCGGGCTCATTCTTGACCTGGCTCCGCCCATACTCAAGGCCGCGTACGCTCAAACCAATTATGCGGGTACAGCAATGAGCATCATTCCCATCGGCCCCAACATTGACGAAATTGGCCAACAACTTTGGGGACAAGCTGTGGTGAAAGACGCCCATGGAGATTATTGGACTTCTGCCGTAATTACGGAAACGATCCAGCCCTAGGCGTCCTAAAATGTGCGCTTTCCCAAGGAGGAAAATGCATGCTGACGCCTCAAGATGCCCTCAACCTATTGGACCAACACTCCCCCCCTGGAGAGAAGTGGCCATTGCATTGCCGCCAAGTCGCTAAAGTTGCTGGTACTGTAGCCTCAGCATTACCGGATTCCGCGCCACGAGTGTCCAAGGACGAACTTCAAACTCAGGCATTACTGCATGACATCGGCCGAAGCAAAACCCATGGCCCGATGCATGGCTGGTCCGGGTTTACCCTCCTTCGGTCTCTCGGCCACGCCGACGCCGGTCGGGGCTGCCTCACTCATTGGCTAAAAGGACGAACGCAGGAGGACTTGTTGGCCACGGGGTATTTTGAAGAAAAATGGATTGCAAGAGTTTACGCCTCTCTCCAGCCGCCGGAATGGACCTTAACGGACACCCTCCTTTCTTTCGCAGATTCTTGCGTCATGCATACTACGATTGTCTCTCTTGCAGAACGCCACGCAGACCTCTTCACTCGGTATGGAGAATCCACTTGGATGACCCGTGCCCAACAATTAGCCCAAAGCCACGCCGATGCACTTTCCGACCTCTTTCAACATGATGTCGAAGACCTCCTTCGCCCCCTCCACGGAGACACGCTGAAACATGCCTGATCTCACACTCCAAGGTCTTGACCTTTTCGCCGACCGCATCCAAACCGAACTTGCTGCTGTGTTGCAATGCTCGGAAGATCGAATTGCATTGGATCGTCCACGCGCAGAAGACCATGGAGAATTTGCTCTGCCATGCTTTCGCTTTGCCAAGGCTGCAAAAAAAAGTCCGGTGGAGCTGGCTGGGGAACTTGCGGAAAGCTTGCGTATTGCCGACATTACTGCCTCCGCGGTGGGCCCCTTTTTGAATTTTAAAATCTGCCCCATCGCTTTGGCGCGACGCATCACCGAAGATGCGCGTTCCGATGCTTGGGGAAAACGCGCCTTAGGTCGAAAAACCTTGGTGGAGTACTCTTCACCCAATATTGCCAAGCCCATGCATGTTGGTCACCTACGGTCCACCGTTTTGGGAGCTGCGCTAGCACGACTGCACGAACACCTTGGTGATGAGGTCGTCCGCATCAATCACATTGGAGACTGGGGATCTCAGTTTGGAAAACTTGTCGCCGGATGGCGTCGGTGGGGAGAGGAAAATGAATTTAAAAAGGATCCCATCGGCCACCTTCTTGCGCTGTACGTGCGCTACCACAAAGAAGAGAAAGAAGACGAAACACTTCCAGCTGACGCCAAGGCTGCTTTTCAAGAGTTAGAATCCGGACAAGAAAATGACACGCGGAAATTATGGGCGCGCTTCACATCGTTCTCTCTGCGAGAGTTTGACAAGGTCTACCAACGCCTTGATGTGAAATTTGATTTAGTTCGCGGTGAATCTTGGTATGAAAGCAAATTAGCTGACGTTGTCGATTGGCTCAAAAAGTGCCAAGTACTCCAAGAAGATGATGGTGCGCAAATCGTGGACCTTTCCTCTGAAGGAATCAAAACACCTTGCCTGGTTTTGACCTCACACGGAACTACCCTTTATGCAACAAGAGATCTTGCTGCGGCACGCTCCCGATGGGAAGAATTCTCCTTTGACCGCTGCCTGTATGTGGTTGGGGCAGAACAAACCCTGCACTTCAATCAATTTAAGGCCGTCCTTAAAAGATGCAATGCGGACTGGTGGAACCGAATTGAGCACATCCCCTTCGGCCTCATTCGCTTTGCTGAAGGAAAACTGTCTACAAGGGAAGGCCGTGTGTTACACCTTGAAGAAGTCCTAGATCGCGCCGTGGAATTGGCGGCGGAAATTATCCAGGAAAAAAACCCGGACTTAAAGAACAAAGAGGTCGTCGCCGAACAAGTGGGTGTCGGCGCAATTATTTTCCATGACCTCAAACATCAACGGCAAAAAGACGTTCTCTTTAATTGGAAAGAAGTGCTCAATTTTGAAGGGAACACAGGACCTTACCTGCAGTACACGCATGCGCGATGCTGTAGTATTTTGCGAAAGTCGGAGAACGGCGTGCCTGAATCCTTCGATGCGGATTTGCTAACCGACGCAAATCCGCTACTGGTTGCACTTGGACGATTCCCCGATGCTATTTTGGATGCCGCCGAAAAAAGAGAGCCCACAATTTTATCCCAAGCACTTTTAAAAATCGCCGCAGCGGGAAACTCTTTTTACCGTGAACACCGGGTACTAGGAACTGGAGATGAGCAGTTAGAAGGCGCAAGACTAGCCATCATTGATTCACTTCGAAACACGCTTCGCATTGGTCTTGGAATCCTTGGTGTCCCTGCACCGGAGGAAATGTAATCATGACATCGGCACCTCCACTTGACTTGTCCAACTACTTAAGAGACGTTCCGGATTTCCCAAAACCCGGCATTGTCTTTAAAGACATCACCCCACTCTTGGCCGACCCTGTGGCCTTTAGCACCGCAGTCGATCGCTTGACCGAAGCTGTTCGCCCGTACAATCCCACGCACATTGCAGCGGTAGAGTCCCGCGGGTTTCTTTTTGCGGGCGGCATGTGTGAACGTCTTCAAGCTTCTTTCATTCCTTTGCGCAAAGCAGGGAAACTCCCCTGGGAAACCTTTTCGGAAAGCTATGACCTGGAATACGGGGCCGACCACCTAGAGGTCCATACCGACGCGGCAGCCCCGGGGGACCGTGTTGTCTTGATTGACGACTTACTCGCTACCGGCGGAACCGCCGAAGCCTCGCTCCATTTAGTCCGTCGGACGGGGGCCGAAGTAGTTGCAGCATGCTTTGTAGTGGAGTTAGACTTTCTCGGTGGGCGAAAACGACTTCACGGAATCCCTGTGCATAGTCTGATTTCCATTGCCGATTAGAATCACAGCATGAGCGTTACTGACCCCCCCGCGGAAACTGGACCCGAGCCAACTCCTACCAAGGAGCTTTGGCAGGAATTCCAGAAGACGCAAAACCCTGCAATAAAAGGGGAGCTCGTGGAGCGCTATCAACAAGTCGTCCGTTATGTTGCGGAACGTATGGCCTCCAACCTTCCTCGGTCCGTAGACGTAGATGATCTCATCCAAGAAGGCACGTTCGGCTTAATGGACGCCATTGACAAGTTTGACCTGGATCGTGGCATCAAGTTCAAAACTTATTGCAGCACGCGGATTCGAGGCGCAATCCTGGACTCTCTCCGCGGGCAAGACTGGGCACCTCGTCTGGCAAGATCCAGAGGAAAGCAAGCAGAGAAAATTCGGGTTCGGTGGATTGCTGACAAAGGAAGAGAGCCTTCCAATGACGAGCTAGCCAAAGAAATGGAACTCAGCCTCTCCCAAGCTTCTCGAGCCAGAAACACGCATGCCATGCTGAACCTTTCTGACCGAAGAATGCCTACGGGCGGAGAAGATGCCCCCCCTGGTATTGAAGGTTTAGGAAAAGCAGCCGGAGACAATCCGTTGGATGCCGTGAACCGTAAGGACCTCATGGAAGTCATCACGGAATCCCTCAATGAAAAAGAACGTGCCATTTTGCACTATTACTATATTGAAGGCCTGACCCTCCGGGAAATTGGCGAGACTATGCACCTCACGGAATCTCGTGTCTGCCAAATTCATGGCAACGTCATCAAGCGCCTCCGCGAAAAGCTCCAAGGATCCGCTGACCAATTCGGCATTTAATGCAACCTTTTTTCCGCATCCAGCGCGTGGCTGAATGCGCGTCTACCAGTGACGAGGTAAAGAAATGGGTAAAAGAAGAAGGGGCGCAAGCAAACGGCCGGCTTCTCGTCACGCAACACCAAACTGGAGGACGCGGACGTCGGCAGCCTGATTGGTGGAGCGGCTCACCCCATGAGAACTTGGCTTTTTCCTGCGCCATTGCCCCACCACCTCAGCCGGCAGAAAGCCTTGGGCTCCTCGCCGCCGTTTCCATGGCCGACGTTTTAGCTCCTTTGGTTTCTGCCGAAGTCGCTCTCAAGTGGCCCAATGACATCTTGCTGAATGGCAAAAAAGTTGGTGGACTCTTGGCAGAAATCCCCGCCACTGATGGCCCTCCCATTGCTGTTTTGGGAATTGGAGTCAATGTTGGGCAGGCTCCCCCTCAGGGAATAGCCCCCTATCCCACAACCTGCGTTGCCCACCACACGAAATATTTGCCGAAACCAGAGGCTATCCTCAATATATGGATGGCAACCTTCAGGGAAAAACTCCTCCATTATCAGGCAATGGGGCCTCATAACTTTGAAGCCGAGTTCCTGCGCTATCTACGCCAAGGGGCCCCCTTCGGAGTCCACGAATCTCGCAGTGGAATCGCTGGCGATTTGTTAGAATTCTCGATTCGCGAAGGGCTGACGTGGGGTTCAAAACACAATCCCACAACACAACCACTCGGTTGGATTGCCACGCTTCACAAACTTAAGAAACCTGCACCATGACTCGCACCGACGGCCGTACCTCTGACTCTTTGCGCCCCATGCGCTTCACGCGTAATTTCATCAACTCGGCCGCTGGCGCAGTGCTGGTTGAAGCCGGGGAAACGCGCGTTCTTTGCACCGTGAGCATCGTCCCTGGTGTACCCAATTGGATGCGTGGAAAGAAAGAAGGCTGGCTCACGGCAGAATACGCCATGTTGCCAGGATCCGTAGAAGGCCGAAAACGTCGGGAGTTCCCGCATAAAGACGGCCGAAGCGTAGAAATTCAACGATTGATTGGCCGCGCACTTCGTGCCGCGCTGGATTTCCGTTCTTTTCCGGACATCACCCTGGCCGTGGATTGTGACGTCCTTCAGGCCGATGGAGGCACACGTTGCGCATCCATCACCGGAGCCATGATTGCTCTGGAAGATGCGCTCAAGAAGTTAGATTCAGAAAAACAGTTGGTCTCTTGGCCCCTCAAAGACCGCGTTGCTGCGGTTTCCGTCGGCTTAGTGCAGGACGAAACACTTTTGGATTTAGATTATAGTGAAGATTTCGCCGCCGACGTCGACATGAATGTCATTGGCACCGCATCCGGAAAAATCATTGAAGTGCAAGGCACAGCCGAAGGAGAACCGTTCTCCAGAGATGCCTTCAACCAATTGCTCGACCTTGGCATGAAGGGGGTCCGTGAGCTCACTCAAATGCAGGAAGAAGTTCGGACAGAAACGGTTCAAGCTTGACCCAAGTTATCTTTTTAGCCTCGGGCAACGAGAAAAAATTGGCTGAGCTTCGCACCTTATGCGTGGACCTTCCAGTCGACATTGTTGGACCCGAATCTCTCTCGCACACTTTGCCTGAAGTCGAGGAAGACCGGCTTACTTTTCTCGGCAACGCGCAAAAAAAAGCGCTCGCTGCCGCACAATTTATTGCGGAGCACCTCGGCCCGAATGTTTGGGCCCTCGCGGATGATTCGGGCCTTTGCGTGGATGCGTTGGACGGAAATCCGGGTGTCTTCTCGGCACGTTACTCCGGTATTTTGGGTGCAGAACAAGACTCTGCCAACAATGCTCATTTACTAGAGCAACTCAAAAACACCCCAAAAAGCAAACGGCAAGCCTCATTTCACTGTGCCATTGCCGTGGCACAGGCTGGAAAAGTTCTCTTTCACACGGAAGGTCGCGTGGCTGGTCATATTCTGGAACAGACCGATGGCAATGCTGGCTTCGGCTACGACCCACTTTTTTATCATGAGCCATCTGGCTGCACCTTTGCCCACCTTTCCAGCACAAAAAAATCCATTGTCAGTCACCGTGGCCAAGCCGTAGCACTGCTTCGGCAAACGCTTTCCCAGCACCTACCCTCGTAAACATGAGTTCCTCCTTTCCTCCGGAACGCATCCGGAATTTCTCCATCATCGCCCACATTGACCATGGCAAGTCAACGCTGGCGGATCGTCTCTTAGAGATTACGGGTGCCATCAGCCAAAGAGAGAAAAAGGATCAAATCCTCGACAGTATGGATTTAGAAAGAGAGCGTGGTATCACGATTAAAGCATCAGCAGTTTCCTTAACACACAAAGTGAACGGTGAAGAATACTTATTTAATCTTATTGACACACCCGGCCACGTGGACTTTGCTTATGAAGTAGAGAAATCCCTTCAGGCTTGCGAAGGAGCCTTACTTCTCATTGATGCCGCACAAGGGATCCAAGCACAAACTGTCGCCAATGCCATGCTTGCCTTAGAGCAAAACATGACTGTCATTCCCGTTTTCAACAAGATGGATTTGCCCCACGCCAGACCGGAAGAAATCAAAGATGAACTAGAAAACACCTTGTTACTCGACCGTGACTCTACGCTGCAATGCTCTGCAAAAACAGGGGAGGGTGTAGAAGAGATATTGCAGCATGTCGTTCGAGACATTCCTCCTCCAGAAGGTGACCCCAACGCACCGCTTCGCGCGCTCATCTTTGACGCTCGTTATGATGAATACCGCGGCATTGTGGTTTATCTCAGGATTATGGACGGCAGCATCCGGAAAGGAGATTGGGTCCACATGATGGGCGCAGGCGCAGAGTATGAAGCGATTGAGCTTGGCAAGTTCTCCCCGGGACCCGTGGTTCATCCAGGGTTAACCGTCGGCGAGACAGGATATTTAATCTCAAACATCAAGCGCCTCGAAGATGTTCGCGTGGGTGACACGGTCACTTTACGAAAAGGAGAGCCGGTAGAACCATTAGTAGGGTATCGAGAACCTCAACCTATGGTTTGGTGTGGTATTTATCCAACTAGCTCGGGTGATTTCGAAAATCTCCGGTCTGCACTCAAGGCACTGAAGCTCAATGACTCTTCCATTTTGTTTGAGCCAGAAAGTTCCGATGCGTTAGGTTTCGGATTTCGGTGTGGCTTCCTCGGTTTATTGCATATGGAAATTGTGCAAGAGCGCCTGGAAAGGGAATCTGGAATGGACGTCATTCAGACAGCCCCCACTGTCCCCTATCAAATCCTTTTAACCTCTGGGGAAACACTTGAGATTCACTCTCCAGGTGCTTTGCCGGACCCTACGCAATATACGGAAATCAGAGAGCCCATTGTGACCACTCATATTTTAGTACCGACGGAATCCATCGGACCTATCATGAAATTGTGCACGGATCGTCGGGGCCTGTTCCTTCGCCAGGAACATTTATCTGCCAACCGCGTGATGTTGACCTGGGATTTACCACTGGCGGAAATTATCTATGACTTCTATGACAAGTTAAAATCAGGAACAAAAGGCTATGGAACGATGAACTTTGATGAGCCGCGCTTCGAAGCGTCTAATCTAGTGAAAATGCGGATTCTGGTAAATGACAGGGAAGCTGACGCCCTCTCCGTAATCTGCCATGCAAATGCAGCACAACACCGAGGCCGCGCAGTTCTTAAAAAACTGCGCAAAGAAATCCCACGTCATCAATTCAAAATTCCGCTTCAAGCCGCCGTCGGTGGAAAAATCATGGCAAGGGAAAACATTAGTGCGCTCAGCAAAAACGTAACGGCAAAATGCTACGGTGGAGACATTACGCGAAAGAGAAAGCTCCTTGAAAAGCAGAAAGAAGGGAAGAAGCGAATGAAGTCCATCGGTAATGTAGAAGTTCCTCAAAAGGCTTTCCTCGCAGTTCTCACTACGGACGAGTAAACTTTCCACGTGGCTAAAGAAAAAGGAAAGAAGGAGAAATCAAAACACCCCTTGCGGGACAATATTGAAGTTATCGTTTTTGCCGTGGCCATGTCGCTAGGCCTTAAGGTTTTCGCATTAGAGGCTTATCAAATCCCAACGGGTTCCATGCAACCTACACTCATGGGAACCCAACTCAGAGACGGTCAAGGTGCGGTCAATGACCGTGTCTTAGTTGATAAATTTTCTTATCTCGTCAGAGATCCAGAACGCTGGGAAGTCGTGGTCTTTCGTTACCCACTCAGCGTGACGCAAAATTACGTTAAGCGCTTAGTCGGGCTCCCCGGAGAGGAATTGGAAATCTGCCACGGAGATCTCTGGGCGCGGCCATTGGGTTCTGAAGAAGATATGACCATCCTGCAAAAGCCTTGGAATGTCCAGGAGCATTTATGGAAAAGAGTATTGCCACGACCCGGGTCTAATCCATTTCAATGGAATGGTTGGCGTATTTCTGGGGACCACATTCCGGCAGGAGATGGCCCCCTTCAGCTCACGGGAAAATCCACCGTAAGCTTGCGCACGCCAGTTCGGGATGAATATAGAGACGGTTACCCCGACGCGATTTTCTCTTCCATCCCCGTCCAGGGCTCCGGAGCAAACTCGCATCGCGCCGTCAGCGATCTTCGCTTGACTTGCACAGCCACGGCATCAGCGAACGCAAATCCTCTGGTCATCCAACTGGATGCGGGCGCATTTCCAATCACCCTTTCGCTTTTGAGTGACGGTGCCAAACTTGCTCTCCCAAACGGCACCACTGAATCCATTCATTTTGCTACGAAGGCTAACGAAGCCATTGATATTGACCTTGCCTTCTGGGATCACCAGGTCCGCCTCATCTTGACCTCAGACTCCCAAGAAACCGTTTACTCCTCTTCGCTCTCGTTAGAAGCGAATGGAAGCCCTCGAAATTCGGTGAGCTTCAAAACGGATGGCGGCTGGTCCTTAAACCCCGCCTCGCTGTCCCGCGACATTCACTATCTACCGCCCTTCAGTGGCGCCACCCCTCGTTTTGAAATTGCCGAAGGGCATTACTTCATGATGGGCGACAACACACAAAACTCTTTGGACGGCAGGGACTGGGAAGCACGTGTTTTTCGTTTTGACCCGCCTCTCGCCGACGGCTCCTCTGAAGTTCGTGGTGATCACCTTCAACATGGAAGTGACCCCTTCTATGACAACCCACGATGGAGTGCGAACCGTGAATTCCTGACCCATCGTGATGAATGGGGAAATCTCCACCAGTTCAGCCGTGCCGATCTCACGCATGGGCAGGACCTCCGCGTGAGCGCCCCAACAGTTCCTCGCCATTATATTTTAGGCAAAGCCCTTGCCGTCTTTTTGCCGATTCCCCCTTTTGCCCCCGTTTGGAGAATTGGCTGGGTGCACTAACTATGGAATCACAACCACTCCTTCAAGCAGAGCGCCTTTGCAAGTCTTACCAGGGTCGGCAGGTGGTACGCGAAGTCACCCTCCATGTGCACGCGGGGGAAATCGTCGGCCTTCTCGGTCCCAATGGGGCAGGGAAAACAACTACGTTTCGTATGTGTATGGGTATGGTGAAACCAGAAGGAGGCCGGCTCACTTTTCGGGACAAAGACATAACTCGGCTCCCCATTTACAAGCGAGCACGGCTTGGCATGGGCTATTTGGCCCAAGAGCCATCGGTGTTTCGCAAACTCACCGTCAGGGAAAACTTACTGGCTGTCTTAGAAATTGGGAAATTAGCCACAAAAGACCAAAAAGAAAAGGCGGACAGCTTGTTAGAGGAGCTCGGCCTTACCCATCTCCAAGAGAGCTTGGGGGAAGTCCTCTCTGGGGGAGAACGCCGGCGACTGGAAATTGCCCGCGCCTTGGCCAGCAATCCTTCGCTTATCTTGCTGGATGAACCCTTCAGCGGCATTGACCCCGTTGCCGTGGAAGAAATCCAAGGCATCTTGGAATCTCTGAAGGCCAAAGGAATATCCATTCTTCTTACTGACCACAACGTCCGAGAAACCCTCCTCATCACGGACCGCACCTATATTTTGGCCGACGGCAACCTCTTGGCAGAGGGGACTGCGGAGGAATTGGCTGCGAATGAGCAAGTTCGTAAAGTTTACCTGGGTCAACGTTTCGCACTCGCTTAGAAAGAGGAAAACTGGGTATAATACTCGGTCATTCCGTACTCAGGAGGTCTTGTGAACATCATTACATTTGTCAAACGCGTCCCTTCCACAACTACTCGAGTTCTCATCAAGGATGATAATGCTCTCGACCCAACAGGTGTTGAGTTCGTTCTCAACCCCTATGATGAATTCGCCATTGAAGAAGCGATTCAACAAAAAGAGAAGTCCGGGGACGGCCATATTTTGGTCATGAGCTTCGGAAGCGCTGACTCTCAAAAAGAATTGCGTACGGCTCTTGCCATGGGTGCTGACGAAGCACTTCTCTTGCAAAACCCGGACGCTCCTAATGCCGATGGCGCCACCACGGCGCGAACTTTGACAGCTGCCGTGAAAGAAAGAGAATTTGATTTACTGCTTTTTGGAAAACAATCCGTGGACAAAGACCAGCACGGAGTTGGGCCTGCCGTAGCAACGGCACTAGGTATCCCCTGCATCACGGAAGTGACCAAGTTGGACATCACCGACGGAACCGTCCACGCGGAACGGGAAGTTGAAGGTGGCCGAGAAATCATTGAAGCCCCACTTCCATGTGCCATTACTTGCCAAAAAGGTTTAAATCAGCCTCGATTTGCCAGCCTCAAAGGCATTATGGCAGCAAAGAGAAAGACCTTGGACATCGTGGAGACAGACATGGGTACTCCCCTCGTTGAGGTCCTCAAAATGGAAATGCCTCCAGAGCGCCCAGCAGGAAGAATCCTAGGCGAAGGCGTGGCAGCCGTACCGGCACTCATTACTGCACTCAAAGAGGAGGCCAAAGTCCTTTAGGACGGAAAGACGTATGACTCATATTCTTGTTATTTTAGAAACACGTGACGGCGTTTTGCGCCCATCATCCCTTGAGGCCGTCGGGGCCGCTCGTATTGCAGTAGATGGCTTAGGGGGTGGCACGGTCACAGCCCTCGCTTGTGAAAAATTCTCGGCTGATGCGTCTTCTTTAGGCAATGCGGGAGCAGACAAAGTGCTCATTGCTTCCGCCATAGAACATTCCGCCGATGGAGCAGCTCTGACGGCCGCCCGCGTCGCTAAAGAATTGGAGGCATCGGCAGTTTTCTTGTCGGCAACCGTACGCGGGAAAGATCTTTGCGGCCGACTTGCCGCCGCATTGGAATCCGGGTTTGCTGCAGATTGCACTTCGGCTCATACAAATGGAGGCTCTTTGAGCTTCACCCGCCCCATCTACGGCGGAAAGGCACTACAGACCATTCAAGTCAATGGCCCGGTCGTCGTAGCAAGCCTTCGGCCAAACTATTTCTCTTCCGCAGAAAGAGGTGGAGAGGCCGTGGTCGAAGAGACGTCGGCAGAATCTGGCAAAGGCCGTGTCGTGAAAATTGCCGCCAAAGAAGGGGGACGGCCTGATGTCGCCGAAGCAAATCGTGTTGTTTCGGGCGGCCGAGGCATGGGAGGTGAATCTGCTTGGCACTTATTGGAGGCCGTATCCGACGCCCTTCCCGGCTCCGCTTTGGGCGCGTCGCGTGCCGTTGTGGATTCAGGCTGGCGACCTCACAGTGAACAAGTCGGCCAAACCGGCAAAGTTGTTGCTCCAGAGCTTTATATTGCTTGTGGAATCAGTGGTGCCATCCAACACTTGGCGGGCATGAATGGATCTCAGTGCATTGTGGCGATTAATAAAGATGCCGACGCGCCTATTTTTCAACATGCCACTTACGGCATTGTGGGCGATGTTGCAGAAATCCTTCCTGTTTTGGCAGAAGAACTCGCCAAAGTCACCGAATAAGGCATACCGCGCTATAAAAAAGTATCTGCCAACGGGTTCCCTTCTGGGAATTGGTCGGCCGGATTTCCTTCGCCTTGAATTAAAGAATCAAGCCAATGATTGACGGGATTATATAGGCAGGTGACCTCTTTACATTCTTTTGACGCATCAAAGGACTCAAGCATTGCCGCAGTCCCGACCGCACCCAATTCAGTTTTCCAAGCATCAGCAGAGCCGATTCGAGCCTTGTCGACGCCGCGATGAGCGGGGCAATTAAATACGCCAAGTGGCGAAACAACTTGGCGTAGTGCTTGCATATGGCAAACTTTAGGTTGATTTAAATATTGTTGCCACGTGCCGTCTAACAAGACACGTAAGTTCGTACTCTCTATCACGGCTACCGAACCTTGTGCAACCTCTTTTGATTTCTGAAGGCCATCCTGGATCTTCTTCAAAACCTTTTCATGCTTATCTTGCGCTGCATTCGGATCCATAACTTCTGCGCCCTCAGAGGCACGCGTTAAAAACGGCTTGAAAGAAATATAGTCAAAATCATAATCCCGCGCCCATTGGGTGGCTAATTCCATTTCTGCAATATTCTCAATAATCTTTTCGTCACCACGCGAGGCCCCCTTCCAAGTAATCACAAAAGAAAAACCTAGGGAAATATTTAAATTTTTACTCTTCAGTTTTTTTGCTGAAGTACAAATCGCCTCTAAAGTGGTGCTTGGCGACTTTGGCCGATGCATTGCCTGGAATGTCTCCTCGAGGCCCGAATCCAGAGAAAGGCGCACCCAATCTCCAGAAGTAAAAAGATGGGCAACCTCTTCAATCACCTCATTACGGCTCCCGTTAGTTACAACCGCCACTTGAAGACCAAGAGATTTCAAAAAACGAACCACATCGGCGAACTTCGGATACAACGTCGGCTCTCCCCCGCCCAATAAAATCACCGACTTCAAGCCACGCGCGTGCATGGATTTCAAGGACGCCAGCAAGTCTTCATGTTGATGCCTTGCCGTAGTGTTCAGCGCGTCCCAGTCAATACAGTGGCCACAGGCAAAGTTACATGTTGTAGTTAAATCCAGATTAATGGATACAGGCCCAAGAGATGGGAATTCGGGCTTTGGAGTCTTCGCCTTTTCGGCATCGGCGCAAGCCCGACGCCATTGCACATAGTCCAAAACCACACCGCGCAAGGCTGGCTGGCGAAGTTTTTCCGTAAAGTCGTGAATCTTTGCGGGAGTGGAGTGGGTCTTGGAGATGGGCAAATCAGGGTCGATATGCCGCAAGCAGTTTTTCCATTAGCTGCTGGCGGCGAAGCAAGGACTCATCAAGAGGGGCATTGCCGGTCTTGACCGCTTGTGAGACGCGAATCATAAACTCCGTCATCCGTAAATGTAGGGGATCTTCTGCTTTCACTGAAAGCGCAGGACCATCACCGAGCTCAATGGGCTTAAATCCAGTATCAAATGAAAAGTGATACCCCGGTATTTCAATCCGCCGACGGCAAACCATGTCATCAAAGGCAAATTCTGCTGGACGCGGAAGGCGATTCGTGTCCTCGAGGAGCACTTCGCAGTGAATTTCCTGGTCAAAGACCGTAAACAAAAAGTTGAGGCGGGCATCAGGTGCCGAGGACGACACTTCTTCATACCGAATTTCGCTGATTTTTGCGGGCCCATGAAAGACGTCTTGGAGAAGACTCAGAGGATGAGATAGTGTTTCCAGCCACCGCGTCCGGCCCCGATCCTGTGGGGATAAGAGCATGCGAAACCTTTTCACTTTGGACGGATCAAAGCTTGGGTGGAGCTGCTGAAAAGAGAAAAGCGTAAATGGCCATTGACAGTTTTCAGCAAGCACTTTTCCTTGAGCAGAAAAACGACGAAGCATTTCTTTCCCCGCATCGTCAAATAAAGCAAGAAGAGGTTTCTCGCAGAGAACATGCATGCCTGACTCTGCCGCTGCTTCCAACCAAGAACGATGCGTGCCGGCTGGACTCGCCACAATCAGCACATCCGGATGAGTCTCCCGCACCATTGGCTCAAAATGAGTGAACGGCTTTGCGGAAATCCCCCATTCTTTCAATTGTGTGCATGCTGTTTCCGTGGAGCTGAGCCGCGTGCCCACGACAGAAACGACTTCGGCTCCGAGAGCTGAAGCTTCCCGCGCAAGATAAGGACCCGTGCCGTTTCTCACCCGTCTGGCTCCAACCACGGCAACGCGCAACCCCATGGCAGGAAGCCGAGGATGAATAGCGGGAGTTGCGGTCCAGGCCATGAACGCATCCTACTCGGAAAAAGGAGTTTGAGGGAAAGCGTTAGGCTGTATTCATGCCTGCGGAAAGCATCCTTGTTCGCCTCCCGAATCCTTTGGGGGATGCCATCATGGCCACACCATTCCTCCAGACACTTCAGATAGCCAATCCACAAGCTGAAATCACGGTGGCCGGTAGCTCTGCATTTGTATCTCTCTTTTCTGGCCTTCCATCAATCCATCAGTGGATTTCACTTCCTGAGAATGCTTTACACGGAATTCGTGGCGTAAGACGCCAAGCAGCCCTACTTCGGCAAGCGAAGGCGCAGCGTATTTACCTCTTACCAAATTCAATCTCTTCCGCTCTCGCTGCGCGCTTAGCCCAAATTCCAGAACGCATCGGCCGACGCTCTCTCGGCCGACGGAGGCTTCTTACGCAAGAATTCCCGACTATTCGACAAGCAGACTCCATGACAGTTTTATATAACGAGCTCTTAGGACTTGGAAACCTTCATTGCTCTGCGCCCGTGCACCTTCCTTCGGGAGATTTTCATTCCCCGTTCCTTCAGGAAATTCGCCAAAAAATTCCACCGGGGAAGGGCCTGGCAGTTTCTCCAGGTGCTTCATTTTCTTCCACAAAATGCTACCCCGCTTCTCTTCTCGCCGACGTTCTTGAAGAATTGCACAATGTGTTCTCTTGGTATCCCATTCTACTTGGGTCGCCTGAGGAGAAAGAACTCTTGCAATCTCTCTCTGCCCTCTTACAAAAGAAAAATATTGCTCACATAAGCACGCACAACAGCCCTCCTTCTTTGCTGGAAGCCAAAGAGGTTTATGCCATTTGCGAATTTGCCTTGACCATGGATAGTGGCGCCCGACATTTAGCGGCGGCCGTCGGAACCCCGCATGCCGTTTTTTACGGCCCTACCGACATGCGCTGGAGTCAATACGAAGGGCCGACCTCCATTGCCCTTCGCAATGACGCCCTAGACTGCCTAGGTTGCCACAAGAAGATCTGTCCAATTGGACATCCCTGCATGAAGGAACTTTCTCCGAAGAAAGTGGTCGAAGCAATCAAACGAGGTTATGCCATGAATCATTGCGGAAACTCATGAGCCGCAATCTTCGCGCACCTTTCCCATTTGTATCCCTACAAACCGCGAAATTATTTCATGATGCAAAACCGACATGGGGCCAGATTTTTTCTGATTTCCAAGCAGCAGAGGAAACGCTTTTCGTTGAAAACTACATCCTAGAAGATGGCATAGCCGGAAAAACTGTCATTCAATCACTCTGTGACGCATCAAAACGTGGCGTCACAGTAAAACTTCATATCGACGGGTTCGGATCCAACCACCTTGGAAAGAATTTGCTTTCACAGTTAGAGGAATCCAATGTCGAATTGAAAATATTTAATAATCCTCCATCACTCCCCATTGCCCTCTTTAAAGGGATATCTCGCTTCTTTCGGCGCACCCATCGAAGAATCATTGTCGTAGATGGCCATATTGCTTGGGTCGGCGGCTTAGCCTTTGGAGACCCTTGGTGGCCATCGGAAGATGAGCCCACGACAAGGGATACCATGCTTCGTGTCACAGGACCGGTTGCAGAGCAAGTCCAAAAATCTTTCGCGCAACTTTGGAGCCAACCCTCTCGCAGCCTCCCATCAAAAGTCGTGGTGCCAGCCGAAGAGTCACAGGTCAGAGCAATCCCACAGCACCCTATTCGGGCGCAGCATTTCAGAAAAAGCCTCTACCGTAGAATTCACGACAGTAGCCAAAGAATTTGGTTGGCTACGCCTTATTTCATCCCAAACTTTCGGCTTCGAAGGGCACTCTTACACGCCGTTCGCCGCGGCGTCGATGTCCGTATTCTTCTCCCAGGCGCAAAAAACCATGATCATCCAGCCGTGCGCATTGCGGCTCATCGACATTATGGACACCTTCTTCATTTTGGAGTCAAGATTTTTGAATACCAACCATCTTTCATGCATGCCAAAGTAGGGCTCTTTGACAATGGCTGGACCTTGATTGGATCTGCCAACTTAGATCGACTTTCGTTTTTTGTAAATCACGAATTGATTCTTGAATCACGAAGCCAAGATTTGGCGGAAGAAACGAGGCAACAATTTGAAGCCGACTTTGCACAGTCCGTGAAAATATCACTCAGTCAATGGAGGAACCGGTCACTTTTTCACAGGGTGCGCGAAAGATTTTTTGGATTATTTGACCGCATCCTTTAGAGGGTAGAAACATGAACATGATGCGAATTTCTCCAGTCCACCTTTCTCTAACCAAGGGTCATGATTCAATACGCTGATAAATCTCAGCCTCTGAAAGAATCGTAACGCCTAGATCTTCAGCCTTCTTTCGCTTTGAGCCGGCATTCTCTCCAGCCAAGAGAAAGTCTGTTTTTTTTGACACCGTTCCGGTCACTTTAGCCCCGTAGGACTCAAGGAGTGCTTTCATCTCCGAACGCGGCGTTGACAATGTTCCAGTTAGAACGAACACTTTCCCTGTTACTCCATCCAACTGGATGGCCTCTTTTTGAATCATGGCTTGCGGCACCAAGCCTGCACTTGACATTTTTTCTAATGCAGCCAAATTCCTCGGATCCTGAAAAAAACCGAGGATGGATTGAGCAACCTCTTCTCCTACTCCTTCCACGGATTGCAAGACCTCCAATGCATTCGCCTTTTCTGCAAGCGAGCAAAAGGCATCTAATACTGGAAAAACCTGACAAAGAGCCCTGGCCGTTTCTGCGCCAACTTCAGGAATCCCCAACCCGTATAAAAAACGGGGAAGCTCGGGGCTCTTCGCCTGTTCCACCTGATCCTTCAACGCTAAGGCGGACTTTTCCCCCCACCGATCTAATCCAGAAATCTTTTCATAATCCAAGGAGAAGATATCTTCCACGGATTTCAACAATCCGGCATCAACAAACTGGTTCACGGCTTTTTCCCCCAAACCCTCGACACGCAAGGCCTGCCTCGAAGCAAGGTGCAAAACTCTTCTCTGCATTTGCGCTGGGCAATCCATATTAAAACAATACCGATGCTCCCCCTTCACCGAAATATTTCCGCCACAAGAAGGGCAGGACGTCGGCCAAAGAAAAGCCTCTTCCTTTCCTGAACGTTCCTGCGCCAAAGACCCCAGGATTTGCGGGATTACATCTCCAGCGCGACGCACCATTACTGTGTCCCCAACACGAATATCCAAACTCTCAATGTAGTTCGCATTATGCAAAGTCGCATGCCGAACGATGGTTCCTCCCAAGGAAACAGGCTCCAAGTGTGCCCGCGGGGTCAAACGGCCTGTGCGACCCACTTGGATTTCAATCTTTTTCAATGTGGTGCTTTCTTCTCGGGGCGAAAATTTATGAGCGCATGCCCAACGTGGAGTACGCGCACGGGATCCGAGAAAACGGCGGAGGGAGAAGTCGTTCACCTTGACGACAACGCCATCCATTTCATACTCCACATCCTCCCGCCTCGCTTCAAGATCATCATGAAATGCAATCATGCCGTCCGCATTGGAAACTTCCCTGGAGTAAGGAGTTACAGGAAAACCCCAGTTTTTCATGGCTTGCGTTGCCTCCTGATGATTCTTGAAATCAACCCCCCCCTCGCAACGTGCAACTTCCCACGCCATCAATCGCAAGCCACGCTCTGCAACCACGGAGGGATCTAAACGTTTCAAAGTTCCCGATGTCGCGTTCCTTGGATTCGCAAACGGCTTTTCCCCTGCTGCAAGCAGAGCTTCATTTTTCGCCTCGAAAATAGCCGTCGGAATCATGATTTCTCCCCGCACCTCAAGTAAAGACGGCGCAACGCCTCGCAAACGCAAAGGAACGCCACCCACGGCCTTCACATTGCGCGTCATGTCTTCGCCGACGGCTCCATCTCCGCGAGAGACGACTCGCACCAATAATCCTTCTTCATAAACTAAGGAGGCAGAGACGCCATCCCATTTGGGCTCACAAAGATAGGCCGGGAGAACGTCAGTCTCTCCAGCAAGTCCTTTGAGTACGCGCGCCTCGAACCCCTGGATATCTTCATTAGAGAATAAGGATTCAATAGAAATCATGGGAACGGCATGCTCCACTTTTTCAAACTTAGAGCCCTCGGGCAAAGGTGCACCCACTCGTTGCGTCGGCGAATCTTCGGTCACCCATTCCGGATGCTCTTCTTCAAGACATTTCAATTGCAAAAAAAAACGGTCATAGGCTGCATCCGAAATCTTTGGTTCTCCCAAAACATAATATGCATATTCATGCTCTGCCAATAATTGACACAACTCCGAATGCCGACTTTGCTCTGGGTCGGCTGGGCCATCAAAGAGCCCGAGTGACTCCATTAGTTGGAAGCTTCCTCTTGCAAAAGCTTTGCCAAAGATTTCTCTACCCGATCTCCTGTGCCAGGGGAAAAAATAATCACAAGGTCTTCGGTACCTAATTCCTGCAATCGGGCCAAAGTCAGGGAAGGAATCATGGGAAGTGGTCCTCCTGTTGGGCTGTACAAGCCAATCCGCTGAATTTTTCGCACGCCCTCCGAACGTGCTGCGGCCACGGCATTGGAAATAGGGTCTTGATCTAAATCCGAGTTGGCATATTCCAATACGCACCCTCGAAAAACTCTGCCATCATCCGCCTTTACGGTACAACCAGAAAAAAGACCCCCAGGGCGAACCTTTGAAGTGGCAGCGGCTTGCTCGGCAACGGCGATGAGATTGCGATCATCCATGGCTGATTAGGATAACTTCGCGGCAAGCTCTTCTGGGCATTGAGTGCTCACCCAAAGGACTTCTTTGGACTTGCAATGAATCAATAAACCGGGTGCCGATCCAGCTAAAAATACCCGCACGCCCATGGACCTCTTATAAGCCCAACCCCAGCGCTTCCCCCACGGATACGTCATATGGACCTCCACTCTTTGAATCTCCTTCAAAGCAAGACGGTAAGTCGGAAAAGGAGAAAACCGAATTTGTAATTCATCCTCAACAATGGCGAGTCTCAAAAATGTAACCCGAATCCAACAAACGAAGAAGAGAAAGGTCAAACTTTGACCGAACCACCCCATCCCGAGCGTGGGCACAAGAAAGTCAATGACAAGCAATATGCCGAAGACGATCGCCATCATGACCCACACAAAAATGGGAGAAGGCCGCCGCTCTTCAAGGAAGAGCGGCGACATTCTGCGGTCTCCTTCGGGCTGCATGCCGGAAGGATAACGCCCCGAAGGCCCTATTTCTTGGACACCAGACTGGCGTAACCTGCGAATGGCACACGGTTTAACAACCGACGCACTCCTGTCACAGGGTCCTCCCGCTCCTCTGGAGCCACGGTGACCAAAGCTTGACAATCCACCAACGTCTCTGGGTCAAGCTCAGCAGCGCCCTCTACAGGGATGCCAAGGGTCTGCAGGACGTATTTAGCCCGCGGCAAGCTCCGCTCCGACCAGTGAATAGAATCCCAACACGCCGTTCGTCCCTGCCAGTCCCCTGAAAGGACCTCCCACCGGATGCCCCAACGGGTATGGCCAGCAGGGCTTTGAGATTCACGGACTTCTGCCACCTTGCACGGGTATTCCCCTTGTGGGATGGTGCGAAGATCTTCGATGTTAGCTACTTCATTAAAATCAATTTTCATGTTATTTCCTCCGCCAAGAAGACGTCCCCAACGCAAAGGGTGACGCATTATTTGCCGAAGGCCTCCCGAAACGCCACAATCCTCCCCATGCTTTTCCTGCCCGCCACCCTCTCCGAAGAACCCGGAGGCCTTTCCGCCGCCATTGACAACGCTACCGGTGCCATTGTTGAAGTGCTCGCCAGTGTTTTCTTCTATGACATCCACCCCGGAGACGACGAAATTCCTTTAGTCGTTGCCTGGTTGGTCGTCGGCGCCATCTTCTTGACCCTCCGCATGGGCTTCATCAATCTTCGCGGCTTCGTCCATGCCATTCAGGTAACCCGCGGCAAATTTGACAACCCCGCCGATGAAGGAGAAGTCAGTCACTTCCAAGCATTGGCCTCCGCACTCTCGGCCACCGTCGGCCTTGGAAATATTGCGGGCGTGGCGATTGCGGTTTCCATCGGCGGGCCGGGCGCCATCTTCTGGATGATTTTAGCGGGCTTTCTTGGCATGTCTTCCAAGTTTGTGGAATGCACGCTGGGGCAAAAATATAGAGAAACGCGTCCTGACGGCCGGGTCATGGGTGGCGCCATGTTTTATCTCTCGAACGGACTCAAGGAAAAAGGAATGGGCGGGCTGGGCAAAGTCCTCGCCGTCATGTTCGCGGTGCTGTGCATCGGAGGATCCTTCGGCGGCGGAAATACTTTTCAAGTCAATCAATCTCTCAACGCTTTGCAAGAAACCATTCCGTGGTTCGCTGATCATCGTGCGGTGTATGGGCTCATCATGACGGCTCTCGTCGGCGTAGTGATTTTGGGTGGAATTAAACGGATTGCGGCCACGGCAGAAAAAATCGTTCCGGCCATGTGCGGGATTTACGTGGCAGCCTGTCTTTATATCTTGATTGTCAAAGCCGACGTCGTCCCAGCAGCCTTCGGCACAATCTTTGACAGCGCGTTCACGGCGACGGCAGGGTACGGTGGTTTCATCGGCGTATTGGTACAAGGGTTTAAACGCGCTGCATTTTCAAACGAAGCCGGCGTGGGGTCGGCGGCGATTGCCCACAGTGCCGCAAAAACAGAGTATCCCGTGCGTGAAGGAATCGTTGCATTACTAGAACCCTTCATTGACACCATCATTGTTTGCACGATGACTGGATTGGTCATTGTCATCACTGGAGCTTATAGTTCTGAGACCTTGGTCGATGGACAAGCAGTGTTTGCACCCTACCTCACCAATGCCAACGGTGCCGGGTTGACGTCGGTCGCCTTTGGTAGCGTCATCAGTTGGTTCCCTGCTGTCTTGGCGGCGGCGGTTGTTTTGTTTGCCTTCTCCACCATGATTTCTTGGAGCTACTACGGGGAACGTTGCTGGGCGTGGCTTTTTGGCGATGGTTCCTCTTTAATTTATCGCGTGTTGTTCTTGGTCATGACCTTTCTTGGGTCCATCATTACATCGCAAAATGTTCTCGACTTTGGCGACCTCATGATCCTTGGCATGGCCTTCCCGAACATCCTTGGACTATACATCTTGTCCGGCGGAGTCAGAGAAGATTTAAATTCTTACTGGAAGAAGTTGAAATCAGGGAAGTTGAAAATGTACAAATAGGGGGCGGCTTTTGCCACCCCCCCCATGACCCTGCTCCTCACCCTTGAAGTTTCCGATGTCACGGAAACCCCGATGATCCTCAATTTGTTTGGGGGAGCGTTCACAGCATTGGTCTGGGGACTGCTGATTGCAGTCAATCTTTGGTGCTTTTATCAAGTGTGTAAAGGGGCGGGCACTTGTGACCCCAAGTCCCTTTGATGAAGTAGTTTAGGTTAATTTAAAATTTCTGAATTTCGACCTTAAGCCGACGGATTATTGGCCGCAAAGGAGGGGACATGAGCCCCTTGCCCTCGCACCTCCCCATCCAGCCGCAGAAGATGGAAGAACTGCGCCTTCTCTTTGGCGATGAGCAAGAATTGCAGTCACTCTTCGAAGATTTCTTCTCCGACCTTCCGACTCGGTTGGTAACACTGCGTGCGGGACTGGAAAAAAGCACGCCAGAGCTCGTCAATCTTGCCGCCCATGCGATTAAGGGAAGTAGCTCTTCTCTTGGCGCAAAATCTTTATTTGAAGTAGCACGCGCGTTAGAAGAATGCGCGCGCAGTGAGCATTTAGAGCAGGCCGGACCTTGGATGAACGAATTGGATCATGAAATCCTTCGCTTGCGGGAATATTTGAAGAGTGAAGGACTGCTGGAGAGATGTCGTTCCGTCTAGAAACAACGTCTCTCCGTCTCAATTCCCAAAGCCACCTCTTCACGCTGATCGGCGGTCACTCCAGGGTAAATCGGCAACGCCAAGACTTCGGTAGCCGCTTTTTCCGCATGAGGAAAATCACCTACGGCACCTCCTAAGTTCGCGAAGCATGGTTGCAAATGTAACGGCAATGGATAATAAACGGCACAGCCAATTTCATTTTCTCGCAAATGCTTCTGCAAGGCATCCCGATTCGCCACCTGAATCACATATTGATGCCACACATGCCCGGCATGCGAATCCGGTAACACCAACAAACCGTCGGCGTGCAACTTGGCCAACAACACGCTGTAATGCTTTGCCCCTTCCGCCCTTGCTGCATTTGCTGCGGGAAGACCGGGCAAATGATGGGACAACGCTGCCGCCGTCAATCCATCTAAACGAAAGTTATAGCCCACTTCATCATGAAAGTACTGCCGACCCCCGCCATGCTGACGAAGTCGGCGCATCCTCTCCGCACGCTCAGGGCACAGAGTCGTAGCAAAACCGGCATCACCCGTGGCACCCAGATTTTTAGTGGGGAAACAACTAAAAGCCGCTGTCTCACCAAGAGCCCCGCACGGGCCATCGGCCGACGTGGCGCCCACCGCTTGGGCCGCATCTTCCACAATCGCAATGGGTCGGCCGGCGGCAGAATCCAAGGCCACTCGAAGCGCTTTGACATCCATCGGCCGGCCGTACAAATGAACCGGAAGTGCGGCGCGGGTTTTGGCCGTGACTCGCGCGGCGGCAGCGGCGATATCCATGTTGAACGTTGCAGGGTCCAAATCACAAAAAACTGGGACCGCCCCAATTCGCGCCACCGCGCCAGCCGTGGCGAAAAAGGTGAATGTCGGCACCAGCACTTCGTCCCCCGCCTCCACGCCGGCTGCCCGCAAAGCTAACACCAAAGCGTCGGAACCATTGGAACACGCCACGACATGAGGAATCCCTAGGTACTCCGCCAATGCGGCTTCCAGCGTTTCAATCTCTGGGCCGTTCACAAAACGCCCATGCTCCAAAACTTTCGCCCACCGCGTCAAAATTTCCGCACGGGAGGATTCGTCCAGATTGTAGTGAATGTCGAAGAAGGGAACGCCCATGCCCCAATTTTAGGAAGGCCGCCGCCAACGAAACCGAATGGGCACCACAACTTCTCCAGCCACCGCCTCCCCCTTGGCCAACGCCGGCTGAAAAACCCACTTGGCTACGGCCTCCATCGCCGCGCGGTCAAGAATTTCATAACCCGATGATTCAGCAAGCCCAACACCCGATGGCCTCCCGTCGGCCCCCACCTTTACCCAAATCCGCGCGCGCCCCTCCCATCGCCGACGCTTCGCCAAAATGGGATAACGCGGGGGTGGGCAAAGTTCTGCCACGGGGAGCGGATCGGTCATGCCGACGTCTTGGAGTGGTTGCGGTAATTCTGGCGTTTCCTGGACCGGCGTCGGTTTCGGCGGAAATAGTGATACTAAATCAGGGAACGACGTCAAGGATGACGTCGGAAATGAAGGGTCTTCTAGAAGGTCGGCAGGTGTGAGGACGGGGTTGATTTCTTCTGGCGGAACCACTTCAATTTCTGGCAAATCCGCAGCGACGGGCTGCGCAGGGACGGACCTGAAATGGAAGGCAACTTGGGGCGACTCTTCTGTCTTTTTCCAGTAAAACAAAGAAATGGGTGCCAAAACCAATACGGCGCCAAAAAGCAGGTGAACCCCCGAAGAAGCTAAAAAAGCTCGCCCCCACAAGGAACGATTCTTTGAAGGGGACGAAGCAGGAGGACGAGAGGGTTTCATGGCACCACGCCCAAGGAGTTTGGGCTAGAAACGGACTTCTAGAGTACCGACGAGATTCGTTCCCGCGCCGTTTACTCCTGAACCATGGACACGATAGTCCGTGTCACTCATGTTCTCCAAAGACAACGTAAAACGCGTTTCCTCACTCCAATCCCAACCGGCTGTCAGGCCAATGACCGAAAAGCTTGGGGTGCCGTCGGCGAAACCGTCTCCGTCAGTATCTGGAATCCGAGAATCCCGCTCATCACGCAAGGACAAAGCATTGGCCGATGCCATGTGCCACGCCCAGCCTTCAAGCCACAGAATGCCGCCGGTGTCATAGCGTGATCCAATGCGCGCCTGCAAAGGCATCAACCGGTCCATGGGCAAACTCACAATGGCTGCCGTATCAAAGGTCGTGGCATCGGTGACTTGATGCTGGTCCACCTCACCGTCCATCACCGACGCGGTCAAAGAATGACTCCAAGCATGATCCGGCCGCCACACCACGGAAGCCTCCGCACCATGCACCCAGCCATTGCCATTGTCTTTGCCGACGGCACTTCCCGTCGCTTCTGTCGGAGAGCGCACCACCATGTCAGTAATCCACGTTTGATAAACCCCAAAATCCCAATCCACATTGCCACTACGGTGCCGAGTACCGACCTCCACTTGAACAAAATGCTCTGGATCTAAAAAGAACTGGGGCTCTTCAATCACACTCGTTTCATCCGTGGAGGTCAGGTCATATAAACTTGGAGTCCGGAAACCCTGTGACAGGCCGGCATACCAAGAAGTTCCGGCACCGCGCCCCCACAAGCCTCGAACACTCCCCACCAACGTATCCCAATGATGCTCCGGCATCGCCGTCAAGGTTCCGCCCACATTCACAGCATCGGCTTCGGCGGAAACCTTGGTGAAGCGTAACCCTGGAATCACCTGAAAACCCGGCACCACCTCCCATTCATATTGCATATAAGCCGCCGACGTCACGACCTTGGCGCCATCGGCAATGGGAGAACCCACCGAGGAGGAGGTGACGTTGCCATCCGCGTCCGTTTTGTCCTTGAATGAGTCAACGGTCTCTCGATGCGCCTCTGCACCATAGGCCCACATGCCGTTTTGAAAACGCGCCGTCAATCCCCAGTCATCAAGGTCAAAACCGGAAATATCACCGCCACTGGCAACACCATGACTCGTTTTCATCCGATCTCGCTCTTGCTCATGGCGCTGCATGCTCAAAGTCACGCTACCCGTATCCATCCAACCACCCCGGCCTTCCCACTCATTGCGTACGTAGGAAAGTGTGCGTGTTTGATCTAAACGCCGCCAAAGCTCCGAGCCAATCCCTGAACCTTCCCACTCCACACCATCCAAAGTTTTGTGCGTCCGTGGTAGGTCATCCATGAACACCTTTTGGTGCCCCAGCGTCAGCACGGAGCCATTCGCCATATCTTTCTCATAGCGAAAATCCCAATCTCGCTCATCGTAACCTGTAGCCGTTTGCACGCCGACGTCCTCGCCCCCGCGCAAATCCCCGAAGCCTTTGATTGACGTCCCGACCTTCAAGCCCCAATCGGTGCCATTTCCAAAGTTGGACTCCAAACGCGTCACCGCCGAATCCTCGGCCGAACTCAGACGAAAAACCATGCGGCCCTCATTACTCCTTGTCGGAGCCGCGGTTAAAGCATTCACCGTACCGCCGACGGCATCACTGCCGTACAAAACACTGGAGGGGCCACGCACCAACTCCAACCGATCCAAGGACATAGAGTCAATCGTGGACCAATATTGATTGGGTCCCGCGCGCATGGCGGTGTGGTTGACGCGAATACCATCGACTAACAAAACGGTGTGGTAGCCAGTAAATCCCCGGATATAGGGAGAAGACTGGCCATAAGACGTTTTTTGCACCATCACCGACGGCAAGCCAGAAAGTGCCTCAGACATGGACCGTGCGCCGCCAGCCAAAATTTCATGGCCAATCAGCGAAGTAGACCAAGGGACCTCAGCAAGGGTTTCCTCAAAGCCACCGCTGGCCGTGACAACAATTTCATCCAACTCCTTTGGGCCTGAATCTTGAGGAAACGAAGCTGCTGCAAAGGCCAACAGAGTGAGCGGGAGAATCATGATGGAAGGTAAACGAGGAGGTCTGCGGGTGGTTCAGAGGTTTCTGAAAAAGTGAAGCTTGCCAATCCTCACCATGAAACGCCCGAAGGAGAATCCGTGCTCCAACAAGACAACCTATAAATCGGAGTCAACCGGAGGAGGTCGGTGCACACACCTTGGCCGAAGTCTTCTCCAGCGGCCGCCACAGCTTCCGCCGACATTCTTTGAATAATGTTCAATCCGCTTTCGCCAGGGCGTACGGTGCCGGCCAAGTCTCTCCAATCTCTGGTCGTCATGGTGGACAATGGCCGAGCGCCCCCTCGGTCAATTTCTAATTGGAAACCGTCGGCCTTTGCACAAGACTCCACAATTTCTTGGCGGCCGGGCTCTTCTTCGGCTCGCTTGAGCAATACGTTGAGGTCATACCATGCACCCGGATCCAACCGCATCCCCCAATAAGCGCCGCGGTCATCCAAACCCAACTGGAAATGCACATTGTTCACCGCGGAATTCAAATCTTTACCCAGATCTTTGCCCAAAAAAGATTGCAGTACTTTGCGGGACTTCTTGTCTCGGAAGATCATGGTGCGCTGCCGACGGACCCGCTTTCCATTGCTGGCCTGCGGATGATGCAAACTTTCCCGACGGTCCATTGCCAGCCCGAGGGTGTGCATTCCTTCCACAAAAACCTCGCCGAAGGCCTGCAAGCGATGGCGGATGTCAAGGCGTCGGCCGTTCCAATCTGCGTCTCCTTGAAAACGCGCCTGGAAGATTTCGAAGTCAGAGGCGGTGAATTGCATGGTTAAAAAAAATGCAGCCTCAACAAAAAATGTTGAGGCTACAACTCCATCCCCTCAGATGGCACCTTTCGGTGTAACACGAGCAGTGTCGTGCTGAAAAGAGTGTAGCGAGAACGATTGCCCAAAAAGGGGAAAAATAGAGTTTTTCGCGGACTCGTTACGGAAAAAAACTTAGAACTGAACCTGAGGCGCTTCGCGCGCTTCGGGGATGTCCAACTCAAAGAACTCGCGCAAGGGGAAGTTGAACATACCAGCCAGTATGTTGGATGGGAATTGCTGCACGCGATTGTTGTTTTCACGGATATTCCCATTGAAGAACCGAAGGGCCGCCTGAATGCGGTTTTCCGTATTTGCCAACTCTTCCTGTAACTCCAAAAAGTTTTTGCTGGCCTTCACTTCGGGATAAGCCTCAAGGCGAACCATGAGTTGCCCCAGTGCTTGACCCAACTGAATTTCATCCTGCGCCTGACTTGCCATGGACCCATGATTGTGTGAAGCCTTTTCACGCATCGAGGTGACTTGCTCAAAAAGTTCTTTCTCATGAGACGCGTAACCCTTCACCGTATTGATAAGGTTTGGAATCAGGTCATACCGACGCTTTAATTCCGTGTCCACATTGGACCACGATTCATCGCAATGGTTTCGTGTGGAAACCAAACTGTTAAAAAGACCGACGCCAGCAAGGACAATAAAGGCAAGAATACCAAGGATGACGTAGAGGGCAATCATGGGTTTAGTGTATCAATCTTGGAATAAGTAACCGGGCATATGCCCACGAATTTGGGTGAGGTGGTTGAGATAGGGCTCCAGCTCATGGGGCTCTAAACGACCGGAATCAAACACGGCCAGCACATCCCCGTCCATCTCAATCGCCGTGGTGGGATGCTCCAAAAGATATTCCATCATGCCGGTATTGCAAAAGTCGTAGGCAAGTTTTTTGTCCTGACAGCGGACTTCAAACTTTTTCGAGAACTCTACGGACTCTAAGTCCACATCGCTGCGCCCAAGGAACTGACCAATTTTATGGAAAATAGATTCTGGGTGAATTTGCAGCTCAGGGAAATCCCTTTCAATTTGAATCAAAACGACACCAAAATGATGGTGGGTGGTCGTGGTTCTCTTCCCGTTGTGACTTGTCACGGCATAGTGATACGTAAACGCTTTTGACTTCCGACCCTCCCACTCTCCTTCCAAAATATTGAATGCATAACGACTATGCCCCTGACACAAACGATCTAAGAACATAAATTCCCTAGCCAGAGATTTTGACCGCTCATGACGAAAGGTCCACTGGTTTGTTCGGGCCCAGGCACGAAACTTCTCTCTCCGTTCCTGCTCTTTTTTCCAATAGAAATATCCAAAGGCCACTAAGAGCCCAATACCAAAAACAATGAGGAGCGGTTCCACAAAACCATGATAACGAAGGGATGAAAACAGGGGGGACGGCAGGCTACACTCCCCGCCGTATCAAACATCTCGCCACCCTCAATTCGCAACAAAAAGACGCCGTTCAAACGGTGGAGGGGCCGGTTTTGGTCCTTGCGGGAGCAGGCACTGGCAAGACGAGGGTCATCACCACCCGCATTGCCTACCTCCTTGCCCAAGGAGTGCGGCCAGAGAACATTCTTGCCGTGACTTTCACCAACAAAGCTGCGCGTGAAATGCGAGATCGTGTCGGAAAAATGGTGGGGAAAGAGACCGCCAACGCCATCCTACTTTCCACCTTCCATAGTTTTTGCGCGCGTGTTTTACGGAGTAATGCTGACGCCATCGGTATCCGAAAAAACTTTACGCTGTGCGATAGTGCCGACCAAAGCTCTTTGATGAAGTCGGTCCTTCGTGAGTTGCGTGTTCCGGAAAATCAAGTGCAACCCTCCGCGGCCATTGCCAGAATATCTCTTTGGAAGAACCAGCTTCTCACACCGGAGAAAGCCCTGGATGCCGCTAGTGATGCGTGGGAAGAGTATGTGGCCCGTGCATTTCGTCGGTATGAAGAACAACTGCGCCGAAACCGCGTGCTGGACTTTGACGACCTCCTCCTTTTTGCGCTTCGACTTTTTCAAGAAAATGAAACGATTCGGAAAAAGTATGCGAAACACTTTCAGTGGATTATGGTGGATGAGTATCAAGACACAAATGGACCACAATATGGCATTCTTCATGCTCTCGCCAAGGACCACCGCAATTTATGCGTCGTAGGTGATGATGATCAATCCATTTATGGCTGGCGTGGTGCCGATGTTTCCAAGATCCTTGGCTTTGAAAAAGATTACCCTGGCGCAAAAGTGGTACGTCTAGAAACGAATTATCGTTCTACGCCGGAAATTTTAAATGTTGCGAATGCGCTCATTCAACAAAATATTCAACGCCATGATAAGGAACTGAAGCCCGCGTTAGAGTCAGGCGTTCCGGTGATGTGGTTGCCGCTGTTTGATGAAATGAATGAGGCCAGTTACGTCGTGGGTGATATCCGGCAAAGCCATTCTCTAGGGGAAACCCGGTGGAAGGACTATGCCATTTTGTTCCGCACGCAAACACAACCCCGAGCCTTTGAAGCGGAACTGCGCAGGCTCAACATTCCGTACAAGATTTCTGGAACTCGCTCTTTCTTTGATCGGAAAGAAGTGCGGGATCTTTTGGCGTTTATGAAGCTCATGGAAAACCCGGATGATGAAGTCTCTCTACTTCGCATCTTGAACGTCCCTCCCCGCGGCATAGGAAAGACGTCGGTGGACAAAATGCTGGAAAAGGCTACCGAAGAAGGTGTGGCATTGGGGAGGCTTCTCTTGGAGCAAACCGCACTGACGGGTTTGCCAGAAAAACCCGTCAAGGCCTCAACGGAACTACTTGAAGAACTGGTTGCCCTCAAAAAACGTGGAGGATCCGCCGGAGACTTGGTCGGCATGATTCGCGGCCTCATTGACCTGGTGGATTACCGAAGAGAAGTAGAGCGGTGTTACGACGACCCTACCACTTTGGATATTCGTTGGAATGGTGTAGCCGAAGTGGTGAACTTTGCGGAAAACCACGCGCGCACCACACCCAAGGCAAGCTTAAACACTTTCCTAGAGGCGCTTGCTTTAGACGCCGATGATCAAGAAGAAGAGGATGAAGATGAGCGGGACGCCGTCACCCTCATGACGCTGCATGCGGCCAAAGGCTTGGAGTTCCCGCGCGTATATCTCGTGGGCTTTGAAGAAGGCCTACTCCCCCACGCACGTTCTGCCGCCGAAGGTAATGTAGAAGAAGAGCGGCGCTTGGCGTACGTCGGCTATACGCGTGCGCAACGCATGCTCACCGTGACGTGGGCGGAGCAACGCACCAAGTGGGGTCGGCAGACGAAGTGCCATGCTTCTCGTTTTTATTATGAAACGACGGCCGAACCTCTCCCTGATGGCTGGATGGCCAGTGGGCAGGAACCGCCACCGCGGCCTACCCACAAGAAAAAAACGAAAACCCGAAAACGGCGGGCTACTTCAAGCCGAGCGTCTTCACGAAAGCGGCGTTCGTAGGCTCGCGGGTCAAGAAAGCCCGAACGGATTGCCCGCCTGTGCGCGCGCCACCAACTTGGTAAACCTCACGGCGCAAACGCATCCCAGCTTCTTGATCGAGGAATCCTTGCGGTGCGTTTTCAAAGACTGTGACCATGTCGGCGGCCAAAGAGTCAGCCCAGGCATATCCGTAATAGCCTGCGTCATAACCGGTGAGATGTCCCCAATAGGCCGCAAAGTTCGTGTTTTCCGGAACCGGGAAAAGCAGTTCCGAGTTGGTGTCATTACAGACCTTGCCAGCATCCGTGACACCACCAAGGTGCATCCGCAAATCGGCGAGCGCCAAACCCAATTGACGGCGGTAAAAAATTCCACGCGTTGCCAAGTTTGCCTCCTTCATTGCCGCAATCGTCTCCAAGGGAAGCGTCTCAGTTTCATCACGCCAGTCTTTGGCGAAGTCGGCCAGCACCGTTGGGTCCCAAGCCCAGGCCTCAAACATTTGGCTGGGAGCCTCTACAAAGTCTCGTTCCACATTGGCGCCAGAGTAACGAGAATACGTAGCCTCCGTCAGAATGGAATGCATGGCATGGCCGAACTCATGGAAAATCGTTTCCACTTCCCCGTGATCCATGAGCGCGGGTTTTCCTGGCTTCGCCGGTGTGCTTAGAATTCCCGGCGTAAAGTTGCACACCAAAGAGACGACAGGGCGCTGGTATTGCCCCGTAGTGAGCTGTTTGCCGCCAATAATGTCAAACTGCGCAAAATGATTGTACTTTCCTTCTCTGGGGAATAAATCCAAATAAAAAGCACCCATCACTTTTTGTGTGCCTGCATCCGTAACCACATACAAACGTAAATCATCAACCCACTTGTAGCCCGGATCTACGGGTGTGAACTTAAGGTTGAAAATAGTCTCGTACACTCGAAACATACCAACGAGAACTCCGTTTAATGGAAAGTAGTTCCGAAGTGCATCCGTGTCGACGCCATAACGGTCCTTCATCAAGATGTTTTGATAGTACCGAAAGTCCCACCAATTTACCGTAGTGGAAGTAACTCCAGTCTCCTTGACTTTGTACTCTCGAAGAGCGGCAACTTCCGCATCAAACTTTGGCTGCAGGCGCGTGGCGAGATCTTCGGCAAAGGTGACCGCGGCGGCCCCCGTCTGTGCCATCTTGGGTTCAATTTTGTAGTCTGCCCAATTTGCATAGCCAAGGAGGGTTGCGATTTTTTCCCGCACTGCCACCATTTGATTCAAAATAGGCCCGTTCGTGTCCATCGCCGTGGAGTACCGCGCTTGATTCATGCGCCGACGCGTTTCCGAAACAGAGCAATTCTGCATGACCATCATATAGTCTGGCGTAGTGGTTGCACGTGCTCTGTAAGTGCCGTCTTCCTGCTTTGAGGCTGCAAGGAAATCGTCGGAAACCCCAGTCAATTCATCTGCAGTCAGGGACAAGGAAACCTGAGCGTTGGTGATATTGGTGTCAAACTCCGTAGCAAGACGATTCAATTCATTCTTTAGCCCTGCCACTTGGGTGCGAATTTCGGAAGACAATGCCATGCCATCTCTTCGGTAGTCCCGCATGGTTTCTTCATAGAACTTCTTGTCTTCTCCTTGAAGAACCGCACGCTCTCCGGATTCATAGGCCGCTTCAAAAGCCTGGCAAACCTCATAAATATCGGTGCGATAAGAAACCTCCACGCCCCATTCACTTAACTTTTGCACTGCCTCGGTGCACGCCGAACGCATGGCTTCATCTTGCTGTGTCTCCTTCATTAGCCAAAGGCGACTTGTTAAAACAGAAGCGGGATAAGTGATGTGATCCAACGCAGCAATGGCGCTTTCAAAGGTCACGTATTGGGGGTTTTGCGCAGCGTATGCGTCTAAATCGGCATTGGTAGAACCCAAAATGTGCTCAACTGCGTGGCCAATTTCCTCGGGAGTTTGCTCATAGTGAGGGAGTTCCAAAAGGAGGCCTTGTGTTCTCGCAAGAGCTTGAAACCCGGAAAAGTCCATGGGGAGTTCCGGCTGAGAGACCTTTGCGCCACTCGGAGGCACGCAAACAGAGGGGCCACGGTAGAGCCCCGTGTTCTCCGCATCCTTTAGAAGGAGAGGAGGGGTGCAGGCAGTAATCAGAAGAGCAGGGATAAGGAAGAAACGCATGTCCCGTAGTTTATCTGCGCTTTCATTTTTCGCTATGCGCGCGCGATGGCTATTCGTCGTAGAGTCTTTTGCAGGAGGTGGAAGAATGGAGTCCGCATCGTAACCTAAAACCCCTACAACAACTTCTAAAGCAAGAGCCCCAAGCAAGCGCAGGAAAGAAGACCGCGCAATTCCCCACGCTATCCCTGCGCGCCTAAACTACGGGAATGCGGGTTCTCCTGATTTCCCTCCTACTTTTCTCTTGCGGTGTTTTAGAAGAAGGCCACCATCCTACGCTCACATTGTTGGACAAACGCCTTCCCGAGGCCAACTCTTCAGTTGGCTCCGTCGCTTTAGGCGTCGCGCTCATTCCAATCACAGTGCCCGCTGGCGTGGCAGACACGTTTATTGCCAACCCTATTCTTCAAGCTCCCGACGGATGGGACACGGCCAAAAAAATCGTCTGGGAAGACTCGTCGGATTCGGCGTTTTATCAAGCCGCTATTTTTCTTCCTAAGGTTGCCATCACGCCTATCGTCTTCATCGGCACTTGGGCACTTCACATCATGCGGGTGGATTAGATGAACAAAAGGCTCCTTCTTCTTTTCATCCTCAGCCTTGGCGCTTGCGCGTTTACCAATCCTAAAAACACGCCCCTCGTCACCAAGACCGACGCTCTTCTCACTGCAGACGGCGAGGATTCCCCAAGCTGGCTCTTTCTTCCACTTGCCGTTCCCTTAGGCTTGGTGGACACACTCATCATCCACCCAGCCATGGTTTTGGATGACGCTTGGGATGACACTTGGGAGCTACTTTGGGAGCCGGAAGTCCCCGGTACAGCCATGCGGTCTTATCTCATGATTCCGCGCGTGACGCTTACCCCAGTCATCTTCGGCGTGGATTGGCTGTTGCGTGCGCTCTTTGATGTAGATGCTAATTCCGAAGAGGCCCTAAAACTCAGTGACGAAGAGCGGCGACAGATGGAGATTGAGCGCCTCAGAATAGATATTCGGTTTTTTCAACAACGCGCACTGGAATTAGAAGCGGAACTCCAACAGAAAATAACAGAGCCGAAATAAGACTTTTCGGGTAGTCTTAAGGAATGATTTTAGCCCTCCTTTGCGCTATTCCAACTCCCCAGCAACCCACCGCACCTCCCATACCGCAACCGGAGACTGCGCCATTTCAATTATGGACCAGTCCCGCCTTCCCTCAAGGCTTCGATTTCGGAGAAGCCGTCGGTATGTCCCTTGGTGATTGGAATGCGGATGGGTGGGTAGACGTCTTTGCTTTCTCTTCCGGCCATCTCTGGAAAAATGAGGGGGGCCAAAATTGGTCTTTTGCCAATGACTTGGATTCCGTACTTCCTGCAGCCTCGGTGCGTTATGGAGCAGCATTCGGTGATTTCAACGCCGATGGACTCCCTGACATCGTGACGGAACCTCGCAAAGGAGGGGGTGATTCCTGCCTGCATCTATTACGAAATGAAGGGGGAAGCCTATTTCACGACATCGCCGGAGACCCAACCTTATTGAACTGGCAACCTTGCGGCGCGCTTGCGGAAACAGCCCTCTGGGGAGATGTGGATGCCGACGGAGATTTGGATTTATTCTTTCCTACCTATCAAGCAAGTAAAGGAAGTATTGATAATCGGTTTTTGCAAAACCTTGGCCCCGTCGGCCCCCAAGGGCAGACCGCTTTCTTTGAAGATGGTCCGGGCTTCGGTGTCTCTATTCCGTCAGGAGCTTCCAACCCGGAAGGTGCTCAGTTTTTAGACCTTGACCATGATGGTGATTTAGATCTCTTTTCCAATGGCCACCTTTACCTCAATCAATCAGCATTCGGTCAGCCACTCTTTGAATGGCTGAAATCCGGAGTATCCGGCATTCGAAAACGAGGTATTATTGATGAAGGCTCCGTTTTAACGGATTACGATTTAGACGGAGACTTTGATCTCTTGCAAAACTACACCTCCGGCCGAGGGTTTCGGATCTGGAGGAATCAAGGGGATGGAACGTTTGAAGAAACCCTGGAGTCACTCATAGAGAACCATACGGCGGGCGCCAGCTTTGGCATTGGTGTGTGTGACTTCGACTTAGATGGAGACGAAGATTTCATCGGTCTCGATATCATTCGAGAAAATATTGCGGCACAGGGTGGCTCTGGATTTCGCATCGTCCCTAACCCGATTCCAGCTCAATTCACAACCGGTGGCGTGCCCGGATGGGCTGACTGGGACCGTGATGGAGATTCCGATCTTTTCTTGGCCAATGGCGCCTATGGCACTTGGCTTTTTGAAAATACAACCTACCAAGAAGACACGCCGAGTCGTGAACGTCGGCAAATGAGAGTGCGAGCAGTCAAAGGAAGTCCAGGTGTTCCGCGAGGATTAGAAACAGAATATGGAACCGTCATTGAGTGTGTGCCGCGCAACCAATCAACATCGGCTCGATGGGTCCGAACCGTTTCCAGTTCTGGAGGATATATCAATCAAAACGAATACGATGTAACGTTTGCCTTTCCAAATCACTTCGGGATTACGGAAACGACAAAAGATATTCGCTTTGATCTCTTTGCGGATTTCCCGTCCATTCCGTCTGAGGGATTTCACCGCGTCGACGCACGAGTCAATCCAGTACTTTCCAATTTACGGCTCGCCAATCTTGGCAACAACCGCACGCTCACCCTTGAGAGAGAGGGTGTCGTCCATCTACAAGGACTGTCGCTAGCGCCGCAACCTCCGGTTTCTCCCACGCTTCAAACGACTGGGGTCGGGCTGGCTCAGGCAAGGCAAGCGATTCCTTTGCCGGATATGAAAACGACAACAGAAAAAGATTGGTTTGTTGGCATTGAAATCGAGGTGGATCCAGGCGTAAATCCCTTAGAAGTCGTGGAAATCTGGCTGGATGGAGCACCCATAGCGCGCAGCCACGAGGAGCCCAATGCATTCATCTGGGACATCACGCAACCAGCACAAGCTCATCTCCTTCTTGGGGGACAAGTCAAACTTCAAAACCGTGGAGACAATGACCGCATTGCGCGCCCTGTTATGTGGCGACTCCAGCCTGGTCATCGGTACCGAATTGTGGCGCGCGTTTCTCGTTGGAGAGAAACCTCCCTCAACGCACCCATCCCTCAGGGAGCGTTTTCCCTTGAAGGCGGGTTGTACTTCAATAACCCAAATCCCAAGGCAGCCCAAGCAGTGCTTGCTGCCAATTTGGATCTTCAAAAGACATCCGTTGCTCTGCGTCTTGCGGAAGCTGGCGCTGACTGGAGGGACCTAGGTCACGGGTCTTTCGCATTGCAAGCCGTCGGTCCCCCCATCCCAAGAGGCACCATTCAGCTCAGTCTTCAAGGGGTAACGCCTACCGCCGACGTGACCCTCATCTTGGGCCGTCATGCTGGATGCATGGAGTACACCGGTGGCCGCGCCATCATTCCCTCAATTGACCAGGTCCTTTCCGCAGGGAAAACCGATGCGCTCGGGAATCTTACGCAAACTGTTTTACTCCCCTTTGATCTTAAGCCCGGAGACCCCATCTTCCTTCAAGCACTCATAGACGACCCCAGTGCGCCCTTTGGGAAATGGCTTACCCACGCGCTAGTGGCCCGAGCTCGGTGGAACTAAATTTCGGTAGTACATCTCCAAAGCTTTGTTGCCAATTCCAGCAAAGAGCTGCGCCATCCCGGCAAAGTCCCTTTGGCGCTGGATTAAACGCAGTCCAAAAGAAAATTGCGAAAGTGAAGTAAGGCGAGGGTCTAACGTTTTTGCCATGCCGGCGTCTCGGAGTAACATTTTCATCGGCACTTTGCCTTGGTAAATGGCAACAAGATTTCCATTTGGGTCCAAGAGCAAACTCGTTGGCAAGGGTGTACCCTTGTATTGCCCAATCACTTCTCCCAAAAAAATCTCCAATACAGACATGAAAGAAGCGTCGGTATATCCGGCGCCATCAGAAAATCCAAACTTTGAAATCATCTCGATCACCTTGCCACGCTGGTCCTCCGCATCCGTATTTAAAGTGATTATCTTCAATCCAACTTTTTCCAACTTCTTTTTGTTCTTTTGAAACGAAGCTAATTCCTTGAGGCAAGTGGCGCAAGTCATCCCCCAAAGGTTGATAAGCACGGGAGATCCAGCCAAATCAGCAACGCGGCGGGAAGGGTTGTCAAAGGCAGGAAGCAATACGGGGGCCATCGGAATGCGCTCAATCAGTGGAATCCGAACGGGCATTTTTCCATCTGGTTGGATGTCAACTGGATTTGCTTGAGTAAAAGCTAGCTGACTTGGACGAGGAATCACTTGCAACGCCTCTTCCCCTTCTACAATTTTTATAAACTGCCCTGCGGATACGCCCAACCATTGCTGCGTCTTGCCGCTTGGCCAGCGCACCTTTAGCAGACCCACTTCGGTTGACTGAGCTAAACCAAAGTGCAAACGCTTGGAAGATTGTGCAAGATAACCTTCACCGGCGCGCACCGTTTGCCGAAGTTTCCGCCCGCCGACCTCCAAGAAGACCGTCGCCCCAATTGCATCTCGATTACTTTCGGTGCCCACAAGTTTCACCGTCAAAGCATTCGCCGATGAGTCGGCGAGGTTCCGCAACAAACGAACGCGTGGGGCCGTGCGGCTTTTGAGGACAATATCTAATCGGCCGTCTCCATCCCAATCTAAAGTAGCCACTGCGCGTCCGTCCCCCTTGTAATCTGCCGTGCTTAAGGACGAGATATCGGCGAAACGATTTTCTCCGCAATTCAAAAATACACGATTCGGCTCTCGTCCACTCCAAGAAGCTCCCTCATTCACCACGAGATTTTGAATGGAAGACCAAGCATTTTTGTAATCATCCGTGGGTATTGCGTTGTTGGGAGACTGCGACGTCACGCGTCGCCAAAAGAAACTTCACAAATCATCCGGGTCTTTATTCGTCACAAAACCATTCGGGACATAAATATCCTCAAGGCCATCGTTGTTAATGTCCATAAATTGGGCGCCCCATGCCCAACCACCAACAGCAACCCTGGCGTCCATCGTGACATCGGAATACGTGCCATCCTCATTGCGAATCATCAGGGAGTTCCCGCGTGCATGACGCTCATAATGCCTATGAACATCCTGATTTTCACCTGACATGAATTTAGCCGACTGCGGGACAATACGTTGACCAGCGGCACTAAACATATTGCTCACGTACAAATCAAGATCCCCGTCAAGGTCGGTATCCGCCACCGTAATCCCCATGCCGGCAGCCAAGTCCTCTGCATGAAGTTCTGTGGCACGGTCTACAAAAACTCCACCTTCGTTGATAAAAAAATTGTTCTTCCCAAAATCATTCGTCACATAAAGGTCCATATCTCCATCATCATCAAAATCTTCCCAAAGTGATGCCAGGCTAAATTTCCCGTTGTTCATCGAAAATCCAGCCGCTTCGGTTGCATCAATGAATTGGCGGTTGCCTTCATTGCGCCAAAAAATATTAGATGCTCCATTGTCGGCATCATGGTATGGCGTAGGAACGCCACCAATCAAACCATTAGCGACATAACGCGCCGCATAGAGGTCCAGGTCTCCATCACCATCGGCATCGGCGCTACTAATTGAGTAAATGTCTTCGGATCCGGGCCCATTAAGCGGAGTCAAGTCAGTGAACAATCCACTGCCGTTATTCCAAGCAATGAGCAAATTTGCGCCAACGGAAAAGGCTAAATCCTGATCCTTGTCATTGTCCAAATCAACAAACAAAGCGGATCGAGTGTTGTCCAAAAACCCTGTCTTTGAAAACTTTGTGGAATCCATTACGGTTCCATCTTTTTTGTGCGTGTAGAGTCGATTCGGCAACCCCCCTTGTTGACAAATGTAAATATCTTCACGGCCATCGCCATCCGCATCGCCAATGGCAATCCCTTGGGCGCCAATAAACGAATTGCCAATCAAACGGTCTGTCTTGTATTGATACTCTCCGGTACCGCGAAGAATCTCGGCTTTGAAAAATGGAATGCCGCTCAAAGTTGCCCCCGTGACATCACCAAAGATTCGCCCCGACCCTCGGATTTCTTCGTAGAACAAGACGCGAACTTCCTGAATGGCCACGTCATCGTCTGAGGCACCAATCACCCAATCTACATCCCACTCCATATTCGTTTGTAAAATTGCGGCACCCTGATGCGCAGACAAATGAAGAACCACGCGCGTCGTAAAATGTTTATCTCCTCGCAGCCAAACTTGCGTTAGTTTCAAAGAAGGGTGCAAGTCATCGGTCTCTTTATAAAAAGACAACATTCCCTGAGCCGCCGACGCGGTTGCCTGTCCTTGCATGGCCAAGATAGATTTTGACGTAGCCCGATGTACTTGGATTGCTCCGTCGTCGAAGAGAAGTTCTAGTTCCGCAGGCCGAATTCCTTGAATACCCGTAAAAGACGGATGCACATAAGCCTCCACACGAGGCGAGTCCTCCAAAAGCGCTTGGAAGAACGGCAGTATCACTGGCTTTGCACTGCTATGGAGGACTTCGGTTCTCCATTGGTCAAAGCCCGGGTCTCTCCGTTTGGCGTTGTCCGCGGCCCACTCAGGGAGTTCCGTGGTCCGTTCCGGCAGGAGAATGGAGGGGGCTGGCTCTTGAGGCTCTGGTTGGAGCGCAAATGGAACGGCAGCCAAGAAGAAAAAAGGGCCTCCTAAGCAGAACATGATGGAGTGCAGAATAGCAAAACGCGCCGACCTCAAAGAAGCCTGCGCGTTTCACGAGAAAAGGGTTAGCTATCGTCGCCAGAATCCGCGACAGGAAATTGAACATCACGGTCTTTGACCGTCTTCCGACGATCCTTTGCAGCACTGGCGATGGCAGCATCGCAAATCTGACGAACAAGATTGGACAATTCACCGGGGACAGCGCCTGCACAATTCATGCCAGCCGTATCTTTGATGTATTGTTTGACTTTAGAGGTCACAACAAGGACTTCACTCATAACGTTCTCCAATAGAGGTTGCCCAAAGGGCGGGAAAGTAGCGGAACTACTGTTTCAACGAGTCTAGGGGGAGTAGAGAGACCTGTGGTAGAAAAAAAAGGGCTTTTCTCCACTCTTTTAGAATTCCCCCCCCTCTCGAAAAATATGAGTTCAGAGTCAACCCTTTTACAGGAAAGGACTTACGTAGATTCTATCGTATCCCGTGCTTTTCGTAATAGCGCTGGTGGTACTCCTCAGCTTGCCAAAAAACTTGAAGAGGAACGACCTGGGTCACGATGGGAGCTCCGAAATGCCCCTGCTCCTCCAACTCAGAAATCCGGCGAAGGGCGTTTTTCTCTTGCTCTTCGCTTTGGAAGAAAATGACCGAGCGATACTGGCTCCCAACGTTAGGACCTTGACGGTTTGGCGTGGTTGGGTCGTGATGAGAGAAAAAGACCTCAAGCAACGCGGCGTAGGAAAGAATCGCCGGATCAAACACGATTTGGACGGCCTCGGCATGCCCTTCTTGGCCATTGCAAACACTTTCGTAAGTTGGCTCTAAGGCATCATCGCCACCGCAATATCCAGCGGTTACATCTTGCACACCGTCTAACTGACGGAAAAGGGCTTCCACGCCCCAGAATCAGCCTGCCGCGAAGGTGGCGGCCTGGAAGGAAGATGAGGAAGAAGAAGAAGATTCCATGAGAAGGGTGGGGTTGCTCGCTGGCGCACAGGCCAGAAGGAAAAGGAAAATAATCTTTTTCACTCGACAGATTGTACCAAAGCCTTCATAATCTCTGGTCCCCTTAATGAGACTGAGTCTCATTCACAATAAGCAGAGTCCCCAAGCCATGAGGTACGCCGTCCCCTTCCTCCTTCTCTCTCTCGCGCCTGCTCTCGCGGCCCAAGAGACTCCCTCGAACCACGAGCTCTCTCGGCGGATTGACCTCCTTGCCTCACAATTCCAACAAGAACAAATCCAAGAGGCAACGGGTGCCTTGACTTCCCAATTCGGCATGGGCCCTGCCGCATCCAAAATCTATAGCACAGGCCAAGGTGTCAGCGCCGGCGGCTACGGTGAAATGCTTTACACCTCTCCAACGGATGGTAGTGACGGCGCCACTTGGGATATCTACCGCGTCGTGGCCTACCTCGGCTATCGTTTTGACGAACAATGGCTCTTTAACTCAGAGATAGAGCTTGAGCATATGAGTGAAGCAGCGGTTGAGTTTGCCTATCTTGACTATGAAGCCACGGACAACCTGTCCCTCCGTTTTGGCCACCTCCTTACCCCAATGGGTTGGGTCAACGAAATGCATGAGCCGACCACTTTTTGGAGCGCCAATCGCCCTCAATTAGAAAAACAAATCCTTCCTTCTACTTGGCATGAAAACGGCATCGGTGCCGTCGGTAGTTTTGGAGATTTCTCCTACCGCGCCTATCTCATGAATGGCTTCAGCTCCGACGGATTCAACCTTGAAAAGGACGGAGTCCGCGGTGGTCGGCAAAAAGGCTCGAAGGCCAAGGCGGACCACCTAGCCACCATCGTCCGCATTGATTGGACGGGGTATCAAGGATTCACCATTGGTGGCTCTTATTACTCGGGACAGTCTGGTCAAAATAATGCCGGTGCAGAATTCCAAACAACCATTTGGGATATCCATGCTGAGTATAGGAATGGCCCTTTACGCCTTCGTGGCTTGAAAGCTTCCGCCAACGTGGATGACTTTGAATTGCTGGATCAAGAAGACGCATCGTTCGACCCCATCAATCAAATCGGCACCGTAAGCGGCTACTACGTCGAAGGGGGTTGGGATGTGTTTGCTGGACAAAAGAACTCCCTTACGCCGTTCTTTCGATACGAGGTTTTGGAAAAAGACGCGCGATCAGGACACAATGTTTATGGTGTGGCTTATCAACCGACCTCAGGCACAATTTTCAAGCTGGACTACTTGCCTGGAGATGAAAAGATAGAATTTGCAGTGGGCTGGACTTTCTAGTGATTCCAAAAAGCGCCCTCTTACTGACCTTGGCCACACTTACTGGTGGCCTGGGTCTTCCTTCGCAAGAACAAGCCCTTCGGTCTATATTCCCTAGAGCTCAGGTGGAAACGCAGACGATTTATTTGACGGCCAAAGAACTTAAAGAAATGAAAGATCTTGTTGGGGGAAAAAGCAAAGCAGTTCATCGAGTACACACGTTATCTCAAAAAGGAGTCACCGTCGGCATTGCCGTCACCGATGTCCACCGCGTTCGTTCAAAGAAGTCCGCCTTGGTCATTGGGTCTTCTCCCTCGGGAAAGCTCACAGGGGTTCGAGTCATTGGATTTCAAGAACCTAAGGAGTACTTGCCTTCTCAAAAATGGCTGGCGCAATTCCAAGGCAAAGAGCTCAACAAAAGTCTACAGTTAAAAAAAGGTATTGATGGAATTACGGGTGCCACTTTGACATCGCGGGCAACCATTCTTGCAACACGAAGAGCCCTTGCACTCCAGAGTATTCTCAAAAGCCGAGAAGCAAAAAAAGAATCTCCATGACCCCTCGCGAAGCACGCCTCAATCATCTTGCCAATTTCTTAGTTGGGGGAACAGGAGTGCTGTGGATTTGGATGCGCTACTTCATGGAGCCGCTTGACGAATTTGCTGTAATCAACCACCCACTGGAGCCCAGCATTGCCGCACTGCACCTCATCACCGCACCACTCCTTGTCTTTTCGGTGGGCCTCATCTGGCGCATTCACGCGTGGGAGAAGTATCGCTCTGAAAGCCCAATACGCCGACGGACTGGCATCCTTCTCTATACTCTTTTCATTCCATTGGTGGCCTCAGGCTATTTCCTTCAGATTGTGGAAGAAGAGGTGTCTCGTAGTCTCTGGCTCGCAACACACCTCATTACCGGAGGTGCCTGGATTCTTGTGTACGTCGGCCACCAACTCCTTCGAAAGTCCTGACCTTCGAGGCAGAAAGCGAAGAGCGCCTTTACGAAAGCCCCTGGACAGACTACGGTCTTGACTGTGAATCCCTCCGTCAACCGTCGCCACTTTCTCCTTTCTTCCCTTGCCGTGGGAACCACGGCAATTCCTGGGTGCGCCCTACCACTAGTTCACGGAAAAAAACTTCGCCATGCAGCAATTGCCGTCGGTGGAATGGGCGCAAGTGACCTAGGCCAAATTGCTTCACACCCGAATGTTGTCATTACTGCACTTTGTGACATTGATTCCGGCCGACTAGCGGAAGCACATAAAAGCTATCCGGGAGCACGGATATATCAAGATTGGCGAAAACTCTTGCGCCTCGAAAGAGGCCGCCTTGATTCGGTCCACGTGTCTTGCCCAGATCACATGCATGCGCCCATTGCGATGGAAGCACTTCGGCAGGGTCTTCACGTTTATTGTCAAAAGCCGCTCACACATACAGTTGTGGAAGCACGTCGGCTGACTGAAATGGCGCAGAAAAGCAATTTGGTGACGCAAATGGGCATTCAAAACCACTCGGGGAAAAACTATCGACAAGCTCTAAAAGTTTTCCAAACAGGGATCACGGGCCCGGTCCATACCGCGCACGTTTGGACCGATCGCCCTGCCGGATGGTGGCCACAGGACGTAGAGCGCTCTGAAAATACAGATGAAGTCCCGCAAGAGTTGGACTGGAATGGATGGCTTGGCGTTGCGCCAAAACGCCCCTTTGTCAAAGGGGCGTATCACGCCTTTGCCTGGCGAGGTCGGCTGGATTTTGGCACAGGAGCACAAGGGGATATGGCGTGCCATTTGATGGACCCCGTCCCTTGGTTCCTTGGTGTTCGTCATCCTCTGCACGTCACGTCGGCAGGCCCGAAGCCGAATCAAGAGAGTTATCCAGAATGGTCTCAGGTGTCCTATCATTTTGGCGCCACTTCAAGAACTAGCAAAGAAGGAGTCAATGTCACCTGGCATGACGGTGGAAGAAAGCCGGAAGAACTTCTTCGTCAATTTGGATTTACGGAAAAGGTCTACGCCAACGCTTGCCTCTTCATCGGCGAGAAGGGTGCGTTCCTCACCAGCCCCTATGAGCCTTGCATATTCTCTCCTCATCAAGGCACTCCCGCCACGCCGACGCTTCCAGAAGTTCCTGATGTCAACCACTGGCATGAATTTGTCCAGGCGTGCCTCCAAGAGGGCAAAACTTCAGCATCCTTTGATTACTCCGGCCCGCTGACAGAAATTGCTCTTCTGGGGAATGTGGCTCTTCACTTTCCGAATCAAAAACTTCTTTGGAATGCGAAAGATCTCAAGTTTCACAATAACACTGATGCCGATGCTTACTTGCATAAGCCTTACCGCAAAGGCTGGGAAGTTCGGGGCCTTTAATACACCCGCAATGGGTTTGGATTCGAAAGGTTTCCGGTTGTAAAGTCCAACGCCTGCGTCCAAATTGTGGTTCCTGCAATGGAATGAGGAAGGTATTGAACGAGTTCGGCGTCCCCATTGAGGCTCAAGTCCAATGCGGGCAAGGTGTGAAAAGGTTGTGTTAACGCGACCTCGCCAAATGGTGTTTGGCTGGGGCCGCCACCTTGAATACTATAGGCCAAAAATGCGATGCCCAAAGGTGTTCCACCTTTCACTCGGAATACAGCAAAGTCTCCTGGGCCAAAATTTTCAGTTGATAAAAGAACGCCCTGAAGTTTTCCGCTGATGATGTAAGTGGAACCTGATTTGTATCCAGAAATCCCTTCCGCGGGTGCGCCCACCGCCCAGTCACCGAGACCGTCGGCGTTCCAGTCTCCGACACCGGTCACAGCTAAACCGCATCGGCCATCAGGAGTGGTCGGAGAAAACCGCTGAAGTTCTTCGCCCGTTGCGCCCGAAAAAATTCGCGCCAACCCGGTATAACCGCCTGCAACATACCATCGGTCCGACCCCACGAGAATATCCGGAATTCCGTCGGCGTTAACGTCTCCAGCACCACTGACGGATTTCGCGAAGACTTCATCAGGGTCATAACCCTTCAATGAAAAAAGTGTCATGCCCGTGCCAGAAGAAAGGACATGAGCTGTCCCCGTAGGAATTTGAAACGGCGCTGCAACGACACAATCAGAGAGGCCATCACCATCGATATCGCCAACACTTGCAATGCGATTCCCAAAACGACTATTTCCATGGGGTCCAACCCAGGAATGGATGAGTTGACCCGTCGCACCGGAGTAAAGATAGACCGCGCCGGTGTTATAACCCAAACTATCGTTGCCGAGCTCACCGATGAGTTGGTCGGGAATACTATCGCCATCGACATCGCCCATATTGGCGACAGAACCACCAAAGTACCCGTGGTCAATCAAACCAATATATTTCCGAAGAACGGTTCCATCTAATCCGGAGTACACGTAAGCCGTTCCAGAATATCCGAGGAATGAAGATTCACCCCATGCCCCCACAAGGAGGTCCGCGTGCCCGTCGGCATTGACATCACCTGCGCCTGAAACAGCGTTACCCAAATAGTCGGCCCCAGTTCCGTTAAACGTATGTAATAAAGTCCCGTCAGCACCGGAAAAAACTTTGGCCTGACCACCGCCTGAATTTGTCCAGATGGAACCAACAATGACATCAGGGATTCCGTCGGCGTTGACATCCCCCGCACCCGCAACAGCTTCTGCATTGGTCAAGCCCGTCCAGGAAAAAATCTCCGAACCGTCCGCACCTGAAATCACCCTTGCTGATGTCGCACCATACGTGATGTACTGATCCCCCCCAATAAGCAAATCCGAAATTCCGTCGCCGTTGAGGTCTCCGCAAGAGGCCAATGCGCCGCCCTGGCCCGCATACGTATGGGCTCCATCAATCCGATACAGGACGCCCCCGCTTTGCGCCAACAAAGGCACAGGAAATGCCAAGAAACAAAGGGGAAGAACAGGGAAAATCATCACCCGTCTAGGATAACCCAATTACTTAGATTGTTCCGCTTCTACCAACTGAATCACATCAGCACGACGATCTAAGGCCAGCAAAAGAAGGAGGTCGCCAGACTCTGCCCACTCCAGCGCCATTTTAGTGGCCTGGATTTCATCTTCCGCTCGAAGGATTTGATTTTCGGGGTATCCACTTTCCAAAAGTGTCTCGTGAATAATCCTTGGAACCTCACCAAGTTTCCGGCCACGCAAATTCTTCGGCTGCTCCTTCAAGAGAATGCAATCCACCCCAGATGCGGCTGCCGTTCTTGCAAGCTCCTTGAGGTTTTCATCGTTCCGATCTCCCGCGTGACCCAGGGTAACCAAACGCCTTTTTGACGGAAGGTTTGCGGTCATTTCAAATAGTGCGGAAAGGCCATGTGGGTTATGTGCAAAGTCCACAA
>Ga0302119_10000011_pt1 | contig 55009 bp, 52 predicted proteins | sample AG5_Tmax_MG_FD_203114 | JGI IMG/M metagenome (GOLD analysis project Ga0302119, IMG submission 203114) | Marine microbial communities from Western Arctic Ocean, Canada - AG5_Tmax | ecosystem: Environmental > Aquatic > Marine > Oceanic | place: Canada: Western Arctic Ocean | collected 2017-10-01 | reverse complement strand
CCTCGCCGATGGTCGAAGAAACAGCATGGCATCGTCCGTGTCTTGAAAGCGTGATTCACCATGACCGACCCACAGTTCCAACAGCAGCAGATCGTTGACCTGTCCACCGAACTCTCGCAGATCATGAACCGAATCACTCAGTTACATGAGGAGCAGGCGCAGGTTCTGGTCGATCTGGACGAGGCAGGGATGGCGGCCGATTACGACTCGATCGACAAGTCTCGTGATCGGGATGGACGCATTCTGAATCGACTGATCGACGAAGAGCGTCAGCGATCGATCGTCGGAGAGGAACTGGGCGAGGCGATCGGCCTCGACAATCCCGAGAGTTTCTGCGTGGCGGATGCCATCGATTTCTTGCCGGAACCGCTGGCACAACAGATGACCCAACTGTGCCAGATGATTCGCGAGCAGGCGCGTGGCCTGAGAGCTCAGAACCGCATCGGAGAACTGCTCGGCATGCACGCGTTTGATCGGGTCGAGGTGTTCCTCAGCCCCGGAGCGCAGATCATGGTCGACCCGGAAACCGATTCGACCCTGCCAGCGGCACCAAAGGCTCCGCGGACTCAAGATCGCTTCGATCCAATAAACTGATCGACGCCCCGGTTCATCCCCCCCTGGACCTCTCGACTGCCGGTCGATTCACCGATCTACTGCGCAGACTCCACACCTCTGCGCTGTCATCTCCATCTGGTCGATCGGTCGCGGCTTCATTGCCTGATAACGAGGCGTTCATCTTCGCCTCGATCCAAGATCCTCGATGACAGATGGTGGGAACCGTGCTCAGGATTCGATCGTCCTAGTCGCTGGGTAGCGAGGAAGGGGACCGGCATGGGGTATCGACTGTTCGTGTTTGATCTGGACGAGACTCTCTGGTGTGAAGACCTGGATCCGATTTGTCCCTATCACGGGCCCTTTCAGATGCGAGGCAATCACCTGGCGTACTGTGATACCGCAACGATACGGCTGCGGAGGGGGGCCAGAAAATTGATGAGATCGATCCACAATTGCGGAGGGATCTGTTCCCTCGCCTGTCGGGGCGATGCCGAGGTTTGTGGTGAATTGCTCGATGCTTTCGGAATTCGAGATCATTTCTTCTATCCGAGATACGGTCTGATGGAGAAGGGAGAGGCGATCCTGGAGGTTCTGAAGGAGATCGAGGAGTGTCTAGGGGTCGAAATTCGTCCGGATGAGGTCCTTTTCGTCGATGATGCACCGGCCAATATCAAAGAGGCTCGTCGGGTCGGAGCCACCACTCTCCTCTACGGTCGGGATGTACGAAATCTCGGTGAGTTGCAGTCACTCGTGATGATGAACTCCAAGACCGCTTGAATTCGAGGGCAGATTCTCTTCATCTTGTGGCTTCTCGGTCGAACCTCTCGGCCGTGGACCTGCAATGAAGGAAAGAACGGAGCCCGGATGGATCAGAGTCATCCAGGAGGTGTGAGTGTTACCGCTCCCACTTCTACTCTCGAGAAGATGGTCATCGAAGCCGACGGCTTGAGTCGTTCGTTTGGTCAGACGAGAGCCGCAGAAAAGGTGTCCTTCAAGGTGAAGCGAGGAGAGATCCTCGGTTTCCTCGGACCCAATGGAGCTGGCAAGAGTACTACACTACGAATGATCACCGGCTTGCTCGCCCCCGATGAGGGAACGGCGAAGATCTGCGGGATCGATATCGCCAGCGATCCCATCGCAGCCAAGATGAAATTCGGTTACCTACCCGAAAGCGTTCCTCTCTATGATGAGATGGAAGTGATCGAGTACCTGCGATTTGTCGGCACTGCCCGGGGGCTAGTGGGCTCCGATCTGGCCAAGCGTATCGAGCGCATCTCCCATCGACTCGGATTGAAGGCGATGTTGCGCCGTCGATGTGGAACCTTGTCGAAAGGTTTTCGCCAGCGAGTCGGATTGGCCCAGGCGTTGATTCATGATCCGGAAGTGGTGATTCTCGACGAGCCGACCAACGGCCTCGACCCGCGACAGATCATCGAAGTGCGAGATCTGATCCGGGAACTGGCCCAGCAATGTGCCGTCATCTTCAGTACCCACATCCTGCAGGAGATCGCCGCGATCTGTTCGAGGATCATCATCATCCATTCGGGACGATTGATCGCCGATGGAACTCCTGAGGAACTGGCCGGAGAGTTTGGTGAAGGATGGCAGGTGGTGGTCGAAGGAAGCGGAGTGGATCCGCAGCGATGTGGTGAGTTGCAACTGGCAGAAGGTATTCCCGGGTCGCCGGGCGAAACGGTTCACCAGTGGCTCGGAGATTCGATTCCAGATCTCGATCACTTGCAGAAGCGGCTCGAGGAGAGCGGATCTCCACTGATTCAGGTGGGTGTCGGGCGGGAGAGCCTCGAGCAGGTCTACCTGCGCCTGACAGGCGGAGAGGAGCTGCAGAGATGAAAAACATACTGACCGTTGCCAGACGAGAGTGCGGAGCCTACTTCGGTACCCCGATCGCATGGATCTTTATCGCGCTTCAGACCGCGATCCTGTCCTTCTTCTTCTTCCTCTATTCGCCCTTCTTCATCATCGAGAGTGCCGACATGAGGGTCTGGTTCGGATTGACCCCGTTCACCATGATGGTCTTTGCGCCAGCGGTAACGATGCGGTTGTGGTCGGAAGAACTGAGGACCGGTAGCACCGAGGTGTTGCTGTCGTTGCCGTTGCCGGTCAAGGATCTGGTCATCGGTAAGTGGCTGGCCTCGGTGGTCGTGTTGCTGGCGAGCGTGGTGTGCAGTCTTGGCATCCCTGCGACCATCTCGTGGATGTCTGCCAGTCCGGTGGACTGGGGACCGATCATGGGCGGTTACATCGGAACTGTTCTGGCGGGAATGATGTTTCTGGCACTCGGTTGCTGGGTATCGGCACTCTCTCAGAACCAGGTGGTCTCTCTGCTGGTCGGGGTGACTGCGGGCATCGTCTTGGTACTCGCCCTCAGTCCGGACTTCGCGGCATTCCTTACCAGTACCAGCGAACCGCTGGCAAGAACGGTCGAAGCACTGGGAGTGCAATCGCACTTCAGGTCGATCGAGCGAGGAGTACTGGCGATCAGCGATGTCGTCTACTTCTTGTCGGGCTCCTGTTTGTTCCTGGCACTGACGGTGTTCCAGGTCGAACTGAAGAAACAGTAGGGGGGGAAAGATGAATCACCGGAAATCAAAGTTCGCCACTCGTTGGATCTCTTCCCTGGGATTGTTGGTCCTGTTGCTGGTGATCTGCAACATGATTGCAATCCAGTTTGATCAGCGAATCGACCTGACAAGGATCGGAATCCACACGGTCAGCCCCGAGACTGGAAGGATCCTTTCTGAACTGGGTGAAGAGTTGACCATCGAGTACTGGGTCAGCGAGAAGATGCCCTCAGGATTGCAAAACCTCCGTCGAGATACTGTCGATTACCTCGAGGAATTTCAGCGATCGGCGACAGGAGCGGGAGCCGCACTGAAGGTTCAGGTCATCAATCCAAGCCGAATCATCGAGGAGTACGTCAGGAATAAGGAGGAGTCGGGAGATGTTCCGGCTCAGGATCCCGCCCAGGCCCTGATGGGAGGCTCGACTTCCTTCGCCGATGAGATCAAACAGGAGTTGGCCCAGCAGGGGATCCCCGAATTACAGGGTCGATCCTTCAAAGATGACGGTTTCGAGATCGTTCCATTCTACAGTGCGTTGGTTCTCAAGTATCTCGATCGGGATGTCGAGGCGATCCCGGTGCACACCAATCTCGAGGGACTCGAGTATGAACTGGTCAGCCGCATCGCCAAGCTGGCCAGCAGCACCAAACCAGTGATCGCCTTCTTCCATGGCCGTCCCGAGGATCTGATCACGACCGATTCGAGTGGCGGCCAGCTGCAACAACCGGTCGGGCACTTCGACCCATTCGTCAATGACATCCTGAAGGAGCGGTTCAATGTTCGTCGCATCTCACTGACCAAGAGTTCGCTGGTGCCGGAGGAGGCATCACTGCTGATCATCGCGGAGCCCAATGCGCTCACCGATCGTCAGCGATTCGAGATCGAGAGATCGATCATCTCCGGCAGACCAGCGATGGTGATGAGTTCCACCACATCGGGAACTCTCGATCAAAGGCTGCAGTTCACGCCTCTGGCACCCGCTCTCTCCAGAAGCTGGCGGATGTGGGGGGTCGAGACGGTGGAGAACGTGTTGGTGGCGAGCAAGGAATGCGGCTCCATCGAGGTGCTTCGCGCAGGCCCCTTTGGCTCTCAATTCCGCCAGGCGGTCCCCTTCAACCTGTGTCCCTCTGCCAGTGGTAATGGGCTCGACGGGACCTCACCGCTGACCCGTGGCGCCGGGTCCATCATCTTTCCCTTCGCCACTCCCTTTGCCATCAATAAAGAGATGGCTGCAAAAGCGGGTGTCGAGATCTCGGTGCTGGCCAGTTCGTCCGATCAATCCTGGTTACCGAAGTACAGTCCCGGTTACACCAAGGAGATGGACACGGTGCCCGACGATCCGGCACTGCTCGAGGTCAGACACCTGTGCTTGCTACTCGAGGGCAGTTTTCCTTCGACCTTTGAGGAGGGTAGTGCGGTTCCCCCGTGGGATCCCACGGAGGAGACCGATGCGGCGGATGGCCCCAAGGTGGCACCGATGGATTCGCAGCCAGGAAGGGTGTTGCTGCTGGGTTCTGCCGACATCGCAAAGTACGCTTCACTGAGCATGTATCAGCAAAATGTCCGCTTCCTGGTCGGTGCCATCGAGGCGCTGGCCCTCGATCCGGATCTGGCGAAGATCCGCGCCAAGGTTCAGGTCTCCAGTGCACTTCGCAAGACCGAGCGCAACGAACGAAACCTGGTCACCTATGGCAACATGGTTGGAATCCCGCTGATCTTGTTGTTGATCTATCTGGTTTATTCGGCGAGTCGAGCGGCTTCTTCTGCGTCTCATGAAAATCGAGTCAACTCCGAGAGGGTATCGTCATGAACTCCAGAAACCTGGCGATGGTTCTGGCCATCATCGTGGGATCAGGATTGCTCTACTACACCAATGAAGACGAGTACTCCGGTCCCGTTGAAATTCCGACCGCCTTCACTTCCTTCTCTGACCTGGCAGTGGATCAGGTGACAAGAGTGGAGATGATGCAGGGAGATTCTTCGGTCGTACTGGAGCGAGAAGGAGAAGACTGGAAGGTTCCATCGGTGTGGAACTACCCGGGAGACCAGCCGGAGATCGAGAGACTACTGCTAGATATTCAATCGATCACCGGGGCTCATCAGCGCGCATCGAAGGCGGGGAGTCATGGCACCTTTGAGGTGGGAGATACCGGTGGATTGAAGGTGGCCCTGAAGGGTTCCGCAGGCAATTCTCTGGCAGATCTGGTGATCGGAAAAGCGGATGGATTCCAGCGTTCTTTCATTCGCGTCGGGGGATCCGATGAAGTGTATAGCGTGTCTCCAAATCTGAGGAATCGCGCAGGGTTTGCCGGCGGTAGCCTGGAAGCAGGGCGCTGGACCGACAAGATGCTTTTTCAACTACCCTCTGATGCCGTGGTCACTCGTATGCACATCCAGACCCCCGAGGCCAACGCTCAGTTGAACTGGAACAGTTCGCCGGAACCGATCACCGAGGATCCTTCACAGGTGACCGTGTTGTCGGGATCGGATGATCCGCTGTGGATGGTCCGATTGTCCAGCGAAGTGGAGCCGGTGCCGGCGGACGAAACGACCGTCAAGGGCATCATCACTGCGCTCAAGAATGTTCGGGCCGAAGAGCCTGCAGACCCGGCGGATGCTTCGGCCCTGGGACTCGAACCGGTCCAGTCCTTCATCGAGATCGAACTGGCGGATGGATCGATACACACCATTCAGTTCGGATCGGAGCAAGATCTGTCGGTCGGCGGGAAGGGTGTGGCTGCGCGAGTGATCGGGAATCATCGCACGGTGCTGGTGCGTGACTGGGTGCAGGAATCCCTGCTCAAGGTGGGTGAAGTGCTTCGTGCGGTGGTCGAGCCTGAGGCGCCTCCCGCGCAGGTGGAGAAGGCGGATGCCGGGAATCCCCCGACCGATCAGGCTGCCCCTGCGGTCCCGGGTGATGGTGAAGCAGCCGAGGGGAATCCCGAGCCAGACTCCGACGGCTAGCATGGAATCGGGCCCGAGTCCCGGATACCCTGCAGCGGAGTCAAGCGTGGCTTCGCAGGAGGAGATCAATGGCCAAGTTGTATTTCAGGCACGGTACCGTCGGCAGCGCCAAGACGCTCAACTTGCTGGCGGTCGCTCATAACTATGAGCGACAGGGCAAGAAGATCGTCGTCATCAAACCTGGATTCGATGATCGGTATGGGGTTCAGGAGGTGGCATCTCGTGCCGGCCTGCACCGCCCGGCTCACATCGTATTGTCGGAATCCCAGAAACTGGATCAGGCAGATTTTGATCAGGTCCAGTGCGTGCTGGTGGATGAGGTACAGTTTTTGTCCTCCGCTCAAGTCGAGCAACTTCGTGATATCACCGATCAACTGGGGATTCCGGTGATCTGCTACGGTCTGAGGACCGATTTTCGTAGCCAACTATTCAACGGTAGTCGCAGACTGATGGAACTGGCGGACTCCATCGAGGAGATCAAGACCACCTGCCACCGCTGCAATCGCAAGGCGATCTTCAATTTGAAGAGTGTCGACGGCGCCGCTCAACTCGAAGGACCCAGTCAGCAGGTTGCCGGAGACGAAACCTTTCAACCGGTCTGTTCGATACATTACGTCGAAGCTCTCGAACTCGAGGGCATCGAGGGAATCGGCAAGATCAATGTCGAGAGTGAGCCCACCACATGAGTGCAGATGTGATTTCCGAGTTGAAGGAGAAACTGCGAGGGATCTCGCTACTGGAGCACTCGATCGCACTGCTGGAGTGGGACCAGGAAACCTACATGCCAGCCGGGGGAAGCGAGTCGCGCGCGGCAGCACTGGGTGAGATCGTCGGGATCAAGCACAAGCGAGCACAGGATCCTGCCCTGGGGGAGTGCCTCTCGAAGGCAGAGGATGTGGCTTCGGGATCGGGTGACCTCGACCTGCAAGCCCTGGTGCGTGAAGTTCGATACGATTACGAACAAGCGATTCGAATCCCGGTTCCTCTCGCTTCGCAGATTGCCGAGTCCTGCTCTCAATCGATGGCGGCCTGGAAGTCGGCGAAAGACAATGACGACTTCGCACAGTTTGCGCCTCTGCTCGAGCAGCAGGTTCAATTGCAGAGTCAGTTTGCCGATTGCCTACAGGATGAGGAACTGTGTCCCTATGACATCCTCATGAATCAGTACGAACGAGGGATGACCTCGGCCCGCTTCGGTGAGATCTGCAAGGTCGTGGTTCCAGGGCTGCAATCGTTGGTCGAGCGAGCCGCTTCCCAGCCCACCACCGAACCCGCCTTCATGAAGGGCCCGTGGGATCGCGGGAAACAACTGGCCTTCTCCAAGGAGGTGGCGGCGGAACTCGGCTACGACTTCAACCGAGGATCACTGGATCTGACCTCGCATCCCTTCTGCACATCGCCAGCGGCGCCCCATGACGTGAGGATCACAACCCGCGTCTCGGAAGACAATTTCACCAGCAACCTGTACGGTGTGATTCACGAATCTGGTCACGCGATGTACGAGCAAGGTCTGGACCCGGAGTGGGAGCACACTCCGCTGTGCGATAGCATCTCGCTGGGAATTCATGAGTCCCAGAGTCTCTTCTGGGAGAATGAGATCGGCCGTAGCGAGGCATTCTGGAGTCACTTCCTGCCCAAGATGCGTCAGTACTTTCCGGGACCACTGGAAGGTGTCAGTGCCCGGGAGATGGCCAACGCAGTCAATCTTGTGCGACCTTCACTGATCCGAGTCGAAGCGGATGAAGTCACCTATGGATTGCACATCGCTTTGCGCTTCGAACTGGAGCAGGGGCTCTTTGATGGATCGATCCAGACCGCTGATCTTCCCGGATTGTGGCGCGAGAAGATGCAGGAGTATCTCGGCATCCAGCCCGATACCGATCGCGAAGGTGTGCTTCAGGATATCCACTGGAGTTTCGGGCTGTTCGGCTACTTCCCCACCTATCTGCTGGGCTCCCTCTACTCGGCGCAGTTCTACCAAGCCATCGACAAGGAGATCGATATCGAAGCAGAGGTCTCGGCTGGGCGCTTCGAGGGAATCTTGCAGTGGTTACGAACCCGGATTCACGTTCCCGGTCGACGACGGTTACCGCTGGAGTTGCTGGAAGATTCGACCGGCCAAACTCTCGACCCGAGCGTTTTGGTCACCACTCTCGATCGCAAGGTCGATCTGATCCAAGGGAACTGACCCGGCGTGCAGTGGGGGCTGTCCAAATTCGCTCACTGGCTTCATCTGCAATGGCCAGCAGGTACGGTGGAAGCGCTTCCCGAGGTTGCCGCTGACTTTTCCACTCGCGTTCCTGGTCTCTTCATCGTCGGAGACCTGACCGGAACTCCTCTGTTGAAGTTCGCCATCGATTCGGGCACCCGTGTGGTGCGATCGATAGCGCGTCAGTCGATCCCCACCGCAGCCGATCGTGTGCCGCTGGTGATCGTCGGAGCAGGGGTGGCGGGTCTGGCGGCAGCGATGGAGGCGAAGCGCCTCGGCATTTCTTTTCAATTGATAGAGTCGGCACGACGACTCGACACCCTCGAAAATTTCCCACTCAAGAAACCGATCTTCACCAACCCCGACACGATGGTTCCTGAAGGAGACTTGCAACTCCCCGAAGGCGATCTCGACCGTGAGGGCTTGATCGCCAGCCTGCTGGAGCAATCGCAGCGGGCCGGAATCGAATCGATCTCCGGCCGGGTCCAGTCGGTGGATCGAGACGCCGATGGTTTGACAGTGAAACTGGAGGACGGCACCCGCATCGAAGCCAGTCGTGTGGTGATCGCCATCGGCCGCAGTGGAGACCATCGCAAACTGGGTGTTGCCGGGGAAGATCTCGATCATGTCTCGCAGCGCCTCCATGATCCTTCCGATCATCGTGGTGAATCGGTGGTCGTGGTGGGGGGGGGAGATTCTGCCTGCGAGGTGGCGATCAGCCTCGCCGATGCCGACGCAAAGGTGACCCTGATCCACCGGGGAGATCAGTGGGTGCGCCCTGGTCGCGCCAGTATCGAGGGAGTGGAAGAACGGGTCGAGAGGGGCACGCTACAGGTCGAGGCGTCCGCCCAGGTGATCGAACTCGATGCACAATCGGTGACGCTGGAGACTCCCACCGGGGTCAAGAAGATCGAAGCCACTTCGGTCTATACGATGATCGGTCGAGAGGCTCCGCTCGGATTGTTGCGGCGAAGTGGAGTGAAGATCCGGGGGGAGTGGACCGCCGGTAGCTGGATCAGTTTGCTACTGGTGCTGGTCCTGTTCAGTTGGATCTATCACTGGAAACGGCAAGGAGTGTGGCCACCACTGGCCGAGTGGTGGATCGATCGGGGTGGCTTTCCCAGCGGCCTCGACCAGTGGTGGGCCAGTCTCGGAGGGGCCTTCGCCGATCGCAGCACCCTGCTGGGAACGCTGGCCACCAGCGTCTCGCAGCCGGGGTTCTGGTACAGCCTGGTCTACACCCTGGTGATTCTGGTGTTCGGGATTCGCCGCATGAAGAGGCGGCCAACCCAGTACGTCCGATGGCAAACCTGGACTCTCATCTCGATCCAGGCGATTCCACTCTTCCTGTTGCCCTACTGGATCTTACCCTGGCTCGGTGACCTCGGTTGCTTCGACGATGGCTGGGGTCGAACTCTCGCAAATGCATTGTTCCCGATCACCGAGAACTATCCTGCGGGGCGGGAGTACTGGCGAGCGTTCGGATTGATCCTCGCGTGGCCGCTCTTCTTCTGGAACGTGTTTACCGATCAGCCGATGATGGTGTGGCTGGTGATCTCGGTGATCCAGACCTTCGTGCTGCTTCCGCTGGCCATCCGACGCTGGGGCAAGGGGGTGTATTGCGGTTGGATCTGTTCCTGTGGAGCACTGGCGGAGACACTGGGAGATACACAGCGGCACAAAATGCCCCACGGTCCCTGGACCCACCGGCTCAATTTCATCGGCCAGTTTTTCCTGCTTCTGACCCTCATCCTGCTCGAGACCAGGCTCTGGTCGTGGTGCTTTCCCGACAGTTGGTTAGGATCCTGGTCCCTTTCCGTCTATCACGGCATCCTTCACGGCATTCCACTACTGAGCTATGAATGGACCGTCGATCTATTCTTCTCGGGGATCCTCGGGGTGGGATTGTACTGGCACTTCTCGGGGCGGGTCTGGTGCCGTTTTGCTTGTCCTCTGGCGGCGTTGATGAACATCTATGCACGCTTTTCACGCTTCCGCATCATCGCCGACAAGAAACGATGCATCTCCTGCAATCTCTGCACTGCTGTCTGCCATCAGGGGATCGATGTGATGGGATTTGCCCAGCGTGGGATCCCGGTCGAGGATCCGCAATGCGTACGATGCAGCGCCTGTGTGGAGGAGTGTCCGACGGCGGTGCTGCGTTTCGGAGAGGTCGATCGAGATGGCCGTGTGGTTCGTCTTGATCGACTCGAGGCGACCAGCTAACTCCAGGCGACAGCTAGTCGTGGATCATCGGCCCGGACGGGCTCCCGAGAAGGGCACTGGAAGACCATCCGCTCCGAGCCCCCATCCCGCCAGCGACTCGGACCGTCCCTCGGCAATCATCTTCTGTTTCTTCGACAGTGCCATGCTCTTCACGGCATTGGAGATGTCCGAGATCGCCTTACGGCGTGGGCCCAGCAGTGCATCTCCGGCTTCATCGAGAAATTGATCGATGGCACGCATCCTCATCGAGGCCGAGATGGTGGGTGGAAGATGACCGACCTGCGCCAGAGCGGTGATCAACTTGTGGCGACTCGGCACACGACCGACGGTGGCATCATCGAGATCGACGATGCCCAGTTCCCAGGGCCCCTGGGCGGGCCCACTCACCAGTACGTTGTGCGGGGCCAGATCGCGAGTATCGAATCCCTGCGAGAGTACTTGCTGAAGTCTGGATCCGATCCAGCGACAGAAGCGGAACTGATCCTGAGGGAGCCAACCGTGGTGACTGCAGCGTGCCACCCAGTGATGAATCGGTTCACCGGGAGTCCACGAACTGATCAGCACAGCCTCTTCTCCCGTGGTGTCGAGCACCCAGGGAATCGGCAGAGGAATCCCCCTGCGTAACCCGGCTTCCATCGCACGCCAAGATCGGAACGCTCGTTGCCAGCGCCAGCGGCGCAGCATTCCTCGAGAAATTCTTCGGAGCGATGTGGGACCGGTCGGTAGGTAGACCTTGCGAGCATAGCGGCAGCCCTGCCATTCGATGGCTTCCAGTCGACCTCTTCGTCCACTGGCCACGATCGAATCTTCGGCCACATCGAGCAACTGTCGTGCGAGCTGGGAATCGCACTCAGCGCCGAGGAGGACTCGGTCATGGATCGAGATCGAATCCCGTGGCACCCTCACTCCCTTCACTGCAACCGATGACCCGGTGGTGCCGGCTGCAGTAGGGGAGATGGTAGCCCCCTGGCCCGATGGGACAAGGTAACTGAGCTACCAAGTTGGGGAGGAGTCACGATGATCATCGAGGTGGAATCACATCCTCTGCTCGATCCGCTGGCGATCCGTGCCGAACTGCCCGGGCCACAGGGAGAGCAGAGTCCCGAGTGGTTACAGCAACTGCTGACCGCCGCTGCTGGCCCCGAAGCGGTCGATGAGCAGTGTAAGAAGCATATTCGAGCCCTGTTGAGGCATGGCGGTTACCGCCCTGCGGGTCGCGGCAAACCCTCCAGCGAGTGGCTGGTGGCCGCCGCAGCCCGCGGAGCGCTGGCATCGATCTTGCCGCTGGTGGATGCGGGGAATGCGGTCTCTCGCAGCGAGGGAATCCCGCTCAGCGTGGTCGACCTCGATCGGCTGGAAGGACCGCTGAAGATCTCGCTGGGAGGTGTAGGAGAGAGTTACGTTTTCAACCGTTCCGATCAGCAGATCGATCTGGCAGGGCTGCTGTGCCTGAGAGATGGGTTGGGCCCCTGTGCCAATGCGGTCAAGGATTCTCAACGATCGAAGACGGACGCCACGACTTGTAAGGCGTTGATCCTGATCTGGGGGACGATCGATCTGCCTGATGCCGCCAGAGGCATGGGGGATCGGTTACGACAGTTACTGGAGCGGCTGGGAGCGGAGGTCGAAGAGCTTGGATTTCATCGAGAAGGCCCGAAGGAATGACTGCACTCCGGTCGTTGGAGCCACTAGAATGGCCTTCTCGGTCAGAGCCTGACCCTTTTGAGTGAATTGCCCTTCATGGGTTGGAGTCTCGATTGACCCTTGCAACCGTGGAACAACTGATCGAGGAGATTTCCCGTGGTGGGATGGTCATCCTCATCGACGATGCCAATCGTGAGAACGAGGGGGATCTGGTGCTGGCCGCCGAGTCGATCACCCCAGAGCAGGTCAACTTTCTCGCGACACATGCACGGGGTCTGATTTGCGCTCCGCTGGGGCCAGAGATCGTCGAGCGACTTCAACTGCCCTCGATGCACTCGAAACCGAGTGATCCGAAGGAGTGTGCCTTTACCATCTCGGTCGATTCCAGTCAGGGGATCTCGACCGGAATCAGCGCCTTTGATCGAGCCCACACCCTTCGCCAGTTGGCCGATCCAGAATCGACCCCGGAACACCTCAATCGGCCGGGTCACATCTTCCCGCTGAAGGGGAAGCATGGAGGAATCCTCAGCCGTCAGGGTCACACCGAGGCTTCGGTACATCTGATGAGGAGAGCCGGACTGCAGCCCGCAGCGGTGATCTGTGAAGTGATGAATGAAGATGGATCGATGGCGAGGCTGGAGGATCTGGAGAAGTTTGCAGAACTGCATGGTCTGTTGCTGGGAACCATCGACAGCCTGGTGGAGGAGTGCCGGGAATCGCAGATTCCCGAGGCTGCCGGGAGCTCCCCGGTGAAGCCGGTGAAACTCTCTTCGGCACAACTTCCGACCCCCTACGGTCTATTCGAGATCGAGTCGTGGAGCGTGGACTGCGGCGAGCCGATCACGGTCCTGCGCCAGGGCCAACTCGCGACCGAAGAAGGGGCCGATGCTCCTCTGGTAAGAATCCACAGCGCCTGTTTCACCGGCGATGTCATCGGATCCCTGCGCTGCGATTGCGGCTCTCAACTGCAGATGGCACTGGATCAGATTGGATCCCGAGAGTGGGGAGCCTTGCTCTACTTGCCTCAGGAGGGGCGCGGCATCGGACTGACTCGAAAGATCCAGGCGTATCACCTGCAGCAGCACGAAGGTCTCGATACGGTCGAGGCGAACGAGCGTCTCGGTTTTCCGCCGGACCTGCGCGATTACTCCGATGCGGCGGCCATCTTGCGGGCGCTGGGGGGAACTCGGGTGCGCTTGATGACCAACAATCCAGCCAAGGTCGAGGGTCTGGTTACCAACGGAATCGATGTGGTCGAACGGATCTCCATCGAACCGGAGCCGGGACCGGTCAACCTGGATTACCTACGCGCCAAGAAGAACAAGATGGGGCACCTCTTCGAGGCGATCTGAGCCGGTGGTCGCGAGCACTGCACTGCAGATGAAGAACGGGCCCGCAGGGTGATACCCTGCGGGCCCGTTTCATTTCTTATTCATCCGTCCGAACCGGGTGGTGAAACCTAGTTGCAGACCGCAGTGTTGTAGTTGGTGCAATCGAGCGAATCCACGGTCGGATCGATGCCACAAGTGGTCGGGCCAGGCGCCGCCGGCTCGGCACCACCAGCGAAGATGTAGTTGAGGACCGAGATGGCGTCGGAGATGTCGACACTGCCGTCGTCATTGGTGTCGATCGAGTCGAGACAGGGAGAAGGAGTCGCCTGGAACAGGTAACTCAGGGTTCCGATGGCGTCGGAGATATCGACTCCGCTGTCGCCGTTGACGTCGCCACGCTTGAAGCGCTCAGGCAAGCACGTCATGACGCAACTGATCGAAGTCAGCGCTTCACCACATCCGCCCGATCCACCGACCTCAAGGGAGAAATCGACCAGCTCTGCTGGAAGGATATGGGAGGCCGAGGTGGCGGTTCCGGCCATCGTGCTGACCAGGACACCATCGACACTGAAGGTGAGGTCCTGGTAAGTCGGATCATTGTTGGTCCAACTCATGGTGACGGTGCAGGTTTCGTGATCGATGGTGCAGACCAGATCCGAGGGCCCGATGGAGGGGGGCGTCTGGTTGCAAGTCCCGCTTCCGAGTCCGGCGGCCGAGGCCTGCAGGTTGCGGATTCCGACCACTTCGAAGTTGGTAGCCACTCCGTCGGAGAGGGAGATGGCAAGACTGGTATCGGTACCGGCATGAGCGGTGGTGACCCCATCTCTGGTGATCTCGATGGAGTCGTAGAGACTGCCATTGGTCCAGGACAAGGTTGCGTCACAGGTGCAGGGATCATCGACGGTGACGGTGACACCGGTGGGACCCGGAGTCTCAATGGTGAGGCTTCCGTGGTCGAGGATCGGCTGTTGAGAAACTCCACCGACCGAGATCACGCAGTTCACCGACGGAGTACCGAGGGTGTTGATGAAGGTCAGGTTGGAGGACGATCCGGGCTCGGCGCTGGCGATGAGACTGTACTGGACCACGGCCACCTGGTGAGTCCCGACAGGGATCGACTCCAGCGGTGGAGACAGACTGACGATGGCGCCCACGATCACTCCGGGTCCGCCGACCGGAGCCAGTTCGAAGTGGAAGTAATCGGCACCACTGCCGGCGTTGGCACCGGCGAGAGCGGAGCCCTCAGAGACCAATGTCGCGGTCAAGAGTGTCGAGTCGTGAGTCAATCCGAACTGAAATCCCTGGGCAGGACTGGGGGTTTCCAACTCGACGACCATTTCGATCGAAGCCCCGGGTAAACCCGAGGTGGGTATCGAATGAAGGGCGAAATTCTGAGCCTGAAGGCCTGAAACGCAAATCATCAGGCAGAACGCCCCGGTTATACTGGTCCAGTTCAACATGCTGTGTATCCTTCCTCGCCTTGTTGCCGGGCCCCCGAGTGGAGGCACCAGAAAACCACTCACTGCCTTATCAGGAGGGTGGAAGAATCCATTCTATAGGGCTTACAAAGGTTTACTAGTGGGTTCCTTTGTAAATGCGAGAGTTCGCAGCGACAACTTTTCCTGCGGCTGTGAATTCGCTGAAAGGTAGATTTCTTGCAGGGATCCATGGGATGCCAGGATGTCGCGCTTCTCGATGGCCGCTCAATTCGGAACTATCTTCCGACTGCTGTCAGGAAAGACTGGTTCCCGATGCGAGAAGAAATGCGCCTGCACGGTTTCCTTGTGGTTTTCCTCGTGGTTCTCAACGAGGGATGAGAATGGTGGTTCCGACCCGGATCGAGTGGATATCGTCGAAGCGAGCGGGGTTCGCCGAGACCAGGTCACGCCAGCGCTGACCGGTGCCGTAGAAGCGTTTGGACACGGACCACAGAGTATCTCCCTGGCGCAAACGATAGCTTCGATCGAGCGGATCGAGTGTCGAGATGTCGGGTACCGGATCGATGAGGGGGGGCGCTTCCAGGTCGCGAGGAGCGATCGCCTGCGCCACCGGCTCGTCCCAGGTCAACTCCTCTTCGAATCGAGCCTGGTCGCTGTCGGAGGAACTTCCCAGGGGAATCGGGATGACCATCAGTGGGTACAGGGTTCGCTCGCCATTGACCTCCTGATAGCGCCAGAAGGGGAAGAACCAGTTGCCATGACTCTCTTCTCCGGCACTGGTGATGGCCCGACTCTCGGTGGTGCCTGCAATCCACAGTGGTCCGGCACTGATGCGTTCTCGTGCCACCGCCACCCCGTCGACCTGCTCGGTGGTGGTCATGTCGTAGGCGAGCAGTCCTCCGAGGACCGCCATCCCTTGCTGCTCATCGTTTCTCATCTGCCAGGTACCGGTGACCATCGCCGCGACATCGGCGGGGCCGACTTCCGTACCCAGCGGGCTCTCACGATCGACCGGGGAGGAACTACATCCGATCGCGCAGGTCAGCAGCAGGAGGATCAGACTCGACCCGGTCGGAGATCGCAGGGACGAAGAAAGTCGAGATGGGTGGAGCAGGGACGGAGCGGTGGCACCGTCAGTGGAATCAAATTTTTGGTCTTGCACGACACGCCCTTTCAGAGGCTGTAGTCGAGCGGCGTGGTGGAATTCTATGGAATTTACTACTTTCTGACAAGGCCACCTGAGATGAGCCAGATGGGGATGATCAGGATCACCGCAGAGACCCAGTAGGGAGCAGATGGACCCACCTGCCAGTAGAGGATGGCGGCAAAGAAGGGGCCGATGGCTCGTGCGAGACTGCCCAGTGAACGGAAACTGCCCAGTACCTCACCTTGTTGTAGAGGACCCACCGACTCGCTGACGATGGTCGATAGCATCGGCATCACCATCGCCGCTCCGACCGACAGGGGGACCAGTGACAGCCACAATTGCCACTCGAGGGTGGAGATGGCAATTCCCATCAGGCCGACAAAGACCAGGCCAAATCCGATCAGGGAAGTGACATGGGGGCCCCATCGTCGAGCCAAGGGTCGCGACAAACCGCCCTGAACCAGCGCCAGTATCAAGCCGATGGAGACGAACATCAGGGCGATGTCGGTGGTCTGCCAGGAGAAACGCTGTTGCACCAGGAAGGCGAGGGTGAACTCCATGCCGCTGAATCCGATCAGGTAGATCAGATTGGCCAGTTGAACCCGCTGTACCTGGGGGCCCCAGTGGCCGCCGAGAGAGATCTGCCAGCGCAAAGGTCTCGCGGGGAATCCAGCGGGTCGAGTTTCCTTCAGGCGTAACCAGACCCAGAGCCAGTTGATGGCGGAGAGTAGACAGACGCCCAGCGCAGCCGCCGTGAAACTATTGGTGGCGAGAAGTGCGCCCCCTTCCTCGGCGGGCCAGAGCTCGGTCATATCGATGAGGCTGAGTGCGCCACCGATGGCCGGGCCAAGGATGAAACCGAGCCCGAAGGATGCACCGATCATCCCCATGCCTCGAGCGCGTTCCGGTCCGGGGGTCAGATCTGCCACTGCTGCGGTGGCCGCCGAGATGTTTCCTCCGGCGATTCCCGCCAGCACTCGTGACAGGACCAGTAGCGCAAAGTTGCCGCTGAAGGCCCAAAGGAGCGCCGCCATCAGGTTGCCCCAGATGGTGATCAACAGCACCGGTCGACGACCGATGCGATCGGAAAGGCTGCCCCAGAAGGGACTCAGGAGAAATTGCAGGAAGGAGTAGATCGATCCGAGGACTCCTCCGAAGAGGACCACCAGACGGGGTTCATCGATCTGCGGTGAGAGCGACCGCAGGGCATCGAGCCACCCCTCGAGCCATGGGTCACCGCGATAGGAATCGAGGATGGCAGGAAACAGCGGAAAGATGATGGAGAAACCGACCAGATCGATGAACAGGGTCAGTAGTATCGGACCCAGTCCCGGTCGCGAGGGGGCGGTCTGACCACCTGAATCGGATGTGGATGAGGGCACAGGTCTCGCTTTCGAGCGGGGTGAACGGCTTTCGATTCTCTGATCGGGGGACTCCGATGCGGCTCCCGAACAGGGTAGGATCCTCACCAGCGAAGGGCTTGCGGTCAAGGGAGCCATCGAGGTCGCTGCTGGGACTGGTCCGAAGGGGCGGGTTCGATGGGGCTGGTTCGCAGGGGCCAGGCGGTCTATTCTCTGATCATCGCGTCGTCAACGAAGGAGGCACGGGAGAAATGTCCCGAAAAGAGTCCGAATTAGCCGCCCAGCGGCGGCAAGTCACTTCCGAAGCGGTCGGGACTGACGAACGCCGAGGTGACGAGCAAATCCGCCCGAGCCAGCTCTCCGAGTTTATCGGGCAGAGCAGCGTGGTCGGGAACATGAAGGTGTTTCTCGGTGCTGCCAAGGAGCGGGGGGAGGCGCTCGATCACGTCCTTCTGTCGGGGATGCCGGGGCTCGGAAAGACCACCCTCGCCGGGTTAATTGCCGGTCACATGGAGGTGGGTTTTCGAGCGACCAGTGGACCGGTGCTGGAAAAGGCCAAGGATCTGGTCGGTCTTTTGACCGAACTGGAAGAGGGCGATGTGCTCTTCATCGATGAGGTGCACCGCATCAGCCGAGTGGTCGAGGAATACCTCTACACGGCGATGGAAGACTTCCAGATCGACATCATCATCGATTCGGGACCCAACGCACGCTCGATGCGGATCCACCTGCCTCGTTTCACCCTGGTCGCTGCCACTACTCGAGAGGGCAATCTGACCGCACCATTTCGAGCTCGATTTGGAATTCAGGAAAAACTGGAGCTGTATGACGATGACGAGATCGTCGAGGTGCTCCTTCGAAGTGCACGGATCTTCAGTCTCGATGTGACCCGCAAGGGTGCCGAAGCGCTCGCCGGTCGTTGCCGCGGGACACCGAGGATCGCCAATCGATATCTCAAGCGGGTACGTGATTTTGTCCAGATGCAGGGGCATTCACAGATCGATGAGGGAGCCGCCAACGATGGGCTGAGCCGTCTCGGGGTCGATCCCGATGGGCTCGATGCCCTCGATCGGAGGATCTTGCAGACGGTCGCTCGTGCCGAAGGACAGGCGGTCGGGATCAAAACCATCGCGGTGACCGTCGGCGAAGAGGAACGAACCATCGAGGATGTTCACGAACCTTATTTGATCCGCTGTGGTTTCCTCGCCAAGACTCCCCGAGGGCGAGTGCTCGGGCCTCGATTCAGGGATGATCAGGCCGACGAGGCTGCGCCACCATCTCAGGCTGCGCCACCATCTCAGGCTGCGCCACCATCTCAGGGTGCGCTCGATCTGGAAGGCCGCTCGTGAGCCGGGTGCTGGTAGTGGCAGCGATCCTGGCGCTGGGTTCGTGGGGGCTGCTGAAGGACCCGCTGGCCGGCTCTCTGGTGGCGCGCCCGGCTTTCCAGCCGACCGGCGAACCGCTCATCGGGGTTCTCCTCGAAGAGGGTCAGTTTCGCCGCACTGTCCAATCATCCGCTGGCCGATTGCAGATCCGCTGGCCCGGAGATTCGGCGACGATCGAGGCTCCGGTCGAGGTGATCGCCGCTGCCGGTGTGATTCAAATCGGGAATCGTCGATGGACTGATAAGGTCTGGATTCGTTCGCGGACCGGTGAGATGCAGATCGGAGATCGATATCACGAGGGGTGGGTCGAATGGATTCCCGAACCCGAGGCGACCGGCTGGCAGATGATCGAGAGACTGTCGCTCGAACGATATCTGCTGGGAGTCGTCACTCTCGAGATGTCCGCCAGCAGTTTTCCTGCGGCGGCACTGAAGGCGCAGGCGATTGCCGCTCGAACATATGCCCTGTTCCAGATGGAGGCGCGCGGTCGAGGTCGATCCTATGACCTGCGAGGCGACACCCGCAGCCAGGCCTATGGCGGTACCGCAAGGGTGCCGAAGGAAGTGATCGATGCAGTCGAGCAGACGCGCGGGCAGATTTTGCTCTGGCAAGGAAAACTATTCGAGAGTTTCTTCCACTCGACCTGCGGAGGACAAACCTGTTCTGCAGGGGAGAGTTACTTCATCCGTGGGGTCCCGACGATGCCGAGCGTTCGCTGCGATGGTTGCCAGAGCAGTCGATTTTTTCGCTGGAGCGAGGAAGTGCCACGACAGCACCTGACAGATGCTGTGGCCTACCTGTGTCAGGGGACCGGAATCCAACTGGGTGAAATCGACACGGTGGTGGCAGTCGATGCCGCGCAGTCTGGACATGTTCCCTATCTTCGCATCGATCACAGCCTCGGTTCCTTCGAGGTAGATAGCAAACGCTTGCGTGCGACTCTTCGCAGTCGTGGCCGTCACAAGTTGCGCTCGACCAACTTTGTCGTGCAGCCATCTTCCAGTGGATTTCTCTTCTCCGGGAGAGGATGGGGACACGGAATCGGCATGTGCCAGGTGGGTGCCCAGGGCTATGCAAGGCGAGGCGCCAATGACGTGTGGATTCTTCAGCATTACTATCCAGGGGTCGAGATCAGGAGTTGCTGGTGATGGAGAAGATCGAAGCACAGCACCCGATGCTCGATGGTTTTTCTTTCCAGCTGGAAGCGGGATCGCAACGAGGTCCTCGAGCCGCCACCCTGACGACACCGCGGGGCAAGATCGAGACCCCCGCCTTCATGCCGGTGGGAACCCAGGGCACCGTAAAAGGGGTAACCCCGGATCAACTGCGTTCGATTGGAACCCAGGTGGTCCTTTCCAACACATATCATCTCGCCGTCAGGCCGGGAGCCGACACGGTTCGCGAACTGGGAGGGCTGCACCAGATGATGGGTTGGCAAGGGCCAATCTTGACCGACTCCGGTGGTTTCCAGGTCTTCTCTCTCGGCCATCGCAATCGTATCGAAGAGCAGGGAGTCCACTTTCGAAACCACATCGACGGAGACGCGCTACTCCTGACCCCGGAGTCGGTGCTCGATCTCCAGGCCCGCATGGGGAGTACCATCGCAATGGTGCTGGATGTATGCCCCGCAGCAGGAGTCGATCGTGACGTTGCCGCCTCTGCGCTGGCGCGCACCGAACGCTGGGCGATGCGTGCGATCGAACACCGTCATCGATTGGAACTGTTCGAACCGATGGCACTCTTTGGCATCCTGCAAGGGGGAGTCGAGGAGGATCTCAGGAGAGAAGGGGCACAACGACTTCGTGAATTACCCTTTGATGGATATGCCATCGGGGGTGTCAGTGTCGGCGAGAACCGTGATGCGATGCTGGCGACGATCTCCGGTGGAGCGCAGCATCTTCCCATCGACCGGCCGCGCTACCTGATGGGTGTAGGTGGTCTCGAGGAGTTCATGGTGGCGATCGAGGCGGGGATCGACATGTTCGATTGCGTGATCCCGACCAGAAATGCTCGAAATGCGACCCTCTTCCTCTCCGACGGATCGACTCTCAATATCCGCAATTCGGTGCATCGCCGCGATCGAGAGCCGCTGGAGCAGGGGTGTGATTGCCCCGCCTGCCTCCAGTTCAGCCGTGGCACCCTTCATCACCTCTACCTGCGCAAGGAGATGCTGGGTTACACCCTCGGATCTCTGCACAACCTGAGGGTCTTCCACAGGTTCCTCGAAAGAGCGCGTCAGGCCACCCTGGAAGGGTCCTGGGAGCAGTTCAGGGGGGCATTCTTGTCTCGATTCCATTCCCGGTCTGGTTGAATCCGGAGGAGTGGGGCACTAAGATTCGCAACTCCCCATGGGCGTACATCTTGCGATGTGGCTCAGGGGCTGATTTGCGATGATCAGATCGATGCTTGACCAGGAGCCGGGAAAGGACCAGCGATGCTGTCAGTCTTTGCGTTCAACACGGGGTGGATCCCCGAACAGATCAGTGGCGCAGTGATGCTGGCGCAGGCGACTGCGGTCCCTGCGGCCAATAGTGCTGCCGAGGATGTCGGATTGTGGCAAATGTTGCCGCTGTTCGGCATGATGGCATTGGTGTTCTATTTCATGCTGATTCGCCCGCAACGTAAGCAAGCCCGTGAGCATGAAGAACTACTCTCAGGAATTCAAAAACACGACAATGTACGTACGGCCGGTGGAATTGTCGGCAAAGTGGCGCAGGTCGATGCCGATCATGATCTGGTGATCTTGACTATCGATGAATCGAAAAATGTTCGAATGAGAGTGGCTCGCCAGTCGGTGGTCGCTGTACTTTCGAAAGAGGATGCCCCACCAAAGATCATGGAAGAGGATAACGCACGATGATGTCCAAGTATTCCCGCGGGTATTTCCTGCTGGCGCTGCTCATTGCAGGTTGTATTTACTCCCTCGGGGATTACCAAACGAGCATCAAGAAGGGTATCGATCTCGCAGGGGGTTCGGAACTCCTGTACGAGATCCCCTTGGAAGATGTGCCTGCATCCCAGAGGGCCAGCGTCGCCTCCGATGTGAAGGATGTGATCTCTGCCCGATTCGACAGCTTTGGCCTCAAGGAGATCAGCGTTGCCATCTCTGGCAATAACAGACTGCTGATCCAGTTGCCCGGATCGGACAATGATGCGCTCGAGCGCCTCAAGGGGCAGATCGAGCGAGCGGGCCAGTTGAACATCCATCTGGTCTCGGCTGCAGAATACAGCAGCCCGACGGTGGTCGCCGAGATCGAGGCGGACATGACCCGCCGAAAACAGGCGATGATGGCCTACAACTCGCTCTCAGTGGATCAGCAAGATCCGGATGCAGTTCCGGCAGAACTCGACCGGATCGTGACCTACCGCAAGCCCGATGTTGACGGTAATCGCGGGGAAGCGGTCGTGGTCGAGAATGGCCCGGAGAACCGTGTTTCCGGCTCGTTCATTCAGAGTGCCAGCAGTGGATTTGATCAAACGAGTGCGCCTGCAGTCAATTTTACCTTCGGTGGTGCCGGAAGCACTCTCTTCGGTAACCTGACTCAGAATGTCGGCAGATCCCTCGCCATCGTTCTCGACGGCGTTGCTGTGAGTGTCGCCACCATCAATGAGCCGATCTACAGTAGCGGACAGATCAGCGGTTCCTTCTCCCGCGCCGAGGTCGATGACATCGTGACCTTGCTTCGTGCCGGTTCACTACCGACAAAGCCGGTGCTGAAGAGTCAGCAGACGGTCGGTTCGGTTCTCGGTAAAGAATCGGTCGAGCGAGGAACCCAGGCGATGATCTACGGCTTCTTGCTGGTGATCGTCTTCATGCTGCTCTATTACCGCGCCGCAGGATTGGTGGCCAACTTTTCACTGTTCTTCAATCTGATGCTGGTGCTGACACTACTGGTCATCTTCCGCAACACCCTGACCTTCCCTGGAATGGCCGGCATGCTGTTGACGGTTGGAATGGCGGTCGATGCCAACATCCTGATCTTCGAGCGAATCCGCGAGGAGCGTGATCGAGGAAAGCAGTTACCCGCGGCGTTCAAGGCCGGTTTCCAACGAGCCTTCTGGACCATCTTTGATGCCAATCTGACCACCCTGATCACCGCCTTCGTGCTGTTCCAGTTCGGAACCGGACCGGTCAAGGGATTTGCCGTGGTGCTGTCGATTGGAATCTTCACCTCCTTCTTCAGCTCGATCTTTGTCAGTCGTCTGCTACTCAGTTCCTTGATCGACGGAGGAATCATCAAGGAGTTCAAGATGGGGCGCTTGGTTTCAAAGACCAGCATCGATTTCATGTCGATGCGGGGCGTCGCTCGGATCCTCTCGATCGTACTGTTGCTCGGTGGGATCTCTACATTGATCTATCGAGGATCGGATGCGATGGGCATCGACTTCACCGGCGGAACCAAACTGGTAGTCAACTTGACCCAACCAACATCCGAGGGGGAACTGCGCAATACCTTCAAGGGATTGGCTACCGGAGATGGTGCAAGCCAGTTCGAGGATCTTCAGATGCAATCGCTCTATGATCAGGGTCAGTCCGCCGGGAGTGAATTCGCCACTCGCTACTCTCTCAAGACCAAGACTCTCGGCAGTGGTACCGAGGAGACCGAGGCATTCAAGGACCAGGTGGAGTCGGTGCTCGCCGAGAAGGGCTTGCTGGCGCCGAATGCCATCGAGAATGATGAAATTCGAGTTGTCAATCAGGTCGATGAAGCCGAGGGGACCGATGTCGTGGGAGCGGCCAAGAAGTATGTTTTCGCAGCCGATTTGAATGCCTTGAGAGGGGAAGGGGATGAGGGCGTCACCGCCAGCAAGGTTGAAGAAGCCATCCTTGCCGCAGGCTTCCCCGTCGCAGGAGTGACCGAGGAGAAGAGCGAGTCGAACGGCATCGTGACCTTCGAGGTTCGAAGTGAGGCTCAGGACGACACTACCTCGGCACTGGCCTTGCTAGGAGTCCTGACCCAGAGTCTGAAAGATGTCAAAGGGATCGACTTCTCGGAGCCTTTCCCCGAGTACGGCAGCATCAGCGGCAAGGTCGCCCAGGACATGCAGGGCAAGACCTTCGTCGCACTGATGATCAGTTTCCTCGCCATCATCTTCTACATCAGCATCCGCTTTGAACTCCGTTTCGGCATGGCTGCGATCGTTGCACTGGTCCACGACATCCTGTTCACCCTGGGTGCCATGGCAGTGGGTGACTTCCTGCTGGGCGACATGCTCCATCTGAAGATCAATCTACCGGTGGTGGCGGCCCTGTTGACGGTGGTGGGATACTCTCTCAACGACACCATCGTGATCTTTGACCGGATTCGCGAGAACATGGTCGATATCCGACGAGATGCTAACTACAACGATATTGTTAATAAGTCCATCAACCAGACGCTGAGCCGCACCTTACTGACCTCGCTGACCACTTTCCTGGTCGTGGCGATTCTGCTCGTCTTTGGTGGAGAAGGTCTTCAGGCGTTCTCCTTTGCCCTTTGTGCGGGGATTATCGTGGGTACCTACTCCTCGATCTTCGTCGCCTCGCCGACACTGGTTCACTTCCAGGAGAAGGCCAGAATGAGGCGCGAGCAGTCTCTGGCAGAGGCCGCACTGAAGGGCTAGACCGTCGTTGAGTTCGATCGACCAGGAGGGCGAGCCGGTTCCCCGAACCGACTCGCCCTCCTTTCATCGGTGAGGCTCGCTCATCGATGAATCGCAGAGAATTTTGAGCACCCGTCGTACCATGCTAGATCCAGGCTCCAGTTCGGGGTATCTTCCCGGCGAACGGTTGTGGGGGAACTCCCTCCGCATGCAATCGGCACCCACCTCGGGGAAGCGAGAGTCTTCGGACCTCGCGAGGGAATGGGGAACTCCATGGGTACAGGTACGAAGATAGGCATCGTTCTCATCATGGTGCTGGTGGTGGTTGTCATCGCCAATCTACTCGATAGCGAGGTGCAGAACGGTCCCACTGCTGAAGAGCAGGTGACCGGAATCTCCAATCGAGATGCGAGCATTCGACCGTCGTCCAATCGTCGGTCGATCTCCAACGCCACCTCCAACCGCTCCGCTGTGACGGCAAGAGGGAGCGAGTCGAACGGTGGTCAGTCCACTGCGGGAAATCAGAATGGATCCGCAAGGCGCAGCGCCAACGTGAGACCGGCGACACCGCCCGATAGGTTGGCTCAAGAGGGTCAGACGGCACCGTCGATCGGGCCCAAGGATGCTCCTCTGATGAATACCACCGTCGGTGGAGCTCAGGTGGAGCCAGCAGTGGCCCGCACCGACCAGATCGAGGTCACCCCGGCCGCCGGCGTGATCCGAAACGACGGTGGCATCGAGCCGGTAGTTACCACGCGGACCCACCGGTTGCAGAAACCTGCAGTGGTGCCCGGTTCGGTGACTCAAAAGGTAGGTCCCAGCAGCCAGATCAAGGTGCGCGAGGGGGATAGCCTGTGGAGGATCGCCTCTCGCGAACTGGGAGCGGGAATCCGCTGGTCCGAATTGTTGCCCGTCAATCCAGGTCTGACCGAGAGCACGACATTGATCCCTGGTCGGCTGCTGACGATTCCCGGGTCCAATTCTGCCATTGCGATGAAGGAACCGATCTCCATGCAGACCCCTGCAGAACCCGCACGCAGCGGAATGCGACAGGTTCAGATCCGCGATGGAGACACCTTGTATGACATCGCACGAGACGAACTGGGCAATGGTGGGCGTTGGCTCGAGATCCAGAAATTGAATGACGGACTCAATCCGAACGCACTCCCCATCGGCAAGAAGATCTGGGTCCCACGCTGATCGAAGAGATCATCATCCAGAAGGGATGCGATCAGTGTGATGCGATCAGTGTGATGCGATCAGATGTGATGCGCGCTAGGCCAGCAGAGACGATCAGGGTGCAGAGACGATCAGGGTGCAGAGACGATCAGGGTGCAGAGACGATCAGGGTGCAGAGACGATCAGCGTGTCGGGGCCTGGCTTCCCTGATCCCGCCGCAGCTTGTCGCTCAGAGTCATCTCACCCGCCCGATGCTGGCCGGTGAGTTCACGTAGCGCTTCTTGCTGGAAGAATGAATCTTCGACCAACGCCTCCCGCTCCATCCGCACCTGTTCCAGGCGGTTCTCCAGCACCTGTCCCTGTGAGATCAAGGTATTCAGATGAGCCTCCAGGTCTCGATTCTGGGCATGCCTGGGCAGGTGAACCTGGCCCATGATCGACAGGGAAATCCCGACCAGTAGCACCATGAACTGGGGAGTGCTGAATCGGAACAGATCGGTCACCACCGGGCGGATTCGCAGTGGCGAGGATTCATTGATCGGCTGGATCCTGGACAGGTCGAAACTCCATTCGACTACGAGGTGAGTTCCACGAGGTGAGTTCGTAGTGCAAGTCCCGCGGCGACCGGGTGGGATGATTGAAACAATTTTCGATCAGAACTGCAAGGGTCCCATCAAAGCACGCTCCCCAAGATCTGCGTGAATACGCAGCAGTCGGTTGTATTTGGCGTTCCTCTCCGATCTGCAAGGTGCTCCCGTCTTGATCCAGCCGGCCCCTGTGGCCACGGCGAGGTCGGCGATGAAGTCGTCCTCGGTCTCTCCCGAACGGTGAGAAATGATAATCCGGTATCCTGCTTCGGAGGCGACTCGGATCGCCTCCAGTGTCTCGGTGACGGTGCCGATCTGATTCAATTTGACCAGCAATGCATTGGCAGACCCTTCGGCAACGCCGCGAGCGATTCGCTCAGGATTGGTGGCGAACAGGTCATCTCCGACCAGCCGAATTCCGGAGAGGCGGGCTGTCATCTTCTTCCAACCATCCCAGTCCTCCTCATCCAGACCGTCCTCGATGCTGGTGAAGGGGAAGCGCTCGCAGAGGAGAGACCAGTGGTCGATCAGTTGGTCGGAGGAGAGAGGCTCTGGATGAGATCCCAGATGATAGCTCCCATCACGAAACAACTCACTGGCCGCGACATCGAGGGCGAAGTTGAACTGCTGATCGTGGCCGACGGTGTATCCCGCCTGCTCGATGGCTGCGACCAGTTCATCCAGCACCAGTTCATCGCTGACAAAGTCGGGAGCAAAACCGCCCTCGTCACCGACTGCGGTGACCAGGTGGCGAGATTTCAGACGCTTTTTCAATACATGATAGACCTCGACCCCGGCGCGCAATGCAGTCGGGAAATCATCGAAGCCGACTGGAGCCAGCATGAACTCCTGGACGTCGACGGCATTGTCGGCGTGAGCTCCGCCGTTGATCACATTCATCAGGGGAATCGGCAACCTGACCGCATCGTCACCTCCGAGGTAGCGGTAGAGGGGTAGCTGGCGACTCATCGCTGCCGCCCTGCAGGTCGCCATCGAAATGGCCAGGGTTGCGTTGGCTCCGAAGCGTGACTTGTTGGCGGTTCCATCGGCACGACAGAGTAGTTGGTCGATCTGTTCCTGGTCACAGGCATCGCGTCCTGTGAGCAGATCGGAGATCTCTCCACGGAGGTGAGAGAGCGCCTTCTCGACTCCCTTGCCGCCCCATTCGGCGCCACCGTCTCGCAACTCCAGCGCTTCTGCCTCGCCGGTCGAGGCCCCCGAGGGAACCATCGCAGTAGCGCGGCACCCATCCTCGAGCAGGCATTCGCCCTCCAGAGTTGGAAATCCACGGCTATCGAGCACCATTCTGCCCTGAATCTGCCGGATCGTTGTCATCTGATCTCCCTTCGGAACAGTTGCCTCTGGTGGTCGGATCGCTCACGATGCCACGAGGCTGTGACCGATTGTCCGGCTCACAGGTGACCGGTGTCAACCGATCGAGAGGAACCATGCTGACCATGACCACGACTTCCTTGAAAGCCAGCACTTCGGGGTTGCTGGGCAATCGCCTGACTCGCCATGGAACTCCGGTGATCTTGTGGGCATCTGGCCTGCTGTTGGTCACGGCGCTGCTGCTGGGATATGGCCTCGAGGACTCACCGACTCGATCGGCTCTGTTGGCCTTGCCGATGATCCTGTGGCTCTTCGTGCTCTCTTTCTTCCGTAATCCCCAACGTCCAGCACCTGCCGGGGATCTGCCGATTTGCCCGGCAGACGGCAAGATCATCGTGGTCGAGGATGTCGATGACGAAGTTTATGTCGAGGAGCCGGCAGTGAGGATCCAGATCTTCCTGTCGGTCTTCAACGTTCATGTCAATCGCTCCCCGGTCAACGGAGTGGTGGAACACCTGAGACATGTCGATGGCAGTTTCAAGAGCGCGACCCAGGCCAGTGCCAGAGAGGTCAATGAACGTCAGGAGATCGGGATCCGGTCTCAGGACGGATTGAAGATTTTAGTGCGACAGATCGCCGGGCTCATCGCACGCAGGATCGTCTGTCCACTGCAAGCGGGAGATTCCATCGATCGAGGATTTGATTTCGGAATGATCCGATTCGGATCGCAGACAGAGATCGTGATCCCGCCCAAGGATGGAAAGAAATTCAAGGCCGCAGTGAAGGCGGGACAGAAGGTCCAGGGTGGAAGGACGATCCTTGGTGAATGGAATTAAGGAAATGCCGCGTCACATAGCAGTGATTCCAAACATCATCACTCTCTGCAATGCAGTCTGTGGATTCATTGCATTGACCCTCATCGCAGGAAGCCTCGAGGGAGGAGAGACCCATCTCCTGGTTCGGCTGCATCAAGCCTCCTGGTTCATCCTGGCGGGAATGTTGTTCGATGTGTTCGACGGGAAGGTGGCTCGGGCCACCGGCGGAGGTACGACCCTCGGGGCCCAACTCGATTCCCTCGCCGATCTGGTCACCTTCGGGCTCGCTCCGGCAGGGTTGACGCTGGCACTGTTTCACCACGGGAACCTCGATCAAGTCAGTGATGTGGGGAATCCCCTCAGCAAGTTGATGTGGGTCTTCTGCCTCGCCTACTTCCTCGGAGCGCTGCTACGATTGGCGAGATTCAATTCAGTTCGAGACGGGCATGAAAGTGAAGATCATCTGGCCTTCGATGGGATGCCGACTCCGGGTGCCGCAGGGGTCATCACCAGCCTGGTGTTGATGTATTTCACGCTGACCGACTGGGACTCCTGGTACCTGACCTACTTCAGCGCCACCCGGCCAGAGGGTCTCGACCAGGCGCTAGCGATGATTCCTCAGTACCTTCCGATCTGCTGCTTCTTGCTCGGCTACCTGATGGTCTCCAATCGGATCACCTATCCTCATGTGGCCAGTCAGATCTTTGGCCAGGGGATGCATTTCGATCGTTTCGCAAGCCTGGTCTTTGGCGCCACGGTGGTGGTGTTCTTCAAGGAGCCGTTGCTGTTTGTGGTCTTCTTCGGATATGCGTTGTGGCCTGCGGCTCATTGGATCAGTTCGCCTCTGAGACGATCGAAGGAGCCACCGACCGCCGTTTCTGAAGAGGAGTGATGATGGATTGGGGTGTCAGGTTGGCTCTCGGATCCAACATCGGCGATCGAGATTCACACCTCGCCGCCGCCCGAGAACTGATCGCGGAGCGGGTCCTGCAAGAGATGGAGTGTTCGCCGATCCACCAGACGGAAGCGGTGGGCCCTCCCCAGGGGCGCTATCTGAACCAGGTGGTGAAGGGAGTCAGTCGCCAGCAGGATCCTGTGCGATTGCTCGAGGAGTGCTTGCAGATCGAGACCGATCTGGGGCGAGTACGTGAGTTGAGATGGGGGCCCCGGGTGATCGATATCGATCTCTTGACCTTTGGTTCGGTCAAACGCGACGAGCCCCCCCTGACCCTTCCGCACCCGCGGATTCATCAGAGATCCTTCGTGCTGGCGCCCTGGGCTCAACTGGAACCGGAGTTCCAGATCACTGCTGGCGCAAAGACGGTACTGGAACTGCTTCAGGAGTGGAGTCCACCGGTAGTTGACCCTCTCGATCCTGCTCGTCACGATCAGGCTCTGCGATGAAGATCATCGGTGCCGATCCTGTCGATTCTGTGGATCCACAAACTGCCAGCGGCATCGAGAATCTTCGTCGCTGGCGTCGAGGGTTGTCCGGCGATTCCATCTTGGGACTGGTTCCGACGATGGGGGCGTTGCACGAGGGGCATCGAGCTTTGCTCCGGCAGGCGCGCCAGCAGTGTGATCAGGTGGTGTTGACCATCTTCGTCAATCCGACCCAGTTCAGCCCCGATGAAGACCTCGAGACCTATCCCAGAACCCTCGAACAGGATCTGCAAGTCGCACGGCAGGAGGGGGTGGATCTGGTCTGGGTCGGCGACCGCAAGGAACTGTATCCCGCTGGATTTCAGACCCGGATCGACCTGCCGCAGATGGCGCAGCAGTTGTGTGGCATCTCACGGCCGCACTTCTTCGCCGGGGTCTGCCTCATCGTTCTCAAGTTGTTTCAGATCGTTCAACCTCAACGGGCCTATTTCGGCGAGAAGGATTACCAGCAGTTGAAGATCATCCAGCGGATGACCCTGGATCTGGACATCCCGATCGAGGTGAAGGGTTGTCCACTGGTGAGGGAGAAAGATGGCCTGGCCCTCTCCAGTAGAAATCGGTATCTCGAAGATGAGTCCAGGCAGCAGGCGTTGACCCTGTCTGCGGCACTGTTCAGGGCCAGGGAACTGTGGTCCGAGGGAGTAGTTCAGAGTGCCGAGGTGAAACAACAGGCGCTCGAGCGACTCGATCCGGCAGTGGATCTGGAATACTTCGAGGTGATCGATCGCGAGCAACTGACACCGCTCGAGATGGTCGATCGGGGCCGCGGTGCAGTGATCTGTATGGCAGCAATCGTCGGTGGCGTGAGGTTGATCGACAACATCATCCTGGAGCCTCGATGAACCGATACCCGCTGGTGCAACGTCAGGTCGGAGAGCAGCAGGGGACTGCCTCGCCCCCCGCTAAACTGAATCTTTGGCTGGAAGTATTCGAGCGTCGCTCCGACGGGTTTCACGAGATCGAGTCGCTGATGGTGCCGATTTCGCTGTTTGATCGCCTGACCATCCGTGTTGCTTCTGCAAAGGAAGATGCGTCCACTTCAGTGGAGCAAGATCGCTTGCAGGTGATCGGGCGCGGTGCTCCGGAAACCGCGGATAACCTGGTCATGCAAGCGCTGGCGCTGGCGCGCAGCACCCGCTCGATTCCGCCACTCGAGATCGAACTGACCAAGAGGATCCCGTCGCGCGCGGGACTCGGCGGTGGCAGCAGTGATGCCGCTGCGATGCTGGTGCTGCTCGATGATTTATTCAAGGCTCCTGGGGGGATAGAGGAGGTCCACAGCCATGCTCAGCAACTGGGTTCGGATGTACCTTTTTTTCTGGGATCGGGGGCTGCAGTGGCGTGCGGTAGGGGGGAAAAACTCCGAGACGCCCCCCAACCGCTGTTAGGTGGGGATCTGGCTCATTTCGTTCTGCTCATCCCCGAGATCGGTATCGACACCCGGGCGGCTTACGCATCCCTGAGTCAACACTTGACTTCGGGCGATTCTCGGTCCACATTTCAAGGGTGCGATTTCGTCGAAAAGTCAGACTGGGTTGGCTCCCTTCACAATCGACTGCTCGACGGGGTACGGCGGATCGAACCGGCGCTGGACCAGATTGCGAACTTCCTGGAACGGGTTCACCCTGGCCGCTGGTCGATGACCGGTAGCGGCTCCTGTTTCATCGTTGCCGCAACTGGACGGGCCGAAGCCGAGGAAGAGACCTCTCTGCTTCGATCCCATCTTTGTGATTGGGCTGACGGCACCGGACATCTGGTGACCGAAAATTCTGGATCTGTTGGGATCAAGGTACTGGAAGTCCCGATGTGGATTCCGGAGGTGGATTCCGGAGGTGGATTCTCGGTGAATCGACGCCGCGGAATTCTCTAGAGGATCTCGACTCTGCGGAATCGGGTACAAGAATCCGACAGCAGGGTGGAATCTCCAGCGAGTGCCCGATCCTGTGATCACCAGAGCACGTAAGCAGCGAGAGTACAGGCAGCGGCCGAGGGAGAGGAATTGCTATGGAGATCACTGAAGTGAGGATCAGTCCGGTGGGCGGCCGAGATGACAAGCTACGAGCGTTCTGTAGCGTCACCTTTGATGACTGTTTCGTGGTGAGAGACATCCGCCTCATCGAGGGAAACAAGGGCCTCTTCATCGCCATGCCGAGTCGTAAATTGACGATTCGTTGCCCTCGATGTCATTACAAGAATGTCGTCCGAAGTGCGTATTGCAACGAGTGCGGCAATTCGATTCCTCGCGGCCTTTCCGATGAGATCGAACAGGGGCGCACCAAATTGCACGCGGACATTGCACATCCGATCTTGACCTCCTTCCGCGAAGTGATTCAGGATGCGGTATTGGCCGCATATGAGGATCACCTCGACGGCCTTGAAGATCACCCGCATTCCCAGCGACCACGCGAGATGGCCCACGCTTCCGCGTCAGACCAGCCTCAACGAGGCGATTCTGACCATCGACCGAACCGCGGGCCGGTCCACCAGTCGCAAGGGGAGGATGAGGCGATCGAAAACGAGCCGGCTCGATCGGGTCGTGGACGGGGTCCAGCAAGATCGAATGAGAATGATGGTCGATCCGAGTCGGGAAAGACGGCAGAAGCGGACTTCCTCGGCAAGGATGAAGCGGCGGACGATTTTTCTGAGGATGTTGCGGAAGATTCCGATTCAGGTGACATGCCTCCACCGGATGATAACTTCAGTGCAGGTGTGTTTTAGAGCCACAATTTCGCAGGAGTGTAGACGAGATAACTTCTGGACCATAGAAGGTCCGGTTGGTCGGGGAAGAGCGTCATGAGGGGTCAGTTACCACCTTTGAAGAGGACCGTACGGGCCTTTGGGTCTGGCACTGTCTACTCTTCTGTACCATCGATTCCCCGAGGCTCTCGAACAGGGCTGTCCATCGGGGTAGGAGCCCTCTGCATCGCTCTGTTCGCCTGGCCGGTGAGCACTCCGACACTTCTCGCCCAGTCCTCTCAGGAGCCGCCACTTCAGAAACAGGTCGCCCCGGTTGACGGTCGACTCGAAGAGAGATTGGAACTGGAGAGCGAGGCGATCCAGGATCCTCCGCCCGTGACGACTCCCATTCATCCCGACGAGCAGTTGCGCCAGGATGTCGTCTCGTATTTCAATTCTGCGGATCCTGCCGATTGGGTGCGGGCACTGACGCTGCTCGGAGCGCGAATCGAATCGGGAGAGGCTCCCGCCTGGAGTGCTCCGCTGCTGCTCGATCTGTTGACCGATCGTGCTATGGAGTATCCACAAAGGACCCGTAACATCCTCGAGGATCGTCTGATGAAGAATAGCATCACGGGGATCCCCGTGATGCTGGTGCTGCTTCGCCTCGAGGCGAACTGGCCCTTTCTTGATCAGGTCCAGCATAATTTCCGCAGCTGGGCTGCAGACCCGGAGCAACGAGTTCGCCTGTTGACCGATTTTTCGGCGGAGAAGGATCCACGACTGATCTCCCGATTGTTACCGATCCTCGCCGCCTGGGATCCTAGAGGAACCCTCGATATCGCCATCGCGCGCCTCGCTGCAGACCAGGAGGCATCGCCGGAAGCACTGGTGGATGCTCTTTCGCGCTTCCTGGGATTGGAGCAGGGTCGAGCGGAGTGGGTCCGCTGGTGGGGGGAGAATCGGGATCAACCCATCTTCGTCGGGATCATCGAGCGAAAGAGTATCGCTGCGATGGCGGAACAATTGAAGACCTGGGAGCGAGCGCATCGATTACTCCGTGAAGTGGAGTCCGCTCCTCGCTTTCGCAACTGGATCCTCGATTCGATGAGAGATTCCGAATCTATCGCCATACGTAGTGCGGCCCTCGGAGAGGTGCCCCGTTTTGCCCAGAGCATCCAGGCCGCTCGTGTTGGCGATGGGTCGGTGAAGGGGCCAGACCTCGGTGGGATGTCGGTCAAGGAGATTCTCGAACCGCTGCGCGATCGCTGTCTCGAACTGGTGAGAGCACTGGATCATCCGTCTTCGCTGGTATCTCTTGCCGAGAGTGAAGAGCTGGCGATCGATTCGATCGTCGCACTGTCGAACATGCTCCCCTTCAGTCAAGATCCGGAGCTGGTGAGACTCCTCGAGGAGAGAATCCATACCCTGGTTCCGGGTCTCTCCAACGGCAAGCGAAGAATCGCTCGGGAAGCGCTCAAGATGGCGACCGTCTTGAGATCCCCGGTCACCGATGTGGTGGACGATGCCATCGAACGTTTCATCCCAGCGCGTGGTGACACTGCAGATGTGGCGGAGTTGAAGCGATTGATCGCCGCATCGAGGGCGGTCGGAATCACGATCCGAACGGTCGAGTATCTCACGGTGATCTCGAACCAGGTTCCGGAGCTGAATCAGGCGGTCCTGGAAGCGCTAGTATTTGGCGAGATTCCCGAGGATGCGGTGACACCAGTGCTCACCTATTACGCCAAGTTGCTCGAAAACTCGACCGATGAAAACCTCCGGTCGATCGCCATCAACGGACTGGGTCGTCTCGGAGTCGAAGAGGTGATTCCGCTGTTGACGGGTCTGGTGCTCGGCGGAGAGATCGGATCGGAACTGGAGCGTCGTTCCTCACTTCAGATGATACGCAGTATCGGAGGAGTCGGAGCTTGCGACGGTTTCATTCATATCTTGACCAAACTCCCTCGCTCGGATGGACTCTTCTCCGGGGTCATCCAGGAAGCCGTGGATTTGATTCCCACCGATCCATCCCTTGGATTCTTGCGCAGATTGATGATCGACGACTCGGGCCAGCAACGCGCTTGGATCCATGATTTGATCGATCACCAAGATGTGAAGGCTATGTTGCTGGCTGCGGCGCAGCCCACTGACCTGAGAACCCGCTCCCCTGGCCGTTTCGAGCAGTGGATGATCTTGCAGAAACTTTGCTTCGAACGAGCCATTGCCCAGTTGGTCGAGGAGGATACTGAATCTGGCTGGAGTGCCTTGCTCGCCGAAGCCACTGCCACCATCCAACTCTTCGGGGATGATCCTCTGCCAGGAAATCTGAGTGTGATTGCTCGTCAGATCCGCATCGTCGTGGTGGAGATCATCAACCGACGGGAGGTGGAGGCCGCGCTGGTCACCGCGGATCCGGTCACCATCACCTCGAGTTTTTCCCGATACCTCGATGGAATTGCAGGAATTTCTGGAGAAACACCGGTGGCGCCCCGGTTGCTGGCCAAGGATCCATGGGAATGGCTGCTTCTGCGCCTCGAATCGAGGCCCCCGCTCGAAAGTGACCCGGTACTGATTCGTTCGATGAGAATGCTAGCGGAAGGGCACTTTGCACGGGACGATGTAAAGGAACGCCTCGATCGACTCGAGGCGAGAGTCGACAGTGGAGATCAGGACCGATCTCCCACCCCGCCGTTACCGGTACCCCCCGAGGAGGCTGACGGCAGGGAGTAACATCCCGTGACCGGAGGCTGCGTTGAGTGGGTCGAATTTTGACAGACTGAGGACCAGTATCGGTAGAGGCTCCCGTGAGGAGTCCTATCACGATGCGGTGGCGATTGTGGCCCCGCTGGGTCAACCGAGACGAATCTATGGCGCTTCCGATCCGGGTACCTTCCTTCGATCGGTAGCGAAGCCGTTCCAGGCGCTGGCGATGCTGAGAGCTGGGATCGCAGAGACCTTCTCCCTGACTCCACGAGAACTGGCAGTGATCTGCTCGAGTCATGCCGGAGAACGGGTTCACCGCGAACTGGTGAGAGGGCTGCTCAAGCGTGGGGGTCTATCCGAATCTCACCTCCACTGTGGAATCCATCCTCCCTTCTCCAGAAGTGAACGGATACGCATCATCGCTGCCGGTGAATTGCCCGATGTCACCTGTAGCAATTGTTCCGGTAAGCACACAGGCATGTTGCTCAGTTGTGTGGCTCGCGGTTTTCCCGTCGAGGGATACCTCGACCCGGATCATCCTTTGCAACGTTCCATCCGTGCTGTCCTGGAACTGTTCAGCGGTGAGATTCTCGATGAGACCAGACTCGGGATAGACGGATGCGGCGCCCCGACCTACTTCATGCCCATCGCTTCCATCGCTCGCTCTTTCAGAAACCTACAAGACCAGCAGTTCCTCCAACGATGTGGGCTGGAGCAGAGAGTTCAGCAGATTCATGACGCGATCGATGCTCATCCGAAAGCTTTCAGTGGAGAGGGCCGGCTGCCGCTTCGCTGGAGTCGCTTCTTCCGTGGCAGTTGGAGAGCCAAGGAGGGTGCCGAGGGAGTGATGGCGATCTGGGGCCCCTCGGGAGCGCTGATCGTCAAGTCGCTCGACGGAAGTGATCGAGGTCTGATACATGCCGTGCCCGATCTGATGCACCGGATGCACTGGATCGACGACACGACCTTGCAACAGTGGAAAGAGGACCAGCCGTCTGTGGTTCGCAATGTCGCGGGTCGTGTGGTCGGAGAAATCACCGTCACCGTCCCCGATCCCAGCTTGCTGGAAGCGGATTATAGTTATTCGGAGCGCCCTGGAAGTGGTGTTTCGAGGTAGATCTTCTGACAGGGAGGGCAGAGGTCGAAGTGGAACTCACGATGGACCTGATCCTGAGCTTCCTGCTCCGTCAAGTTCTCCAGTTGCTGGATCAGCGCCGCCCAACTGCCGGGATTGGATTTCTTCAGATCTTCGGTAGTGATCTCCATCGGATCGTAGGCCGCCTGTACAACGATGTGCACCTGATAGCGCACATCTTCATCGATCAACAGGCTCTTGTTACAGCGATCACAAGAGATTCCTTCCATCGGATGGCCTCCGTTCTTCAATATGGGATGACAGTGCATCCACCGCTGGTCGATCGCCTCGCCAGGCATCGAGCCCGATCCACTTGAGAATCTTGAAGCCGGCCTTGCAACTTCCGATCACCGTGCCGGAGATCTTCGACTCGCCGATCCGCCGCCGATAGGGAACTGGAATCTCCCGGATCCGCAATCCTTGTCGAAGTGCTTTCAACTGCATCTCGACAGTCCAGCCGAAATCGGGATCGCTCATCTGCAGTTTTTTTAAGAGATCGAGTCGGATCGCCCGGAACGGACCCAGGTCTTGATACCGATGGCCATGAATCCACCGGATCAGTGTCGTGGCCAGCGCATTTCCCCAGCGTTGTTGTGGAGTCAAGGAACCCGCCTCGATTCCCGGGTGTGCTCGACTACCGAGTACCAGATCCGCCTGATTTTCGATGATGGGAGTGACCAGAGCCGGGATCTGTGCCGGGTCGTCGGAGTGGTCGGCATCGAGGAACACGACGATCTCATCGGAGTCCGGCTGCGCCAGTTGATCGAGGTCCGCCAGCGCCGCAAGGCAGGCGGAGCCGTAACCTCGTCTGGTGGCGTGAACGACCCGGGCACCGCGTTTTCGGGCCACCTCTGCGGTGGCATCGCGCGAGCCGTTATCGCCGACGTGAATCGAGTCGACCCAGTGGGCGGGGATCGCATCGATCACCGAGCCAATCGCCGCCTCCTCGTCGAGTGCCGGCATGACCACGCGGATCTTCCAGGAATCGGCGAGGTCAGGGGTCAAAGGTCGAGATCCGGGATTTCACGGGCACAGCGTAGCAGCGGCAACAGGTGCTCGATGAAGTCCTCGAGTCGATCGAGAGGCAAGGCGTTAGGACCATCGCAGAGCGCCTGATCTGGATCGGGGTGGACCTCCAGGAACAGGCCGTCCGCTCCGGCAGCAGCGGCGGCTCGAGCGAGCACTGGAATGAAGTGGCGCTCTCCACCGGAAACACCTTCCGGTCCACCGGGAGTCTGAACGCTGTGGGTCGCATCGAAGATCACTGCGGCACCGGTCTGTTGCGTCAGAGGGATCGCCCTGAAGTCATTGACCAGCCGGTGATAGCCGAAGGAGGATCCCCGTTCAGTGACCCACACGTCGGCGGCCCCCGCGTCTTGCAACAACTGGACTCGAGCAGCGACATCCCAGGGAGAAAGGAACTGGCCCTTCTTCAGGTTGATCACCTTGCCGGTCGAGGCCGCAGCCTCCAGCAATGAGTTCTGACGGCAGAGAAATGCCGGGATCTGGATGACGTCGACCACTTCAGCGGCACGACGTGCTTGCTCTTCATCATGAACATCGGTGGTCAGGGGGAGTCCCGTCTCCTCGCGGACTCGAGCCAGAACTTCCAGTCCGGCATCGATTCCTGGGCCGCGAAAGGAAGAAGCACTCGAGCGATTCGCCTTTTCGTAACTGGCCTTGAAGATTACCGGTAGATTTTTCTCTGCGGCGATGTTGGCGATGACCTTGGCGACTTCCAGGGTGAATCCTTGGTCCTCGATGACATCGGGGCCGAGGATCCAGGCGGGAGCCGCAAGCTGCTCTTTTCCCAGGGAGAAATGATCACGAAGAGTCTGCAATTCCGATCCACCCTTCTGGCCCCGCAGGGGGTCTAGTTGGTGGGAACCCAGCGGGTCCCGCTGGCGTAGGATATCCGTCAACTCCCCGGGCATCCAAGCAAGGCGTGTCGCCAGATGGAATCGGCCGTGATAAGATCCCGCCGGGGAGACAGATGGAGGTCTGGATGTCCGAGAAATCGTCGATACTGCTCTATGGAGCCACCTGGTGCCCGGATTGTACCCGTGCATCTCGATTTCTGGATGAACACAAGATCGTTTACCAGAAGGTCGATATCTCCGAGGATCCGCAAGCGGCCCTCGAACTGGAGCGTCAGACTGGCAAACTCGGGATTCCTTTCCTGGTCGTGGGTGATCAGTGGGTTCGAGCCTACACTCCCGGCGGTGGAGAGTTCCCAGCCGCAGAAATCCTTGCCGCTGTCGCACTCGACGATTGAACCCCTGTAACAGAAGGCGATACCGATGAATCTGATCCGATCGATGATGGTACTGATCCTGGGATGGCTGATCTCTGCATCGGTACTGGCGCAGGATCCACCTGGACTCGATGGCTTCGATCTCGATGCTTTTGGCTTCGAAGAAGATTCTCCCGTCCAGTTCTCTGCTGAGGATGTCGATGGAGCGGTGCCCGGTACCGAGGTGGTGGTCAAGGTCTTCGCCACCATCGAACGGGGATGGCATATCTATGGATTCGAGATGGATCCAGAGCAGGGGATTCCCACCACCTTGGTGTTGGCCGGATCGGGAGATCTGGAACTCCATCATGACATCCGAGAACAGCCGGCCCACCAACGCGATGATGCCATCCTCGGCCTGGTGCACGAGCATGAGGGAAAGGTACAGTTCGAGGTTCCGCTACAGGTGCCTGAGGCGGCAGAGGCGGGTCCACGCAAGATACTCATCGATATCAGTTACCAGGTCTGTGATGCCAAGCAATGTCTTCCGCCTGCGATGGCCACGGTCAAGGCTGTGGTCACGGTGGGGGCGAAGAGTTCACCCGAGAAGGGTGGAGGATCGGAAGAAGTTCCCGCTTCGTTGAAGGTGGAAGCGGCGCTCAAGGGTTCACCGGTTTCCTGGCAAGCGATCGGAGTCGATCAGTTGCAGGCCGGGACCACGGTGCAGGTCGAACTTCACGCCATCATCGAAAGAGGATGGCATATCTACGGGATCGGGCTCGATCCCGATCTGGGCGATCCGACCACTTTTCACATCGCTGAGGACTCTGCACTGACCATCGGTGAGCCGATCGAGGTGACTCCACCTCGCCCTCGCGATGACGGATCGGGTGGAGTGCTGCTCGAGCACGAGCGCAAGGCGATCTTCCGGCTGCCGATTTCGATTCCGCAGCCGCTGCCGAAGCCGCTGAAGGCACTCCAGCTCCGGGTCGGATACATGGTCTGCGACGCGCAGATCTGTCTTCCTCCAGAACAGGTTTCACTGGAGATTCCGCTCTTCTCGGGCCAGGCTCCCACGGAATTGTCTCCATCCGAGATCGAATCCACTGACGGAAATGATGCCCCTCTTCGTCCTGAGGTCGCGGACGGTGAAATCCGCATCTCGGCAGGATTCAGTCAGAAGGAGGTGCAGCCCGGCAGTGTGATCGACTTCCAACTGGAGGGATCGGTCGAAGAGGCACTGAGGATCCCTGCCATCCGCAAGGACACCCGGGGGGCGGCGGAACAGGCCGGACTGCTCGGGATCATCCTGCTCTCCTTCGGTGGGGCACTGGTGGCGTTGCTGACTCCCTGTGTCTATCCGATGATCCCCATCACCGTCAGCGTCTTCACCAAGCAAGCCCACGAGAGTCGTTCTCGGGTGCTGTGGCTGGCCGGACTCTTTGGCGCGGGAATCGTCGTCTCCTTCACCGCGCTCGGATTCTTGCTGTCGGCGCTGCTCGGGGAAGAGGGCGCCAACTTCATGGCGACCAACGGTTTTGTCAATCTGGCCATCGGAGTGCTCTTCGTCGTGTTTGGTTTCAGCTTGTTCGGTTACTACGATATCCAGTTGCCCAGCTGGCTTCGATCCGCGGTGGGAGGCAGTGGTGGAGGTGGTGGAGCCGCCAGCGTGCTGGTGATGGGGCTGGTCTTCAGCGTCACCACCTTCACCTGTGTCGGACCGATCGTCGCATTTCTACTCGCTCTGGCGGCGGGGGAAGGTCCTGGTTACGCAGCCATCGGAATGCTCGCCTTCAGTACCACCCTGGCGATTCCCTTCGTATTGCTGGCACTGTTTCCCAAGGCGCTGACGGGCCTACCTCGCTCTGGCGGATGGCTCTCGACGGTCAAGGTGATCCTCGGGTTCATCGAGTTGCTGGCGGCGTGGAAGTTCTTCAGTGCAGTGGCGACCTACTGGAAATTTGGCGAAGTGGTCAACCGCGAGGTGATCATGGTGATCTGGGGTCTGACACTGCTGGCGCTGGCCCTCAATCTGGCCGGGAAACTTCGTTTCCCGCACGATTCTCCGGTGAAATCGATCTCCTTTGGAAGAGGCCTGTTGCTGGGAATGACAGTCATCGGAGCGGTCAGTTGTTTCTATGCGACGACCGGTTGGCGACTCAATGAGAACCTCGAAGCACAGCTGCTGGTGCCCAGTATTCACCAACAACAGCACCTTCCTTGGGTGGTTCTCGATCGAGACCATCCGCTGGATTTGGTCGACCAGTTGCAGCAAATCCGTCACCAGAATGCTACTGGTGAGAGATCTCCTCGACCCATCTTCGTCAACTTCACTGGCCACACCTGACAGAACTGCAGGCTGATGGAAAATGGCATTTTCCTGGAGCCCGAAGTCGAGCAGTTGCTCGGCCAATTTGAACTGCTTGAGATCTTTACCGATGACGCCACCAGCAAGGTGGAAGAAGGCTATCGAGCGAAACAGATCGAGTATTCCGGTTACTACGCCAACCCGACCTACATCGTGCTCGACAGCGCAGACCAGCTGGAAGTGACGCGTGGTTCGTTCACCAACAGTAGCGATGAGTTCGCCGAATTTCTCAGGGAAGGGTTGCTCGACCGGCCCGCCTTCGAGAGTCGTATTCAGTTCGATGGATTGACCATCGTTGAACATGGAACTGAAGTCACGGTCTTGCAACGTGAACAACCGTGGAGTTACGAGGGACAGCAGGCGGGCAATTATCGAGAGAGCGATGTCGAGCAACTCGGTTCCAGTTTTTCAGCCTCGACATCCTTCCGGGTCGGTGACCGGGTGGAGGAGGGGGAGTACATCATCCGCCTCCGATTTGTCGGAGGGCTGTATCGCGGAGATGAACGCATCCGGACCTTCTCGCTGCCGATCAAGTTGGCGCTGCAAGTCACCTCCGGCTCCTGAGCCAGAGGTCAGTGAAACGATCGAGGGACTGGCGCTGTGCCTGCTGCTGAGCGGGATCTGCGCCAGCATCTCGTCTGACCGGTGAGTTTCGCAAGATCTTGTCGCAGTGGTCTCCCTCATCTCGGACTCCGAGTTTTCCTTTCTGTATCTTTCCTTTCTACAGCTCTCCTTTTGGCCACTGCCCAATCCCTCTTCTCGAGTGAGCTACGCATCGTCCGGAAGCAGGCGATGGCTTGGAACCGTGGGTCGATGGCAGTTCGCGAGGAGCGAGAATGATCCTGGCGAGAGAGATCAGGGAAGGAAGTGTCGTTGAAGGAGAACCGATTGCTGCAGATGTTTGAGGAGAAGCAAGAGAAGCAAGAGAAGCAAGAGAAGCAAGAGAAGCAGGAGAATGAGAGGAAGCAGAGGAAGCAGAGGAAGCAGAGTGGCCAGGTCTGCCGTTGGCCAAGGGTGATGTGGCTGACGATGTGGACGGCGATGTGGATGGGGTTGCTGCTGTGGAGCAGCACAGGAATCGTGATTCTCGCCCAGAGTTCCGGTGGATCGATCCCCGGCAGTCTCGACTGTGAGGGAGACTGCCCCGGAGTCGGCACCTCGGAGACCGGGTGGCGGCAGCTGGTCTCCCCGGTGACCAATGCGTGCACCGGAACGGCACTGCAACTGATTCTCCAGCGACTCGAGATCGAGGTGTTTCTGGAGCCCAACCTGTGTCCCATCTGGGTGATCATCGAACCCGCTCATCGAGTCCCGACTGCGGTGGCGGGGTGCTGCCTCCTCTCCCAACAGCAACTGCCGGTGATGCGTCAGGCACTGCGCTGCCAATGCACGCGCAGGTTTATCATCTGCTGGGATCATGACTGCCTGCCGGAAGGTGAGGCAATGCAGATTTCAGAGCAGGTCAGTTGGGTCGCCTCGCCCTGTGCGGGAGGCTCGTCGACCGAGCCGTGCAACCAGAGAAGGAATTAATGGCATTGGATGCGAGAGGAACGTGCAGATGAAAGATCGAGAAAATGGTTCTTTGCCGGTGGGCAATCCGCACCGATCGAAGTTGGCAGTGGTGGCGGTGTTGGGGTTGCTGGCGCTGCTACTGTGGTCTCGCTTCGGTGAAGGCGAGCGGCTGGCCGAGGTCGACGAAGGGAGAGGTGAGACCAGTCCGCTGCTTGTCCGCCAGAAAGAGCCGTTGAGGGAGCCACCCACAGTGGGTCTGTTCTCCGATGGCGTTGCGCCGCTGGAGCAGGAACCGCTGGCGGCGATCACCGCGGACTCTCTCACGGCGCTCTCCACTGTAAAAAAGGAAGCGTGGCGCGAGCCGCTCGATTTGCTGATCGCTGCAGGGCGAGCGCAGGAGGATCCAGCAGCGGCCATCGCTGCGCTGCTGACGGCTCAACCGGGGATGGGAGATCAGCTGTTGACCTTGTTACTGGAGACGGAAGGGGGGCAAGACGAGCAGGATGCGTTGATGGTGGCGCTCGCAACGGCCCTCTCTATCGGCAAAAAAATCGGCGATGGAGAGGCGGACCATCTACAGCAGGAAGGAGCAGCGGGGGGGGATTGGGCTTCGTTGTGGTTCGACCGCGGCGGGACCATCCTGGCGATGGCCGATCTGTGGATCTCTGGCGAGCAGCGGGCCCGGTACTTCCCACGCTTCTTGCAGGTAGAAGGAGTGATGCAACCGTGGCACGCCATCGAACTGGCCTCGATGATGGAATCGACCGAAGGGCCACTTCCCCTCGCCGAAGAATCACGAACTCGGCTGCTGAAGATGATCGAGATGAGTCTGGCCACAGCGGACGATGAAGCGGTGGCAGTTGCGGGTGAATGGCTCCAGTCACCGATCCCAGAACTGCGTCGAGTGGCCCAGAAAAGTGTCGTTTCGGCACTCGTGGATGATCCAGCCGGGGCTGCCAATTGGATTGGTCAGGCGGAGGAGTCATTACAAGTGCCGTTGCTCGAGGCGGTGCTCCATCGCATCTCCGGGGAGCATTTACCCGACTTTCTGGAACATGCCGCAGATCTGATGGTGCAGCAGGAGTATCACGGTTCGGCTTTGATGTCTGGATTTTCGCGCGCCACCGACCTCGATCTACAGCAGATGATCTATCAGCGTGGAGATTCCATCGACTCGGAGGGGTACCGGAATCTGGTGCTGTACGGCAGCCAGGGCGGCATCGGTAGGGGAGGAAGTATTTCGCCAGGATGGGCACGGTCTTTGAAGAGGGTGGCACAGACTGACCCCTCCAGGTCTGTCCGAGGTACTGCCTTACGCATCTGTGCCATGAGCTGGCCGATTGGCGATGCGGCTGGCTTTCAGAGATTGATCGAGACCAGCGATGTCGATCAGCGCACCGCAGAAATCGCAGCTTCATTACTGAACGCCCGGGGGGTGGCTCGCTGGAGTTCAGGTGATTGAGAGCACCACGATCGAAGCTCGCGAGGCTCTCGGTGGAGAATGCTCCTCATTGGAGGGATCAGCTGAGTCGATGTTCGCAGTCAGGCAGGCATCTCCGGCGGTGAAATGCCGTTGGAGATATGTCGTCGGAGATGCCGGTCAGTCCTCAATCGCTCTCACGAGGCTGCTGTGTCACCTTGACGTAGTAGAGGTCGGTCGCCACTTCGAAGCGCTGCTGGCCCAGCTCGGTCGACAGGGTCTGCCATTGGGTGGTCGGTGAGATCTGCTGCCAGGCTGTTCTTTCTCCGACCCGGATCGGCATGGCGAAGCCGGGTACGTCCGTTTTCCAGCGGTAGGACACGCTGTGTTTGGCGTCATCGAAGATCAGTTCGAGAAGCGGTAGTTGCGCGTGGCGCAAATACTGATCGAACACCGGCTGGAGGTTCCTGCCGAAGCGTTTGTTGAAGAGTTTCAGGATGTCATCGGTCTCGATGCTCTGGTACTTGAACGTATCGTAGACCTCGCGCACCAGCGCCCACCACTTGTCATCGTCTGCGAGCACGTTGCGCAGAGTGTGGAGAAACAACGCCCCCTTGAAGTACTGGTCGCCCGGAGGTTCTCGATGCGTGCCCTTCTGGGTGATGATCGGTCGCTGATTGGCAACCTTTCCCCGATAACCGTTGATGTACTTCAAAGCGTCTGCGTAGCCGAACAGCTTCTCGACGTACATACACTCGAGGTACGTGGTCCACCCCTCGTGAATCCACATATCGCACACATCGGCTGCCGTGATGGCGTTGCCGAACCACTCGTGACCACTTTCGTGAATGATGATGAAGTCGAACTTCATGCTCACGCCGACGCCGGTCCAGTCCTTACCGAGGTAACCATTGGTGAATCGGTTGCCGTAGGTCACGGCTGATTGGTGCTCCATGCCCGAATACGGCACCTGCACCAGTTTGTAGCCATCCTTGACGAAGGGGTACTCGCCGAAGTAGTGCAGAAACGCCTCCAACATCGGCTTTGCCTGGGCGAATTGTTTCTTGGCTTTCTTGAGGTCCTCCGGCAAGGCGTAGTAGTCGAGGGTCAGTTCACCGAGCTGATCAGAAAAGTGTTCATAGGCCGCAACGTTGATCGAAACGTTGTAGGAGTTGATCGGATAATGGACACGCCACTTCCAGCGCGTGAACCCGTCCCCCAGATCTTCCTTGCCCATGTACCGGCCATTGGATACATCGGTCAACCCGTTGGGGACCGCCACACTGATGTCCATACTCTCGACCTCGTCACGCCACTGGTCCTTACAGGGCCACCAGTAACTCGATCCAGGCCCTTCGCACGCCGTGTATATCCACGGTCGACCGGCCGGATCCTCATCGAAACTGATGCCGCCAAAACGACCATCGCTCTTCGGAGCACCCGAGTAGTGGAAGTCGAGGCTGTATTTTTCTCCGGCTTTGAATCCGTCGGGGTGGTCGACGAATACCGCGTTGAACTCGCGCTCGAAGGGAAGCTCCTCGGAATCGAGCACGATCTTGTCGACCGAGAGGTCGCTGTTCAGATCGAGCTGGATACGGTTGTCGTCTGACAACATTAGAAAACCAATGGTCACCTTGCCACCAATCGTCTTGGTCTCGGGCGACACGCGGATGTCGAGGTGGTAATAGGTGAGATCATTGTTGGCGCGATAGCGTCCGTACTCGCCACGCAACTGTCGTTTGCGCAGTTGTGAGTCCGACTCCGGATCCTGGATCCCGGACATCGCTTCCGAGGCAGGGATGGTAGCGACTGCCAGCCCTGGATTCGTACAAAGCAACGTCAGCGCAAGTAGGATTGAGTTCATCGGTTTCCATTCCACGGAGGGGTCACTTCAGTCGAAGTCCGCAGTCGGGGCAGGTCTCCGAATCACCTGCGGCGGTTCCGCAGGCGGGGCAGGCATCTTCGGCGGCTTCGCCCTCCGCTGCGTCTGTCGTCGATTCCCACTCCTGTGCCGCCTTCTTTTGCAAGATAGCGGCTGCTTCCGGTGCATCTTCCTTCGCGACCGCGAGGATCAGTTTGGTTCCTCAGCCACCGGGAACCGCTGAGATGCTGGGCGTGATTCCGGCGGATTCCAGCAGTTGCACAGCGTCGCGGATGCCGTCCGTTCCACCCTGGAGAAGTTGCACCCACTCGATTTCGGCAGCGTCTGAGGCTTCATTCATGCTGACGGGCTCTTCTTGCCGAGGCGCTTCAGCAGTGCCAGGTTCTTGCGATCCATGTCGTCCTCCTTGGGCGTTTCGAGAATTTTGGGCACTCCATCGAACCGCGAATCTTCCATCACTTGCTCGAAACCCTTTTTTCCAATCAGTCCCTCGCCGATGTGCATGTGACGATCGAGATGGCTGCCGAGGTCTCCTTTGCTGTCGTTGAGGTGCAGGGCGAAGACTCGTCGGGAGCCGATGGTGCGGTCCAACTGCTTCATCGTTTCTTGATACCCCTCAGCGGTACGCAGTTCGTAACCTGCAGCAAACATGTGGCAGGTGTCGATACAGGTGCCGGTTCGTTCGGGGGTGTCGATCGCCGCCAACAGGTCACTCAATTCATCGAAGGAGCGCCCCATGGTGGTCCCGCCACCTGCGGTGTTCTCTAGCAGGATCCGGGTCTTTTGTTGGGGCACCCTTTGGAAGCATTCGAGCATGCCAGCGGCGATGCGTTCGATGGCGGCCTCGACACCACTACCGACATGTGCACCGGGATGCATCACCAGGAAATCGAGGTCCAGCATCTGGGCTCGTTCGATTTCATCGGAGAAGGCATCGATCGATTTCTGGAACAGTTCCTCCTTGGGGGATGCGAGGTTGATCAGGTAGGAATCATGGCTGCTGATCGGGTGAGAGCCCCACTCCACTACCGCTTCACGAAATCGCCGAGCATCTTTTTCTTCGATCGGCCGCTGCACCCAGCGACTGGCGTTCTTGGTGAAGATCTGCAGCGATCGTAAATTCAGTTTTTTCGCTTCTTCTACCGCCTTCCAGCTGCCACCGGAAACGGACAGATGACTGCCGAGACACAGTCGTTCCTGTCCATCCTGGAAGGTCTTCTTCAGTTTTCGTTTTCCTGTGGTGACGGTACTCAAGGTGATCCTCTTTTCAGTTCACTGTTCGATCAACTCGACCAATTGATCGACCCACACATCGGGTTCCGGTGGAGAAGCGATACCATATCCACCTCTTCGGCCGACGGTTCGAACCCCGGCCGCGATGCCAGTGGCAAAATCGACTGCAGAATCTCCGACCATGATCGCATCTTCAACTGAGCAATCGAGGGAGTGAAGAATCGATAGAAGCCCCGCAGGATCGGGTTTCGGGATCCCCGCATCTTCGGGGCAGATCACTGCTTGCCAGGGACCTTGCAGGTCGAGGCGAGGCAGCAACTGGTCAGTGACGCTGCGCGGTTTGTTGGTCAGGATCGCCATCGGAACATCGGTAGCACGCAGGTGGTCGAGAAACTCGATGGTTCCCGGTAGCCAACCGATGTCGCGGGAGTGATCGCTGGCGATCCGGCAGTAGTTTGCTCGAAACTGGTGGAACAATTGTTCCATCGGTTCATCGGGTTGGAGGATGTCGGGCAGGATCTTGTCACAGAGGACTCGTGCACCATGTCCGACCGCCGAACGGACATGCTCTCTGGAACAGGGTTCCGCTCCTCGCTCGGTGCGAATGGAATTGACCGAATCTGCGATGTCATCGATGGAATTGATCAGAGTTCCGTCCAGATCGAAGACCACGCAGCGTGGGGGAACGGACAGCAGGTCCATCATTTCTCTGGGGGTGTTTTTCCAGAGGAACTGGAAACCGTTCTGGAATGGAGCCACCCCGTCAGCAGGCAGAGTGCGATCAATGCCCCTTCCACTCCATAGAACCAGTTCAACAGCTTCTGGATTCCGTCGGTGAATCCGTAGGAGTGAAGTCCGACATTCAGTAGATTCACTCCCCACCAGGAGAAGGCCACGATGATGCCATTGACCAGTACCAGCAGGTGGAAACCACGTTCGCGCACCAGACCAGACATCCGTGCATGAAGGATGATTAACTCTGCCAGGCAGATCATCAGCGCACCGTTCTCCTTCGGATCCCAGCCCCAGAAACGACCCCAGGAGTAATTGGCCCAGATTCCACCGAGAATCGTCCCGACGACGCTGAAGAAGAGGCCAAAGCAGATGGTCCCGTATACCATCCTGGTGATGCTCTTGTAAAAGTCCTTATCGTTCTTGCGTAGACCTAAGATCTTGCCGATCACCCATACATGGGCGATGGCAGCGGCGAGCAATCCCGCTGAATACCCGAGGGTGACGGATGTGACATGGGTCGAGAGCCAGAAATTGGTGTCGAGTACGGCAACCAGGCTGGGCATCGTATCACCGGCACTGATCGCTTCCTTCAACTCGTACTTCATCGAGAGGAAGCAACCGATCGATCCAAGAAATGTGGCCATGGTGAGAGCAATCTTGCGTCGATCCAGGGTTTCGATGACCAGCGCAGTACCGACACTACAGGCTGTGATGAACAGAATCGTCTCGTACAGAGTGGTGACTGGAGGACGCCCCTGGATGACGCACCGGATCGTGACTCCGGTGGCGAGCAGAATCAGTCCGAGCAGGCACATCACCCAGGTTCCCCGCGAGGGAAGGATGGACTCCGGTTTGAGCCAGCTGAGGCAGGCGATGATGAAGGCCAGGATGAAACAGATCAGCGCACGATAGAAGAAATCGATGCGGTAAAAGAACACTTCCAATGACGCTCGATTATTCTGGCCGTGGAGATCTGCGAGATCAGACAGTTTTTCCTGAACCAGCACGGCTTGCTGCTGGAGAAGTGGCCGGTCGTCTCTGGCTGCCACCATCGCTTCCATCTGTTTCAACGCCTCGGCTTGGAGAGTGACTGGAGAACCGACCAGGGCATTCTGAAGAATCACATCGGTTCGAACCCAGACCGCAGGGGAAGAGTCCTCTGGCGAAGAAGCCTGCTCCGGCGCGAACCATGCGATCCCTTGCCGGGCGATCTCCATCTGTTGAACAAGTTGCTCCCTGAGATCTTGCAGGGCGTTGACCACCTCGGTCCTGCGATCTTCTGGCAGGTTGAGCAAAGCGTTGGTGTTGGCCAGGGCTTCCAACTGGGTGACACCGGGGATCAGCGGCCAGAATCCAGCGGCCGGTGTGGTTCCATAGATGGCTTGCAACTCGGGAATCGTGGTCAGGGGAAAAGTCCAACGAGCCGCATCGAAAGCGTGGAATAATTCTTCCATCGCTCGGATGTTCTGGGCCAGTTGAATCGTCTGTCTTTCGATCAGAGTCCAGTGGGAAGATTCCTTGGTCTCGCTGATCTGGCCTGCGGTCTCGAAGATCTGATCGAAAGCGGGTAAGAGATCGTCAAAACTCCAGCGCGCGCTTCGTTTCCTCTGGGAGACATCGATCCCTGCATTGGTCAGGACTTCCGAGTTGGTCACCCGGATGCATTCGTAGCTTCGCGCAAGCTCTGGATAGAGCATGCAGTCGAGAGCCCAGGCTACGGGTCCGAGTTTTTCCTGGTTGACGGTCAAGGATCGTTTGCCATTGACCTTTAACATGATGAAACCTGCGAAGGTGTCGAAGGGTTTGACCCGGCCACCATGTTGAAGGGGCCAGTGCTGAACCGCATCGAGCGTCCTGGAGGACCAAGGGGCCCTGGCAGCGGGATCCGCATCCGTGGCATCTTGTGAGAGGCTTGGAGTCGCTACCATCGGTTCGGTGGTGTCCGTTTGTGCGGAGACTCCACAACTCAGTAGCAACAGCAAGGGAAGCCATCTTGGAGTCATCATGAGATCTCCTTGTGCCGTTTCGCCTGTTTCTTGCTGTAGGCAAGAAACTTTTGGATGAAGGTGATTGCCATTCCGATGCCGATCACAATACATGAGTAGAGAGGCCATTGATCGGATGGATTTCGTACCACGGTGAAGACGCTGTACAGTTCAGCATCCGGCGCTGCGTTGGAGGGCCCCCAACTCGATTGAAAGAGGATCAGCCCCTGATCGCGCAGAGGATCGTTCATCTCGATCCGGATTTTTCGTTGGCTCGCTGCTGCTGTCTGGGTCACGTCGCTTCGATATTCCTTGGCCATCGAGATACCCGGATGGTCGACCTTTTCGAAATTGTCGAGGCGGATCGAGAAGGGCATCGAGTGGCGAATCTTGCGCAATGCCACGGCAAAGGTCTTGTTGGCCACGGTAAAGGTCCAGGGGTAGTTCTGACCACCCCAGAGAAGGGCCTGTTGTCGGGAGCCATCTTCCAAACGGGTTGGAATCATGTCGATGGTCAGGCCGGGGAGATTCTGCTCGTTCTCTGCAATCTCCTCCTGCTCCAGCAGTCCCCAGCCGTCGATCGCTGGAGAATCTGGAGTCCAGTTGGGACCCACAGGAAGCGCTCTGCAGTTGGCCAGGGCACCGCTGAGCTTCAGTTGAAATGGCAGTCCGGTGGTCGGTTCTATCGACAGTTCTGATTCCCCTGCCATGCGATCGAACAGTACCAGATGTTCATCCACTGAGCCGTTCCCCGTCTCGAATACCGCAACTTCCCAGCTGTGATGGCTGATGTATTCGGAGGCTTCCTGCGATTCCCACAGTTGTAGGTATCCTTCATCGGAAGCCTTCAGTTTTACCAGCCCCGCACACATCATCAGTGCAATACCCACGTGGATGATGAAGATGCCAAAGTTACGCTTCTGCAACTTGAGTAGAAGAATCCCGCCGACCAGCAGATTGATGGTGAAGATGATCATGCAGGTCATCCCACCAGGGAGTGGGATGGAGAAGCTGAAGGCTTCCGACGGAACGAACCACCAATCGGAGCCGAAGTGGTGGACCAATCCCCAGGACTCGAAGTAGGTCTGCTGGACTCGATAGAGTCCATGCTCGGCCTGCTCCAGTGTTCCGAGATAAGTGAGGATCAGCAGCAAGATCATCATGACCGTCGCCACCTTCTGGGATCCGATCTTTTTCAGGATCGTCAGCCAGATGGAACTCTTCACTGGACCACCTCCAATGACAGAACCAGTTGCTTGAGCTTCGATCGAGCCTCTTTGAGTTCGGTGTCGGGTCCGACCATCTTGACGAAGACTGCTTGGTCCGCCAGATTTCGAATCAATCCAATCATCGACCAGCCTGGTCTGGGAGTACTCCCCATGCTGGCGTAGGGGCCACTGCCCTCTACCACGATGGCCTTCCCGTCGAGCATCATTTCAGTCGGAAGTTCAGAGAGTTGCTGTTCATCGATGGGGTCGAGGCTCAGCTCCTTGAGCCAACGATTGACATTTGCGAGGACCCCGCCTCCATCCCCTGCCAGTACGGTGATCCAGCAGCGCGCTTCGTCCCCGACGATGAAGGTCACTTCTCTCATCGGTCGGGCAGAATCCACTCCCCAGCCTTGCGGAACTTGCCAGCGAACCTTGGGAGCAGTGCGTTCTGGCGGTGGACTCTGTGGCATCTCGAGCCGTATCGAACTGGCAAAAGCAACCAAGGCTTCGGCCTGTTCCATCAGCAAGGCGCGTGGTCCGGTCGCCTTGAGGTAAAGGGTCGTGTCACCCAGCGGCAGTGAATAGACGATCATCCGAGCATCCGGGACCGTCTTCGAGGCAAAATTGTCAGTGAAGGTGCCGTCGATCTGGAAAAGAACACCCTCTCTTTCGAGCAGGGTCGCTTTCGGCAGGTTGTCGAGCGCTTCATCCGTAAGGTTGGGTTGATCCATCTGTGCACACCATCGATCGATGTTGGCACGTAGGGTACCTCCGCCAGGGATCACGATGAGAAAACACTCGGCGTCAGGGGAGCCAGCGATACGCACATTGACTCGACGCATCGCAGTGAGTGGAGCCTCGATCCAGCCTGTAGGAAGATCGTACGCCAGCGTTGGAACCGAAGGGTCTGGTTCCACCGGGCGAGTCGGTCGATCGGTTCCGAAGCGCTGCGAAGCAGTGGCACCGGGCAAGATCGGATGCACCGCCTTCTCGATGGTGCGCACGCCATCGTAAGAAGTATGATCATCGGAACAGCCGGATCCTGAGAGGATGATCGCGATCAGAACCCCACAGCTGCACAGAAACTCACTGATCCGATGGGGCCGGAACGATAACCTGCAAGAGGCTGAAGAGATCACTTGGGTGAATGGCAGCGATGACATCTGTGGATTATCCACTGATAGAGGATAATTTCTCTTTAATCGAAGGCTTGGGATGGGCGCCAGTCATACGGTCGACGACCTCTCCATCCTTGAAGAAGAGAAGAGTGGGAACTCCCTGGATCGAGTACTTCACGGCAAGCGCTTCGGCTTGCTCGATGTCCACCTTGCCCACCTTGACTCCCTTGTCGGCGAATTCATCGGCGAGTTGTTCGATCAGCGGTGCAATCGTCTTGCAGGGGCCACACCAGGTGGCATAAAAGTCGAGCATCGCCACGCCCTTGCCGATTTCGCTGTCGAAGTTGGTGTCATCAATGGTTAACAAGTTGTCGGTCATGGATTTCTTCCTCTGCTGTTCGGATCACCTCGAAACATCGATGCGAGTCCGCTGGACAATTATTCTACGATTTTCCGGTCTTTGACAGGTACATTCTGATTCGAGTTGTCGAGTACAAACCCTGGAAGAGCCAGTCGCTCTCCTGGTTCTCCATCGACAGGTCTCCAGGCACGGATGCATTTCTCGCCCGCTTGCCAGGAGAACCATGCTAGATTTCCGTCCACTTCACCAAGGAATTCCAGGGTGGTGGTCTGCAGGTCGATCAGGGTTCCGCCCAGTGCAGTGATTTCAGATTTCAACTGGTCCAACTGCTCTTCGAGTTGACGAAACTCACCTCGGAGGGTCAGCTTTGTCGAACTCTTCTGGGAATCTGAATCCAGGTTCGTCGAATGCGACTGTTGAATCAGCTGATGTTTCCTATCGATCACCTGCAGTAAATCCTCACCAATCCTCGTCAGAAGAGGCAGTCTGGCATTCACCTCATCCAGTTTCATGATCGGAGGACCGCTGGTTACTGTTTCGGACATCTCGCCACCTCTTGGATTACTGGGGCTACTTCGGGTCAAGTTCGGTCACTTCAAGGATTGCGGCGGGCCTCGCAATCTCAGTCCACCCGGGACTGACAGTCGAGATCGATGGGGCTCTACTCTCCTGGACTCATAGTAGTCATCTCCTCGGCGCTTTTCAATCTGCTGGCTTCTTTTCGAAGGGGTGATCTTCTAGGTAATGGCGCAGATTCGGTGCAAAATATACTTGCATGAGGGGAGTTCGGATGAACATGTCGGAAAGGTTCGGGAGATGGCAAGCCACCATCATCGACGGGGGCAGTCTATCTCTCGATGGGGGAGCGATGTTCGGTTCGGTGCCCAGGGTCGTGTGGGAGCGTTGTATTGAACCCGACACTGAGCACCGGATTCCAATGAAGACCCGATTGTTGCTGCTGGAAGATTCAGAATCAGATCGAGTCGTGCTCATCGATGCGGGGGTCGGAGACAAGGAGGATCCGCAATTTCGCGATCGGTTCGCGATCCAGTTGCCGGAAGGAACCGGGGAAGCGCCACTTCGACGGGCGATTCGCAGCATCGGTGTGGATCCGGATCGTGTGACCGATTTGATCCTCACGCATCTGCACTTCGATCATGTCGGGGGGGCGACGCAACTCGATCGAGAGGGCCAATCTACTGCGCTCTTTCCCGATGCTACTCACTGGGTCCAGCAGGCCAACTGGGACACCGGATTGTCGCCCAATGCCCGGGAACGGGCTTCTTACATGCGCCAGAATATCGAGCCGCTGGCAGCGGCTCCGCTCGAGAAAATCGATGGGAATGGCGAAATTCTCCCCGGAATTTCGGTCGAACGAGTCGATGGTCACACCCTGGGGATGCAGACGGTGCGAATCGAGGGGGGAGGGCGAGTGATGCGGTACCTGGCGGACCTGGCGCCGACCTGGCATCACCTGAGAGCGGCCTGGACGATGGGCTATGACATCTGCGCCATCACCGTCGTCGAGGAGAAGCAGAGGATGCTCCAAGCGGCGCTGGAAGAGCAGGCGTTACTGGTGCTGGAGCATGATCCAGTTCACGCCGTCACGTCGCTGGAAGAGCGCAATGGAAAGATCGTCGCCAGGAAACCCTGAGCAGGTCTTTGATCGCTTCAGAGCCCCAGCCGTGCTGCCTGACTGTAGCAGTTGAGTCCTGAGTCGCCGGTGAAACCGCACAGGATCATGCTCGCTTCACGAGCGGTTTCCACCGCCAGGCTCGATGGAGCACCGACCGCCACCAGCGCATCGAATCCGGCGACCGCCGCTTTTTGAACCAGTTCAAAACTGGCTCTTCCACTGACCGCACACACCAGACCCGAGGCGGGGAGTCGGTGGCGAGTACTGAGGGCTCCCACCAGTTTGTCGAGGGCATTGTGTCGGCCAACATCTTCACGCACCGCAATCGCGACCTCTTCATCGTGGGCCCAGGCTCCGGCAGCGTGAACGCCACCGGTACTCTCGAACAATCCCTGATCCACTCGTAATCGAGATGGCAGCGAAGCGAGCCATTGCGGTTTGTAGTGTTGATCACTGGTAATCGAGGGAACACGAGCGATGACATCCTGAATCCGAGTTCGACCACAGATGCCGCAGGCACTGGTTCCGAAACCGGTGTGAGTCAGTGAATCCAGATCGGGATCGGAGCCATCTTTGAGGATCACCGTGACGACATTGAGAGGTTCCTCAGCGCTCCCATCGGTGCAGTGGGTCACTCCTGCAGGGGATTCGGTCGATCCCAATAATCCCTCGGCGACCAGGAAGCCGACCGCCAGGTCGAAATCATCCCCAGGAGTTCGCATCGTGGTGGAAATCAGTTCGTCTCGGTGGATGGCCTGGTGGTTCCAGCGCAGTCGGATCTCCAGTGGTTCCTCGACGGCGATTTCATCGAGTCCGCGAGGAGGTCGACCCGATCGAGTCCGTCGGACCGGGAGTCTCTTCGACTTTCGGTTTGGGACTGGCTGCTGTGGGGTCATCTTGGGCGCTGCTCTCCTCCGGGGGACCGCCGAGACGGCGATCTCCCGGTAGGATACCTGCGATCGGGACACTCTCCTACTGGACTCCCGGCATCAGCGGTTGGCCCTCGTCCCAGACCA
>Ga0302119_10000010_pt1 | contig 55104 bp, 45 predicted proteins | sample AG5_Tmax_MG_FD_203114 | JGI IMG/M metagenome (GOLD analysis project Ga0302119, IMG submission 203114) | Marine microbial communities from Western Arctic Ocean, Canada - AG5_Tmax | ecosystem: Environmental > Aquatic > Marine > Oceanic | place: Canada: Western Arctic Ocean | collected 2017-10-01 | reverse complement strand
ATGGTGTCCATTTGTCATTTAGATGTTTTATTGGTTTCATGCACCACACGGGTGTACTGGATTATAAACTATATAACAGTGAAGCATTGAGGGTGCCTGGCCAACTAATAGTTGCTAATCATCCTTGTTTGATAGATGTGATTTTCATTATTGCTGAAGTGCCTGATGCCTTCTGTGTAGTTAAGGCGGCAGCCTGGAAAAATCCCTTTATGTCGTTCATAATGAGTACTACGGGATATATCCAAAATACGTCACCAACTTCCTTTATAAATGATTGTGTGGCGGTATTAGAAAGGGGAGACACTCTTGTGATGTTTCCTGAAGGAACTCGCACCAAGCCCAAGAAATCTTTGAAGTTCAAAAAAGGGGTAGCCCGTATTGCGTTGGCAGCTGAAAAATCTCTTACCCCCGTTCATTTGTATACTTACCCGACGACCTTGACTAAGGGGGAACCGTGGTATCATATACCAAAAACCAAGTTTTGTTTTTATATGAATGTTGGGGCAGTCATGGAGCCAAAGTCTATTGTCAGGCAAGGGCCTTACTCCCAAATACATGTAAAAACATTAACCCGATATTTAATGGAATATTTTGAAACTAAAAATAGTGAGTTTAGAAATGGAAGCACTTTCTGAAGAAATAAAAAAATTACTCGTTGTAACAATCGATCGAGAAGATATCAGCATTGATGATCTTAATAATGATACTTTATTGTTTGAGGGTGGGTTAGAGCTTGATTCTATTGATGCATTGGAGCTGGCTGTGGCGATTCAAGTGAAGTATGGATTTAAAATTGATCCAGAGGCTGATGATGTGCAAACACACTTCAAAACTGTTGCCTCCCTCACTGCACTTATTGCATCAAATAACAATTAAAGAAGTAGAATCTAATGACAAGAGATGAAATTTATAGTGAATTGAAAATTATTCTTATCGAGTTATTTGAGATTGAGCCAGAGCTGATCACTCTTGAGTCTAATTTATATGAAGACCTTGATATCGACAGTATTGATGCTGTTGATCTAATCGTGAAGTTACGTGAGATGACAGGGCAAAAGGTTGACCCTGAAATTTTCAAAAAAATACGCACTTTAGATGACATAATTGACGCCGTAGTCGAATTGCTGAATTCCAAAAGCGAGAATGTTTCGTAGGAAGCAAAGATGATAGCAGTTAGAATATTTGGCATATTGTACCCAGTACTCATTTTTTTAGCTATTTCATACCTAGGAATGAAGGCGGCGGCAATTTTTATGGTAATCTCTGGGGCTGCATTGGGGATCATGACAAAATCACTAACCGCTTCAGAGCAAAGCTTAAGTAGACATTCAAAAAAAAATCAATATTATCTAACGGCCATTTTCATGGTAACTATTGGTTCATGCGCTTGGTATTTTAATTCGCAGCGAATGCTTCTCCTCTATCCTGTATTGGTTAACCTCGCGCTATTCTTTCTGTTCTTTGGGTCACTTTACGGCAAGAGAACGGTGGTTGAGCGCTTTGCGAGATTTAGGACACCTGACTTAACTGAAGAAGCTGTTACTTATACAAGAATCGTTACTAAATGTTGGAGTATTTTCTTTGTTGTTAATGGCTCTATTGCATATGTTACCGGTCATTATTTCTCCCTAGATGTATGGGTGCTCTATAACGGATTTATAGCTTATATTTTTATGGGACTCCTATTCGGCATTGAGTTTCTAGTTCGAATGCGTGTTATGGGGAGTGCTCATGACGCCTAAAACTCTTCAACCGTTTCGTCTGGCACTGGACCAGATTTTATTGGACTCTCTAAATCGTGATCCTAAATCTCCCATTGCAATAACGGGTGAAGGGATAGTCTTTTCCATTCAAGATTTCTTTCAGCATGCCAATTTATTGAAAGAAAGGCTTATGCAGAATCCGTCCCATACGCAGAAATGGGCTGTGTACTCGGATAGCTGCATCAGTGCTCTCATCGCGATATTTGCTGTGTTATGGTCTGGTAGAGAACCTGTGTTATTACCTAACATTTGTGATGAAACTCTGGAGGAAATTGCGGGACTGGTTGATGGATTTATCACAGACGTGTTTGATCTAACTACTATAAAGCCTGTCATATATTGCGACCAGTTAATATCTAGCAATGAAACAGAATTTTCTGCAGATACTTTTATTATATCTTCAATGGCAACTATTTATTTGTACACCTCGGGCTCCACAGGGCGACCCGAGATGATTTCAAAGTCTTTTGCATCGTTGGAGATAGAAGTATATGCACTTACAGAGACCTTTTCAGATTTACTGCAAAATGCTCCGGTTCTCTCAACAGTTTCCCATCAGCATATCTATGGACTGCTAACTAGAATTCTATGGCCGCTCGCTACTTGTCGTTTGATACTTGATGGCCTTTTACACTTTCCTCATGAGGTATCAGCTCAGCTTCAAAAATACCCAACCGCATGTTTGATTTCTAGTCCGGCCTTTTTGAAGAGGGCTGGGCACTTGGTGGATTACCCAAAAGGGAGAAACACTAAAACTATAATATTCTCTTCTGGCGGACCACTTTCGGCATCGACTTCAGTAAAGATTAGGGCCTCGGGCGCCATCTCAGTAATTGAGATATTCGGTAGCACAGAAACGGGCGGTATTGCGTATAGAGAGCAGAAAAGCCTCGAAATTGAAGAGTCGTGGACGTCTCTTCCTAGGGTTCAAGTGAGAGCGGCTGGCGATATTTTAGAAATATGGTCGCCGCATTTAGACATGGACGGCTGGTGGAAAACTCAAGACAGGGTTAGTATCACAGATGATGGATTCACCCTTTTAGGGCGTGCGGACCGTTTGGCTAAGGTTGAGGAAAAGCGTGTTCATTTAGATGATATTGAGAATCATTTAATATCTTCTCCATTCATTGTTGATGCTTACATTCTTATTTTAGGTAATGAAAAGCCTCAGATTTGTGCCGTTATTGTACCGAGTGATGATGGCTGGGATATTGTTTCTCAGCAGGGCCGCCGGGAGTTTTGCAAGACTCTTCATGGATATTTGGCGAAGAGATTTGAGAAAGTGACATTCCCTAGAAAGTGGAAGTTTGTCCAACAAGTTCCAGTGAATACACAGGGGAAACGTCAACTTAGTACAATTAAAAGTATGTTTAGTGATGAACCTAGTGCTCCTCCTCTGCCGCAGATTACTAAGTCCATTATCAGTGAATCTGGTGAAAATATTTCATTGTCTTTCTTTGTGCCCAATACGTTTAGTTTACTTGAAGGACATTTCCCTCAGCAGCCGATTGTGGCGGGTGTTGTTCAGATTTATTGGGCGGACAGTTATGCTCGAAAATATTATGATATTTCAGGCACGGCTTATAAACTAAATCAAATAAAATTTAAGAAATTAATAAAACCCGCCGCACACTATCAGCTTAATTTGTCTCGAGTTAAAGATGGGAAGTCGATTAAATTTGAAATTTGTGACCCTGAAAATATTTATGCATCTGGCCAACTGTCATATGATTTAGAGGGCGAATGATTAATCCTTGCGCCATAATTCCTATATACAACCATGGAGCTGAAGCTGGCCCCGTTATTCAGGCGTTATTAAATTACGACTTGAGTGTTATTCTTATTGATGATGCCAGTGACTCTAAAAATGCCCAGATAATAGATGAGTATGTGAAATCTAATGAGAAGGTATTTTTGGTTAGGCATTCATCTAACCAAGGCAAAGGAGGTGCTGTTACGTCTGGGTTTTTCAAGGCTCATGAATATAACTATAGTCACGTCCTGCAAATAGATGCGGACGGCCAGCATGATACTGATGATATTCCTACTATACTTAAACTCGCTAGGGAAAATCCTGATGCGATAATTACAGGAGCCCCTCTTTATGATGAAACTGTGCCAAAAGGCCGTTTTTATGCACGCTACATATCGCACTTTTGGGTCTGGGTTGAAACTCTATCTCTTGATATCCGAGATTCTATGTGTGGTTTTCGCCTTTACCCTGTCAGGCCGGTTTTGGACATTATGTCGAAGGTTAATCTAGGTAGACGAATGGACTTTGATCCTGAAATTTTGGTGAGGTTACACTGGGCTGGCGCTCAAATAGTCACATTTATGACAAAGGTTAAGTATATTGACGGAGGCTTGTCTAATTTTAGGCCTGTTAAAGACAACTTATACGTCACTGTGAGGCACACACGCCTAGTTTTCGGCATGTTAGTGCGGCTTCCTTATATTCTTTTTAGGCGCCTAGCCACAAGAAAATATTAAAAGGCAGTATAATGGGCAAGTCCAAACAGTGGGAATCTAGAAGGGAAAGAGGGGCTTATTTTGGTCTAAAATTTACTGTTTTGTTGATCAAATATTTAGGTAGAAGTGTCTCATCTGCTATCGTCTATATTGTGATAGCGTATTATTTCCTAAGCTCCCCTACCGCACGCAAAACATCTCGTCAATATTTAGAACGGATTAGCAGGGTTCCTGAAGGAAAGAGAGCATTAGGGGGCGTAATAACTAATGGGACTATCTATCGTCACTTAGTCTCTTTTGGCCACTCGGTATTGGATAAGTTCGCCACTTGGCAAGGTGATATTTCTTTGGAAGTCTTCCATCAAGAAAATAGAGATTTATTTGATCAAAGAATTGCGGATGGCAAGGGCGGGGTTTGGCTAGTATCCCACCTCGGCAATATGGAAGCTTGTCAGGCGGTGTTCCATGAGTGCAACGAAATTCCCGTAACCGCATTAGTTCATACCAAACATGCAGAAATATTCAATCAGTTAATCCGAGATATCAATCCTAACAATAAGGTCGAGTTATTACAGGTATCTGAATTTGATATAAAGATGGCGTTGCGGTTACAAGAAAAAATATCTCAAGGGGAGTTTATCTTTGTCGCCGGAGATCGTACGCCAGTCTCAGGAAAAGACAGAGTGGTGGAGGTGCCTTTTTTGGGAGATGTCGCCCCTTTTCCTTATGGACCATTTATGATCGCGTCGCTGCTCCATTGCCCAGTCGGGTCTATTTTTTGTTTGAAAAATGAAAAAGGATTTGATTTGAAATTTCACGATTTACAAGGACTTGAGGGCTTAAGTCGTCGCACACGCGAAAAGGCTATCGAGGGTGCTGTTGTGCGATTTGCTAGCCTATTAGAGGGCTACTGCTTAAAATATCCACTGCAGTGGTTTAACTTTTATGATTTTTGGGGTGATGATGAGTTAACTGAAGATGAGAGTGTTGATGATGTTTGATCGCGGCATAATCCAAAATATGAGACACCCGATACGGCTATATGTGAAGGGTGCCTCTCTATTGTTTGTAATATTTATTTTATCAACCTGCTCAACGACCATAGATAATAAAAAGATACGACTTATTACTACCCCTCATGTGTCGGCATCATTGATTTTAGACCGTTGGGCAGTTGCTCCTTTTTCACTCACTCAAATTGTTGAAAGTGAGTTTCAAGGCAAGAGCTATAAAGTTCGATTTGAGGTTGAATGGAAGGATCGGCAGTTAACCATTGTTGGGCTTACTTTGGCAAGTGTGCCAATTTTTGTAATGCGGGCGTCAAAAATGAGAAACGAGATGCAATTGTTTATTTCGGATAATAATGTCTCTTCGATGATGGACCCTGAGTGGGTACTGTCAGATTTTTTATTAACTGTGGCTCCTCTTGGCCTACTAAATAGTTCACTATCTAGTCCAGCTCTCAGAGTAACGGCTGAGACACCTTTGGAGCGTCATATAATGCGTCAAAACAAAATAATTGCTCGGATTTTATATTCAGAACCAAATGAATTTTCTTCTGAAATTTTATTCCAAAATTTGGAATTTGAGTACATATTATCTATTAAAAATATAAGGTTTCAGGAAATTAAGCGATGAAACATTCATATCTAAATGCTCTAGGTATTGTTTCAGCATTAGGTCAGGGAAAAACTGAAACACTTGCAAGTCTTACTGCGGGAAATGTGGATGGCGTAACTCTTCAGACAAATATTTTAGCAAATAACGAAGATTTAGAATTTGGCGCATATACTGGGCCTCTTTGTGAGATTCCTGAGTTGTTATTAGATTATGCTAGCCGGAATTCACAGCTTGCTCTTACCGCTTTAGAACAAATTCGGCAGGAGGTTTTTGCAGCTATCGCCTTGTATGGTAAAGACAAAATTGCTGTTGTGATTGGGACCAGCACGTCGGGGGTTGAGGAAGGTGAGAAGGCCCTTGAAAGTCAGGCTATTACTGGCGTCTTACCTGTAGATTATAACTTTATACAGCAAGAAATGGGAGCGACCAGTGAGTTTATTGCAAGGGTATTAGGAGTCTCAGGCCCGGCCATAAGTATCTCAACTGCCTGCACCTCATCAGCGAAAGCATTTGGTACGGCAAAACGGTTATTGGATCAAGGTATTTGTGATGCTGTCGTCGTCGGTGGCGTTGATAGCTTTTGTAAGTTGACAATAAATGGGTTTTCAAGCCTTTCAGCACTTCACGGTGGCGGTGGATGCTTGCCATTTAGCGGCAATCGCAACGGTACTGTACTTGGCGAAGCCGCAACATTATTTTTAATGTCTCGAGAAGAAAAAGGTTGTTTTCTAGCAAGCATTGGTGAAAGCACTGATGCATATAATATGACATCACCGGACCCAACTGGCGCTGGTGCGACAGCAGCTATGAAATATGCTCTTTGTGATGCTGGACTATCAGCAAATGAGATTGATTATGTAAATCTTCATGGTACAGGAACTCGTCAAAATGATGCCATGGAGTCTATTGCAATCAATGATGTGTTCATGGACAAGAAGCCGTCGCTTAGTTCTACCAAGCCTTTGAGCGGCCATACCCTAGGTGCTGCAGGAGCGCTTGAGGTTGGATTTTGTTGGTTGTCACTGACAGACTGGAGTCATGGGTATGGTTTGCCAGTGCATGTCTGGGATGGTGTGGTCGACGCAGAGCTTCCCGTAATGAACTTTGCGAAACAGGGAGATTGTTTGCCTGCTAGCGGCATGAGGTGGTGCATGAGTAATTCTTACGCTTTTGGGGGTAGTAATACGTCGGTAATACTGGGGAAATTAGCTAAATGAGAAACCAAAATTTTCCTGAATTGATTGAGATAATCCCCCATCGGCCACCGATGGTGCTCCTTGATGCAATCGCTGAAGTTGGTGTGGATTTTATCTCTACGAGCGTAAGAATCCATGAAAATTCATTATTTTATGAAAGAGGCAGCGGAGTACCCATTTGGGTGGGCCTTGAATATATGGCTCAAACCGCCGCTGCGCTTATTGGGGACGAAGGTAGGCGAAATGGCGGCGATATCAAATTGGGTTTTCTATTAGGTAGTCGACGGTATGAATCCAGTGCTTCATATTTCACACTGGGCACAAAAATATATATCAAAGTAACCAGACTTTTCCAGGAAGGAGAGCTTGGGCAGTTTCAATGTTTAATCACTGATCAGCATGGGCAAGAATTGGCTTGGGCAAATGTTAGTGCTTTCATGCCAGATGACAGTGATGATTTTTTTAGATCACAAGGGATTTAAGGTCCAAATGTTATTCTAAAGAGTATTTTTTTGATTACTCTAAACTATACACGCATAGATAGGTTACAGTCAGGGTATGAATACATGAACGATCAAGAAGTATAGGTGAGGAATTATATGTTATTAGAAAATCCAGCGAATGGTATACCCGAGATGGAGAAGAATAAATGTCTAGAATTTGGGGATGCCGACATAACAATTGAAGATGTAGTCTTAATATCTCAGCAAGGCGTAAATTCTTCTCTTAGCGCGAATGAAACTTTCCGGGAAAGGATACAGGCTGGTCAGAATTTCCTTTCAAATATGCTTAAAGATAACGGTGTGATTTATGGTGTAACCACAGGCTATGGAGACAGCTGTACCGTTGGCATACCTGATGAACAGATAGCTGAATTACCACTCCATCTTACACGATTTCACGGGTGTGGACTCGGAAAAATATTAGATGTACCAACCGCGCGGGCGGTCATTGCTGTGCGCTTGGCATCCTTAGTTAGAGGGTATTCTGGCGTTCGTATGGAGCTTTTAGAGCGCCTTGTTTGGTTGCTAAATAATAATGTTCTGCCGCTCATCCCGGAAGAAGGTTCAGTTGGTGCTAGTGGTGACTTGACGCCTCTATCTTACGTTGGGGCGCTTCTAATTGGTGAACGAGATGCGCTATACCTTGGAGAACAGAAGCCAGCGAAAGAGATATTTAAGTCATTAAGTATAACCCCGCTGACTTTGCAGCCAAAAGAGGGACTGGCCATCATGAATGGCACTGCTGTTATGACCGCCTTAGCCTGTTTGGCTTATTCCCGAGCTGAATATTTGACGAAATTATCAAGCCGTCTCACATCGCTGGCTGTATTAGCAATGAAGGGCAACGCGGGGCACTTTAATGAAAAGCTTTTTGCTACGAAACCTCATCCCGGACAAACAGAGATTGCAGAGAGGATTCGCAATGATTTGGATGGGTGGGCACAGCGCCACAGTGATAACAGGCTGCAGGACCGCTATAGCTTGAGATGCGCGCCACATATCATAGGTGTGTTGCAAGATGCTCTTCCTATGATGCGCCAATTTATTGAAATAGAGTTGAATAGCACAAATGATAATCCTGTTATTGATGGTAAGGCAGAAGAGCTTTTACACGGCGGACACTTTTATGGTGGTCATATAGCTTTTGCGATGGATTCTATGAAAAACTGTGTCGCAAATCTTGCCGATTTAATGGACCGTCAGATGGCACTTTTAGTCGATACAAAATATAATAATGGTTTGCCTGCTAACCTATCAGGGTCATCATTAGAGCGGGCTTCAATTAATCACGGATTTAAAGCTGTGCAAATTGGTATGTCATCATGGACTGCGGAAGCATTAAAGAACACGATGCCCGCCAGTGTATTTTCACGCTCTACAGAATGTCACAATCAAGATAAAGTGTCGATGGGTACAATAGCTGCTCGTGATTGCTTGCGAGTACTTGAATTAACAGAGCAGGTGGCGGCTGGTCTTGTTCTTGCTTTGACGCAAGCAATTACTCTCAGGCAAAAAGGTGGCGGTCTTCAAAATGGTGTCTGTCAGGCCGTTCAAGATTTCCACAGGGGTGTTAGTGAAGAGTTTGAACTAGTGACTGAAGATAGACCTCTTGATGATGACCTGAGAAAAACCATAGATTTCATCCAAATGAAAAAGTGGAAACTCTATTAATGGCTAAATCGTATGCAAGTGCTGAGGTCGAGATAGAAATACCGTTTCATGATGTAGATAGCATGAAAATTGTATGGCATGGTAATTATGCAAAATACTTTGAAATTGCCCGTTGTGCGTTATTTGAATCCATAGAGCTTAATTACGACAAAATGGTTGAGTTTGGATATGGGTGGCCTATTATTGATATGCAGATACGGTACCCAAAACCTGCTCGATTTAAACAAGTGATAAAGGTAAAAGCTGATTTAGTTGAGTATGAGGAACGCCTTAAAGTAAATTTTTTAATTACGGATGCTAAATCAGGAGAGAGATTAACCCGAGGACACACAACCCAGGTAGCGGTTAATCTCGAGAGTGGCGAAATGCTTTTTTCTACCCCATCTATAGTGGCTAAAAAGTTAGGAATTTAATTGTGCTTAAGTTACTAATCATTTTATTTCAAAGCTTGCTATTGGCTGTTTCGGCAGATATCGCAGCCAGAGTAAGTTTAGCTGATGGCGAGTTAAAGGCCCTGTATGATCAGATGGAACCTTCCATTGGGATCATTTTTGAATTCAAGCAGGTGAAAAATATTTCAGTATTAAGTCGACCTCTTATCTCTAAAGGAACAGTTCATGTAGTTGATAGTGAGACGGTTAATTGGTACCAGACCTCGCCCTATTCCATGATGATGAGTTTCACCCCGAATGGCATGATTGAATGTTTGGATGTTTGCAATGGCAAAATAGCTGCGGGTAATAGCAATCCGTTTGCAATTACGCTTTCAAACGCTTTTGTTGGACTTCTGGCAGGTTCTCCTGAACAACTTGAAGCTTTTTTCAATATCGATATAGAAAAAAATGAGCAAGGGAGTTGGCAGCTCTCGATGACTCCAGTCGACCCAATGTTATCGGGTGTTATAAAAGAAATCACGTTGCAGGGAGGTCAATATCTACGAGAGGTGAAAATATTTGAGATTAGTGGTGATAATACTTTAATAAAATTCAGCAACCACCACGAAAGCTCGGATGTAGAATCCGTGATCAACTGATGCTTAATCGCACTAGAGCATCTCTTTATTGTTTTATAATAATTTCATTAACTGTTTTGGCATTTCTTCGTATTGGCCCTAATGGGGCAATAGACCTTAATATCTTATCTTTACTTCCTACAAGTGAGAGAGATGTCGTCGTAGAGCAGGCCGTAGGCTCTATAGCTCAAAAAATAAACCGTAATCACAACTATCTAATTTTTTCAGCCAAAAAAGAGACTGCTAAAAAGTCGGCGCTTATTGCTACTGAAATAATGAAGCGTAGCGATTTATATAGTGATATAAAAGTGATGTTTGATGGCCCTGAAAGTAAAAATATTGGCAGTTTTTATTTTCCTTATAGATATAGATTAATTGATATTGGGGTCGCGGACCAAGCTAGAGATGAAAAGTTGGTGCAAGAGGCGATTAAACAGCTTTATTCGCCAATGGGTGGCGGGGTGGGGGCTTTGTTCCCTAACGACCCTTTTTCCTTATTCAGCCGTTTCTTGTCTGAAAATTTAAAAGATAATCAACGCACATTCACAATTGAAGATGGCATGCTCATCAAGACAACATCTGATTTAACCTATGTGTATATTCAAACCACTCTCAGAGATAGCCCATTCAATTTGGAAATTCAGGAAGCTGTCGATAAGTTAAAAACATCTCTCTTGTCCAGTTTAGGTGGTGAAAGTCAGATAGTAACAGCTGGAATTGTTGAACATGCGATTACGGGCTCAAAAAATGCTGAGGCTGAGATCGCTTTAGTCGGTGGTGTTTCTATTCTTGGAGTTTTGCTACTTGTCGTGCTTGTTTTTAGAAGTATAACTCCAGTTTTGGCGAGTTTAGTGACGATAATTTTAGGGTTAACGGCGGGTTTTTCGCTCACTTTATTGATTTTCGGACAAGTTCACATCATTACACTTATTGCTGGTGGTAGCCTGATTGGGATTTCAATAGATTATAGTTTTCATTTTTTTGCTGATATGTTTCGGCAAAAAAATGGTTGGTCTCCATCCGATGCATTAGATCATATTTGGCAAGGTATTTCCCTAGGATTGATCACCAGCATTCTTGCATTTTCGGCTCTTTTAATTGCTCCTTTCCCAGGTTTAAAACAATTGGCCGTATTTTCGATAGCTGGGTTACTGGGGGCCTTTGGGGCTGTTATATTTCTATTGCCACTCCTCACTGCCCGTATGCAAGTGCATAAAAACCCAGCAATATTGTCATATTTGAAATTGTGGGTAGCTTGGTGGCAGCTTAATAATTCAAGAAGAATTCAAACCATAGTTATTGTTGTAAGTATCCTGCTAATGTTTGCCGCTTCTGTGATGCTTAAAAGTGATGATGATGTAAGAATGTTACAAGCACCAGCTCCTGAAGTATTAGCTGACGAAGCTAAACTAAAATCACTACTCAATCAAAATTTTGGGACTCAATTTATTTTGGTTGAGGGAAAAACAGCTGAAGATGTATTGCAGAATGAAGAACATTTGATTGAAGGCTTGTCTGAATTAGATTGGCCTCATGGTAATCAACCAAATTGGCTGGGGGTTTCATCGTTTATACCTTCTATTAAAAAGCAGGAAAATAACTTGAGGCTTGTAGCATCTCTTAGTCGTCCGAAGGATGATGGTGTTATTGATCAATTGGCTGAAAGTGTTGGCTTATCTGACACTGTGGTTGATGCTTTTTACGCTGAAATAGATAAATCTTCCACTATTCCTTTAACGTTTAATGCTTGGTTTATTTCTCCAATATTGCCAGATATTAAAAGACTATGGGTTGGGGATACCGTAAGAGGTAAAGCATCAATCGTTTTACTGAGAGACGGTTTAGACGCTAAAGAAATATCTACGATAACACGCTCAATAAATAATGTGAGGTACGTTGATAATGTAGCTGAGATATCGCAAACTATAAAAAAATATCGGGAAAAAGCAATCTATCTGTTAATCATCGGATATATGATCATTGCTGCCACCCTATTTAGACGATACGGTGTCTCTGGTACGGTATCAGTAGTCTTGCCGCCGTTCGCCGCTGTTGCTACAACATCCATGTTATTGGTGTTCCTAGGGGAGGTCATGAATTTGTTCACACTGGTGGGCTTCATTTTGGTTTTGGGAATAGGAGTTGATTATACTCTGTTCTACCGAGAGGCTCGAAGGGCTAAGCCATCGACTATGCTGGCACTATTTCTGTCTATGTCATCTACAGTATTAACTTTTGGATTACTATCATTTTCGAGTATTCTAGCTATTCATTCATTTGGCATAACTGTGTTAATTGGTATTATCATAGCTTTTTTGCTGGCCCCGATGGCAGGAACAAGTGTTAGCCGCACATGAGAAATTGATTATTAAAATTGTGAGCAATGTCAGTAGCAGTCTTTGCAACCTCATAATGAAGTGCTTATTGTTATTAAGGTTAGTTGTATATAAATAGGGGATCAAAGTTGGCTTCGAATAAACGTTTTCTTATAACAGGGTCCAGTCGTGGGATTGGAAAAGCCATTGCTTTGAAACTAGCTGAAGATGGATTTGACATTACTGTTCATTGCAGGGGTAATATTGAAATGGCTGAGGACGTCTGTAAGCAAGCTATAGCTATGGGCGTTAAAGCTAATTTGTTGGCCTTTGATGTTGGGGATAGAACTGCCGTTCGGGCGAGCTTACTAGCAGATATTGAAGGAAAAGGTGCTTACTATGGTATTGTCTGTAATGCAGGAATCCATCGCGACAATGCCTTTCCATCGCTTACTGATGGCGATTGGGACGAGGTAATAGATACTAATTTAAATGGGTTTTATAACGTAGTCCAGCCATGCACTATGCCTATGGTGCAAACAAAAAATGGTGGTCGAATTATTGTGATGAGTTCCGTTTCAGGCTTAATGGGGAATCGTGGTCAAGTGAACTACAGTGCTGCAAAAGCGGGCTTGATAGGTGCGGCTAAGTCTTTGGCGATAGAGCTTGCAAAGCGCAAGATAACAGTGAATGTTGTAGCTCCGGGGATCATTGAAACTGATATGACTGATGATCTTGATGCATCTATTATCAAACAGATGGTGCCATTGCGACGACCAGGTCGAGCAGTGGAAGTTGCTTCACTGGTTTCTTACCTAGCATCTGATAATGCCGCTTATATAACGCGGCAAGTGATTTCGATTAATGGTGGTATGTTTTAGGGTATGAATATGAGACGTGTAGTAATAACAGGAATGGCTGGTATCTCGGCGATTGGGCAAGACTGGGAGACTGTCAGTGAAAGGCTGAAGTCTATGAAAAATGCCATCCAGTATATGGAAAACTGGGATATTTATGAAGGTCTAAATACCCGCTTAGGAGGGCCAGTTTTAGATTTTGAACTTCCTGAGCATTATACTCGAAAAGTTCGCCGTACAATGTCTCGTGTTAGCCAGTTTTCTACTCGCTCTAGTGAACTTGCGGTAATCGACGCAGGCCTACTTGATGATCCTGTTCTAAAATCTGGGCGAGCGGGTGTTTCATTTGGCTCTTCAACGGGGAGTACCGACTCTATTCGTGATATGGCTAGCATGGATTTTCTATCCTCCACCGAAAAGGTAAAGGCGAACACATATATTCAGATGATGCCGCATACCACTACATTTAATGTGGGGGCATTTTTAGGGATGACAGGGCGATTATTGCCATCATCTAGCGCTTGCACGTCTGGCAGCCTAGCTATTGGTCTGGGTTATGAGAGCATTAAATTTGGCATGCAAGATATTATGATCTGCGGCGGCGCTGAGGAACTGTGCCCGACAGAGGCGGCTGTGTTTGATACTTTGTATGCGACCAGTACTATGAATGAAACTCCAGAATTAAGTCCAAGCCCCTACGATAAATCGCGTGACGGATTGGTAATCGGGGAAGGGGGCGGCGCACTTGTTCTAGAAGAGTTTGAGCATGCTAAAACGCGCGGTGCGCATATCTATGCCGAGCTTCTAGGCTTTGGTACTAATTCAGATGGCAAGCATGCCACGCGGCCAGAAGTTAGCACCATGGGAATTGCTATGCAGCTGGCGCTTGATGATGCCGGGATTGATAGTGATGCAATAGGTTATGTGAGCGCTCATGGAACAGCTACGGATACAGGCGATATAGCTGAGAGTGAGGCAACCCGGCATATATTTGGTCGCGCAGTACCTATCAGTTCTTTAAAGAGCTACATCGGGCACACTTTAGGGGCCTGCGGGGCTTTAGAAGCTTGGATGTCAATCCATATGATGAATGAAGGGTGGTTTGCTCCAACGATAAATTTAAATAAAGTAGATGAGAATTGTGCAGAACTCGATTATATACGCGGCGAGTGCCGTGCAATAAATACAGATTACATTATGTCGAATAACTTTGCCTTTGGTGGTGTGAATACCTCTTTAATATTTAAACGCTGGCCATAGCGTGATTTCACCAAGGTCATTTGTTAGGTATGCGAAAATACCTTCAGGTGAAAATGTACTGACGTCGATTTATAAGGGTCTATCCACCACTCAGAAAAAATCGGCTCGAGCCATCAAAAATAATTTAAAGTATAGGCAAAATATTATTTCAAGGCACCTTTTGCAGGCATGTACTGAAAGAGCCCTTAATATGACGTCTGATAGCTTTTCACTCTCTTTTCCGAAGTGTAGTCGCCCAGAATTTCACAGTGATTTTAATGAGGCTGACATTTCATTATCTTTGAGTCATTCAGGAGGTTGGGTTGCCGTGGCTGTTGGTATTAATTGTGTTATTGGTTTGGATATACTTGATACCACAAGACCCAAGGGAGGCTTTTCAATAGCGGATCATTATTTCCATGATAATGAAAAAAAATTACTAGCAAACCTTCAAGAGGCAGATCGACGCGTTGCGCTTCAAAAGTTATGGTGCGCTAAAGAGGCAATGGTAAAAGTCAAAGGGTGTGATTTATCTGATTGTTTAGGTCTAGACTTTAGTGGTGATATGGGGTTGTCAGAAAATTTTTCAGTTGATGGTGTTGTATTGCAGGTATTTCAAGCACCAGATTTATTAGCTATTGGTGTGGTCGCTGTTAAATCCGCAGAACAAGAGTTAGAAATACTCATTGAACGGGCAATGCTATAAAGCCCACTCACAAAATGTGAGTGGCTTTATAATGTCTTTATAAAAAGCGGGTAGTCATTACAGACATGGCTTATGACAGGAAAGAACTACTCCAGAGTAACCACGTCTCCTATCATGGTGACACCTGCCATTATTGAACCATTGCCGCATTCGAATTCCATGTCACTTCGGAAATCTCTCTTTTTGTAATAGCTGCGAATATTGATTATTGCATTACCTCCTTCTTTACTTATCCGAGCCTGAAGGCTGACCATGGCAGATATGAAGGCCCACTGACAGGCAAACTTCTCACTCTTCCCAAACGCATTAGTTTTTTTATTTGACGTAAATTCGCCATGACTAGTTTTAACTGGGCCGTGGGATTGGGAACCAAAGCTAAACGTGTAGCCTGTGTTCAGTTTTTCTTTGGCTGCACTGGTGCTCATCGCTTCTTCGATTGAGTAACGATTGTAATTGTCTCTGGCGCTAGCCGAAGCGGAAAATAAAATAGAAAATAATACTATTAGGGTTAGCTTCATGACAACTTCACTCCTAGCCTCATTTATTTTAACAAAAAACCCATCGATCTTTAAGTATAAATACGAGCTAAGGTTTGTCAAGCCAGCGGTTAAGTCTATTGTGGTGTCCTGAATAACCGACAAACCTCTACAATGATATTAAGCTAATAATTTGCTGGGCTATACAAAAATATCATGGTTACCTGCGAGCGCAGTAATGGTAGGTAGGGAATGAATAAAAAAAGATACCCTCGGGGCGCCTGAGATATCATCGAATAGCTACTGGTTAGGCATGGACTTCTTGTCTATTAAGCTCTACGCTCAGACTTGGCGGTAAAATTTAAGTCACCTGAGAGTACGTTGATTAGTCGAACGGCAGACTCTAATGCGACCAGAGCAACTGCCATAGAGATTGAGGCTTATCTTTAAGAATTGATGCCTGCTTTATAAATAGATATTAATGAAGTTATCAAAGAAGATGTTTGTGGTAGTGAAAATTCAATAATCAAAAGAGGGCACAGATATGCTCACTCGACTTAGCCAAGCGCTCGGCCTCCTGTCTATCGGCCTGCTGATCGGTTGCGCGACCAACCCCGTGCCTGGCCAGCTAATCAATGGTCGTTCCTACGATGTAAAAATGGACGGTAAGTTCGGTGACTATGATCGGACCTATCGCGTGCATGTGCCGACTGGCTATCGCGAGGACAAGCCAATGGCGCTCGTCGTTGTCCTGCATGGTGCCTTCTCGGGTTCCGCGGAGATAGAGAAGCGTGCCGGTTTCAGTGCGCTGGCGGATAAGGAAGGCTTCGTCGTCGTCTATCCTGAAGGCATAGGCATTCTTGGCTTTTTACAACACTGGAACGCTGGCCATTGCTGCGGTAAGGCGGCCGAGGATGACGTCGACGACGTGGGCTTTGTGGCGGACGTGATCGAAGAAGTTAAAAGCTATCTCACCATCGATGCAACACGCATCTACATGACGGGCTTTTCTAACGGCGGCATGCTGACCCATCGCTTTGCTGCGGAGCACTCGGAAATACTGGCGGCAGCTGCCCCGGTCGCGGGGGCGATCAGCAGTGGGGGTAGCGCGGACGAAGATGATTGGCAGATACCTACGCCCAACTCTGTCGTGCCGATGATCATATTCCATGGCCGAGAGGATCTACGTATCCCCTACGCCAACGAGGGTCTCGGGGACGGACCCTTCTATTCGACCGCGCTGGAATCATCGCTATTCTGGTCATCTAGCAACGGCTGTGATAGCCACCACCGAGAGCAAAGCCTATCCTTCGGAGGTGTCACAGTGGATACCTGGTCGGACTGCGGAAAAAATGTCGATGTACTGCTTTTTTCGCTAGGCGAGTGGGGACACCGATGGCCGGGACCTTACTTCACTAGGGAAACAGGCCCGCAAAGTCCCCTATACAATTTTAACGCAACGGAGATTATCTGGGCCTTCTTCGAAAAGTACAGACGCCCTCCAGGATAACGCACGCCGCCTTATTCGCACTGATTTTATAGATAGATTGGTGTGATTTTGACTGCTACTCAGGGTGTTTGTTAGCACCTAATCAGGCACTCACTCACGTGTGTTTCAGGCGACTTGAGACTTGGGAAAGTCATATGAAGGGTGTGAAGACTAAGGTGAAGGTGGATTTGTTGGAGTAGTTGGAGCCCCCCCCTCATCCACACGAAGCAAGGAGAACAAAGTTAAGGATGATTAGGATTTTGTTTATTTTTAATTCTGCCCTCTATCTTGCTCCCAAATACCTCAAGTCTCTCATTTAGATAAAGTTGAATTAAAAATGAACAAAATCTAGAGGGCCACTATGGCAGATTATAATGATATTCCTGACTATCACCGTGCCTCAACTCCAGTGACAACAGCATTGCCTGAGCAGGACGGCAAGCTAAATATACTCTTAGTTACTCGAGGTCACCCATTTGACCGTGATACGTTCTTTGATGTTTTCGACAGCAATCCAGAAATTCAATACTCCAATGTAGAGCATCCGGCAGCGCAATTTATGTTTAATCCAGAGATGGCCAAAAGATTTGACTGCTACGTCCAATATGATATGCCCGGTGTGCAATTTGGAGACGGAGGTCCACAGTATCCAGAACCTCCCGAATTTTATATAGAAGGCGTGCGCGCCATGGGGGAGGCTGGCTGCCCGCTTGTTATCATGCACCATGCTGCAGCCGCCTGGCCGGCATGGCCTGAGTGGGCTGAAATTGTTGGTGGCCATTTTCTCTATACGCCTATGAAGTCACGGGGCGTTGATAAGCCGGATAGTGGCTATAATATCGATGTCTCCCATACTGTAAGCCCCGCCATGGATCACCCAATTACCCGTGGTATAGAACCCTTTAAAATAGTCGATGAGGTTTATCTTTCGGAAGTGTTTGAAGATTCCGTCATTCCTTTATTTACCTCAGACTGGAAATTCACACGCAACAATTTTTATTCGGCCGCCAATGCGGTTGTCCGTGGCGAACTCAATTCCAATGAAGATTGGCATCACGATGATGGATCAAATGTTGTCGGCTGGATCAAGGCCTATAAAAATGCCCCCGTGGTTTATTTGCAATTTGGTGACGGCCCTAGTGCCTATGAAAACCCGAACTTCCGGCGCATCCTAGCCCAGGCGATCAAATGGGCCTCAAGCGATGAGGCCAAGGCTTGGGCGATTGAGATAAATAGAGCTAGCAATACTTATTAAGGCGTAATGAAAACTTCTTCGGGCAGAAAGGCCGAGACCATCCAGTTAGGGGCATCGACGATTTCATTAATCTTTAGGTCAACACAAACGGAGCAAAGTACATAGGCCTCTTCACGGCTTAAACCACGTTCCTTGACGATATGTTTAATCATATAGCGAATCGCGCGTTGCGAACATTCGTACAACTCTTGACTTAATTTAGTTAGGCATCCAAGTGTCGAGCCAGTAATCAATAATCGAACAGATTGATGCGTATAAGTTGGTTTAGTGATTTTATATTTTGATACCTTTAATTAGCCGAGTCTCATAGAGCCTCAGCTGATTTACTATTTAGGTGCCGATTCTGGCTGATAATCATAATAGCCTTCAAAGGGAATCATCAGGTGGGCATAGGGACTACCTTTAAACATTTGATAGGGCGCTCCTGTGGTGAAATCTGTGGTGAACGTGGCTATTGTTTCTGGATTTTTGGGCATCAACATGAGGTGAGGGCCTGATTCTACCCAGTGATCATGTTTCATCGCCATAGCTTTATTGCCACCAGGTGCTGAGTTATCTTCACCCGTATCGCCATGGAGCATCCAAATATAAGCATCTCTCTCCATATCGGGTGTTTTGCCTGCCATGTAGGCGGACGCCCACTTAAACCCTTCGGCATCGGCGCACAACGCAAAGGCATGATGTGGCGTAGAGAAACCGTCCTCAGGCATCGGCTTCGTCGCCGTGCATGTCCAGCCATTAACGCCCTCTCTAATCACCTCACCGCTTCCTGAAACAACGGCAGAAAAATTTCCTAAAAACGAGGGAGCAGCTTTTGAATAAGCCCAAATTTGCCACTCGTTAGAAGCATGGGAACCTTCAGGTTCATTGGCGTATAGACTAAATGATGCGACAAGACTCAATGAGAAAAAAACAATTGACCGTAAATACATACATTACCCCTTTTTTTTATTAATAAGCTATTTATAAGTTGTAGGCTATAAATCTGCTTTAATCAATTCGCGCGCCTTGCGCGAGTAATTTTTTCTGTACTAACTTGATATCAACGTCTGTTACATCAACGCCTGTCTGAACAGAAATAGCTGCCGCTACGCCAGCACCCTGGCCATTGACGGCGCAACACATCATATTGCGCACCGCAGCATGTGAGTCCCGATCGCCACCGATGCTGCGGCCGGTTACTAAAAGATGAGCAACACCTTGTGGCAGCATTGCACGGTAGGGCAGTTGAAAATAACGGCCCGTCGTGGGTAAAATGAGAATGCCATAGCCATCGATAAATTCAGGGAAGATGCCAATACTATCGTCGAACTTCCCTTGCTCACGAACATCATGTGCGGTCATATTATAGACAGCATCAATTTTCCGCGTGTCTCGGACACCAAGAGTCATGCCGAAATTTCTCAATTTGGCATTCTCGCACCCTGGGTTAAATTGCTTGAGGGCTTTTATGGCCAAAATAGCCTGTCTCCGGCCCTCCATCTCACCTTTTGTAAGGTGGTCTGGGTTGGTGGCATCGAGTCCAGCCAAATGGATCAAATTTAAATAGGTTAGGTCACCTTGATCGGTAATAGCGCCCCAGGTCCCAGTAATCGTGTTTAGATTTTCGGGTATGAGCCCTGATTTAATAGCCTTTTCAAACGGTTTCTTCAGGTAAGGCGAAAATAGCGTATCTTCTTTTCCAGAAGTTTCCATAGCCCAGCCTGGCCCACACCAGTCGAGGTAAGTATGAGGATCTGCTTTAACGTCTTCTATAAAACGTTTTTTATTGACGCCACTCATTGAAAACATAACAGACGCAGCCATCATTTCTTCGACCGGCGTTTTGTGCACTATGGCGCCTGATCTATGGGCGATGTCGGCATCACCTGTGGCATCGATAACACGCTGCGCTAATATCGCCTCTCTACCAGCCTTGCTCTCGACAATAACACCTTTAATCACGCCACCTTCGACAATAGGAGCGACCATAGTTCTGTGTAACATGGGTGTAATGCCGGCCTCTTCGACCAAGACGTCGGCGACATATTTGAAGGCTTCTCCGTCTATAGCATGACTATTTGATTGGGGTTCAGGTGTCGCAGCGCCCATAGATTTTGCGCGTTGCTCAAATTCCACACCGATGCCTTCACTGTCGACAGTATTATCGTGTCGATACCATGCAAAACCTTCGACGCCCACTTGAGTAAGATTACCGCCAAAACAACCATAACGTTCAAGAAGGGTGGTCTCGGCACCTGCTCTGGCAGAGGCAATTGCCGCCGCTAACCCCCCAGGGCCACTGCCCACGACCAACACCTCGGTATGGTGAATAATGGGAGTTTCTCGCGCTGCTTCGCTGATGGTCGCCATACTTTTTGACCTTTCATTATCATTTGATCTGTTGCTGTTTTTACGTTTCGAATAGGCTTAACTATAGATTCTAAAGGGATTAAAAACTAGGGGCTATATAGGGTGTGAAATAATAGGCATGGAAGCAAATCCAACATAGTTATACTCTTTTGCAATTTAAATTGAACTTGTGTGCGTAGAGTTGTCTTAAGTAATGTACATATTCTCCCCTGAATATATGCACTTATTTGCTTTTGCAAAAACCTGAGAAATCAGGTTTTTTTTTGTATTATAATTGTGCAGTGTTATACCAACATAGCATTTCTGCAACTTCAAATACTCAACAGGAAATTATAACCATGATTAAACGCTTGTTATTGGGCATTGCTATTTTAATTGCCGTCGTCGGCTTCTTAGCGCTACAAATGGGTGGTAAAGGCACGGTCAATGGACAACCTATTGTAAACTCAGGAAGTGCTGCGCCGCTATTGGCTTCTGAGCATAAACAGCTGGATATCTTGATCTTTGGAGGCACGTCTGGAATAGGTCTTGAAACAACTAAGTTGGCCCTAGCAAGAGGGCACCTTGTTACGTCGATTACTCGCAGACCTGAAAGAATGCCTATTGAGCATGATAATTTAAATAATCTTAAGGGTGATATCACTGACAGTAGCACGTTCAATAACTTAGTCGGTGGCAAGAGCGCTATTATTAGCACCATTGGTTTAAAACCTAGTAGTAATGACGTCACAGTCTATTCTCAAGGTATTAAAAATGTATTAGCCGCAGGCAAAGATACAGGCACAAACCGTATTGTTACGGTTACAGGCATTGGTGCTGGAGACAGCAAAGGTCATGGCGGAATCTTCTATGATCGTATTCTCAACCCCCTATTACTCAAAACGGATTACGCAGACAAAACACGTCAGGAAAAAATTCTTAAAAATAGCGACTCACAATGGACTATCGTTAGACCAGGATTCCTAGTTGATGAAGCCAGCGAAAAAGCTTACCGAGTGCTCGACAAAACTGATGGTCTTGTTTCAGGCAGTATCTCCCGAGCCGATGTAGCACATTTCTTGTTGGCTTCGGTTGAGCAAAATACATATATTCAGCAGACGGTGTTTTTATCAAACTAGCTCAAATAGCATTGTAACTAGATACATTTCAAAAAATGAGGGCAAGCGAGTTTGTGAGCCCTCATTGGCATAACAAATCTCCTGTCAATTAGTCACCCCTTATATAGCGACAAAGCTTCAACTGTACCGCCCTAAAAGAGCTTTTGATGGCCGAAAATCGTTAATTATATAATTGGTATTGCTTTCAAAAATTAATTAAATAACGTCTAAAAATAGAGTAAACATTAATTTTATTCTTTTCATTTATGAATAATTGTTACATATTAAAAGCTCTTAACTTATTTTGGAGAGAAACATGAAAAAGATACTAATATTACTTTCAGCCCTTTTATCGCAAGGAGTTTTTGCAGAAGGCGAAGGAAAACATGAAATGCATGCATTTTATTTCTTAAATGTAACAAATCCTGCGGTTGTTGTTGGCGCAATGGATAAATTTGCCGCCTCAGATTGCGGCAAACAGTTGCCTGCTGACGTTGGCCTTATGGCTGAAGGTATTAATGGTTCGGCAGCATCGACTCATTTCATTATAGTGTCCTATGAAAAAATGGCAGATTTCACCAAAGCCGGTGCCTTAATGCAGTCTTGTCCTGAGGGTGCAGCTATGCTTCAAGAAATTGGAAGTGGGTCTGATCCGGTATCAGAGTTTACTGTTATCCCTGCGATCGAAGTTGGTGATTGGGGAAAAGATTCTGTGTTCATGAAATATGATATGTCTGTGAGCGATGAAGCTGCTTATGGCTCTGCATGGACCGAGCTTATGGATTCTAGCGTTGCAGATGGAACCGTCACTAGCTCTTACGGTTTGAACAGAATATTCTTGGGTAACAATGACGCTTCACATTTTGTTTATATCGGTGCTTCAGACTTTGAAACGCTAACAGCAAATCAAGCGACTCTAACATCATCCCGCGCGTTTGCTAAATTTTCTAGAAAAGTCGGTAAATTAAGGACGGTATTAAACACCTCTTTAGTATTTCCAGTTAAAGCTTGGCCTAAACAGTAGGTTTTGCACAATTATATTTACGTTCGCAAAAACCTCGAGAGATCGGGGTTTTTTTTGCGTATAAGATGGTTTTCCTCAGGATCTGCACGCCACTAGATATATTATTGCCTGATAGGCGAGGCTAGATCACTTGGCAGACAGTGATGGCGGCAACTCCGTATATATCATCTGTGCTACAGCCACGAGATAAGTCATTAACAGGCTTTCCTAAACCCTGAAGAAGTGGGCCATATGCGGATATGTCAGCTAGCCTTTGCACCAGTTTGTAGGAAATATTACCCGAGTTGAGATCGGGAAAAATTAAAACGTTAGCCTCTCCTTTTAATGCACTATCAGGACATTTTCTTGCAGAGATGCTTGGGACTAGGGCAGCATCTGCCTGTATCTCCCCATCGACAATGATATCTAGCCCTTCGGCCTTTACTTTCAATAGCGTGAGGGCCGCTGCCTGTCTGATTTTACCCAGTGATTCGTGCTGAGCACTGCCGTGCGTTGCAAACGATAAGAAAGCAACCTTGGGTTTTTCACCGGTCAATGTATGATAGGTGTTAGCCGATGCGATAGCTATATCAACTAATTGCTCGGTATCGGGGTTGGGATTAACGGCACAGTCGGCAAATAGAAGTGATGAGTAGCCAGCAGGCGAACGGCTTGCAAGGTCTAAAAGCATGCTACTACTCGCCGTTTTAATATCTTTTGCAGTACCAATTACCTGCAACGAGGCGCGAAGCACATCACTGGTTGAGGCAATACTTCCTGCGACGACGCCATCAACTAATCCTTGATGACACATCATGTTGGCGAAATACAGCCTGTTTTTCATGATGTCAGTGGCAGCATCCATGGTGAGGCCTTGCGCTTTACGTACCTCACAGAAATTGCGAGCAAAATCAGTAATAAGGGGAGATGACAAAGGATCAATCACATCAAAATTGCATGCATCTACGCCCGCTAAGCGACATGCTTGGGTGATTTCTGACTCAGTCCCAAGCACTGTGACTTGCGCAATTCCATCATTAACAATCTTATGAGCCGCTTGGATGACACGAGGATCCTGGCCTTCGGCGAAAACAAGTTTAGCTGCAGTCGTTTTCGCTCTCTCAATAATTGTATTTAATATAGACATAATGGGCTTAGCTTATAATTTATAGAGATGTTTCCCAAACGGGAGGTCAGTGTACCCCAAGTAAACTCTGAGTAAGATAAGGGTACTTCTCATTGACGCTAAACGTAGTCCTTGTATTTATCAAGGTAACGTACTGGCTTGGATAACGCATCACGCCGGAAGGGATCGCCCAGTTCTCGGGTACACATAATCTCAATAACGGTGCTTTTACCTTCATTCATTTGTAGGTCTATGGCTTTCTTAAGAGCCGGTCCAACATTTTCCAATTTGTCGACGATAATACCTTCTGCTCCCATCGCTTGTGCAATACCAGCCCAGCTTTCGCTAACCAGTTCGGCGGCGACAAAGCGGCGATCATAGAACTCAACTTGGTTTTTCTTTTCTGCACCCCAGTCACGATTATGAAATACCACGGCTGTAACAGGAATGTCGTGACGCACAGAGGTCATTAATTCAGACATGCTCATGCCCCAGGCGCCGTCACCAGCATAGGCAATGGCGGGTCGGTGTGGAGCTGCCGCCTTTGCACCTATGATCGTGGGTAAGGCATAGCCACAGTTACCAAAACTCATAGGGGCAAAAAAACTGCGAGGCTTTTCAAAGCGCAGGTAGCTGTGAGCCACAGAGTTAATGTTGCCGATATCCGTAGAAACCATAACGTTTTCTGGCATAGCAATTTCTAGCTCACGCAGGACTTGTCTGGGGTGTAACCATTCGCCGTCTTCGCTAGCGGCCTCTTCAATCATATCTAAGCTGTAGGGGTCTTTTTCATGAGTCCACTCGTCTAATTCTGTTTCCCACGCCTGTTTTTGAGCCGTAATTTCAGCGATACGTGCGTCCCGATTTTCATGACAGTCAAGGTTTAGCTTAGACAGGCGCTCAGTCAAGGCAACCGCAGTGGCTTTTGCGTCACCACAGATACCGACAGATATTTTTTTCACCAGCCCCAGCATTTTGTGATCTGCATCAATCTGAATGATTTTTGCATTTTCTGGCCAATACTCAAGCTCATACTGGGGAAGGGTGCCAAAAGGTCCTAGACGTGAGCCTAAGACCAACACTACGTCAGCTTTGGATATGAGCTTCATGCCTGCTTTTGACCCTTGATAGCCTAAAGGGCCACACCATAGAGGGTGGCTAGCGGGAAACGAGTCATTGTGCTGATAGCTATTAACAACGGGTGCGCCGAGTAATTCAGCCAGGGCCTTGCACTCGTCAATGGCATCGGCCATGACCACACCGCCGCCAGAAACCATGACAGGAAACTTCGCGGTCGATAATAGATACGCCGCTTCTCCCAGACTCTTTTCACCTCCGGGACCACGATCCAAGCGCTGTGGTTGCGGGATGTCTATATCAATATCTCCGTAAAAGAAATCACGCGGAATGTTCAATTGTGTGGGTCCAATTTCTGACATGGCTCGATCAAAGCAGCGAGCGGTAAACTCCGCAATGCGTTTGGGGTTGTTTACATGTCCCTGGTATTTGGTGAATTCTTGAAACATAGGAAGCTGCTGCGCTTCTTGAAATCCGCCCAAGCCAATGCTCATAGTGCCGGCTTCCGGTGTAATCATAACGACCGGGGAGTGCGCCCAGAAAGCGGCAGCAATACCCGTGACACAGTTTGAAACTCCAGGCCCATTTTGACCAATGACGACGCCGTGATCACCGGACGCTCGAGCGTAACCGTCGGCCATATGAGCAGCGCCCTGCTCATGGACTACCGGAACGAGTTCGATGCCCGCTGGGGCAAAAATATCCATGGCATCCATAAATGCCGAGCCCATAATGCCAAAAATCTTTGTGACGCCATTGGCCACTAGTGTTTCAACGAATGCTTCGCTAGGTGTCATACGTGCCATGATATTGCCCTGTTTTAAATTTTAAAGTGTCTGTTTGTGAAGCCGAAAATTAAACCACCACAATTCTACACGTAGCTTAGTAAGTCGGCCGGATAAAGGGTAGAACCAGTTTATACCGTTCTATTGTTCCAGCCTAGGTTAGCTGGGTGATTAGATCTGCAAGCAACTTTATTCCGGGCCTTATGTGCTCTGTTTTTATGGCAGAAAAACCCAACCTGAAGAAATGCTTAGGGGGCGTTGGGCCATAAAAATGCAGGTCCCCAGGTTCAATAATAATACCTATCTTTTTAGCTTCCAAAGCAAGTACTCGAGCATCCAGGGTTTTTGGACCTTCAATCCAAAATGATGACCCGCCAAATGCAGTGGTCGCTACCGATACCGGCATTATATTACTAAGTTCCTCAGACATTATTTGGAACCTGTCTTGATAGGTGCGGTGTAGATTTTTTACCAAAGATTCGTGATAGCCCCGAGATAAAAATAGAGCCATTGAGTGTTGATTGTTAGCTGCAGGGTGGCGCAACATTAGTCGCCTCAGCGCTCGCAGCTCTGAGATGAGTTTAGCGGGCCCAACCACATAGCCCATTCTCAGGCCCGCAGATATGGTTTTGGAAAGGCTGCCGATATACAACACGCGATCATTAACATCTAAACTTTTTAATGCCGGTAGGGGGTTAGATTGGTAGTTAGATTCGCTTTCGTAGTCGTCTTCCACCAAGATAATGTCGTTGCTTGCAGCCTGATCAAGCAGAGCTCGACGATTTTCCAACGGCATGGTGACGGTCGTTGGCGACTGGTGACTGGGAGTGACGTAGATATAGTCACAGTCGTTTATATTGTTGTTAACAATTAAACCTTGGTGATTGACCGGTAACGGTTTAATCGTGCTGTTACCTAGGGATACTATGTTGCGCACATCAACGTAACCGGGGTCTTCTAAACCAATGATGCTGTTTTTGTCGAACAGCACCTCGGCCAGCAAGTAGAGCGCGTGCTGAGCACCCACTGTGATTAAAATTTCGTCTGCATTGGCCCATACACCTCGTCTAGGCAGTAGCCTTTTCTGTATTTGTTCGATTAAGAGAGGGTCATCAGTATCAGACTGATCCACCGACCAACTCTGAATGGCTTGCACACTGACTGCGTCGCGACAGCATTCACGCCAGTTGTTTAAAGGAAATAAGTCGGTGCCTATTTGTCCATAAATAAATGGGTAGGGGTAGCGTTGCCAATCCCTGGGTTTTTCTATATTGGCAAACCTAGAGGGTTCAAGTTTGATCCGCTTTGCCCAGTCGGATTGATAAGGGCCTTTTTCTGATTCAGTCTCGGTCGGCGCTTGGGCATAGCCTTGTAAAATCTCTGGATTAACAAAGTAGCCGCTGCGCTCTTTGGAAATCAAGTAGCCGTCGCTAACTAATCGCTCGTAGGCCAGAATAACCGTGTTGCGACCGACTTTAAGCTGACTTGATAGATTGCGGCTAGAGGGTAAAGGGAGATCGGTGAGGAGATTACCATTAACGATGGCGCGGGTAATTTGCTCAATAATCTGCTTTTGCAGGCTGTGCTCGCTATTTGCGTCGAGGTGGAATAGCGCGTCTAGAGACATGGTTAATAGCCTAAATAAAAGCGGTTAATGGGGTAATATAACCGCTTTTATATGATTGTCACGCCTTAGGTGTTATTTCCCTTCGATGTGTTTACGGTTGTACTTGGTTAGCTCTCTTTTAACTAAGGGCGCTAACATGTACAGGCCAATAATATTGGGCACACAAATTAGGAATACCAAGGCATCTGAAAAGTCTAAAACGGCATCAAGCTGAATACTGCAGCCTAGGGCGACAAATAAACAAAAAACCAACTTAAACAGATTGCTCGCCCAGACCTTTTCACCCACTAGGTAGGTCCAACCTTTTAATCCGTAGTACGCCCACGCGATCATCGTAGAAAATGCAAAGAGCATTCCGGCAATGGCGATTAAATAAGGAGACCAAGATATGTTTCTGGCGAAGGCTGCAGATGTCATTTCAATACCCCCAAGACCTTGCGCAAAGGAGGGTTCATAGTAGAAAGTAGTCACGATGACTAACGCGGTTAAGGTGCAGATAACCACGGTATCAATAAAGGGCTCTAGCAGGGACACATAACCTTCAGTAATGGGTTCTTTTGTGCGGACAGCCGAGTGGGCGATAGATGCAGACCCGATACCCGCCTCGTTTGAAAACACGGCCCGTTGGAAGCCGATAATCATTACACCAATGGCTCCACCACTCATGCCTTCTGGACTGAACGCACCGCTAATAATGGCGTTGATCGCATAAGGAATAGCTTCGTAGTTCATTCCAATGATAGTTATGGCGCTGACACAGTAAAGTATTGCCATAAAAGGAACGATCTTGCTGGTTACCCGGGCAATGCTTTGAATACCCCCCAGTATGACTAAGCCAACCACTGCTCCGAGTAAAAGCCCGAACAGCCACGCCTTGTCTGCAAACCAACTTCCTTCTGCACCGCCAGTGACATTGACGAATTGCATGTAGGCTTGGTTGGATTGGAACATATTGCCAATGCCTAAACAGCCAAGCACTATACCTAGGGCATAAAAGCGGCCAATGAAGGCGCCGGCTTTATGCCAGCCTTTTTCGGCAAAGGCATATTCTAAATAATACATGGGGCCGCCTGAGACTGAACCATCAGGATTCTCACGACGCAGTAAAACACCTAAGGTGCACTCTATGAATTTAGTCGACATGCCTAGTATGCCAGCGACAATGATCCAAAAGGTTGCGCCTGGCCCACCTATGGATATTGCGACCGCGACGCCACCAATATTACCAATGCCAACGGTTCCTGAGACAGCTGTGGTTAGTGCTTGAAAGTGAGTTACCTCGCCAGGATCTTTGGTATTTGAATCGCTCCCTCGGACTAATTTAATAGCGTGACTAAAACCGCGTAAATTAATAAATTTAAAGTACAGCGTAAAATACACTGCGGCAAAGACGAGCCAGGCGACGACCAGAGGGATGTCGGTGCCAAATACCGACACACTGTAAAAAACGATAGCGGATATAAAGCTTGTGATCGGTTGGACTGAATTATTAATGAATTCGTCAATGCCCTGTTGAGCAAAAGCCATCGGTGAAAAAAATGAAATAATAAAAACGCTTAAAGAAGTTGATAGGAAATATTTAAGTTTAAGCAGGCTACTTTTGTTGCCAATAACCCTGTTGGTGACGTCTTCATTATTCATAGCCTGTACCTTACAGTGAGGATCGAAATTTCCGTTAATGTAGAGATCTACCTTTATAACATAACCCAAGCAAGAACTAATCCGCCAAGGAATAGACTCTCAGACAAGACCATTGCTGCCGGCCTCCAGCCGATATCCAGCAAGCCTTTAAAAGAGGTTTTCATGCCTAAAGCTGCGATGGCGATCACGAAGCAATCTTGAGATGTTTGGTTCATAATTTGGGCTGTGGACGGGGGTATCCACCCCATATTGTTGATAACAGCGAGCGCGACAAAGCCCAATAAAAAGTAGGGTGGTAATAGTTTTGTGCGGCCTTCGGATGCAGCGCGCTGTTTGGCAAAAATTATCAGAAAGATCCAGGCTATTGGTATTAGTAGGGCAACGCGCAGCATTTTAACAATCATCGCGATATAGCCAACGTCTTCAGAGATGGAGTATCCAGCGCCAATGACGTGGGATACATCATGGATGGATCCGCCAATGAATATACCCATCTGCTGGCTGCTTAAACCGAGAAAGCTTGCTAAAACAGGATAGGAAACCATGGCGACGGCACCAAAGGTTGCCACCATGATCACTGTTAAAAGGGTGTATTGCTCCATCTCTTTACTTTTGGGCATTACCGAGGACAAGGTCATCGCTGCAGCGATACCGCATATTCCGACGGCGCCGCCAGATAACATTCCAAATCGATAGTCCAGTTTGAGAGCTCGGGCGATAAGTGCGCCAAACAGGATGGTAGCAAACATGCAACCAACCACAACCAACGCGGTTACCCAACCCAGAGCAAGGACATCACGAAAGAGAATTTTTGCACCTAGCAAAATAACCCCAAAGCGCAATACTGTCGTTGAACAAAAATCTATACCAGGAATAGAATATTCAGATTCATTAAGGAAATTCACTGATATCCCCAATATGAGTGCGAATAGCATCGTCGGTGCGCCATAGTTTAGAGACAGAAACTTAGACGCTAGGGCGACTAAGATACAGGCAATAATCCCACGTAATTTATTTTTATGGCGGGATAAAGCACTATCCATATTTGTATCCTTTGGCGAGGGTTATAATGAGTTTGCGGCTAACGCGTTGTCAATTGCATCGACTATATCATCAATGTCTCTTCGTGTAGCAATCAGCGCCGGACTGAGGCAGAGCGTGTTATTGAACTCTTGAAAGCTGCGATTAGTCCGGCCGATAAGAACACCTTGTTCCATACAGTGGGCGGCTAGTTTCATCGCATAACTTTCATGCATAGGTTGTTTAGATTGCCGGTCTTGGACGAGCTCTACTCCAGCAAATAGGCCTTTGCCACGGACATCACCGACCACGGGATACTTGTCCTTTAACTCTAAAAGACGTTCATTTAGGTGGTCACCCATTTGCACGACATTATCCAGCAGGTTTTCTTGTTCGATAATCTCAACGTTAGCAAGCCCAGCCGCAGGCCCCGCAGTGCAGCCTCCAAAGGTACTAATATCTCTAAAGTAGCCCAAAGATCCGGCATCCCCTAAAGCAAACTGGTTAAAGATAGCGTCTGTCGTAATGGTACAAGATATAGCTGCATACCCACTGGCCAGACCTTTAGCCATGGTTACCATGTCGGGTTTAACCCCATAATGCTGGAAGCCAAACCATTTGCCTGTGCGCCCCAAACCGCAAACAACTTCATCAATGTGCAGTAGCACGTCATATTTTTTGCAGATCTCCTGAATAATATGAAAGTACTCAGGTACTGGAGGGATAACGCCACCACCCGCCGTAATAGGCTCCAAGACAACAGAGCCGACCGTATCTGCACCCTCGCGTAAAATGGCGGTTTCCAGATCTTTGGCGCACTCAATATCGCAGCTGCCATAGGTTTTACCAAATGGGCAGCGATAGCAGCAGCAGTGGCTGAACTCAGAAAACCCAGGGGTAAACGGGCCATATTGCTCTTTTCGTTGCGATTGTCCTGACGAACTCAGCGCAGTGATCGTGGTGCCGTGATAGTCACGGTCACGGAAGATAACCTTGTGTTTGCGCCCATCGCCATTAATATGTGCCAGTTGGCGCACCATTTTATAGGCCTTTTCGTTGGCCTCTGAACCGGAGTTGGAATAATAAACCTTACCTTGGCCGGCGCCTATTTCAGGTATTTTGGTCAACAACTTCTCGGCAAATAGGGCTCCTGGGACGCTACCGGCACTGTTGGCGAAGTAACACATTTCCATCAATTGGTCACGCACAGCATTGGCGATCTTGTCGCGGCCGTAGCCAACGTTTACCGACCACACTCCGCCAGACGTAGCATCAAGATATTCTTTGCCTTTAATATCGGTCACACGCATACCTAGCCCGCTTTTTATAATAAGTGGGTCAGTCGTTTTTAGGTTGCTATGGGGTGTCAGATGGTGCCATACGCTGGCCCGATCTGTGCCGATAATATCGGTAGGTTCTGCTGAAATATCTGTATGGTTCATGCCTGCTCCAGTGTTTCATTACCCTGCAATCTTGTAGCATAGTAAAACTTGGCTCTGAGGGCTAGAACCAACCGGACCTAATTGATGCTACCAGTGAACTTCAGGTGGAATAGAGCCTCTTGCAGGGTGGCTAACTACATGTGTGATTAGGCGGCTATTGCTGAAGCACTTCGGCGTTTAGGTGATGAGAGAGATCACCAAAAAATTCACTGACGATGTTTCGTTCTCGAAATCGCCATTGACCTTCGGCATTTAAAAAGTTGTCATGATAACAACCTGAAATGATCGCCTGGAGAGGGAAGTTTGGCAGTGCTTGAAAGACGGTAAAATACGCCTTAGAGGAGGCGGTATCCGCCTGCTTGTTGATCTCAATGGTCAGGTTGCTGACAACATGTTTGGTGCAGGGGGTGCCGGTGTCCTCATGTAATTTTACTGAGCGTTGATTCATCTTGAGGACCTGGTCATAGCCGCGATTACACCAAAGCCCTGGTGAGCCACAGATTTGACCATGCTCAAATAATTCAGCCACGGCTTCAAAGTCTCCGTTATCGATATAGTCCGCGTAACTAAAAATCAGTTGTTCAATGTCGCGGTAGTGATTTACTTGAGGATCGTTCTTCATGCTGTTGACCTAAGGTGCAGTAGCAGAACTGATGACAATAGAATAATACTAGCTATAGGTTGGATGGGGTTGTAGGACACATAAAGTCAAAAGGATCGGCCTAATAATTCATATTAAAGATTTAGCCTATCTGCTAAAACCTCCAATTACGGTTTTATGACTTTAGTTCACATTAGTCTAATGAATCTGAATTTTACGTGAAACACCGCTAAAGACATCACCCTGCGGGTCATGCCCTAAGTGCGTTATCCTGTATTTGCCAACCTTGATGTTTGTTGGTGTTTTCCAGCTCAGTTTGGCGACAAAAGACCCACCTTCTTCACGCCACCTGACAGTAGTTTGCCAGTCGCTATCTGTTGCGATTGTTTGCCAGCCGGTTGAGGTTTTGCTCTCAACCTGCATGTAATTATTTCCGGTCATATAGTTGTCAGTAGGGTTGTTCGACCAGAACTCGGCCACAACAGTCTCACCTTTGCGGTATTGCGTTTTACTTGAGGGAAGGGGGTCGCCATAGTGTGCACCCTTGGGCGGTGTGTTCATTGCACCGCTGTGTAAGGTGGTTTTGAATGACTTACCTCGCCAATCATCATAAATGGCGCTTGGGTCAATAGCGCTATCGGCATTCAACGTGCTAGCGAGATGGCTGGCAATTTGTTCATAGGCCGGCAGTGTCCAGCGCCCATGTAAGGTGTGGCCGCCCTCGTACTGTTGTAGTAGATATTCTTCAGGTGTAGTGACATACCCCGCATAGCCATTGGAATATCCCGCAAGGACTATATTGTGTGCCCAGTCGCCAATCTCTTTCATCACTGCTGTTCGCAATCGTCGACCGGCCATAGTCGTTATCTCGGAGGGCATCGCCAATATGACAAACTGGCCAACGCGGGCTATGGTCACTGAGCGTATTTGAGATTGAAGTGGTGGCTTTCCACTGCCGGTTTCAAACAAAATAGCCTTAGGCGCCTGACAGTTTTTGACAGCCTCGGTCCATTTAGGTGCGCCAGTTAACCAGCCAATCAGAAGGTCTAAAAAAACACTTTGTTCTGTCATGCCTTCTTCAAACAAGAAATGCCCGCCGCCGTCTTCGGTTGACCCTCCGGCAAAGGAATAACCATAGGCAGATGGGCAGGTTGTTTGTGGGCCGGCATGCGTAAATCTGTCGGTCACCAGGTAGTCAGAAAGGTCGACATATATCTGGCGTGTTTCAATGGGTCCTGTGAGGGCTTCCTGAGCATTGCCAAATAGCTGAAGGGCCATCTGCAGCTGGCGGTCGCCCATAATTTGTGTGGTTTCTACATCCGTTCCCCCCGGCCCGGTATTATTCAAATTTGTATTCGGGGTGACATCTCCTGGGTCTGCCTGAGCGAAGGCGGCAACAAAATCACTGTCATTGTCGTAGCGACTACCGCGCATTCGTTCCATTTGTAATGCAGCATAACCTTTGTGATCACCAGAGATTAAGCGATTGTAGTAATTCATTGCGGTGGGGTGCAGTGCATACCAGTTAAGCATTCCTATGTCCCCTGAGTCATCTGTAAACTTCAGAAGGGTCATTTCAGTCGGAGTATTTTCAACATACTGGTCGCGCTCAATCTGAGGATTTTCAAGATAAGCCGACACCGACCGGTTAGCGCCAGCATTATGTAGGTTACCTTTTCCTAGATAAATATTGCCAGGCTCGAGATCCTTATGGGCACTAACGATCGACGCGGTAATACCCTCAACAATGGCGGCAAAGTGTTCGGGGTAAAACCCGCCGTCTAGACCAAGATCAGAACGTGAATGCCAATAACCGCCTGGGCCTGCATGGGTGTGGGTAGCGCTGATAATGACATTGTTTATCGTATAAGTGTCACCGTATTGTTGCTGTAATCTATCAATAACAGCCAAGGTTATATGGTGTTCTATACTGCCCAGATCGGCGCTAACGAACACCAGACGTTTGGTAGCCTCATCAGATTGCGCTATGACAAAAGCACGCGACCATTGGCGAATATGGAGACCTTCCGTCAGTTGATCTTCTCGGCCAAACCCCCACATCTGAATACCATAACTGGGCCCCGTAATATCGGACATTCCACGACCAACAAGGTAGGGGTGTGAAGTGTCTGCCGCGCTTAAGCCACCAGTCAGCAGTATCAAAAGGCATAGAAGCCCGCGTTGGAAATTGATATTGGTGTTGCTGAGGCAAGACTTAATAAGAAGTTTAATCATTTTGCCAGTCTACAGGGTGGTAGCCTTAACATCTAGACAGCTTAGCCTGAGCCTATTGAGAGCTTTTTTAATGTCCGTCTATCAAGATATTTGCGGTTTGAATAAGAGAGAATTTTAGGGCCCTGCGCCGACATAAAGATATATAATCGGGCACGAACGTTTGGGGCCATGCATGATTGATCAAGAACTTACTTTAACCTTAGTTAGCTGCGCTTTTTTCATGGCGCTGGTGGCTTTTATTTCGTATCGCCAATCTAAAGATGAATCTAATAGTAGAGACGGTTACTTTTTAGCTGGACGAAATCTAAGTGCTGTTTTTATTGCTGGCTCCCTGTTATTAACAAACCTCTCGGCCGAGCAACTGATTGGGCTCAATGGCTCAGCCTATGGGTTTAACTTGAGTAGTATGGGTTGGGAAGTGACAGCAGCGTTCGCCACTATATGTATGGCGTTTGTTTTTCTGCCGCGCTATTTGGCAGGAGCATTCTCAACCTTACCTGAATTCTTAAATAATCGTTTTGATGATGACGTCAGACGGCTCACGGTTATTTTATTTATGCTTGGCTACGGCTTGGTGACTATTCCGTCGGTGCTGTACTCAGGGTCTATTGCCGTACTGCAGTTATTCGATGTTCCTAGCCTGTTTAACATTTCGTACAGTCGGTCATTGGTATTGACTATCGTTGTTATCGGCAGCGTGGGTGGTGTCTATGCTGTGTTTGGTGGCCTTAGAGCGGTTGCTGTTTCCGACACTCTAAATGGTATTGGTCTTTTGCTCATAGGCATTGCTGTACCCGTGCTGGGGCTGTCACTGCTTGGGGAGGGCAGTGTGGTGTCGGGATTAAAAATTATTTCGACCACCAATACGGAAAAACTAAACGCGATTGGTTCTTCTGACGATCCTACTCCATTTGCTACCTTATTTACTGGAATGATTTTTGCCAACTTGTTTTATTGGTGTGCTAATCAGTACGTGATCCAGCGAACCCTTGGCGCCAAGAGCCTTGCAGAAGGCCAGAAGGGTGTACTCTTTTCAGGATTTTTCAAAGTTCTGGTGCCGATCATGATGATGATTCCCGGTGTCATTGCTTTTCATCTCTATGGTGGTCCGAGCAGTCCTGATGGCCTTAGTTCAATTGATCTTGCGTACCCAAGACTCATTCGTGATGTGCTACCAACCTATGCTTCAGGATTTTTTCTGGCGGTCCTGCTTGGCGCGGTGTTTAGCTCGTTTAACTCACTGCTAAACAGTGCAGCAACACTATTTTGTTTAGACGTTTATGAACCGTGGAAAAAGGCCAGAAACGGTGGTGAGATCACAGATCAGCAGATTTTAAAAGTGGCTAAAACGGCCTCTATTGTGATTGCGTTATTTTCGTTTGTTGTGGCGCCACTGCTGCAATTTGCGCCGGATGGCCTATGGCAGATTATTCGTATCTTCACCGGCTTTTATAATATTCCGGTCATTGCCATCGTGATTGTCGGTCTCTTCTCAAAGCGGGTTCCTGCGCTAGGACCTAAGTTAGTGATTGGCTTCCATGTAGTCGCCTACGGGTTATTAAAGTTTGTCTTGGATGACATTGTTACCTTGCACTTTATCCATCTTTACGCAGTGCTGTTTTTTATAGAGGTTGGCATCATGTTATTGGTGGGGCATTACCGTCCCACCGCACATAATTGGACCTATAAACGGAGTCATGAAGTCGACATGCAACCCTGGCGTTATGGAGTACCTTGCGCAGCGAGTTTAATGTCGTGCGTTGTTGGTCTATATTTGTTGTTTTCACCCGTCGGTGTAGTGGGTGGGTTCAGTGTGTTATTTGTGCCCCTAATAGGTTGTTTGGCCGGGCTAAACGTCGCAGTTTGGTGGTATTACATCAACAGACGTGGTTTTAGTGCATAGCCATGGTTCTCACTAGCCTTTAGTGAGTCCAGATTGCCCGTAGTGCTCAATTCTTATGGCCACGCAGAATTAACTGGCTCTTCGGTGGGTATTTACGGCATTATTCTGACTTGGTGGTTTAACTTTAAATGTGCGAATACTAATACATGCCCAGTGCTTTCAATCCATTTTATACTCTCAACAGTGCCAACTGCAGTTTGGTTGTAGATTGTCGGGGTAATGCACCCAGAATCCTTCACTGGGGTTCTCGTCTTACTGATGCGACAAGCCCTGAAATGTTGGCTCTTCTCGCCACTCGCCAAGAGCTGCAGGCCTGCCAAACTGAAGAGGCACCCATTGCCTTATCACCAGAGACCGCTGCCGGCTTTACTGGCTCCCCAGGGGTTCAAATACACCGTAATGGTCGTCAGTGGGCGGTCTATACTCAGATCGAATCGGCACGCTCTAGTGACAACCAGATAATCATTATTTCACTGTGCCAAGGTACCGAAATCCAATTAACCCACTGTTTGCAATTGGATGCTGACACCAATGTTTTGACAGCGACCACGGAAATAACCAACAGGGGATCTTCAGCACTCAGTGTTGATCGCTGTGATGCCCCCTGTATACCTTTGCCAATGCACTATAATAAAATTCTGGGTTTTACCGGCCGCTGGGCTAACGAATTTCAATTACAGTCTATAGATAGAGTCGCTGGAGCCTATGTGCGTGAAAATAGGTCGGGGCGCACCTCTCATGATTCATTCCCCGGAGTGATTATTCATTGTGAGCATACCAATGAAAATTTAGGCGCCGCTTACGGGCTGCATTTGGGTTGGAGCGGCAATCACCATATGCGTATCGAAGAACAGTCTACTGGCCGAGCATACGCGCAGTTAGGTGAGTTGTTTTTACCCGGTGAAATGAGTCTCGAGCCTGGGGAATCATACTGTTCACCAACCTTATATGGCGCAAGTACCGATAACGGATTGTCAGCATTGTCAGGCGCTTTTCATGGTTATATCCGATCCTCTTTAACCGATAGACGGGTAGTGAACAAAGTAAAGCCTGTGCATTTTAATACCTGGGAGGCGGTCTATTTTGACCTCTCTTTTGATCGGTTGTGCGAGTTGGCAGATAGCGCCGCTGAGGTGGGGGTGGAGCGTTTTGTGCTGGATGATGGTTGGTTCAAAAACCGGAAATCAGACAGTGCGGGCTTAGGTGATTGGTTTGTGGATGAAACCGTCTTCCCCCATGGTTTGGGCCCATTAATTGATTATGTGCATGATAGAAAAATGGAATTTGGACTATGGGTCGAGCCAGAAATGGTTAATCCAGATAGCGACCTCTATCGCAGTCATCCCGATTGGGTACTAAATACTGACCCAGCGCCATTACTGCTGTCTAGAAATCAACTGGTGTTAGATTTAACCAGAGTCGAGGTTCAAACATACCTGTTTGAGAGACTTGATGCCTTGTTAAGTGATTACGCCATTGGTTATTTAAAATGGGATATGAATCGTGCCATTCACCAGCCTGGCAATCAAGATGGGCGTGCGGTTAGTCATTATCAGACGCGTGCGCTCTATAATTTGCTGGAGCGTATTCGCGCAGCTCACCCCACGGTCGAAATTGAAAGCTGTTCATCAGGTGGAGGTCGCGCAGACTTTGGTATTCTCGCCTTTACCGACCGTATTTGGACGTCTGACAGTAACGATGCGCTTGATCGATTGGGTATTCAAAAGGGCTTTTCTCTATTTTTCCCACCAGAGCTAATGGGTGCTCATGTTGGGCCCAGCTGCTGTCATGCAACGGGTAGAGTGCTGAGCATGGAGACCCGCGCCGGAGTCGCTATGTTTGGGCACATGGGTATTGAGGTCAATCTTTTAGATATGGACGATGACCAGAAGGACACATTAAAAACGGCAGTAGTCCTGCATAAAAAACATCGTCAATTACTGCACAGTGGCAAACTTATGCGGCTGGACACTCAGCGCGGCGAAAGTGGCTTTGGGGTAGTGGCGATTGACGGCAGCGAGGCTCTGTTTTCCTATGCGCAACTAGATAGCCTTTTACATAGCGTAGGCGGGCGACTTCGCTTTGTTGGCTTAGACAAACACGGTATTTATGAGGTGAACATTGTCTGGCCCCTAGAGCCCAGCAGTTACTCCAAATCCATACTGGATGTTATCAATGGATCTGTTATCAGCGGTGATGCGTTGGCTAACGTTGGGTTACAATTACCCATTATGCTACCGACAAGCCTGCTAATCTTTCATTTGCGCCGTTGCTGATAACACTGTTATTGCCAAATGGGTAAATAGATTACTTTTTTGATTCACTATTTGTTATTTTAGTTGTTGTAGACAAAAGGTAATTAGTAATGATTAATACGAAAATATACAAGTCGGTCTACAGTCTTTCTGAAAAGCTAATGGCGGCGGCAAAAAAGAACAACATAGAGCTATTCAACTCTCTCTATGCAGAGTTAAAGGCTGTCTGTACCGATAACGAAAATACCGACAAAGACCATCCAGAGCAGTGGGAAACGTTGGCTGACTTTACAGAAGAGTTAGCAGATGCCGTGGCTGGTTACGAAAAAGCCTTAGAAAAAGCCACCGCTATTAATTCCAAAGACCATATGTCATCAATCGCATTTTCCATGGCTACATTACAAATTGAATTAGGTCAGACTGACGCGGCCATCAAAAACCTCCAAGATGCAAAAATCAGTGCTAATAAAATCGCAGACAAAGACCTTAAAAAAGAAATAGATGACCTGCTTGAAATGCTACTTTCAGCCTAAGCCCACTGGGCCGGGGAAAAATAGGGCTGTAGGCAGTTCAGCCCTGGGTGTTAAGGTGTCTATCTATGGTGTAGTTGTGGTGTCAAAATCACTGGCGCTATGTCGCTCCGCTAGTTGTTTGTCCTCTGCACCCCATACGCGGTTAACCCGTTGACCACGCTTTACGGCAGGGCGTTGCTGAATGTTTTTGGCCCAGCGAATAACGTTGGTGTAGGTGGTGACCTCAAGAAACTCTCCAGCTTCATAAAGTACACCTGATACCAGTGCGCCATACCAGGCGACGTTGACCATGTCCGCAATGGTGTATTGGTCACCACAGAGGTATTGATTGTCGGCCAGCCGTTGGTCTAGAACATCTAGTTGACGCTTAACTTCCATGGCGTAGCGATTAATGGGGTATTCAAACTTTTCGGGCGCGTAGGCATAAAAGTGGCCAAAGCCGCCCCCTAAAAAGGGAGCACTGCCGATGTTCCAAAATAGCCAAGACAGGCATTCTGCGCGCAGTGGTGAGCCCACTGCAGGCACAAAATGGCCAAATTTTTCTGCTAGGTAGAGCATCATGGCACCAGACTCAAACACACGAATGGGTGTGTCGCCACTGTGGTCTGCCAGTGCAGGGATTTTTGAGTTGGGGTTGATATGCACAAATCCGTCACCAAACTGTGACCCATCTGAAATATTAATTAGCCAGGCATCATATTCGGCCTCGGCAATGCCCAATTCCAGCAGTTCTTCAAGGAGCACTGTGACCTTAACCCCATTAGGTGTACCCAGGGAATAAAGCTGCAGCGGGTGCTTGCCGACAGGCAGCTCTTTTTCATGAGTAGCGCCGGCGATGGGGCGGTTTATCGCAGCAAAGCGGCCGCCGCTTTCTTTATCCCATTTCCAGACTTTGGGGGGAGTGTAGGTTTCGCTCATGGTGTTTAGTATCCGCTGTTGTTTGATTGGTTAAGGCCAATGCGTGAATTAACAAGGGCCAGAGTATAATTATTACGTTGTTTGTTGCAATTCTTCTGTTTCCAAGCCGATAAACTCGGCCCTATTACCCAAAATAAATCGGTTGACGAAAAGAGCGATGGCTACGCAGGCAAAGAACGTGAAAAACATCATGTGAATATAGTGCAGAGGCATCCATATCCAGATAAAACAGGCGTACATGAGCACTCCCGCAATCACCGCGGTAATGGCGGCACGATAATCTACGTTGCGGAACAATAACCCAACGGCAAAGCAGGCCAGTATTGGCATGCTGATTAGGCCCCAGAGTTCCTGTAGTAAATTAATAATACTGTCAGATTGCGCGTAAATCGGCACCATACAGACAGCAATGATCACAAAGATGACTGTGGCACCGCCGCTGAGTGCGCGCAGGTTGGGTTTATCATTGATGTACGCCTCGTGTAGGTCACAAACGTACATGGCGGCAGAGGAGTTGACCATACTGTTAAATGAGCTAAGTACGGCTGCTGCGATGGCTGCTGCGAATATTCCAGATAACCAGCCAGGCAGTAAATCACCAACGATACGGCCATAGGCCTGATCACCGATATCGCCATACAATTTAAATGCGACTATCCCTGGGATAACGACCATGGAGGGGATAAATACCACGCGAATAAAAGCGGCGGCATAAACGCCTTTTTGCGCCTCTTTAACCGTTGGCGCCGCCATAGCGCGCTGTGTAATGGTTTGGTTAGTACTCCAGTAAAAAATTTGAATGAGAAACATGCCGGTCAATAGGGTATGCCATGGTACAGGCGAGGCGCTATCGCCAATCAAGGTTAATCGCTCGGCAGGAATACCACTAAAGTCAAAGTTGATGGCCATCAGAGAGAGCACCACCACTAGTAGGCCCATAGCTAACACCAAAACCCCACCATAGGTGTCTGACACTGCAACTGCGCGCAGTCCGCCAAGTACCGCATAGGCTGCGCCAAAAATGGCGAAGGCAGCGGCAATGGTTAAGAGGTCTGCTTGGATACCTGTCATGGAGATCATGAAGAGCGCGCCGGTATAGATTACGGCTGGTTGAAAAACAAATACATTGATGAACAAAAACATCGTCGATACAAGCGCGCGGATATGTTTACTGTTGTAGCGTCGCTCTAAAAGTTCGGTGGTGGTGGTGCAATTGTTTCTGTAGTACACCGGCAAGAAGACTTTGGCTAAAATCATAAGCCCGACAAAGCCTGAGAGCTCCCAAAGCGCCAACAGCAGCATTTGGTTGCCATTCATACCCACTAGCTGGTCTGTACTCAGGTTGGTGAGTGTGATCGAGCCGGCAACAAAGACCCATGTTAGTCCACCACCAGCCAGGAAATACTCTTTATTAGAGTCCGTTGAACGTCTACTTTCCCCCTTACATTTGATGTATGTAAGCACGGCGATAGCACCGAGGACTGTACAAAATACAGCTAGTTGGATGAATTGTTCGCTCAACGGAAACTCCTATTTATTATTTTTTTAGTAAGGGTGCTTTATCTGACGCCTGCCAGACTGTTATCCCGTGCGGTTGAATTATTCTATTTCCCAGCAGCAGAGTTGTATCTGAGTCGAGGGGTAATAAATGCTGTTGATCTGAATAGTTAAAAGCAAATATTAGCTTACCCCGCTGCGATACACGAATATCTTCGTCAAATCGGTAGGTGTTTATGTTGTTATGGTGGCATTGCTGCTGTAAAAAATCGAGTAAAAAATCTCTGTTGGTCAGAGTGCCGAGGTAGATGAATCGCTCATTGCGCACGATCGCAGGTTCGTCGTTGTGATACTTGGCGATGACTTCTGTATCACCAGCATCCAATTGTTCGCGCCAGCGACAGCTTTCATAGTGCTTGCCATTCCAGTTTAAGGCTTCAGCACAGTCTTCTCGAAGAGTTTCTACAGACAGCACACGTATCGGAATCAATGTTTGCAACAGACCTGGCGGTAAGTTTGTGGGGTAACCAAACTCTGTGGTTTTGGCTCCGGATCGCGGGCCAAAAATAAATTGGGCGCTACTAGCTTTGCATTTTGAAACAAAAGCACTGTCGATGATCGGCAGGCTAGGAGCGATAATTAAGGTGTATGGCGAGAAGTCTGCATCCACAGAAATAAAGTCTATGCTGACGCCCAGCTCACGCAAGGCACTGTAGTAAGAGAATTGCACGTCATTAAAATCATAAGCCTGCCCTTGTTTCTCTATGTCACTAACCCAGAGCCCCTCGACGCCTGTGATTATAGCGACAGAGGCTGGTTGCGACGGCTGGCTGGTTATGTCTAGTTGAGCAACGTCTGCCATTGCCTGCTCAGCCTCTGGCCAGGCTTCGGTTTTTGAATTGTCGGGTCGCAGTAGACCCGCATGCATCTGTTCCTGAGCGAAAGGCGCCTGGCGCCAACGGAAATAGCAGACACAGTCTGCTCCGTGAGCAAAGGCCTCTATGGTCCAAAATCTAATCATGCCCGGTGCCGGACGGGGATTATTGTTGGCCCAGTTAACCGGCCCAGGTTGTTGTTCCATTACCCAAAATCCGCGATTTAGCAGGCCTCGGGTTTGGTCATGGTAGTAGGTAGCAAAATCGGGATGGCCGGTGCGCATATAGCGACGTAACTGTTCGGTTGGGGCGCCAGTAAGCAGAAGATCAGTACGGCCCAATGGATAATTGTCATAGCTGGTAAAGTCCAATGGGGCGGCAAGGGCAACGTTATCTACCCCGGTTTCATTCATCGGTATAAAGTTGTGAGTGATGAATTGGTTTGGCGCATGCTGGCGAATCACTTCAATCATACGGTTGTGATAATTGACCACCTGATCGGAGGAAAAACGTCGAAAGGCCATACGGTGGGCCGGGCTGGTTTCGGTCACCGCGAGTATGGGAAGTTCGATTTCAGTAAAATCACGATATTCCATAGACCAGAATACGTTTCCCCACTCAGAATTTAATTTTCTAATACTCGGGTATTGATCGCGGCACCATGTTTGAAAGGCGCTACGCGCATTTTTGGAGCCACTGAGGGCGGTATCATGACAACAGAGTTCATTGTCTGTTTGCCAGCCGACAATGCCTTCATGGCCGCCATAACGCATGGCTAATACTTTGGTAATGCGAAGTGACTCTTGGAGATAGATTTCGCTGGAAAAGTCATAGTGACGGCGTGAGCCAAAACCTCGCGTGGCCCCAGTATTTGGATCGACCGGCAGTATGTCTGGGTGCTGGTCAATCAACCATTTAGGTGGCGTTGCGGTAGGGATACACATAACTACTTTAAGGCCAGCATTGTTCAAGGTGAGGACAGCTTGGTCTAACCACTCAAAGTCTAACTCACCGGGGTTGGGTTCGAGTTTGGACCAGGCGAACTCGCCTATGCGTACATAGGTTAAGCCGAGCTCAGACATCATCTGTGCATCTTGCTCCCATTGAGACTGTGGCCAGTGTTCTGGGTAGTAGCAGACTCCGAACATGCGCTTAACCTTTGTTTAAAACTAAAGCGGTTTTACTGTGCCCTTAGTTTCAGTTGAATAGAAGATAGCCGTATTATTGTCGATAGAACCGAATACCACTACCCCAAAGATGTTTGAAGCCCGACCATGGGGCACTATGTTGATTATCGGCACCCTGATACTGTTGAATATCTTCTCTAGTAGGTAGATACCCACAGCGAGCACCATCGTTTTTAACATGACAATCTAAAAATGCCAGACTCATATGTTTGTTGACTCTATTGATCGTCTCGATATCCCAGCTGGGTTCGACGTAATGTCCGAGTTCAAAGTCACTGTGAAAGGATGCCGCGGGTGCTGGGTGACCGGCAATATTGTGCCGAGCATTGACATAAACCATCATGTAATTGTGTTTTGAGCCGGTTTGTTGGTAGAGTTTTTTGACGCCATTTTCAAATCCTGAGGTATTGTCTTGATCGCCGGCAACAAAGAAGGTTGGCACCGTTATTTTCTCCATAGCTTGTGCATCATGAACATCTAGTTCGCCACCCCAGGGTGCAAAAACCTGAATGGCTTTCCAGCGTGGATCGAGTTTTTCTTGGCCGGCGAAGCAGGAGTTTAAACGAAAGGGTAGCAGGTTAGCTAATATGGTGGGGACGCCAATTTTTTTCAAATTATCTGAGTTAAAGGCATAGCACCCACCGACGGTATTGATTGCTCCAAAGCCACCCATGGAATGACCGATAATGGCTGCATTGTTGGTGTCTACGCGCTCTTTTAAACCTGGTATTAGTTGACGTTCATCAGCTTCAGCAAAATAATTCAAGACAAATTGTTGATCGCGGGCACGATTATAAAAAGTGCTAATGCCACCTGATGCCCGGGTGTCATTATCAAAGACTTCTGCATTGGTGGAGTCTTTATGATCAATACCGACCACCACATAGCCGTGACTCGCTAGGTGCTCTCCTAAATAAAACATTTGGGTTCTGTAGCCGGTAAAGCCGTGGGATAGCAGAACAATTGGGAACTGACCATTACTAACTGGAGCAGCATCGCGATAGGCGTCGCCCTGCAACTCAAAGGGTTGTTGCAGTCGAGTAACATTTTTATAGGTAGCTTTGCTAGCAGACGGAGCAGACAGGTCTGCGGGATACCAGACTTCGAGTACTAAGGGTCTCTCAGTTGTGGTTATAAAATTGGTAGTATTTAGACGACCATGATCGATGGCGCTAATGGTGCTAACTCCGACATCATAGGGCCCTGCAAAAGCCAATTCGGGGGTAACGGGTGGCTGGTTAGTGTAAAGATCTTCAGCACTAACGGCGCTGCTGCTTATTATTATCGCACTGATAAATGCGATAATTCGCGGCCAATTGATACTCACACTGAACTCCTCCTGAGAACTTGATTTTTACTGCTACGTAATTTTTTACGATCAGTGCTAGTTTTGTTGTTATACAAGGGTGACGTTATTGTTATGGGCATATTAAATCAAAAGCAGACTATTAAATAGGTTGATATCTTAGCCTGTCAATTTACATAATATTCACCTTAAAACCACAGAGAGTTGTCCAATGTGTGAATATGCAAAATATTTAAGTCTGATAGGGCGGGTGGTTGCTATTACCGCTGGTGCAAGGGGCATTGCAGATTCATTGCTTCTGTCCAGATGGGTTTTTGCGCTAAGCGACGGGCAGTGATTTAAATTTTTATATAGAAATTAATAATGGGCTGTAGACTCGAATACAAATTAGTCTCACTATGGCGCTTGATAGCAACAACCTAAACATTAGATGATTTGGATAGCCATAAGTGACTAAGCAAAGATTACGTTTTTTCGAGAAATCGCTGGGTCAGCGACACATTACAGGCACTGATAAGTATCTGTACAAGGCCCCAGAGTCCACTTACAGGTTAGTCATCATTGGGACTGGCACTATCGGTCAGGAGCACATGTATGTGGCTACTCTGCTGGGTAGAGCTCGGGTGCATGGTATCTATGATAGCCAAACCCAAAGCATGGATGTGGCTGAGCAAAACTTCAAAGGTTACAGTGACCAATCTCTGGTTCGGTATGCTGACTTAGAGTCTGCTTGTAGCGACCCTGACGCTGATGCGTTAATGATCTGCACGCCGAATCATACTCATTTTGATCTTCTCAAGGTGGCGATGCTTTCCGGCAAGCCCATTTTCTTAGAAAAGCCTATGGCGACAACACTTGAGGATGCGGCCGCTATTGTTAAAGCTAATGAGACTTATGGATCTTTTATCCAAATTGGACTGCAATATCGCTACAAGGCGCAATACATCGAAGCGTTTCATGAAGTTCAGGCACGCGCTTCTATTGGTGTCATTAAAACCATCAGTATGAGCGAGTATCGGCCGCCGTTCTTAGACAAGGTGGGTCAGTGGAATAAGTTTAACCAAAACAGTGGTGGCACCCTCGTTGAAAAATGCTGCCATTACTTTGATTTAATCAATCTTATGGCTGATTCTATGCCCGTTAGAGTTTATGCCTCTGGGGGCCAAGCTGTAAATTTTTTAGAGTTTGCAAAGGATGGCGTACCAGCGGATATAGATGACCATGCTTTTGTAATTATTGATTTTGAAAATGGGGTTCGGGCGAACTTTACGCTCAATATGTTTTGTCATGACTTTACCGAAGAGATGATAGTGGCGGGTGATAAAGGCCGTCTAGTGACTAAAGAGCTGTTTAATATTCATCAGCAACAGCCATCTCAGGCGACCATAGCGCTGGAAAAAGGTGAATGGGGCGCATCAAAGCAGACTGATGTGACTTACGCTCGAGAGATTGAACAAAGTGGCCATCACGGCGCTACCTACTATGAGCATATTGCGTTTGTTGATCAGCTGGATGGCAAAGCCTGCGAGTCAGCCACACCCGTGCAGGGTTTATGGTCGATGATTGTCGCTAGCGCAGCGCAGTATGCTATTAAAACTGAGCAAGCAGTGGACATAAGAGCCTTTATGCTCGACAACAATTTAGCAGAATATCTTGGGAAAATAGATTGAATATGAATCAAACGATGAATGTAACAGGTCAGCTCATGCCCGCTGTGGGTTTGGGGTTGTGGAAGCTAGATTGTGATGAGGTTGCAGATACGGTCTACAACGCTATTAAGACGGGCTATCGACACCTAGACAGCGCAGCTGATTATGGCAATGAAAAACAGGTAGGCGAGGGTATTGCTAGAGCTATTGCTGACGGCCTATGCCGCCGTGAAGATTTATGGATCACCTCTAAACTATGGAATACCTTCCACCGCCAAGAACATGTTCAGGCTGCGTGTAAGAAGTCACTTGATGACTTAGGTATAGAGTATTTTGACTTATATCTCGTGCATTTCCCCATTGCTCTTAAGTATGTGGATTTCAATGATCGTTATCCGCCTGAGTGGATTTTTAATCCTGGGGATGAGTATCCTGCTATGGAACCTGATGCAGTACCTCTCAGTGAAACATGGACAGCCATGGAGGGATTGGTTGAGAACCAACTGGCGCGTAAAATTGGTGTCTGTAACTACAGCGCAGTGCTACTTCATGACCTTATGAGTTACGCAAGAATAAAGCCAGCGATGTTGCAGATAGAATCTCACCCATACCTGACGCAAGAAGCACTTATACGCACTGCGCAGGCCTATAACATCGCAGTTACAGCGTTCTCACCGCTGGGTGCGCTTTCCTATGTGTCCATAGATATGGCCACAGCAGGCGATTCTGTGTTGTCAGAACCGGTGGTCATTAAGGCGGCTGAACGGGCAGGAGCAACACCGGCTCAGGTCGTTTTGCGTTGGGGCGTGCAACGCGGCACGGCAGTGATACCTAAAACCAGTAAGGCTGAGCGGTTGATGGAAAATCTATCACTGTCGAATTTCAGTTTAACCGATGATGAAATGGCTTCTATTTCGTCACTTAACCAGAATCGTCGATTTAATGACCCTGGGGTTTTCTGTGAAGGCGCATTTGGCAAGTTCCACTCAATTTATGATTAAGGATGTTGCCTGTTAATGGATGATATTAGCGTAGAAAAGATTAATTTAGAGTCTCAGCAGCAATATAAAGATAACGTTTTCCCGCTTGTCTATGCTACCAGTAATGTTTCTGATGCGGCAGGGGTAAAAGATTGGCTTGCGGAGCATAAACACCGGTTAGAAGGTGAGTTAACGACCCATGGAGCCATTTTGTTTCGAGGCTTTAATGTTGTTGATGATCAAGATTTTGATGGTTTTGTTCGTGCATTTGATTGGCCGAGTTTTACCTATGAAGAATCGTTGTCTAACGCCGTTCGGCACAATCGAACAGAGTTGGTTTTTACGGCTAATGAAGCTCCACCGTCAGTGTCTATTTTCCTGCATCATGAAATGGCGCAAACACCGATTTATCCGTCAAAGTTGTTTTTCTTCTGTGAACAGGCTTCTGAGGCCGGTGGTGCTACACCTATCTGTCGTTCGGATATCCTGCTGGAGCATTTGGAGAGAGAGATCCCGGGGTTTGTTAAGACCTGTGAGGAGAAGGGCATACGCTACTCTCAAACTATGCCCGCGGTGAATGATTTGGAATCTGGGCAGGGTCGTAGCTGGGCTAGTACGTTGAGCGCAGATAACGCTAAAGAGGCGGAAGCTAAGCTTGAGCGACTGGGGTATGAATGGAAATGGCAGGCCGATGGGTCCCTTAGCGTGACAACCCCAGTGTTACCCGCGGTAAAAATATTGCCTGACGGACGAAAAGTGTTCTTCAATCAGTTGATAGCGGCGTTCAGAGGGTGGCAAGATGCTAGAAATGATAGAGAAAAATCGATTTGCTTCGGCGATAACTCATCCATCAATAATGATGACATGGCTTTAGTGATAAGGCTTTCTGACCTATTAACGTTTGATATTCCATGGCAGACCGGAGATGTCGTTCTAGTCGATAATTTTGTCACTATGCATGGTCGCCGCCCTTTTGAGGGTCAACGAAGGGTGCTGGCTTCATTGGTGGCTTAGTGCCTTGGCGCTGATAAAACGATCTTTAAAACACCAATAAGCCCTTTTATCGCACTATTAAAACATACTGCCGCATCGGGGCTACCGTTAGGCTTTTAGCCATGAAATTATTGGTCAGAAACTAGCTGATAGCCCTCGATTTGGGCAACGGGACTAATTGATAATAATTTCGCTTTTTAAGTAAACAGGAACAAACTTATGAATTCTAAAATGGTCGCTCTCGCGTTGACTTTTTTGCTTGCAGGCTGCGGAGGGGGTGGAGGTGATTCTAAGGCTGTTGAGCCTCCGATAGTGCTGTTGCCGCCCACTATTAGTCAGTTCTCATTTCTGGTCTCTGAAAATGCTGGGTTGGAAAGTGATATAACAATGGCCGAGCTTGACGGAACCTTTTCCGGTCGTACGCTGACTAATGCTCCTATTACTGAGCTTGTTGCTAGCTTTCAGCATAATGGGTCATCCGCCAGTATTGGCGGCATTAGCCAGGCCAGCGGTACTACGGCCAACGATTTCACTAATCTTGTGACCTACACGATAACGGGCACAGATGGCCAGACCACAAATCATGAGGTGGATTTAACCAAGTTTACACACCTTCCAATCATTTATCTCAAGACAGATTACTATGACCCTATTGTCTCCAAAGATGACTACATCCAGGGAGATGTCTCCATAGCTGGAGGTCGTAATGTCGTCAATTTGACCGAGTCCGCAATGAAAATTCGCGGTAGAGGAAATTCGACGTGGTATACCCATCCGAAAAAGCCATTCCAGATGAAGTTAGACGATAAGGCCGAATTTTTGGGAATGCCCAATGACAAAAAGTGGCTATTTCTAGCGGAATACTCTGACAAAACCATGCTTCGAAACAAAATATCCTTTGAGATGGGTTATATCAGCAACTTGGATTGGACACCCCAAGGGCGCTTTGCCGAGGTCTATATTAATGATGAGTACAACGGTACGTACAATATTACGCAAAAGGTTGAAGAGAGCGATAATCGAGTTGCATTGGGTGATACTGGGTATTTATTAGAGCTTGATCAGTTATCGCGACTAGACTCGGATGATGTGTACTTTGAGAGCATTATCACTGATAAATTCTGGGTTAACATAAAAGAGCCTAGCCTCGAACGCAACAGTTCTGAGTATGCTTATATTAAGACGCTGATTAATGATTTTGAAAATGCGATGTCTGGAGCTACTTCCATGACATCCTACTTTGCCGTTGCGGAAACAACCTCTGATAATGTTTGGGATGTGAACTTGAGCCAGACGATGACGCTAGTCCCCAATTCTGATTACACGGTATCATTTAGAGCAAAGTCATCGATTGATCGCACCATGATTGCTGGCCTTGGTTTGTACCATGATCCTTGGACAAACGCGGGCGAGCCTGTAAGTCTGACAACAGCATGGCAAACATTTATATTGACTCAGACCACTACCGATTTTGGAGATGATCAAAGCCGTGTCTTATTTGATATGGGTGGAGATCAAGGCGGAGAGGTTTGGATTGATGATGTCAGCGTTCTTACCGCAGATGGAATACAGCTTGTTGCTAATGGCGATTTCCAAAGTGGTGAGGCAAGTTGGGAGGGAGGAGCGGCAACAGCAGCTAATATCACATCCTATGATAACGGCACAGAAGGGTACGCAGAATATATCGATGTTGATAGCTTTGTTGATTGGTATCTGATCAGCGAGATTACCAAGAACGTTGATTCAAAGTCTTACTCCAGTATGTTCTTGAATGTGGTGCCGGGAGAAAAAATAAAAATGGGGCCGCTCTGGGACTTTGATTTATCTTTTGGCAATGTTGATTATGCCGACAGTCGTTATGCAGAGGGTTGGTGGGTGAAGTATCACCCTTGGTATGAGCACCTCTTTCAGGACCCTGATTTTGTCGGCAAGGTCAAAGTACGGTTTGCTTATTTTAAAGATAACCAAGATTTCATTCTCGATAAAATAGACGCCTACGCAGAGCAATTACAGTGGGCGCAGCAGGAGAATAATGATAAGTGGCAGACTCTAGGAATGTATGTTTGGCCAAACCCCGTTGTTTTTGATACCTATCAAGAAGAGGTTGATCATATGAAGTCTTGGTACATTGATAGAATGGATTGGTTAGAGGCCGCCTTTGACGACCTTTAGGCGCCATGATTGCCTCTAAACATGGCCCTAATAAGTATTCATTTTTACTGAATGACAGATTCATTCATTAAAGAATAATTCAGCTATACTTTATTTATAATGTATAGGAGGTCTTTGGTTTGAAATTATTGATACCTGTAATTGTCAGCCTGTTAAGTCTTAGTGCTCTAGGCGAGGAAGCGGATACTTCCAGAAGCGACAACATTAAGCGCTTCAATGAGGGTCAGAGGTGCCACAAGTCTGCTATCGCAGAAAGGAATAAAGAAGAAGCGCTCCGGTGTGCAGAGTCCTCGCTTGAGGCGGGTAAAAGCCTATTTGAACCAGGCAGTAAAAACATTGCTGCACTTACCTATAATTATGGCGTCGCGCTACTAAGCAGAAATTATGATGAAAAACTAAGTCAGAAAGTTCTTAGCGAGGCGCTTAGTCTTTATGAATCGCTCTATGGTGAGAGTTCTGTAGAGTTGGTTGATTTGTTGTTGGATCTTGGTCATGCAAATAACTTATCGATAGGCGCTAGTGGCGTGAAGCGCTCATCTTACTCAAGAGCACTTAAAATCCTTGCATCGAATTATGGAAATACCTCATTAGAGTATGCAGATGCGCAGCTTGCTATTAGCATAGAGATTCTTGGCCGAGCGCGCACCTCAGGACAACTGTCATTTTCCAATAAACATGCGAAAGAGGCGCTCGAGATATTTTTGCAGGAATTAGGTCCCACCTCGGTAGGAGCTACATTGGCAAGTTTCCAGCTGGGCAAGCAAAAGATGCTCAGAGAAAAATATAGGTCGGCCATCCCTTTTCTTAAAAACGCTCTAGCTAATCCATCAGTGGCTCAATATGCCCATGGATTTCTTATTAGGGCCTTTGAAGAAACGGGTCAGCGAGAATTAGCTGGCTTCCATGCTCAAGAATTAGGTAAATTAGTGCCGGGCCAAGGAGATCAGGGCTATATACCTGTGTATGTACCACAACCTGATTATCCTAGCAAAGCACAACGAAAAGGAGTATCGGGTTATGCCATTATTGAACTCACAATATCTGTAGAGGGGACGGCAATCAAAACCTCTATTGTTGAGCAATACCCTACTTCGAAAGGGTTTGGGAAAGCTGCGTTAAAGGCTGCAAAAAAGTTGAGGTATGTCCCGCGGTTTGTTGATGGTGAAGCGGTTGAAGTGCCCGGTGTCTTGTATAAATTCACCTTCAAAATGGCCCGCTAATTAATCTGCCTTTCTTTGTCCTCCCAATAAGGCTTTCGTAGTTCTCGTTTGAGTATTTTACCCGAAGGATTGCGCGGTAGAATATCGGTAAAGTCGATGCTTTTTGGTACCTTGTAGCCCGCAATCTTACTCCTTGAATGGGCGATAATGTCTTCCTTAGTGGCGGTGGCGCCAGGCTTTAATACAATGATGGCTTTCACTGCTTCTCCCCATTTCTCATCGGGAACACCAATGACTGCAGCATCACCCACAGCCTCATGATCAAACAGTGCATTTTCTACCTCTGCGGGATAGATGTTCTCACCACCTGAGACAATCATATCTTTGATTCTGTCATGAATATAAAGATAACCATCTTCATCTAAGTAACCCGCATCTCCAGTGTAAAACCATCCGTTTTGTATTGATTTAGCCGTGGCCTCGTCATTCTTCCAGTAGCCTTTCATTAAGCTTTTAGAGCGGTAGGTAATTTCACCGACCTCATTCGCAGGCAGGATTTCGCCTTCCTCGCCGACAATCCTTACTTCTGCTGTTGGTGCCGGTTTACCGCAGGAGCGTAATTTGCCAAGGGCAGGGTCATGGTCTTCTGGTGCTAGTATTGTGCCTGCACCACAGGTTTCGGTCAGGCCATAGACCTGACAAAAATTACATTTAAAAATCTCTTTGGCGGTAAGCAATACATCTTCTGATATTGGGCTGGCACCATAGAGTAAAAAGTCTAGATTAGAGAAGTCTCTATCACGAACGCCAGGAATAGAGTTTAAGAACATGATAACGGCGGGCACGAAAAAGGCGTACTTGATGCGGTATTTTTCGAGTAAATCTAATATAACGACAGGATCTACATCTTTTAGAATGACATTGGTAAGACCTTGGCATAAACCGACGACACCAACGTTGACGCCAGCCACATGGAAAATTGGCATGGCTACAATACTGGCTTCACCCTCATCCCAATCGCCCCAGCCACCATTGGCTGCTTGATCTAAGACATCAAGATAGTTTCCGTTGGTCAGTTGTACACCTTTTGGATGGCCTGTGGTGCCGCTGGTGTAGAGCTGGATAACGTCATCATCTAACGCAATAGGCAGCATAGGGTCGGTTGTATCTTGAACGTCACGCCAAGTGCAGTAGTCAGGCCAATCGCTGTGGCCACCATCAACAGCAATAAATTGACGAATACTGCCGATTTTGGGTATTAGTTGCTCAATAACCGCATAGAATTCTGCGCCGACAAATAGAATGTCGATGCTAGCATTGTTGAGAATATATTCAATTTCAGGGGGTGCTAGTCGCCAATTAACACCTGCAATCACCACGTTTGATTTCGCTGAACCAGACATGACTTCAAAGAAATAGTCGCTGTTTTTACCAAGGTACCCAATGCGAGCGCCCGGTGCACACCCAGCTTTAATAAGACCATTGGCGACTTGGCTGGCCATGCGGTCTAGTTCGGTATAGGTGGTTTCTCGACCTTCAAAGATTTGTGCAATACGGTGGCCGTTTATCTTTGCTTGATAACGGCTGATGTCCGCAACGCAATGTAATTGGTCCAAAGCGATCATGGTTTATTGCCCTCTTTAAGTGACCCGTCTTTGCGGGTCTATTTCTTGTGCCGTCTCATTCTGTGGCCACCTAAAGGCACGCGCCTGTATAGCTGTTAGTAATGCTTCCTCGTCATAAATTATCTTAACATTATTAAATTAACAGTATCTATTTAGTCACCAAGATAGTGTGCCCCTAAGGAGGAATAAGCATAGTGCTGGTAATTGAACGAGAGGCTATCCAGAGTGCTTGCCTTGGGTGAAGTGCGCCTAATGTCAAACATCATGATGGATTGAAAAATTAGACTTCCCAAGCTCTGAAGTTAGAGCGCTAGTTGCCGTGTAGGTGGTCAATACTAACGAATAGGATAAGTGTCAATATTACTGAGAAATACAGTAATAAAGTTAGATTGTCGGTCACTGGGTGGCAGGCGTGTTTATTTAGATCATTCTATAATGAATATAATAGTGTTCATTAAAGCGCCTATAGCAGTTTAACTGTCGCTAATAGTGAGCTATTAAAGTTAATATTCTAATTTCCATTGCAAGGTGCTTTGTTGCTTTAAGTTATGCGATACTAGATACTAGATACTAGATGCTATCGGCCTGAATTTATATGTTCTTACCGTATCCAGGAAAGCTGACCGTAGGCGCATTTTTGAATTGGCCCTCTTCTTAGGGTGACTGAATCTAATCTCCAAATAATAATGGAATATTATTTTAAGAGGAAGGTTGTGAGACAAAAGATATTCTCCCGTATTCCCAGTGGCTATAAAATCCATTTTAGTGGCCATTATAAAGTTTGGACCCTAGTGCTAGGGTTGATGCTATTATTTGTGCTGGGATTGTCTTTATCATGGAAACTCCGAACAGAGAGTGTCATCCAAGACATTAATAATCGTCACAGCCAGCAGACAAGGTTAGTCTTCAATATTTTCAGTCGAGAGGCGAGCGAGCTTGGTTTGCGTGCGTCTGAGATGCGAGATTCCTTTCTTCTTACACGATTTTTAACTGACAGAACCGATGAGCATAGGACTGACGTCTATCGCCTCTTTTCGAACACGATTGAAACGCATCCGGCATATGAATATCTACATATTCTTGATAATACTGGTATGGAGGTCCTGAGAGTTGCTCGTGCGACAGTAGAGAATTTAGAGCAAGCACCAGACGACTCCAAAGATTACTCTCAAGGCGAATCTTATCGACAGGCAATTGAACTTTTGGGGGATCAATTTTTGGTAACTGCTATGGCGCCTGAGGTTGGCAACGGTCGTTTGGTGGTGGGGGCCATACCATCCTACGAAGTTATCACTCCGTTAGTAGTTTCTGGAGAAAAATATGGGTACTTGATCTACCGTCTTAATTCGACAGTTTTTTTCAATAAGTTCAAGACCTTTTTTTTACTTGGCAAGCCTAACAGCGAGTTAGATATTTATACCAATAGCGGAGTTTGGACGACCTCGGGGGAATCTACTGAGTGGACTTGGGCCTC
>Ga0302119_10000009_pt1 | contig 57408 bp, 44 predicted proteins | sample AG5_Tmax_MG_FD_203114 | JGI IMG/M metagenome (GOLD analysis project Ga0302119, IMG submission 203114) | Marine microbial communities from Western Arctic Ocean, Canada - AG5_Tmax | ecosystem: Environmental > Aquatic > Marine > Oceanic | place: Canada: Western Arctic Ocean | collected 2017-10-01 | reverse complement strand
GCCTACAATTTCCTCGGTGATGGACTTCGAGATGCCGCCGACCCCAGGGCATACCTGGGGCTCTCGAAAAAGGCGGAGTCCTGATCTCTTGCTCATCCCTGCTGGTCCTGCTGGCACTCGCCGTCTCGTCAGATTCTCCGGCTGAGCCAGAAGATTCGGCGACCCCCTCGATCCTGGTGATCGTCGTCGATGATCTTGGATGGAAAGATCTCGGTGTCACCGGCAGTTCATTTTACGAGACACCTTCCATCGACCGATGGGCCGCCGACAGCGTTCGTTTCAGTCGTGCCTATGCCGCTTGTCCCGTTTGCAGTCCAACTCGGGTAAGTCTCCAGACCGGTGTTCATCCGGCACGGCTGGCGACCACCGACTACTTCGGCGCAGCAGGACCAGACCGTTGGAATCGCAACACCTCTCACCTGCCAGCACCCTACGAAGATCGCCTACCGCTCGACCAGTTGAGCCTTGCTGAATTGTTCTCGCCTCACGGCTATGCGACCTTCTTTGCCGGGAAATGGCACCTGGGCCCGAAGGGATTCTGGCCTGAAGAACAGGGGTATCAGTTCAACCGTGGTGGCTGGACCAAGGGAGGACCCTACGGCGGCAAGAAGTACTTTTCCCCCTATGGAAATCCGCGACTCTCCGACGGCCCGGATGGAGAGCACCTGCCCGATCGGCTCGCCTCCGAGACCATCGAGTTCATCGAAGCCCATCCGAAACAACCATTCCTCGCAGTACTCTCCTTCTACTCGGTTCACACCCCGCTGATCGCCCGAACAGACCTGCAGGAGAAGTATCAGCAAAAGAAGAAGGAACAGGGACTTCAAGTGGCATGGGGCAAGGAAGGAAATCGCAAGGTACGGAAGGTGCAGGAGCATGCGGTTTACGCGGGGATGGTGGAAGCGATGGATGCGGCCGTCGGGCGCGTGTTGGCGGCGCTCAAACGTCTCGATCTCGAGGACCAGACCATCGTGATGCTGACTTCCGACAACGGCGGACTCAGCACCTCGGAAGGACACCCTACCAGTAACTGGCCCCTGAGAGGCGGAAAGGGGTGGATGTATGAGGGCGGCATTCGGGTGCCATGGATCGCTCGAGGACCGGGGATCGTCGGCAACGGACGGCTGGTCGACCGGCCGATCCAGAGCACTGATCTGGCACCGACATTACTGGAGTTGACTGGACTTTCAGCACCCGACCACTGGTCACCGGATGGGCACTCCTTCAGAAAGTCTCTCGCCGGCGTTGATCCGAGTCCTACCAAACCTCTCTTCTGGCACTACCCCCACTATGGAAATCAAGGCGGGTCTCCCTCTTCTGCGGTGATCGATGGAAACTGGAAACTGATCGAGAATCTCGAGACCCAGCAGCTGGAACTGTATCACCTGGGCGAGGATCCCGGCGAAACCACCCTGCAGAACGAACCCCAGCCACAACAACTGAAACGACTCCACAATATGCTGGTGAAGTGGCGCCAAGAAGTGGGCGCCAGGCCTCTGACCCGACGGCCAGAGCAGAAGGACTAACGGCAATTCCCGATCGCTTCGAGCGCCTCTGGATTTGCAATGCTGGACAGATCTCCCACATCCTTTTCTCCCAGATGCCGGGCTCGGATCAACCGTCGCACGATCTTGGCGCTGCGTGTCCGTGGTAGATCATCGACGAAGTAGATGGCACGAGGTCGATCCACCTTTCCCAGTGCCTGGACCACCTGATCGACCAATTGGTGACGCAGAGTCTCATCCTCTACCACCGAGGGGTGCAGTACCACGAAGCAGACCAGTTCGGCCCCCTTCAAGTCATCCGGAACACCGATGGCCGCAGCCTCGCTCACTGCAGAGTGCTCCATCAGTGCCGATTCAATTTCACCGGGGCCGACGCGACGCCCTGCGATGTTGAGGGTGTCATCCGCTCTTCCGAAGAGGAACCAATCGCCGTCGTCGTCGATCAGGGCCCAGTCTCCATGATTCCAGATTCCTGGAAACCGAGACCAGTAAGTTTCCAGGTACTTCTCGTCGGCATTCCACAGAGATCTGGTCATCGATGGTGCTGGGCTCTTGCACACCAGATATCCCACTTCGCCCTGGACTGATTTTCCATCTTCATCGAAGACATCGATATCCATGCCCAGTCCGGCAGACTGAAGTGAAGTTTCACTGATCGGCAATACCGGTAGCGGCGCCAGGAAACAGCCAACGATGTCAGTACCTCCGGAGATGTTGATGATGGGGAGTTGTTGCTGGCCAACCCGATCAAAGTACCAGCGATAACTTTCTGGATCCCACGGTTCGCCTGTCGACCCGAGTATCCTCAAGGAATCCATCGGATATTTCTCAACCGGCACATCCCCCGATCGCATCAGCAGGCGAATCGCCGTAGGACTGATACCCAGGTGGGTGACTCGGTGGCGTTCCACCACCTGCCACACCCGGTCAGGCCCGGGATAATCGGGAGCCCCCTCGAAGATGACGAAGGGGACCCGGTTCAACCAGCAGCCGATGATCTGCCAGGGGCCCATCATCCAGCCGATATCGGAGAACCACCAGAACAGATCCTGGCCCTGGTGAACGTCGAAGTTGTAGCGCAATTCTTTACCCATCTGGGCGATACATCCGGCGTGGGTATGGATGGTTCCCTTCGGCTTCCCAGTGGTACCACTGGTGTAGATCATCAGTGCGGGATCCATCGCTGCCATCATCTCGGTGGCCGCATCTCCATCGAGATGATGGACCGCATCCTGCCACCACAGATCACGTCCGACGGTCATCGGTGCGCTCCCGTCGGAGCGCCGCAAGACGATCTGGTGTTCCAACGTTTCAAGGCCGTCGACGGCAAGGTCCGCCTGACTCTTGAGAGAAAATAACTGGCCTCGTCGTGACCCGACGTCTGCGGTGAAGAGGACCTTTGCAGCAGAATCCTTCAGCCGTTCGCGAACGGATGGAGGCGCATAACCGCTGAAGATCGGGATGAAGATCGCGCCGATCTTCATCGTGGCCAGCATGGCAAACACCACCTCCCCGACCATCGGCATCAGGCAAGCGACCCGGTCTCCACGGCCCACTCCAAGTTGAACCAGAAGTTGCGCCAACCGATCAATTTCAAGAGAAGCCTCCTCAAAGGTCCAGCGTCTCGATTCTCCGCTCTCATCTTCGGCCACCAGCGCCAGCTGGTCGGGGATCTCCGCTGCGGGAATATCGACCGCATTGAGCACGATGCTGGTCTCCCCGCCGGGGAACCAGTCGGCCCATTCTGGTCCCGAGGAGAGGTCCACCACCTGCTGATAGGGGCGTGTCCAGACCACTCCCAGGTCCTCCATCACCGCCGGCCAGAACGCTTCTGGGTGCTGCTGGCTCCAACCGATGAAGTGTCGCACCGATCCTTCGAGATCATCGGGATCCAGGGGCATACCGACCGATTGCATCAGACCCGCAACATGAGTTCGACTGACCTGATCCCGGTCCGGTTGCCAGATCGGTGCACTCATCGGGCCCCTTCCGTCATCACCTGTCGACAGTACTGCTGGTATTGCTCGATCAACCGTTTGCAGAGTGAAGCGGGAGCGTCGCTCTCGAGAGATCTTCCCTCTAGAGATCCGATGGCCCTGACCCCTTGTATCGAAGATGTGGCAAAGGCTTCGCCTGCACGATTCAACTCGAATCTACTGAATCGCCCCACTCTCACCTCGACCCCCTGCTCTTCGAGCAATCGGATGACGACCGAACGAGTGATCCCGTTCAGAACCAGGGCATCGTCACAGGTGAAGGCGGTACCATCCGTGATCCAGAATAGATTGGCGCAGGTCAGTTCCGTGACCACACCGTCCGGCGAGAGCAATACCGCATCATCCGCTCCGGCAGCCTTCGCTTCATCCCTGGCGCGGATCGAACCGAGGTAATTGCCACTCTTGATGGTTGGATCGAATACCTCTGGAGGTGTTTTGTGCCGACTGGAAATCACCAGCTTCAAGGGATGGCTGGGAGGGTCGGAGGTGATGGGTGAACTCATCACCACCAGCCTTGGCTGACATCCGGAGCCTTCTAGAGCTCCATCGATGCGATCCCCTCGGGTCACGGTGATGCGCAACACGACCTCGGTGCCGATCTGCTGCTGCACCAGTTGATCGATCCGTTGCTCCATCCAGGGGTCTTTAAATTGGAAATCGATCTCCAACCTTGCCAGTGATTTCCGTAACCGATCGAGGTGTTCTTTCAGAAACAGACCGCGACCTTCGATGGTTCGAAGAGTCTCGAATACTGAATCGCCGTAGAGGAATCCACGATCGAGCACCCCGATGCGAGCCTCAGCGGTCGGCAACACCTGGCCATCCAACCAGGTCCAGCTGACCGCTTCGGGGGTGACCTCCGACATCAGCTGAGATCCTCAAGTAAGCCGGTAGTGGTCCCCGCCAGGTGACTCTCGACTGTCATCTCTGCCAGCGCAGGAAAGAGTAGCGGGGAAAACTCACCGCACGCCCCGGGGAATACGATCCTTCCCCCAGCACTGGCGATGGTCGAGGGAGCATCCATACAAGAAATCTGCATCCTGGCACTCGCCTTGAGCGTTTCGGTGTCATCGAGTTGTGGAATCCAGTCCTTCCATTTGTGACGAAAGCTGGCGTAGCGGTTCCAATCCACAGAAGGTAATGCTTCGGTGGATTCCTCAATGGAATCGATCAACTGAAGGTCGTGCAGTCCGTCACCGCGGTCAAAGAGCAGCGCTCTTTCCGCACCCCAGTAGATGATGGGAGGGAGATCATCGGACAGTTGTATGGTGAAGGTGGACACATTTTCGTGAACAAACTGGTGGCGGACTCCCAGGCGGTCGAGCCAGTTCAATGATTCGCTACCGACACAAAGAAAGACATGAGAAGCGGTTCCTTCTCGAACCCCTGCAGTGAAATCAACGCCATCGGAAGTCTCTACCAGAGAACTCAAACTGGTGGCAGGGAAGAAATTCCCACCCGCTTTTCGAATCCTCCACAGCAGCGCTGATGCGACCGAGATCGAATCGACCGTTGCCGCCGCAGGGTCGTGCATGCAGACCGGTCCATCCGGTTGGAGGGATGACCATCGCCGGGCACTGTCGGCACCTTGCAGTGGCCGCAGACCGTTGGCCTCGGGGAGCAAGGCACCACATCGACGCAGTTCCGGATCAATCTCGATCCAGTCGGACCATCCTTCATACAATTCTCGGGATCGTCGCACGCAAGAATCCCATTGGGGATCACTCGGAGCCAACAGTGGCACTCGGCTTCCGGTGGGACCCGCCTGAGGAGAATTGAGAGTGTCCATCAGTGTCACTGACCCCACATCTCGCCGTAGCAAGTGATCGACCAGGGCGAGACCGGTGGAACCGGCCCCTACCACCAGAAATTCACACTCATGAGGTTTCACGTCCAGATCCTCTCCAGCAACGGATTCACCCGCAGAATATCACCTCCACACTGGTGGCTCCACCTCGACCGCACGACCAGTATCTTGACCTGGACCCACTTCATCTTGAGGATGGAACCTCAGGTCGGTCTCCTGGGCGGTGTCGTCTCACCAGGGCTGATCCTCAGCGAGAAAGGACCATCTCCAATGCATGAGCGTTGCTCTTCATCCGCCTCGAGATCTCTGCGCTTCTGGCTCCCCTGTTTCATCGCAACAATGTTGCTCTGTTCCTGTCAGGGGCCCAGCTACAAGATTTCAGATCGAGGACCATGGGCCGGACTCGCTTCCGAGGAACCCGTGGTCAGGACCCAGACAATTCACGCCATCGCCGGAACCCTCAACCGCAATCTTGGGCCACTGTTGTTCCCACTGCTCAATGATCGGGACAAGTGGGTGCGCCTCAACGCTCGCTCCACCATCTTGTTGCTCGCTGGAGAACGCAAGGATTCTGCGCCCAAGTACGACTACCTGGCCCCTCCCCGCACTCGGCGATATGCCGTCTCTGACCACCAGCAATGGTGGGATCGCCTCTCCAGTCTATCGGTACCCTCCCCCTGATCCGGTCCGATCGACACTTTTCTCGAATTCAATGAAGTCTGATCTCTCCACGACCGATGAGAGAGAAGAGCGAGTCCTCTGTCGCCAGCACTAGATCGTGGTGGCACATGAGATCTCGTACTTCATCGAACGGGAGAGTTCTCATGAACCGAATGATCACCAAACCACTGAAATGGTTCACTCGAATAGCAGTGACCGTAGGCCTGGCCGTGGTGGTCCTGGTGCTGCCAGGGATCACGAATTCGAAGGCCACCCCTACTGACGGTTCCCTGTCGATTCAACTGCCCCACGCTGGATCACTTCGCCCCTCCTGCCAGGTGTTATTTCGAGGGGTTCCGGTCGGCAAGGTGGTTTCGGTGACTCTTCGCGAGGTCGGAGGCGGTCACATGGCTCAGGCCCAGATCTCGGTCTCGGTCCCGGCAATGCCGGTGCTCCAGTGCCAGCTCGATCCCAAGATTCTCCCGTACATCACCGTTGACAGTTCAATATCCCTTCGTGGAGGTTCACGAGCCTCCATCGACATCGTCCCGGGAACGGGTCTCCCTTTGATGGAGGGAGCGACGCTGATCATCCAAGGTGACCCCCTCGATCCACCGGACCAGGAGTACATCCGGGCAGTCAGTTCATTACGCCATGCTGCAGAGTCGATGGCGACGATGACCGACATCCTCTCGGCTCAGGGAGGTCTTCAGGAAACTCTTCGCACCCTGGGAGATGCTGGGCACAGTGTCCGCGACACCGCCGAGGAGATGAGAATTCTGATTCGCGATGGACGCAGTCCGATTCTCTCCAGTCTACAACAGGCAGAAGAGATCTTGCTGGAGTTGCGAGCACATGTCCGATCGATCCCTGAAGCGGCAGAGTCGATCGTTCGACTCGGAAGAAAGGGAGAGACGGTTCTGCGAAACATCGACCAGGTCCTTCATGAAAACCGTGCCCCGATCCGAGCTTCATTAGAAAACATCCAGTCCACGACCGAAGATTTTCACGGGCTCGCCTCCGATCTGCGTCGCAGACCGTGGAGGATCCTCAAATCACCAGGAGATCGAGAGAGCGCATTCATCGCGCTTCATGAGAGTGCCAATCGCTACGCCGAAGGTGCACTCGAAGTGCGCAGAGCCACGGAACAGGTGCGTGATCTACTCGATCGCCGTGGCGAGGACCGTGAAGTGCTCCAGTTCCTCTCCGATGCCATGCAGACTCTCGGTGACCGCCTCGACCACCAGGAGCAACTGGAGGAGAGTTTGTTGCGACACACCCGGGAGCTCGCCGTGCCTCGCTAACTCTTCGAGCCGGGTTTTCCTCGAGTCGTTTCCTTGCGTCGTAGCAGCAATTCCTTGAGCGCCTTGCCGGTGTGACTTCTGCGCGACCGGGCGACCTTTTCTGGGGTCCCCTCGACCACCACCAGACCACCTGCGTCCCCACCATCGGGCCCCAGATCGATCACATGGTCCGCAGCAGCAATCAGGTCCAGGTCGTGTTCAATCACCACCACCGTGTCTCCACGATCGACCAGCCGTTCGAGCATCTTGACCAGCAACCGAACATCACAAAAATGTAGTCCGGTGGTCGGCTCATCGAGGATGTAGATGCGTCGCCCTCTGCTTCTGCGTCCCAGTTCGGCCGCCAGTTTGATCCGTTGCGCTTCTCCCCCGGAGAGTGTCGTGGCTGGCTGTCCCAGCGACAGGTATCCCAATCCCACATCCTCAAGAGCCTTCAGCATCGTCGAGATGGCGGGAATATCATCGAACAGGCCGCGTGCATTACGGACATCCATCTCGAGAACTTCCGAGATGTTGTTCCCCTTCCAACGAGCCTCCAGAGTTTCTTTCTCATAGCGCCGCCCCTTACACACCTCACATTGCACCCACACATCGCTGAGGAAGTGCATCTCGATGAGAATCCCCCCTTTGCCCTCACAGGTCTCGCATCGTCCACCGACCACGTTGAAGGAGAAGCGTCCCGGTCCCCAGCCACGCATCCTGGCCAGAGTTGTCCTGGCAAAGAGTGAGCGAATCGGGGCCAGCACTCCGGTGTAGGTCGCAGCATTGGAGGAAGGAGTCCGGCCGATCGGCTGCTGGTCGATCACCCCCAGGCCGTCAAACGCCGTCTCACCTTCGATATCTCGATGTTCGGCACTGGCGGGTCGAGCACCGGCCAATCGAGTAGCCAGTTCGCGAGCCAGGATATCCATCACCAGCGTCGATTTTCCCGAACCACTGACACCGGTCACACAGGTCATCATGCCGGTCGGGATCGACACGTCGAGATTTTTCAGGTTGTGGGCGGATGCACCGAGAATACGAATCTCACCGCCGTCACCACTTCTTCGTTCGCCGACCTCGGTGACACGTTCTAGCCCGGACAGGTAACGACCAGTGGGAGATTGCTCCATCTGCATCACCTGTTGGGGAGTCCCTTCGGCCACCACCTCACCACCCAGCACCCCTGCTCCAGGTCCCAGATCGATGACATGATCACAGCGACGAATCGTCCGATCGTCATGCTCTACCACCACCAGGGTATTGCCCTGATCCCTCAACTCCTCGAGGGAACCGAGCAGTCGATCGACATCTCGCGGATGGAGACCGATGGTCGGTTCATCCAGCACGTAGAGCACACCGACCAGTTGATTACCGATCTGTGTGGCGAGCCGAATCCGCTGCGATTCTCCGCCGGAGAGAGTTTCCGTTGCTCGATCCAGCGCCAGATACCCCAGTCCTACCTTTTTGAGAAAGGAGAGTCGGCTCGACACTTCCAATTTCACCTGATCGGCCACCTCCTTGCGGTACCCTTCCAGTTGCAATTGGTCAAAGAACTCGGACGCTTGATCGACGGTACGGCCACTCACTTCCGAGATATTCTTGCCGCCGATTCGTACCTCCAACAACTCAGGTTTCAGTCGGCCTCCAGCGCAGCCAGGACAGGTGAGAACCGTCAGGTGATCCTCGATCGCCTGGCGCCAGCGAGGTGAGTTAGCCCGCTGATGCCAGACCGAGACTCGATTCACCAGTCCTTCCCAGGTTGACCCCGTCACCCGTCGTAATCTTCCACTGCCACGACGAGTTCGGTAGGAAACTGGATAGGAAAGATCTCCGGTTCCATCCAGGATGACTCGCCATCCATCTTCGCCGAGAGATTCGACGGATCCCTTTGGATCGAAGCCATGGGCTTCCAGTGCAGAATCGATCACCTTGCGTACTCGTCCACTTTTCCGGCCGATCCAGGAGCCGAGTCGATGTTTCATCGCACCGCCGAAGAGAGGTTTCTCTGGATGGGTGATCAACAACCTGGGATCGACCTGCTTCTGCACTCCAAGACCCGCACAACTGACACAGGCGCCGGAATGGTGATTGAAGGAGAACAATCGTGGACTCAGTTCTTCTGGCAACATCATGTGGCCGCGCGGACAGGAGGGGCGACGGGTATAGCGTTGCACCTCCAGGCCTTCGGCATCGGCGACGATCAATCGATCACCACCGCGCCGATACGCTTCCTCGACACTCTCCGAAACTCGAGCTCGCCCTGATTTGACCGGGCGCAGGCGATCCACAACAACTTCGACGATGGAGTCATCTGTTAGCGGCTCTTGCACCTCGATGTCGTCGATCCTCTCGACGATTCCGTCGATACGAATCCGTGCGTACCCCTCTCTCGTCAGTTCAGCAAGGGAGGGATACGGCGAGTCGAGAGGAGCCAGCAGAAGCGTCGGCATATCCGATCTATGCTCGATGATCTTGCGACTCGCAGAAGCCGGCGTGTCCGCCTCCAGGTCCATCTGGCAGGTGGTACATCTGGCCTGACCGGCTCTCGAAAAAAGGATCCTCAGGTAATCGTAGATTTCGGTAGAAGTGGCCACCGTCGACCTTGGACTCGAACTGCGATTCTTCTGATCGATGGCGATGGCAGGAGCGATTCCCTCGACTCGATCGACCTCGGCTCGATCGAGTCTTCCGAGGAACCTACGCGCGTAGGTCGAAAGGCTCTCGATGTACCTTCGCTGCCCTTCGGCAAACAGGATGTCGAAAGCAAGCGTGCTCTTGCCTGATCCGCTTGGGCCGGTGATGACGGTAAAAGCACCCGCAGGGATCTCGACGGTCACATCTTTCAAGTTGTGATGTCTGGCTCCCTCGATCAGGAATCGATCATTGGGTTCTCCCGACCCGGAGCCACGCTTCTTGCCGGTACGACTGGCGGACCTTCGTCGCCCACTCATCTCCTCGGCCAGTGCGATCCCGGTGGCACTGTCGACCATTGTAATCTGCTCTGGAGTACCGGTGCCCACCACAATGCCACCCGAGGTACCTCCACCGGGACCGAGATCGATAACATGGTCCGCTTGCTTGACCACGTCGAGACAGTGTTCGATCACCACCACCGTGTTCCCCAGATCGACCAGACGTTGCAAGCAACCGAGCAGGTTTTCGATATCGGCGAAGTGCAAGCCGGTGGTCGGTTCGTCGAGCAGATAAAGGGTCGTTCCGGTCGAACGCTTCCGCAACTCCGTGGCCAACTTGACCCGTTGCGCTTCCCCTCCCGAAAGAGTGGTGCTGGGTTGCCCCAGTGAGATGTAACCCAGACCCACTTCAAGAAGAGTCTTGAGTGTACGATCGATCTGCGGCACGTCTTCGAACAGTTTTGCCGCTTCCTCGATGGAAAGAGCCAGCACCTGGGCGACGTCATGCCCGCGCCAGCGGACACTCCGGGTCTCATCGTTGAATCGTGTGCCATGGCATTCATCACAGGTCACTTCGATGTCGGCCATGAACTGCATCGGAATGGTATTGACCCCAGCACCCTCACACGCTTCACATCTTCCGCCCTTGACGTTGAAAGAGAAGCGGCCCTTCTTCCATCCTCGAGCTCGCGCCTCTGGAGTTCTGGAAAAAAGATCCCGGATATCGTCGAACACCTTGGTGTAGGTTCCGGGATTGGATCGAGGAGTACGCCCGATGGGGTTCTGGTCGATGCGGATCAACTTGTCGATCTGGTCGAGCCCGTCGACTCCATCGTGATCTCCGGCTGGTTCCGTCACCAGTTGCAGGTGCTCTGCCAGAGCCGGTTGCAAGATCCCCTGGATCAAGGTGCTCTTGCCAGAGCCACTGGCTCCGGTGATGCAGACCAGCGATTGAAGAGGAATCTCCACATCGATGTCCTGGAGATTGTGCATACGAGCCCCGCGGATCTTTAACGACCCGTTTGCCACTCGTCGCGTCGAAGGTATTGCGATCTTCTTGCGGCCGGAGAGGTACTGGCCGGTCACGGACCGCTTGACCTTACACACGGCGGTGACTGACCCTTCGGCCACCAGTTCTCCGCCATCCTTGCCAGCTCCCGGCCCGATATCGATGATGTGATCGGCGCTTTCGATCGTCTCTCGATCATGCTCGACCACCAGCACCGAGTTACCCAGGTCTCTCAATCCTCGAAGCATCTCCAGCATCGCGCGGTTGTCACTGGGGTGCAGCCCAATCGATGGTTCGTCCAGCACATAGAGCACTCCGCGAAGCCCACTGCCCAGTTGACTGGCCAACCGAATCCGCTGTGCCTCCCCTCCCGACAAAGTGTCCGCCGAGCGACCGATGGCCAGATAACCTAGCCCCACTTTCTGCAAGAACTGAAGACGAGCATCGATCTCCGGAAAGAGCGCCTGACCAATCCTCAGTTCTCTCTCATCGAGCACCAACCCGGCGAAGAACTGCCGTGCCTCGTCGACCGTCATCGAACAGATCTGGTCGATCCCGTGATCGCGAAACAACACCGCCCTGGGTGCCGATTGCAAGCGACTCCCATCACATGACTTGCAGATCATGCGCGGCATCATACGCTCCAGTTCCTTGCCACCATGCAGATCATAGGCGGCTTCCACCAGCGGGATCAGTCCAGGCCAATCGCTCTTGCCCCCCACCGATGCGGCTCCATCCAGCAGCAAATTGCGAGCACGAGGGGTCAGTTGATTCCATGGACGATCGAGTGAGATGCGCTCCTTACTCGCAGATTTTTCGAGCTCACTCCAGGCCACCGAGATCCCTCGAATGGTTTTTCCCTGACGGCGCAATACAAGCCCACCATCGGCGATCGACAGCTTGGGATCCTTGACCAGAGTGTTCTCGGAAGGTGACCTCCTTCTCCCCAGTCCATCACAGCGAGGACAGGCGCCTTGCGGACTGTTGAAGGAAAACAATCGAGGTTCCAGCTCCGGCAAGGAAATCGAGCAGGAGGGACACCCGAATCGGCTCGAGAACAGATTCACCGTCTCGCCATCCACGATGGTCACCAGACCATCGGCAATCTCGAGCGCCTTTTCGACCGACTCCGCCAGACGGCCCCTCTTCCCTTCGACCAGCCGTACCTTGTCGAGCACCACTTCGATGGTGTGTCGCTCGTAGCGAGCCAATGTGATCGAATCGGTCAATCTCATCAGCTCACCATCGATGCGGACACGGGCAAATCCCTGCTCTTTCAGTTCTTCCAGTTCTTTCCGGTACTCGCCCTTTCGCTCCAGCACCAGCGGCGCACAGACCAGAACTTCTCGGCCCTCGAGTAAATGCCAGCAGTGTTGAACGATCTGTTCACGACTTCGCCCTTCGATCTCATCTCCACATGCGGGACAATGTGGAACTCCCAGGCGTGCGAAGAGAAGACGAAGATGATCGAGGATCTCGGTGATGGTCCCCACGGTCGATCGAGGATTTCTCGAAATGGTTTTCTGATCGATCGAAATAGTAGGACTGAGTCCTTCGACCGTCTCCACCATCGGGCGATCGAGCCGCCCTAGATATTGCCTCGCATAAGGACTGAGACTCTCGACGAATCGACGTTGACCCTCACGGCATATGATCCCGTGAGCAAGAGTCGATTTACCGGAGCCACTGATTCCCGTGACCACAACCAAACGCTCGCGCGGCACGTCGACATCGATCCCCTGCAAATTATTCTCACTGGCTCCTCGAACCGTCAGAGGTCGACCACTGGAATTACTCATCGGAATCGCCCCTTGGCGGCATCGCCGGTCCCACAACTTCCAGTAATCGAGGATGCAATTGTGCCGAAGCGGCAACGATGCTCCCACCATGCAGCCAATCCTGCCGCCCCTCTCCATCGGTCACGATGCCACCGGCCTCCCGTACCAGCAAAGCACCGGCTGCGACATCGTGAGGTGCCAGATGAAACTCCCAGAATCCCTGGAAGATCCCTGCAGCAGTGAAAGCCAGATCCAGACATGCACTACCTCCACGCCGAATTTCTCGAGCCTCTCGCAAGAGACTTTCGAAAACCTCGAGTGCGCCATGATCCAGTTCCTTTCGCTGGTAACTGAAGCCGGTCGCCAGCAAGCATTCCCCCAGATCAGTCCCGGACCCGAGGGTCAACCGCTCGATTTTTCCGCTGGGGTCGATGGACCAGGCACCTCCATCGCGTAGCGCATACCAGGTAGTTCCCAGCACCGGAGCGTGAGTGACTGCTGCGGAGGGGCCGAGATCATCGACCAGAGCGGCAGACACGCTGAACAGCGGGTGTCGATGAGAATAATTGGTGGTTCCGTCCAACGGGTCGACGATCCAACACCGACCCGTGCTGGGAAGAGAACCCCCTGCTTCCTCCGACAGGATGGCATCATCGGGATGAAGCTGTTGGATCCGCGAGAGGATCAGGTTCTCTGAACAGTAATCGGCGTCGGTCACCAGATCTCGAAATCCCTTTTTCTCGATCGACCGTGGCCGAGCCAGTCGCTCGAGGAGCAGGGCACCCGCCTCCCCCAGCAATTCGATGATGGGTTCGAGTTGACCGCCACCTTCAATATCAAGGGGCACTGGTGCCCCGACCCCATCTTTCGAGGTGATTTCCAACAGCAATCTCGAGCATCTTTTTGACCAGATCTGGGCCACTGATTCCGCTCAGTTCTGCGGCCATCGGAAGAATGCTGCGATCGGTACAACCAGGAACCGTATTGGTCTCCAGGTACACCGGCCCATCTTCCGTCAGGATCAAATCGGTCCGACTGGTGGTTCCGAGGTCCAGTTCGAGATGCATCTGGCGGATCTCCTGCGCAATTTGCCGCCACTGCTCTGGACTGAGATTGGCATGCACCTCTTTCGCTTTCCCTGGCGAATACTTGGCATCGTAATCGAAGATTTCCTGGTCATCGTTGAGCAGAATTTCGATCGGCTGAAGTGGCTGCGGGAGGGATCCGCGACTGGCCCCGAGACAGGCCACCGAAATTTCCCGGCCAACAACGCGTTTCTCGACGAGCACGATCCGGGTCTCCTGAAACAAGTGCTCGATGAATTCCTGCAACTCGTAAGGATCGTGCACCAACTTCAGTCCGATGGAGGATCCTCCCTTGGGATCCTTGACGAGGCATGGGTACCCCACCTCCGACGCCACTCCTGACAGGACATCGTCCTTTCTTCTGTTCCACACCTCCTCGTGCACCACCGCGCCGACCGCCACCGACATCCCTATTCCCCTCAGTCGCTGTCGGAAGGTGATCTTGCAAGCGGAGACTCCGCTTCCACCCACTCCTGCTCCGGTATGGGCGAGTCGGAAGATCTCCAGCAACGCTGCGAGAGTTCCATCTTCACCCGCACCGCCGTGCAGTGAGTTGAAGACCGCCTCGATTCCGGTCTCGACCTGTATCTGAAGAATCTCAGAAGGACTCGCCGCCTCGCCGATGCGTTCAAGATCATCCGGAGGACAGAGTACCCAACCATCTTCATCCCAACGTACCGGAATCGGTTTCAAGCCCGCTTCTTCGAGCCACTGGACGACGGTTCGAGCACTCTCGATGGAGATCTCTCGCTCATTCCAGTCGCCTCCATAGATCACGGGAATACGCTTGGCTGACATCGTTGACTACCTGTTCCTCTCCACTGCGAATCTGGCCAGTTGGTCAAAGGACGCCTGTACATCCGGGGTGATTTCTGGAATCTGCCGAAACAGTTGAACCGCTCCCTCTGCACGACACCGAGCTTGTTCACGGGCAAAATCGATGGCGCCGCAAGTACGACACATCTCGATCACCTGCTCAACATCCTCGTCGGAAGTTTGGTGCCGGGGCTTCCCCATCACCTCGATCAATGAGGAGCGATCGGACGGTGAAAGATCCCCACGTTCCAGTGCATGAGCAAATAGAATCGAAGGTTTCCCCTCACGGATGTCGTTTCCGATTTGCCCTCCCCGCCCCTTGCTCCGGGTCATGTCGAGGAGGTCGTCCTGAATCTGAAATGCCGGACCCAGTTGGTCTCCCACTTTCCACAGCAGATCCATCGAAGTGTCGTGGAATTTTGCCAGGATGGCGATAGCGACCATGCCCAGTGCCAGATAGCGGCCTGTTTTCCACTGCACCGCTTGCTCGTAGCGCTCTAGACTGAAATCGGGGTCGGCCCTGGCGTCGAGATCCAGCTGCTGACCGATCACTGTGCGGCGGTGAACGTCTTGCACCGCCGTCAGGAGTTTCGAGCGAATCGCATCGGGGACTGAAATCTGCCCGACCTCGAGGTAGACGGAGGAGAGCAACCAGTCCGCCGCATTGAGAGCGGTAGCAACCCCCTGGCTCTTCCACAGTGTCGGCTGGTCGCGTCGCCATTCATCTCCATCCTGGATATCGTCCTGGATCAGGAAAGAACTGTGCAACCATTCGGTCAGACAGGCGACACCTTCTGCAGCACCCTTTTCGACCCCCCAGCAGTCGCCAAACCACAGTGCCATCCGAGGTCGGAGGCGTTTTCCACCTCGGGTCGACTCCTCCACCGCCCGCTGAAGGCTCACTGGGGTGACCGAGGCCAGACGCAGTGAAATCGCTCGATCGAGTCGATCTTCCTGCTCGGCTAGCGCTACTGGAAGGGCCACTGGAGAGGGGTCGGCCTCGCAGGGAGGCTCTTCAGAAGCTTCACCAATCAAACCTAACCTGCCTTAAACACATGGGTTACGATATAGCACTGGAAAGTAGCTCCGGCGGCCAAAGCGCTCCTCAGTGGCGTCCCGAGGATGACCTGATTTAACTCTGCGGGCCCTTTCAGGAGATCCGAACCTCCCGGCTGAACCTAGGTCTCGGTCGGTGTCCTGTCAAGCATGACCCACAGGCTGAAACAGGTTCGATGTGCTGCTTTACACCCTTCCGGGGTGAGTTAGAATCGAACCTACGGATGTCATCATTTCCGTTGCATGGGATCGATGGCACCCATTTCCATGGCCCAGGTCAGATCACCACTGGCCCCAGAAAACCGGGATTATTCATGCAGCGCCGCGTGTATCCCCGAGAAGTCGGGTATTCGAAATCCCTCAGGGGATGGACCCACGGATTACTCTCCGTGCTGGTGACCCTTGTCATCTGCTCGGCGACGGCGGGCCCGCTCGAGGCACAGAGCACCAACAAGGGATTCGGCGGAGCACTGATCGAACTGGGAGATGCCATCATCTTCCCCGGGGATGATTTCGCTCTTCTTCCCATCCGGATCACCAGCGACCAGCAGATTGTCGCCTGGCAGATGGGGCTCGAATACGACGAGTTACTCCTCTCTTTCGATGCCGTCATCTTCACCGGCACCGACAGTGAAAACCTCCAGACCACCGCCATCACCAGTCCAGCCACACCGCCTTTCAACGGCTTGCAAGTGCTTTATGGCGGCAATGATGCGCTCCCTGCGGGAACCGGTGTACTGGCCGCATTCCTGCGGATGTCCATAGTCAATCCTGACCAGATTCCAGATCGAGGATCGATCTCCAGTTCTGTTGCAGCAGTGTCCACAGAATTTCATCCACTGACTCTGACTGGCCAGAATGGAAGCAACGTCATACCTTCGACGATACCGGGAACGGTCACCGCATTTGACTTCCCGCTCTTCCTGATCGAGAGCCATGTCGGAACGGCGATCGACGAGACATTAACAATACCGATCCGTGCCTGGACCGACGGCCCAGCAGCCAATTTCGCCATGGGATTAGAATATGACGAATTGATCGTCTGTGAGTTGACTATCCAGGGCAGCGATTTTGACGATATGACTCAGGGACAGTGGAATTTCGGCGAACAGATTTCTGCCAACAGCTTCAACTTTGTCCTGTCTTCCACTGCAGGACCGGTTCCGGCGCTGACCGGCGAGACCCTCGGCTACCTGGTGATCGACAGGCCTCCATCGGCCCCAGGCTCCTGGGCACTGGATCTGATCGCAGGGCAATCCTTCGTCGACAACAATCCAGTCGGCAACCTCATCGGTGGAATGAGCACCTGGTTCAACCACTTCTTGCGCGGAGACGCCAATCTGGATGCGGCGATTGACCTCGCCGATGCCGAGACGATCCTCAACGCCTCTACCATGGGTGCTCCACTGCCCTGTAGGGATGCTGCAGATGTCAATGACGATGGATTCCTCGATGTCTCGGATGTGGTCACCATTCTCCAGTTCCTGTTCTCCGGATCCCCACCTCCTCCGCCTCCATTCCCCGATCCGGGTGGAGATACCACTGTCGATTTCCTCGACTGTCTTTAGTCCAGCTCTTCTGCTGTTCGGTTGATCCCAACTGTTTAGAGATCTATCCTGCCGATCTCTTGCAGCGGCAAGGCATCCACATTGCGCCTCATTAATTGAAAAGGAGTCCCACATGACTTTTCAGCTTCCGGAATTAAATTTCCCACTGGCTGCACTGGAACCTCACATCGATGGCAAAACGATGGAGATTCACCACGGCAAGCATCACGCGGCCTATGTCGCCAATCTCAATGCAGCGCTCGAAGCTCATCCCCAGTTCCACAACTCATCCATCGAAGATCTTTGCCGTAACATCTCCGAACTGCCTGAATCGATCCGCGGTGCGGTTCGAAACAATGGTGGCGGACATTTCAACCACTCCCTCTTCTGGAACTCGATGAGTGCTGCTGGCGGAGGTGCGCCGAGCGGTAATCTCGCTGCGGCCATCGATGCCAAGTTCGGGAACTTCGAGGGGTTCTGCGAGAAATTCACGACTGCCGCCAAGACACGCTTTGGCAGCGGCTGGGCCTGGCTCTGCCGCAGTGCCGACGGAAGCGTCAACGTTTGTTCCACTGCCAACCAGGACAACCCGCTGATGGCGGGTGTGGTCGACTGCACCGGAACCCCGTTGCTGGGTCTCGATGTGTGGGAACACGCGTACTACCTCAACTACCAGAATCGACGCCCCGATTACGTCGCCGCATTCTGGAACGTGGTCGACTGGGCCGCGGTGGAAGCGAGATTCGACGCGTCCGACTCCTGATCTCTGGGGGCAGCACTGCTGGGTGAGGGCTGACAAGGGGGAACATGATGGAATGGAATCCTGAAGGATCGACGATTCTTGAGATCGTCCCTCCGACCCTCAAGAGTGGCTTGGAGGGTCTCCACAGGCGGCTCTCAAAGGTTCGCCGATTGGTCGAGGATGGCGACTTCGATGCCATCAATATTCCAGAAATCCACGACGAGGATAGCCGCAACGATCGGGGATCGAGAATCCGCGAGTGCTCTCCCCGGATGCAGCCGAGGGAACTGGGGAGGCGGATCCAGGACGAGTTGGGGCTTCCCGTCATCGTCAATCACGTGGTGGCGTTTGAACCGGTCGAACAACTACTGGAGTGGGCGCAGGAAACGATTCACGGCCACGGAATCCGAAATATCATTCTGGTAGGTGCGCCCCATGATCGCCGCAGCTGGCCCGGGCCACCGGTGGCGGTCGCCAATCAAGTACTGCAGGAGCACTTCGTCGGAGCAGATCTCCAGATCGGCAACATCTGTATCCCCGAGCGGGCAGACAGCCCCATTTCGGAGGCGGTCCGGATGGAAGAAAAGGCCCGGATGGGCGCAAATTTCTTCTCCACTCAGATCATCTTCGAGGCGCGAGAGATCTCATCTTTACAGATCGATCTCGACAGCGAAGCACCCTGCGCCCGCGAGGTACCCCTCCTGGTCAGCCTGTGCCCGGTGAAGAAGATTCGCCAACTCGATTTTCTCCGGTTTCTCGGAGTGCGGGTTCCAGACAGCCTGGAAGCGTTGCTCTCCACCGTACCCGAGGATCAATGCCTGGACCTGTCGCTGGAGATCCTTGGCGATATCCAGACCAGTCTGATCGCCCAGCAACCGAAAAATTGTCCGCCTCTCGGCTGGAACATCGCCCCGGTGGGGCCGATCCCGGTGGCCGACATCCAAGCCCTGATGCAACTCCTGCCCGGCTCGGTCCAGTCCTGACCCAACCAGTCCTGACCCGGCCAGTCCACCCCTGGAAAGGTGCGGGGCACAGTTCCTCTCCGGAATTCGCCCGAGTTCCCTTTCCAATCCGTTCTAGTAGCCTAAAATCGTGGTGCGCTCTCGGGGTCGGCTGCCTCCGAGATGGGCCTGAGTCACTTCGTTGGTCGTAGCCGCTCGGAGGTCGTTTGTTGCAACTCTCTGCCTTCCTGGCCAAGGAATCTTCCTGGCCCTGGACCATCGCTAACGCAGTCGATACTGACCTGATCTCCTTGATCACCTTTGCAGCGGTCACGGTCTTCGTCGGAGTGGTTCTACTGCTACTCTCTGAACTGCTGGGCCCCAAAAGAAGGGACCCGCAGAAGAATAGTGTTTACGAGTGCGGAGTACCGCTCCTCGATGACGCACGCGAGCCGTTCACAGTTAAATTTTATCTGGTCGCCATTTTGTTTATCTTGTTCGACATCGAGACCGTATTCCTGCTGCCCTATGCAGTGGTTTACAAGCAACTGGGGATCGTTGGACTGATCGAGATGGGTGCATTTCTTTTCGTACTCACTGGAGGCTTGATTTATCTCTGGAGGAGAGGAGCTCTCGAATGGGACTAGAAAGTTTGATTGGTGGAGAGGGATTTCTCACCACCACGGTCAACAGTATCGTCAACTGGGGACGTAAGAACGCACTGTGGCCGATGCCATTTGGAACTGCGTGCTGTGCCATCGAGATGATGGCCACCTTCTCCGGTCGTTATGACATCTCTCGCTTCGGAGCTGAGGTGGTCCGATTCAGCCCACGCCAGGCTGACCTGCTGATCGTCAGCGGCCGGATCTCACTAAAAATGATGCCGGTACTTCAAAAGATCTACCGACAGATGCCAGAACCCAAGTGGGTCATCTCGATGGGAGCCTGTGCTTCCTGCGGGGGTGTTTTCGACACGTACACCCTGATCCAGGGAGTCGACCAGTTCATCCCGGTCGATGTCTACGTGCCCGGCTGCCCCCCACGTCCAGAATCACTGCTCGACGCATTACTGGAAATTCAGAACCTCGTCGGCGAAGAGCGATTAGACAGCGGAAAGCATGGCAGCTGATATGACAGATACCCTTTCCCCTTACGACTCGCTTCCTGAGCACATGCGTGCACTGGTGACTGACCAGGTCGAGCATCAAGGGCAACTGGCGCTCCATTGCCTCAGCGCCGATCAAAGGTCGATGCTCGAGCACTTCAGGACTCAGCAAGGGTACGACTTCCTGGTCGACGTCACAGCCATCGACCATCTGGGCATGGATCAAATCGAACGCTTCGAAGTGGTTTACGTGCTTCGTAGACTGGGAGAGAACTCCCAGCAATTCAGACTTCATGTCTGGCTCAGTGAAGATTCACCAGACCTTCCCACGGTGTTCGACCTGTGGGACTCTGCGCGCTGGGGTGAACGAGAAACCCATGACATGTTTGGAATCACTTTTGAGGGCAATCCAGATCTGAGGCGCTTCTTGATGCCAGAGGATTATCCCGGCTTCCCCCTGCTCAAGGATTACCCCCTACGTGGAATTGGTGAACGCCGACAATTCCCCAGGGTGGTTCCCCGTGGTGACCAGATGGTTGAAGAAGAACCCGCTGACTACCCGACCAGTATCGGCAGAGGGATGCACACACCGGAATACACCGAGGAGGTCCGCCGTGACTCCAAACCCAAATAGTGGAACCCGGGACACCCCGGTCCCGTCCGCCGAGATACTCGAGAAGGAACTGGAGAAGGGCTGGAAGTCGCACCGGGCTGGAGTTCGTCCTTCCCAGGTGACCGAGGTCGTCGAAGATGACGGCAGTGGTCGCTTGGTGATGAACTTTGGTCCCCAGCATCCTGCGACTCATGGAACCCTCAGAAGCATCTTCACACTCGAAGGGGAAACCATCGTCAAAGCCGATGTTGAGATCGGCTACCTTCACACCGGATTCGAGAAGCTGGGCGAGAACATGACCTATCAGCAATGGGTCACCGTTTCTGATCGAATGAACTACCTCTCCGCCATCAATAATAATGTTGGATACTCGGTAGCGGTGGAACAGTTGCTTGGAATCGAAGTCCCGCCCCGCTGTGCCGCTCTTCGCGTCATCATGAGTGAATTGTCGCGCATTGCTGACCACATCCTGTGTGTCGGACTCCAGGGCATGGACCTTGGAGCCTTCAGCGTGATGCTTTGGGCCTTCGAGAAACGTGAACTGGTCTACGACATCATCGAAGCGGTTTGCGGTGCCAGACTGACCACTTCGTGGACCCGCGTGGGCGGGATCATCCGGGACGTGCCCGAATTCTTCCCCGACCTGGTCTACTCATTCCTCGATGAATTCCCACCGCTGGTCGATGAGATTCACCTGATGCTTCTCAACAACCGAATATTCGTCGATCGAGTCAAGCAGGTCGGTGTTGTCACGGAAGATCAAGCCCGGTCGTGGGGAATCACAGGACCGATCGGACGAGCCAGTGGGCTCGACCTGGACGTACGCCGCGACAGACCTTATCTCGGCTACGACAAGTACGATTTCAAGGTCCCGGTTCAGACCGAAGGCGATTCCTTCGCCCGCTACATGCAGCGAATGGAAGAGATTGAGCAATCTCTTGAGATCATTCGCCAGGCGATGGCGACCCTGCCTTCAGGGCCAGTGGTTCATGACGACTTCAAGACCAGTTTGCCGACCAAGGATGCAGTTCACAACGACATGGAATCGCTGATTCACCACTTCAAACTGGTGATGCTCGGACATGGCATCCAGCCCACCGCTGGATCTTCGATTTACAGCTCCACCGAAGCCCCCTGTGGCGAACTGGGATTCTTCATCGCATCGGACGGATCCGACACCGCCTACAGGCTCAGAATTCGTCCACCATCACTCTACAACTACGGATTCTTCCCGCGCCTCGTCGAGGGCGGAATGATTTCCGATGCCGTGGCAGTGCTTTCCAGTTTTCACATCATCGCCGGCGAACTGGACAGGTAGGATCATCTTGGCCAATACAACTTCATTCTCCTCCGAGACGATGAAGCAATACGAGTGGTTACTGACACGCTACCCCACTCGTCGGGCTGCGTTGCTCCCCACTCTGCGCCTTGCAGAGTCCGATTTTGGAGAACTGGGAGTCCCGGAGATGCGCTACGTGGCGGACCTGATGGAAATTCCACCAGCGTTCGTCTTTGGAGTCGTGACCTTCTACACCCACTACCGACGAGCGGGAACTGGCAAGTTTCACATCCAGGTGTGCAGTACCCTCTCGTGTGCCCTCAGAGGCTCCGAAGATGTGGTCTCGCGAATCACCGAACGACTCGGAATCCACCCGGGAGAGACCACTCCCTGTGGCCACTTCACCCTGTCCAAGGTCGAATGCCTCGGATCCTGCGACACGGCACCGATGCTTCAGTGTAATGACGATTACCACGAAGACCTCTCGCTTGAAGATGTCGATCAGTTGATCGAACAACTTCGGGCGGAAGCAGAAGGGGGTCAAAACGGATGACTTTCCGCAAGATATTGACCCAGCACATCGCCGAGGCTGATTGCCACACCCTCAACTTCTACCAGCGCAACGGCGGCTACAGCCAGGCGAAAAAGTCGCTCAATGAACATCAGCCAGATGACCTGATCGAACTGGTCAAGGCAGCCAATCTACGTGGCCGTGGCGGCGCAGGATTCCCAACCGGCGTGAAGTGGAGCTTTGTTCCCAAATCCTCCGACAAACCGAAGTACTTGGTGGTCAATGCGGACGAGTCGGAACCGGGCACCTTCAAAGACCGGGTCATCATGGAGAAGAACCCTCACCTGCTACTGGAAGGGATCTTGATCTGCTGCAAGGCAGTCAACATCCAAACCGCTTACATCTACATCCGTGGTGAATTCGTATTTGCGACCCAGCGATTGCAGCAAGCGATCGATGAGGCCTACGAAGCCGGGATCCTCGGCAGTGATTGCCTTGGATCGGGCCTCCACATCGATGTCACCGTTCACCGCGGAGCAGGCGCTTACATCTGTGGTGAAGAAACAGGCATGTTGACATCACTCGAGGGTGATCGAGGACAGCCCAAGTTAAAACCGCCGTTCCCCGCCATCGAGGGAGTCTTTGGTTGCCCCACCGTGGTCAACAACGTCGAGACTCTCGCCAATCTTCCCTACATCCTGGAGATTGGAGCCGAGGCGTATTGCGCCATCGGACCCGAGAAGTCCCCTGGCCCGAAACTATTCTGTGTCAGTGGACACGTCGAAAATCCAGGTACCTTCGAATTGCCGATGGGAATCCCCTTGAGGGCGCTCATCGATGAACACGCCGGAGGTGTCTGGAAGGGTCGAAAATTGAAGGCCGTGATCCCCGGGGGATCTTCAGCACATGTCCTCACGGCAGAGGAATGTGATGTGGCGATGGACATCGAGTCCCTCAGTGCCGCAGGAACGATGCTCGGATCTGCCGGAGTCATCGTGATGGATGATTCCACCTGCATGGTCGACGCCCTGGTCAACCTCATGCGCTTCTACCATCATGAATCATGCGGTCAATGTACCCCTTGCAGAGAAGGCACCGGCTGGCTGGAAAAAATCGTCCATCGGATCGCACACGGCGATGGCCGGATGGAAGATCTGGATCTGGTCCTGGATGTCTGCGACCGGATGGTCGGAAAGACCATCTGCGCCCTGGCGGATGCAGCGGCATTCCCAGCGCAATCGATCGTGACCAAATTCCAGGACGACTTTGTAGCTGCGATCCAGAACGGGGGAAGCCCGGCCTGGAAAAAGCGGCACCCATCTGCAGTGGGAGGAACGGCATCTCATGGCTGAAAATCAGACGAATGACGGCACGGTAGCGATGACGCGCTGGCAGCTCAATGGCCAAGAGGTGGAGAACCCCACCGGAATGACCATCATGGAAGCCGCCAAGGACCATGGCATCGAGATCCCCTGCTTCTGCTATCACCCAGGACTCTCCATCGCCGGCAACTGCCGGATCTGTATGGTCGAGAGTAACCGATCACCGAAACCGGTGATTTCTTGCTCCGAAAAGATCGCCGATGGTCTGGTGATCGAAACGGAAAGTGAGTTGGCTGTAAGCTCGCGCAATTCCGTGATGGAATTCCAGTTGATCAATCATCCGCTCGATTGTCCCGTCTGCGACAAATCTGGCGAGTGCACCCTACAAGATCACTCCTACGAACACGGACCCGACCGCAGTCGTTTCGTCGAGGACAAGAACATCCGACACACCAAGGAACTGGGACCGACCATCTCGATCTGGGGTAATCGGTGCATCGTCTGCACCCGTTGTGTTCGCTTCTGCGACGAGATCAGCGGCACCAGCGAATTATGCATCGTCGAAAGAGGTGATCGTTCGGTCGTGGACGTCTTCCCCGAGATCCCGATCGACAACCAGTTGGCCGGAAACACGGTGGATATCTGTCCGGTCGGTGCTTTGATTTCCCACGACTTCAAGTACGAGGCCCGGGTCTGGAACATGGATCGTAAGGATTCTGTTTGTGGCGGCTGCTCTCGAGGTTGCAACATCGAGGTGGAAACTCTCGATGGATTCGTCAAACGCTTGATGCCTCGTGAAAACCTCGAGGTCAACGACTGGTGGATGTGTGACGAGGGACGATACGGCTGGAGACACCTCTACGCCGATGACCGCCTCTCACAGGCGACCAGAGATGGAACTGCACTGGAAGATGATTCAGCCACCGCTGCTCTCGAGCAGCTCCTTTCCGAATCGGGACCGGTGGCGTTCCTGATCGACCCCTACCTCACCTGTGAAGAGATGCACCTGGTACAAGGACTCGCTGCATCCCGTCCAGGCTCCATCGTCGGAGGCTGGCTGCCAGATGATGGGGACGCCGCCAACTTCCCCTCAGGTTTCAAGATCAGCGCTGCCAAGTACCCCAACCGCTCCGGTGCCGAACACATCTTCGGCGCTCAGGTGTTCGGCGACGATGCCAAGGAATTGCAAAAGTCCCTGCTCAGCAGTGACTTCCCCACGGTCGTTGCCTTCTGTGGCGGCCATCTGTCGACTGGACCGGGCGAGTCCTGGGCCAAGGCTCTTTCCAGTACCCCCACCAGCATCATTTTCTCAGTGAAGACGGGTCCGTGGCTCGAGGGAGCCTCACTGGTACTCCCCGCCACCGCGCCGATCGAGAAGGATGGCACCTGGATCAATGAAGACGGTCGCCTCCAGCGAACTCGGTCATGTTGGAACCCCGGAACTGAGCCTTTCTCGGTAGAACTGGTCAGACTGCAAACGCTACAGAACGCACTCGACATCCGAGGAAGAAGCCTGTCTGCCGCCGGTATCTTCCGAGAACTCGCCGCTGCCAATGATTCCTTTGCCGGCCACAACCATAGCGACCTCGGCTCCCCAGGCTTGCTCCTGGCGGAACGTCCTGCCGGAATCGCCATGGATGGAGGTTCGGAGTGACCGACCCGTTCTATCCGATCCTGATCGCAATCCTCAAGGCTCTGATTATCTTCGCTGTGCTGCTGCAGATCGTTCCTCTGCTGGTGTACTTCGAGCGGAGAATCAGTGCATGGATCCAAGACCGGATCGGACCCAACAGGGTGGGACCGGTCGGACTTCTTCAGCCGCTAGCAGATGTCATCAAACTCGCCTTCAAGGAAGACCTCACTCCACAGGGAGCGGATAAGTGGATCTATCGGTTGGCGCCTGTACTGGTTTACGCACCAGCAGTGCTCGCCTTCACGGTGATCCCGGTAGGCATCGATCTGCAAGTAGCGACCTTCGATATTGGAGTGATCTTCCTCTTCACCATCAGCGGCTTCTCTGTCTATGGCCTCGCTTTCGGAGGTTGGGCATCCAACAACAAGTACTCGCTGCTGGGAGGCCTTCGTGCCTCCGCCCAGATGATCAGTTACGAGGTCGCGATGGGGCTCTCCATCATCGCCATCTTGATGACAGCCGATACGGTCGACCTCAATGAGATCGTCCGCCAACAATGGGGAGCGGGCACGCTTGGATTGCTGGAGTGGAATCTGTTCCAGCAACCGATCGCTGCAGTAGTGTTCATGATCGCAGCCTTTGCCGAGACCAATCGGCTACCCTTCGACCTGGCCGAATGCGAAGCGGAACTGATAGGTGGATTCCACACCGAATACACCGGGCTCAAGTTCGCCACTTTCTTCATGGGTGAGTACGTGGCGATGATCACCATGTCAGGACTGATGATCACGTTGTTCCTCGGGGGCTGGAGTGTGCCGTGGATCGAAATCCCCACCGAGCCATCGGTCGTAGACGTGGCACTCAGCGTCGGTTTCTTCACAGTCAAATTGTTCGCGCTCTTGTTCTTCTACATCTGGACCCGCTGGACGCTTCCGCGATTCCGCTACGATCAGTTGATGAGAATCGGCTGGAAGGTCTTCATACCCGTGTCTCTTGCGAACATTGGCCTCACCGCCATCGCCGGCGTGCTCGGTTGGAAATGGCTGATCCCTCTGCCTTAACGGGGGTAACTAGAACGGAGTTCTCATGGCAAACCACTCGGATGCCAGCGAGGATAAAAAGGAACGTAAGACTGCGACCACCGAACCACGGGAGAAGGCGACCTTCGCCGTGCCTGTGGCCAAGGGGTTGATCAATACGCTCAAGCACATCCTTCGAAATGAACCGAACACGATTCATTATCCCGATGAGAAGAGGACTCCATACCCTGGTTACCGTGGAGAGCATCGTCTCAAGAGAGACGAGTTGGGTCGTGAGAAGTGCGTGGCTTGCTTCCTGTGCTCGACGGTATGTCCGGCATACTGCATTGAAATCATCGCCGAAGAAGCACCCTGGGATGATCGAGAAAAGCGCCCCAGACTCTTCAATATCGACATGATGCGTTGCATCTACTGCGGTATGTGCGAGGAAGTCTGCCCCTGTGACGCCATCGAATTGACTCCTGTTTTCAACATTCCTTCTCGAACTCGTGCAGAAAAGATCTACGACAAGGACAAACTCCTTTCCCTGTGATTCTTCGGAATTTTGGGGATCGAGTGAGGGGACCATCGGATGAGCCCTGGTATTGAACAACTGTTTTTCGGAATCGCAGCCGTAGTGGCGACGGTGAGCTCCTTGCTCGTGGTCACCCGGCGCAATCCGATTTACTCGGCGGTGTTTCTCATCGTCATGTTCGCAGCAGTTTCGGTGATCTTCATGTTGCTAGACGCCACCTTTCTGGGGTTCATGCAACTGCTGGTCTATGCGGGGGCAATCATGGTCCTCTACCTCTTCGTCATCATGTTGATCAATCCGAGAGAAGGTGACCTCCCCGAAGATAGCGGGATCACCGAAAAGGCCTTTGCTGCGGGAGTCGCATTGCTGATCTTCTCGCTGTTGAGTTTCGCCATCTCTCACTCCAATGAGGTGGAACGGCTCTCCTCGCTGGGACCGATTCCTCTGATTCCAGAAGTCAGTGCTTCCCACGGAACCATTCGGGCTTTTGGACTGGAGTTGTTTCAGAAGCACCTACTGGTCTTCGAACTGACATCTGTACTGGTACTGGTGGGAATCATCGGAGCCGTCCACCTGGCCTCTCGCGGCCGAAAGGGTGGCTCCACGGCCCCCTCAGAAGTCCAGGACGGAAAGGTGAATTCAGATGTTTAGCCTCCCTGCGCTGCTCTACCTCAGTGCTTTTCTCTTTTCTGTGGGCACCTATGGAGTGCTGGCGAGGCGCAACATTCTGGTGGTCCTGATGTCACTCGAACTGATGCTCAATGCCGTCAACATCGCACTGGTCTCCTTCGGTCGGGTACATGCTCTGACTGCATTCGGCGGTGAGCATGGTGGCCAGATCTTCACCTTGATGGTGCTGGCTGTAGCCGCAGCTGAAGCCGCCATTGGCCTCTCCTTGCTACTGGTGATCTGGCGGCGCTGGAATACGATTGATCTTCGCCAACTTTGCCGGTTGAACGGCTAGGGGGACCACTTGGACATCAATCTCCTCTGGATACCTTTGCTGCCGTTCCTGGGCTTCCTGATCAACGGGATTTTGGGAAACAGAATCGGCAACAAGTCTGTCAATGCCATCGCTTGCGGCCTACCGATCCTCTCTTTCGCCATCTCCTACGCTGCATGGAGTCGACTCCTCTACGAAGGTACGGAGTTGCACTGGAATGGCTTCCCCTGGATCTGGCTCGAGGGACTGGTCGAAATCCCCTTCGCACTTCACTTCGACGGCATTGCCGCCGTGATGTGCATGGTGATCACCGGAGTCGGATCACTGATCCACCTCTACTCGATTGGCTACATGAAGGGCGATCCCGGGTACCACCGCTATTTCGCTTACCTCAATCTGTTCACCACATTCATGCTGATCCTGGTCCTCGGCGACAACCTGTTGCTGATGTTCATCGGCTGGGAAGGTGTCGGACTCTGCTCGTACCTGTTGATCGGATTCTGGTACGAAGAGGACGCCAACTGCGTGGCAGGCAAGAAGGCCTTCATCATGAACCGGGTGGGAGACTTTGCATTCCTGCTGGGAATCTTCCTGTGCCTCGCTCACTTCGGTTCTCTCGACATGTCGACTCTCACCGATGCTACAGCGATCTCCGCCCTATCTGCGGAGACACTGTCTGTTCCGCTGCTGGGTTCAGTCAGCGTGATCTCGATGATCGTCCTGCTGCTGTTCATCGGAGCCACCGGCAAGAGTGCGCAGATTCCACTCTACGTGTGGCTCCCCGATGCAATGGCGGGGCCGACCCCGGTTTCCGCACTGATCCACGCTGCCACCATGGTGACCTCGGGAGTGTATCTCTGTTGCCGGCTGATGCCTCTGTTCGAGGCTGCCCCGGCGATCCTCGCCATCATCGCGGGGATCGGCGCGTGTACCGCACTACTAGCAGCGCTGATCGCATTTGGTCAAAATGACATCAAGAAGGTGCTGGCCTACTCGACGGTCAGCCAACTGGGCTACATGTTCTTCGCCATCGGCGTCGGAGCTTTTTCCGCAGCATTCTTCCATGTCGTCACCCACGCCTTCTTCAAGGCGCTGCTGTTCCTCGGATCCGGATCGGTGATCCATGCGATGCATCATGAGCAAGACATGCGAAAGATGGGCGGCTTAAGAAAACAGCTCCCCTTCACTCACCTGACCTTCCTCATCGGTACACTGGCGATCGCCGGAGTCCCCCCCTTGGCGGGGTTCTTCTCCAAGGACGAGATTCTCTTTGCCGGTTATCAACAGGGATTCCTCATGGGGGTCGATTCGGCCGCTCTTTTCTGGGGAATCTCCTTCCTGACCGCCGGAATGACTGCGTTCTACATGATTCGCTGCGTGGCGTTGACCTTCTGGGGCGAGAGTCGAGTCGACTCCAGCCTCGAGGGCAAGGTTCATGAACCAGGGGGCTGGATCGGCTTCGCCCTGTTCATGCTCGCGGTCGCCAGCATCCTCGGAGGATTCCTCAACGTTCCCGAGTTCCTTGGCGGCCACGCGACTCTGGGCCACTTCACCGGATTGCACAGTTCAGCCGCCTCCCACAGTGCTGCCGCCAACTTCTCGCCAGAAGTCCTTCACGCAGCGGAGTGGAAGAGCATGTTCTTGAGTCTGGCGGTGGCGGGTTCAGGATTGCTACTGGCCTACTACGGCTACGGCAAAGGGCACGCCCTGCGCAAGAGATTCACCGACAGCACTGCTGGCCGATGGCTCGGTCGACTTTCCGAACGGAAATTCTATGTCGACGAGTTCTACGCAACGGTCTTTGTCCGTCCATTTGAAACGATCAGCCACCTGCTCTTCATCCTGATCGATCGAATCCTGATCGACGGGATCCTGGTCAGTGGCTCAGCACTGCTCACGCGAGGCCTTGGAAACTGGTTCCGCAAGATGCAAACCGGATTCATTCCTGGATACCTGCTGACCTTTGGCTGTGGAGTACTACTACTGGTCTACATGATGCTGAGTCTCATCCAGCAAGGAGGAGCACAGTGATTCCCGAACTGCCATCCTTCAACCTTCCAGTTCTCACACTGGTGACCTTGACCCCGGCGATTGGAGCCTTGCTCCTGTCCATGGTAGATCGCAATAACAAGGCATTGTTGCGACAAGCTTCGCTGATGATCAGTTTCCTGACTCTGCTCTTTTCGCTGTTGATGGTGGGCAACTTCGACAACTCGGTCGGCACCATGCAACTGGAGGAGAGTCATACCTGGATCGAGTCGCTGGGAATCAGTTACCACCTGGGAGTGGACGGAATCTCCATCCTGTTGGTTCTGCTGACCTGCTTCACGATGCCACTGGTATTCCTGAGCACCTGGACCGCCATCGATGATCGGGTCAAGGAGTTCCACATCGCCTTGCTGCTTTTGCAAACCGGCATGGTCGGGGCATTTGTCTCACTCGATCTGATCCTGTTCTACCTCTTCTACGAGGCGATGTTGATCCCCATGTATCTCATCATCGGTGTCTGGGGAGGGCGAGAACGGGTCTACGCGGCACTCAAGTTCTTCATCTACACCATGGTCGGCAGCTTGATGATGTTCCTGGCAATTCTCTACCTCTACAATCACGCCGGAACCTTTGATCTCCCGCTATTGCTCGAGCGTTTGCGCACCACTCATCTGCTCGATTCAAATCAACAGTTCTGGTTGTTCAGCGCCTTCACACTGTCCTTTGCCATCAAGGTGCCGCTCTTTCCCTTGCACACCTGGCTCCCTGACGCCCACGTTCAGGCCCCCACAGCGGGTTCAGTGGTGCTGGCTGGAGTGCTACTCAAGATGGGTACCTACGGCTTGCTGCGCTTCTCGATCCCCCTGTTCCGCGATGCGGCAATCAACCTGACACCGCTGATGTGCTGGTTGTCGGTGATCGGAATCATCTTCGGCGCATGTATGGCCTTGGTACAAAATGACATCAAGAAACTGATCGCCTATTCCTCGGTAAGTCACCTCGGCTTCGTGGTCCTGGCTTGTTTCATGCCCAATTTAGAATCGATTACCGGTGCGATCCTGCAGATGGTCAATCACGGATTGTCCACCGGGATGCTGTTCTTGATGATCGGAATCATCTATGAACGACGTCATACCCGCGAACTGGCCGATTACGGCGGGCTCGCAAAGGTGATCCCACTCTTCACCGTCTTCTTCCTGATTGCAGTTCTCTCGAGCATCGGTTTACCGGGGCTCAATGGCTTCATCGGAGAGTTCCTGATCCTGTTCGGGGTATTCAAGGTGTTCCCACTGTGGGGCGTGCTCGCTTCCACCGGAGTGGTCCTCGGAGCCCTGTACATGCTCAACATGGTCAAGAAGTTCTTGTTCGGACCTCTGGTCCATCCCGAGAATCGAAGCGTGGCGGACCTGTCACCTCGCGAGATCCTCTACCTGCTTCCCTTCGTCATGATGATGGTCTGGATCGGGCTCTACCCGGCACCTTTGATCAACATGGTGGAGCCTACCCTGTCCCTGTACGTCGAGATGCTGAAGAATTAGGAGCCCCTGATGGAACTCACCATCTCCGGAGCCGAGATCCTCGCGATACTGCCCGCAGCAATCCTGGTCGTCACAGGCCTGGTGCAGTTATTCGCGGATCTGGGCCGATCCGCAGACGACAAACACTCGGAAAAAACTCACCTGGCGATGATCGGTGTCACCGGGTTCTTGCTCGCCTTCGCAGCTCTCTTTGTCCAGGGCAGCGGAGCCTCGGCTGGAGAACTGTACGCAGGAGCGATGACCGATGATCTGTTTGGCCGGATGGGTGCAGGAGTGGTCATCATGACCGGTCTCTTCAGCACTTTGATGGCGGGTAGTTATCTCGCCAGCAGAGGCAGTAACAGTGCCGAGTTCACCGCCCTGATCAGTTTCGGTGCGGGAGCGATGACGCTGCTCTGTCAGGCGACCAACCTGATCTCGATCTTTGTCGCCATCGAAACCCTGTCGCTGGCTGTCTATGTCATGGCGGGATACTTCAAGGATGAACGACCCGCCAGCGAGGGGGCCTTCAAGTACTTTGTTCTGGGTGCGTTCTCGAGTGGGTTCCTGCTGCTGGGGATGGCTTTCATTTACGGTGCCACGGGTGGCTCTCTGTCTCTGGCAGACATCGCGGCTTCCAATGGCCAACAAGACACTCTGTTCAGCGTCGGAACCCTGCTGGTGCTGATCGGCTTCGCCTTCAAGGTCGGTGCGGTGCCCTTTCACTCCTGGCTACCCGATGTCTACCAGGGGGCTCCTGTGGTGGCGGTCGGTTGGATGGCAGTAGCGGTCAAAGCCTCCAGTCTCTTCTGCCTCTGTCGTTTTCTCCTCTTCACCGGAGGAGGCCATGATCTGGCCCAGCTACTGGCCGCGATCTCGGTGGTCACGATGCTGCTGGGGAATCTCGCAGCCCTCAATCAACAGAGTTTGAAACGGATGATGGCTTACTCAGGAATCGCACACACAGGCTACCTGTTGATCCCGCTGGTGATCGCACTGTCGGGAGATGGGCCATCTGCCGCTGCCAGCATCCCCTTTTACATGTTTGCTTACGCCGCCACTACCCTGGCAGCATTCGGTGTAGTCGCAGCGATCAGCGTCGGATCTGATCGAGATCAAATCCACGATCTCGATGGCCTCTCCAGGAACCGTCCATTGCTGGCGCTGGGTTTCACAGTGGCCCTGATCTCATTGGCAGGGATCCCGCTCACGGCAGGATTCATCGGCAAGTTGTTAATTCTCAGTGATGCGATTCAACACGGATTCCTTCTACTCGCTCTGGTCGGAATCATCTCATCGCTGATCAGTGTCTACTTTTATCTGCGTCCGGTGGTTTCCATGTGGTTTCGGGAGCCGAAATCCTCCTTTGAACTGGTCTCCGCCTCCTGGGGCATCACCTTCACGGTCGCGGTCTGTGGAATCGCCACCATCTGCTTCGGGCTCTTTCCCAACTGGCTGATCGACCTGTCAAAACGCTCGGTCGAGGCGATTTCCGGCTGATCACCTGTTGACTGGTATCGGCTCTGACCGCCGCTAGAATGACCGACGGTGCGGGTCCTCTGCGAGTGCCGGGATCCGCTCTGATCGGTCGGTCCAGCAGGCTCGGGGACGGGGGAATCATGCGTTCAGGATTTATACTACTCATCATCGTGCTGGTTAGCTGGTGGGGATACAGCAACTGGGTCAGCGTCGACCCTGGGTCCCAGAGCACGCCGATCCAGGCCGACGGAATCGACACCGATCCTCCCACTGTGGTCGGTGGTGACAGCACCACAGCCGATGTGGGGAATCGCGGTAACCCCGCAACCACTGCGGATGATGGGTACAACGGAATTCACGCCCAACAGATTCAACAGCTCCGTGGGCAACTCGATGCCGATCCCGATGAGGGTACCCGGGTCCGCCTGGCCAGAACTCTGCTGGCGTCAGAACACCCCCGATTTGTCGGGGAAGCGTTTGGCATCTTGAAGAGAATTGAAAAATCAGGCGGAGAACTTTCTGCCACTGCCCGAGCGATTCTTCTTCGACAAATCACCGGTGCCGACCAGATTCACCTCGCACAACAAATCGTCGCTGAAGGATCACTGGTTCCCGGCTACGGAAAAGCTTGCTTGGTGATGGCAGATTCGCTCGGCTTCGAGACCGATTCCACAGCAGTGAAGAGCTGGACCTATCTTTCAGATGCCTACAACAGTTCCGATGAAATCGAGTGGCGCGCTCCCATTCGTCAAAAACTTCGTAACCTGGTCGATTTCTGGGTGATCTCGAATCGCCCCTTCACCGATTCCGGAATCGTGACCGTGGTCAGTGGAGATTCTCTCTCGGCGATCGCCAAGCGCTGCAAGGTATCGGTCGATTCCCTGAGGACGCTGAACCAGTTGAAATCAGATGTCATACACCCGGGACAGAAATTGAAGTTTCTCTCCGGCATTATCACCGTGGACATCGACAAGAGTGATTTTTGGCTCGATGTGTTCCTCGATGGTCGCTGGATCCAGGGTTTCGCCATCGGTCATGGCAAGGAAAATTGTACGCCGGTGGGCGCATTCAAGGTGGACCTTGTGCAGAAGAAGCCGATGTGGCAGCCACGCGATGGCCGCCCCCCTATCGCCTATGGAGCCGAGGGTAACCCGCTCGGAGAGAGGTGGATCGGGTTCGAGGACAAGCCTTCCCATTCCGGAATCGGGATCCACGGAACCAGCGAACCGGAAAGTATCGGATCGATGGCCTCTGAGGGTTGTATCCGGCTACGCAACGAAGATGTGGTGGCGACATATCCATGGCTTCGGGTCGGAACTCAGGTGCAAATCCACGATTGATCGAGAACTCTTGAGTTCTCCTCAGGTGCGCAATCGCGCCTGGAATCGACCTGAGAGTCGGTGCATCAGACCTTCGATCGCCTCGTCCACTTCTTCATGGGTCAGCGATCGATCGGCAGCCCTAAACACCACCGAGAAGGTGACGCTTTTTTGCCCCTGGGTCAGCTGCTTCCCTCGATAGACATCGAGGAAGCTGAGCGCTTCGAAGTTTGCCAGCTCCGCCGCGTCCACTTCGGATGCGATGTCACGCCACAACACCGACTCCTCGACCACGATGTTGAGGTCCCTGCGAACCCCCGGGTGGCGCGAGAATTCCCGGTATCGATGTTCGACCTCGCTATGGCCGATCAGCGTTCCCAGATCGAGTTCGCCGCACCAGGTTTCTCCGGTGACTCCGTCGAGAGGCGCGGATCCCACCAGGCCCAGACGTTCGCTGAAGAAGTCGAGCGCGGCACCACTCCCCGCAGCCAGGCCACAGGAGGTGGATATTGGATTCCAGGTCGACGCACTCCTCGATTCGGTACCGAGTCTCAGAAGTTCCAACACCGCATCGGCGATTCCGCGCGCCTGCCGATACGCCTCTGACGGGCGACTTCCATCGGCATTGCTGTGGACCCACGCGAGATGGACCTTTTCCACCGGCCGATCGACTCCCTCACGACGGTGAAAGACTCGAGCCACCTCGAACAAGCGCACCGATTCGACTCCATGAAGCCGATTTCCACGGACACAGGAGAGTAGCCCCGGCAGCAAACTGCGCCGTAGCACTCCTTCATTGGAGCGGACCGGGTTTCGAACCACCCACGGGTCTCCGAGACACCACCATTCCTCGAGTTCTCGATGGTCGCCTGCCGATCCGAAGGAGAAGGTGAGGGATTCATGGTGGCCAGTCCCCTCCAGCAAAGCCTTGACCCGCTCGACCAGCCCTGCATCACGATCCTCGGGGACCACTCGCACCGCCATATGGCGATCGGGCACCCTGTCGAGGCCGTGGATCCGTCCGACTTCCTCGATGAGGTCGATCTCCCGGGTACAATCCGCACGCCATGTAGGAGGCACCCAGAGGCTTCTGGCGTCGTCTCCACCGCTGTGCTGGAAACCGAGAGCGCTCAGTACTCGAGTCAGTTCTGCGGCGGGTACCGACTCTCCCAGGATCAGTTCGGTTCGATCGAGGCGGATCGGTACCTCCGCTGGGGGGTCCAGTAGGCCGTCTCGCATCGCTTCCCAGCAACCGGCGAGAACCTTGCAGTCGGTTTCCTGGCACAGCAGGTGGAAGAAACGCCGAGATGCAGTGTCGGCCGCGTCGATATCGACACGGCGCTCGAAGCGATATGAGGAATCACTCGCCAGACCTAATCGACGAGAAGTGCTGCGAACTGGCACCGGATCGAACCACGCGCTCTCCAGCAGGATCCTCCGGGTGGTCGGACCGACTTCGGTATCCACCCCCCCCATCACTCCCGCCACCGCCACCGCTCGGGAAGCATCGGCGATCACCAGATCCTCCGAGTCGAGGGTGTGATGGGTGCCATCAATTGCAGCGAAGTTTTCGCCATAGCGAGCGCGGCGAATGATCAGTTCCTCGCCATCGAGTCGGTCCAGATCAAAGGCGTGTAATGGTTGCCCCAGGTCCATCAGGACGTAGTTGGTCAGATCGACCACCAGATTGATCGACCTCAGGCCGATCGACTCGAGACGTTTCCGCAGCCACTGAGGACTTTCCGACACATCGACATCCAGGGCGACCCTGGCGGTGTAACGACCGCAACGGTCATCGTCATCCACCTCGATGGAGGTGATCTCACTGAGTCCCTTGCCGGTGGAGTCTTTTTCGACCTCGCGGTAGTCGGTCTGCAACGGCTTGAGAGGTCGATTGAGCAAGCATGCCAGTTCCCTGGCAACCCCGCGATGGCCCAGATGATCGGGCCGGTTGGATGTGACTTCCAGATCGAAGACATGGTCGTCGCCATACACCTCGATCGCCTCGCAATTGAGTCCACACATCGTCAGTCTGTGCGCCACATCTTCGACCGGTTGATCGATATCGACATGTTCCCGTAGCCAGTCGAGGGAAACCTTCATCTGGACACTCCACTATCAAAAGTATGGTCAACCATCAGGAAAACTGCTGGAGGAACCTGACATCGTTCTCGTAAAGATATCGGATATCGGGAATGTTGAAGGAGGCCATTGTGACCCGTTCAATTCCCAAGCCGAATGCAAAACCAGTCCACCGTTCCGGGTCGATCCCGACCGACTCCAGAACGTTGGGATCCACCATTCCACACCCGCCCATCTCCATCCAGCCACCACGCCAGTACAGATCCACTTCTGCACTCGGTTCGGTGAAGGGGAAAAAAGAGGGCCTCAATCGAAGTTTCATTCCATCGTCCTGCAACAATTGCTGGAAGAAGGTCAGCAGGGTGGCCTTGAGATGACCAAAGGTCATTCCCTCGTCCACCACCAGCCCTTCGAGTTGATTGAACATGTAGGAGTGAGTGGCATCGACAGTATCGGGTCGAAACACCTTGCCTGGAGCGATGATCCTCAGGGGAGGAGGGGTGTTTTCCATCACCCGAACCTGCACCGTCGACGTCTGACTGCGCATCAGCAAATCATCTTCGAGGTAGAAGTTTTCCGCAGGATCGCGGGCGATGTGATCGACAGGGATATTGAGCCCGGTGAAGTTATGCCACTCGTCCTCGACCTCAGGACCATCCGCCACCTGGAATCCGAGATTTCCAAAGATGCGAATCATCCGTGAAGCGACCTGGTGAACCGGATGGCGGCTCCCTCGTAGAGGCATCTGCCCTGGAAGAGTCACATCTGTGGCACTTCCAGCGGAGCTCGGCTTCGATGGCGAGCTACCGAGTCGATCCTTGGCCGCCCCGAGCGCCGATTCCACTCGTTCCTTGACGAGATTGACCCGGGCTCCGAAGGACGCGCGTTGTTCCGGCGGAAGGGTTCCCAGCGAGCGAAGAACCTGCTTGAGGGTCCCCTTCTTTCCGAGCACCCCGACCCGAACCGATTCCAAACTCGAGGCATCTGAGGCAGATTCGATCGCCTGCAATGCTGCCGCCTCGATGGTATCTAGATCCACCTGGGACCCCTCGCTCATGATATTGCGCCGCGGGCAATTCCGACGAGGGCGACGAAAGCCTCGTGATTTCGAATCGCCAGATCGGAGATCATCTTTCGATCCAGATCGACGTTTGCACACTTGAGACCATGAATGAATCGACTATAGGAGATGTCTTGTTGGCCGCAGGCCGCGGAGATCCGGGTGATCCAGAGTCGACGGATGATACGTTTGCGTACCCGACGATCTCGCGTCGCATAAGCTTCTGCCCGGATGATGGACTGCTTGGCAGTCCTGTACTGACGAGATGCGGCTCCGAAGAATCCACGAGCCTTCTTGAGAATCCGCTTTTGTTTGCGGTGACGAGCGACGCCAAAACTGACGCGTGCCATCGTTGTCCCTTTCCAGTGGGCAATTCTCGGGAGGAATCTTTCGATTCGCTAGGAACCTTCAGGTTCGTCCACCCCGTAACCGCCGGCCGGCGCGCCCTTCGGCGCATTGATGAAGTAAACTAATTTTTACAATCTCGAACTTTTGACCATCGGCGGCGAGCAGCGCTGCCACCAGTGGTCAGCGACTAGCCGATCCCGAGCAACGCCTTGATCACTTTGGCGTCACATTTGGGGCAAACTTCCGCACGACGTCCTCGACGAACCCGAGCCGCCGACCAAGGGCCCATCCTGTGGCTCTTGCCTGCACGATGTCGCTTGATCTTACCAGTCCCCGTCACCTTGACCCGCTTTTGCAGGCCCTTGTGCGGTTTGTGAGTCTTCCTGGCCACGAGGGGCCCCTTTCCAATCGGAATCCTCTCGAGGATTCCGTAGTCATCACTTCTTCTTTGCCAGAACCATCGCCATCCGATTTCGGGCTTCTTGCAACGGCTCTCGTTCCATCTTTGCCATTTCTTCGAGGTCGGCATAGAACCTCATCAACACATCGCGGCCCAGATCTGGGTGACGCTGCTCGCGTCCCTTGAAGACCATCGTCACCAGCACCTTGTGGCCCTCTTCGAGGAAACTGCGTGCTCTGCGTAACTTGACGTCGAAGTCGTGCTTCTCGGTCTTCGGCCGAAGTTTGACTTCCTTGATCTTACGGACCTTCTGGACCTGCTTGGAACTCTTCGACTGATCATACTTGAATTTGCCGAAATCCATCAACTTGCACAGAGGAGGATCAGCATTCGGATTCATCTCGACCAGGTCGAGATCCTTCTCCTGGGCCATCTCCAGTGCTTCATTCAGCTTGACGATTCCGACCTGTACACCCTCATCATCGATGAGGCGTACCTGGCCCGGCGCGGGCCGATCGATCACCCTGTACTTGGTCTTTTCGGCGATGTCGTTCCTCCTACTCGAAACTTAGCGATCATCGTGACACTCCCACCTCCCTCGGAGGCGGTTTGAAACGACGAAATTCCGGCACTGTGCCCGTGGGCCCATGATAGCACCGGGAAGTGGGCCATTTCTCGGCCCTGAGAACTCCGATGGATACACCGGAGAGGGGGCTGATGGCAAGCCGGAAACCCTGATTTCTATGGTAGATGCGTAAAAAATCGCCATCTCGGGGCTGTCGAGGGGCCCCTTACTGCTGCGTGGGGTCTCCTGCTTCATCCGTGGGCACCTGTGAGGAGACCGATTTCGGAGCGTCGGCGACCTTCAAACCCACCTCTTCCAGTTGCTGATCGGAGACATGGGTCGGTGCACCGGTCAACTGACACGTCCCTCGCTGAGTCTTGGGGAAGGCGATCACCTCGCGGATCGAATCGTCACCGGCCAGAATCATCACCAGACGGTCGATTCCCAGGGCGATTCCTCCATGAGGTGGAGCCCCGTACTTCAACGCCTCGAGCAGGAAACTGAACTTGCTACGAGCCTCCTCCGGGCTCAATCCGATCGCCTCGAAGACCCGTTCCTGGAGGTCACGCTGGTGGATCCGGATACTCCCTCCGCCGACCTCGAAGCCGTTCAGAACCAGGTCATAGGCTCTGGCACGCACCGATAGAGGAGCGGATTCAAGTTGGTCGAGATCTTCTGGGTGCGGAGCCGTGAAGGGGTGGTGACAAGGAACCGGAGATCCGGTGGTCTCGTCCTCGTCGAACAGAGGGAATTCGGTCACCCAGCAGAATTCAAGGGCGCCCGGTTGGATATGACCCAGCTTTTGCGCCAGTTCCTTGCGCAGGAAGGACAACGAGTTGATCACGACTCGCTTCGAGCGATCGGCGACGAAGTAGCACAGATCCCCGACCTGTAGCCCGCTCAGCTCGACCAACTTCGTGCCCGCATCACCTTCACAGAATCTCGCCACAGGCCCGGCCAGTCCGTCCTCGGTTCTCTTCATCCATGCGAGACCGCCGGCACCCTGATTCTTGACGATCGCTTCGAGCGATTCGATCTGCTTCCTCGACCATTTCCCGGCTCCGGGAACCCGCACCCCACGCACCGCTCCGCCCGCTTCGACGGCGCCAGAAAAGACCTTGAAACCAAGATCTGCGGCGAGATCGGACATTTCAAAAATCTCCAGATCGCTGCGAAGATCGGGGGCGTCACTCGAATATTTGAGCAGCGCCTCATCGTAAGAAATCCGTCGGAAGGGAGTTTCCACCTCTTGACCCGTCAGAGCTTTTACAACGTGCACCATCAGGCCCTCGAGCACCTCGATGACATCGTCTTCCTCGACACAGGCCATCTCGAGATCCAGTTGGGTGAATTCAGGCTGGCGATCTGCTCGCAGGTCCTCATCACGGAAGCAACGAACGATCTGCATGTATCGATCGAATCCAGCGACCATGAATAGTTGCTTGAAGATCTGAGGTGACTGGGGAAGAGCGTACAACTCACCTGGATTCAACCGGCTGGGCACCAGGAAATCACGAGCTCCCTCTGGAGTGCTCTTGGTCAGCATCGGCGTCTCGAGGTCGATGAATCCCTTTTCGTGTAGATAATTTCGCAACTGATGCTGCAGATCGGAGCGCAACTGAAAGCGACGTTGCACCTCTGGCCTTCTCATGTCGAGAAAACGATACTGGAATCGCAATTCATCGTTGACCAGGTCACCCCCTGAAAAATCGAAGGGCAGTGCGGGGCAATCTCCCACCATCGTCGCTACCGTGGCGACCATTTCGATCTCACCGGTCAGGAGGCGAGGATTCTTCATCCCATCGGGACGAGATTGGATCCGTCCTGTCACCTGTAGCACCTGCTCGGAACGTAATGAGGTCAGTTGTTCTCCGTCGATGGTTTCTGGTGAAAGGGTCACCTGAGTGCGACCATAACGATCGCGCAAATCGATAAATCGCAACCCACCATGATCCCGGATGGTATCGACCCAGCCGACCAGAGTGACTTCCTCGCCGACATGTTCGGCACGAAGTTCTCCGCAGGTATGGCTTCTCAGCATTTCAGTTCCCCTTCTCCATGCAAGATCTTATTCGCGTTGATTCTACGCCAATGCGGAGTTTCGGCCACCATTCCCGGAAAGAGTTCCACTGGCCAACTCTGACACGCCAAGGAGCGAAGCCATCTCGCTCCAGCGGATGCCCTTGGGAGCGTTTCCGAGCCACCGATCGATCTCAGCCATGGCCGCTCGCCTCAACTTCTGCCCTGCGTCCAGATCTCCGGCTTGCTCTCGTACCTGGGCCCACCAGAAGAGCACCGAAGCATGACCATGGCGAGTTTCCAGTCGAACCACCCGTCTCCAGGCATTGCAAGCGACCCGCTCCTTTTCCTCGAGGGATGCGTGAGCGCTTCTCTCCAGCGACAACCAGGTCGAGATGGGTTGTGCGCGCAATCGAAGCGCATCGAGGGCTGCGATTTCAAGCCAATGATGAGCCTCTTCCTCTTGATGCCGTCGCAGCAACACCCGTCTTCGATCGAGCGCATTGCGTGTCCTGCGCATTCCGAACGGTTCCGGATCCGATCCGGGCTCGGGGATTGCTCCGGCAGCGATTTTTCGCCGCTCGGTCTGAGCCAGTGCGTTGAGCCCCACTCGATCGAGCATTTCGACTCTTTCTCTACGCAAAGATCCGAGGTCTCGATCGGTTCCCCGCACTCGCAATGTGGTCAGTCCACGATCGAGCAAGTGCATCGCTTCCGAGAGGAGGCCGCTGGCAAAAGCACAACGGCTCTCGAGGATGATATGGCGAGCATGCACGTCAATCGTCTCTCGCTCATGGGGCGCTCGATGGGGCGGTGTCGCCTGCAGAATCTGCCGCGCCGTGAGCGGTCGACCTGCCGCAAGTTCCGATGCGGCGACCAACAGGTTGCCTTCCCAGGCGACGATGCCCGCCGGTCCGTCGAGCACCAGTGCCTCCTCGAGACAACGGGAAGCTCCCTTGATCCAACCGGCTCCCGCCTCGCAGCGAGCCAAAAGCAACAATGACCGGGGTAACTGGCCCCGGCAATGCTGCCTGGCCTCGTCCACCAAGGGTCCGATCTCGTCCAGTACCAGTGCCTCTTCTCCGAGACGAAGAGAAGACTCAGCGGCCTCGATTGCCGCCGCCAACGCCGCTTCTTTTCGATGCTCTTGACGACAAAGATGGTGATGCCAACGGCTCCAGATCCGCAAGGAACGCAGATCCTCCTTCGCTCTCGATCGCAGGCACTGAGCCTCGGCAATGTGGCGCGAATGGCCGGTCCTCATCGCATCTGCAAGAACTAGATCGGAGAGATCCAATGCTTGCAGACGAGCTCCCCTGGACAGGGCGCTGCGGCAACGCTCCAGCCGAACATCGTTGATCATCTCATCGGGGCACTCCGAGTCGTCCATCTCGAACTGGCGAGCGGTGCCGACTCCACGCCTCGCCAGCGTTCGGAGGATGCGAGACCGTTCGATGGCCACTCTGGTCTTCTCGCGCCGGGTCTCCAGATCATCCTCGGTCGGCATCGCCACTTCTTCAAGCAGCGCCAGAGCTGTTCGTGGATCCCCATCTCGACGGCTGGTGTCCGCCCTGCGTCGTGCCAGGCGCAACGAGGCAACGCTGCCGGGTTGCTGATTTCGGGCCGAGATCCTCCATGCTCGATCGCGCTGCGATAAATTCCCCAGATGATCCTCGACCAGACCGAGCAACTCCGCCCAGCGAGCTACCATCGGTGGACGAAGCAGATCGACCAGCGGTCCCAGCAGTCCTGAAAGACGTGCCGCATCGCCAGATACCCGCTCCTCATCCTCAAGCCAGGGCTCAAGGCAGCGAGCCGCCAATTCGGTCTGACCGGCACCCAATCGATGGTGAGCCACTGCCAGAGGATCGAGTCCTTGGAGATTTGCGGCGCGTTCGTGCAACTCTCTCCTCCGTGCGGGATCAAGCCCGACCAGCACCCCCTCCGCCTGGAACGGTTCACGCCAATGCAGATCACCGTCGATTCGTATCCATTGATGCTGAACCAATCCAGCAGCGATCGACGGCATCGATCCGAGAGGAATCGATGCCACCTTTGCGACTGCGTTACCGGAGGCAGGAGCGCCCAGCACTGCCAGCGCTTCAAGCAAAGCACGATCATCCTTTGGAAGTCTCTGACACTCACCGACGACACGATCTCTCCAACGATTCTCTGGATGACTGGAAGATTTGTTCCAGATCCAGCGAAGACCATCATGGTCCAGTTCACCGCTTCTGATCCTACCGATGAGGATCCGCTCCCAGATCGACGGGCTCCCGGCACCCCACTGGATCAGGCGCCGATGAAGCCTGGGGTCGACACTACCGCCGGGAAGCGCCACTTCGAGCCAGTGGTCCAGCCCGATGGCGGAGACGTGATCGGTTCTGACGATGGTCGGTTGGCTGTTGGCCAGTGATGAACCAACATAGCCCCCCGGCATCGTGGGACTCTCGATCCACCAGAGCAATTTGCAACCGCAGTGGTCGCTCCACTGCATCGCTTCTTGTAACGCTGGATTCCCCGCACCGGGGTCATCGACCTTGACCACCACCATCGCACACCCGGTCGGAATCGATCGCGACAGTTGAAGTCGATGTTGAGTCACCGTGCTGTCCAGGTCGATCACGGGCAGTCCTGCGATCATCAGGTCGGTTCGAACTCGTCGGGAGATCTTACGACGATCTCCCTCTCGGCGGTGGAGGTGCACCACGGTACCCCCCAGTTCCCTGCGCTGGAGCAAAGCCCCCCGCAGCAGATCGGGGAGTTCGGAACCGATTCCAGGATAGCTCACCTGAGCGACCAGAGATTCGATCGATTCCGCCGCACATCCTCCCTCTTCCGCAGGAAAGGAGCGCTCCAGCAACGCCAGCACTTCCCCCGCATGGGGAGGTCGATCGTCTGGCCGTTTCTCCATCATCTTCTCGATCAGTCGCCGTGCAGCATCGGGTAGTCCCGCACGAAGGTCATCGATGGGAGTCGGATCTTCCTGCAAGTGAGCTCGACTCAGGCTCGATCGATCGAACTCCTGGAATGGCAACTTTCCACACCACCACTGATAGAGCAGTACACCCATCGAATAGATGTCGCCACGCGCATCGGGTCTTTCCCCGAGCCACTGCTCCGGTGGCATCGCATGAGGAGTACCGAGGATCTTTTCCTCGGACGGATGCCCTTCACGCTGACAGAGTCCAAAGTCGAGCAGCACCGGCTCCAGTGACTGGCCCTCACACGTTTCTTTCCTCAGCCGGACATTGTCAGACTTGAGATCTCCGTGAACCCAACCATTTCGATGCATGAAGGCCAGAGCCTGAAGGATCGGCCGAGCCAGCGCCAACCAGTCGGGAAACCAGCAGCTGCCGGCCAGTTCGGTAGAGACGGGACCCGAAAGCACCTCACTGCTGAACCAGCGCGCTCCATCCTGGGCATCGATCCCGTATTCATGAACCGCCAGGATCGAAGGATGTCGGAGCCGAGTCAGATGTTGATATTCCCGCAGATGGCGCTGTCCCACAGGTCCATCCGATTCCTCGGAATCCACCCGCTTGACCGCCACCAGATCATCATCGATCGGGTCGCGACAGAGCCAGACCTCTCCCATTCCCCCTCGCCCCAGAAGGGATTGCGGAATGAAACGACCCGAGATCGGTCGGTTCCCAGAGGAACGGTCCTGGTTGGCCACATGACTCCTGATTCAGGGAGAAAGCGCTCCTCCCGTCTAATTCTACGACGATCTGCTGGATTCGTCCTCCTGCCCCCATCGCACGGCTGAAGGAGAACGAATCGAGACGATGAACTGGCTTCTTTGGTGAACACCGATAAAATGGAATAGACAGCCTTCAAACCCCCCTCACAGAGTCCAGATGAGGTTTTCTTCGATGCTCCAGCGGCCGGTTGCGACCCCCAGTACTCGACGATATTCCTCTGCCCATCCCTTCAGGTTGCTGCTACCGAACCTGATCCTCGCGCTACTGCTGCTGTTGCCGATGCCACGACTCGAGGGGCAGGTCTCCGGAATTGTCATCGATGCGAGTACTCAGAACCCGATCCCCGGAGCATTGGTGACCTGGCAAGCGACATTGCAAAATACCGTCGCCGCTGTCGACGGAACCTTCAACCTCGATGGCGTCAACGGCACCTTGCTGGTGATCGCCGGTGCCAGCAAGGGTTACTACAACTCGAGCATCATCGTCAGCACCCCGGCCAACTCGGTGCAGATCGAACTGGATCCGGTACCGGTCTCTGACGATCCCTCTTACTCCTTCGTCATTCCTGACCAGTGCTCGGTATGTCATCCAGAGCAGTTCACCCAGTGGGAACCGTCCCGGATGGCGATGACCGGTCTCAACAGTTGGGTCTACGACCTGTTCGACGGCAGCGGATCTGCCGGCGGTAGCGGTGGATTTGTCTACACCCGTGATTCCGCTCATGCCTCTGCCGATCCCTCGGGGCACTGCGCCTCTTGCCACCAGCCGGAAGGATGGATCGCCAATCCGATGCAACCGCTCGATCCGCTGTCTGGCCCACTCACCGATCCCCAGCGGCGAGGAGTCTCCTGTGAGACGTGTCACAAGATTGCAGATGTGAATGAGAGCCAGATCAATGCGACCGGCTTCGTCCCCGGTGCGGTGACCGTCACCCGGCCCGATACCAACGGCCTGATCGAGCAGGTGATGTACGGAATGCTCGGAGATGTTGATTTCAATCTGGTAAACCAGATGCGAGGTAGTTATCAGCCACAACTGGCCGCCGAAGCATGTGCCGTCTGCCACCAGTACAACAACGACCCGGACCACGACAATGACTTCAACGAGAGCAGCAGTGTCGCGGCCCAGGAGACTTATTCGGAGTGGAAGAACTCACCTTACGGTGATCCGCAGGATCCGCTGTTTCAGAGTTGCGTCGATTGCCATATGCCGCCCTTTTCCGATGTACCGGTCGAGGCGTGCGTTGCAATGTTCCCGCCACTGTTGAGAGATCCCAGCACCGTTCACACTCATGACATCCGGGGAACCTCTGCCGAGTTCCTCGAGAACTCAGTAACGATGACTCTCGCAGCGCAACAGGTGGGAGACTCGCTGGTGGTCGATGTACAGATCGTCAATGATCAGGCGGGTCACTCGGTTCCCACCGGAGTCACCCTGCGGAACATGATACTCAAGATCGAAGCGACCGGACCGGGGAATCAATCGTTAACCCAGACCGCTGGCGACTCCATCGATTCCCTTGGAGGTGTCGGAGATCCCTCCACTGGTCACTTCGCAGATCTTCCCGGCAAGTTGTTTGCCAAGATCAATCAGGACGTCTCAGGAAATCAGGGAGTGCTCTTCACCGAAGCCACCTCGATTATCCTCGACACTCGCATCGCCGCTCTGGCCACCGACAACACCAGCGTCACCTTTGGCATCAGTGGCATCGATGGCGAAGTGAATCTTGCGGCTCGTTTGATTTACCGACGTGCACCCCGCGCCATGGTCGATGCCAAGGGCTGGAGCACCGATGGTCTGGGGCGGCCTCTTGCCGATGCTCAGGCACCCCACTTCGGCCACCTGATGGAGGCGAGTGATCTGATCGTACCGGTCGCTTCGTCGACGCCACCCTTCCTCTTCCAGATCCCTGCACTGGTGATCGGTAACCAAGCCGAGGCACAATTTCAAATTCATCAAGTTTTCGGAACTCCCATCGATTGTGGAGCGTTCGCCGTCGGCGTTCGTAATGATCCGACCTGGCTCACTCCCAACCAGGTGACCGGATCTGCGACCTTGACCGATCTCGATGGGGGTGCCGGCCCGCAGTTCTTCGAGATCAGCCTGTTCCCCGACGGCTGGACTGCAGCGGTGGTTTTTGATTTCCAGCTGATCGATACCTTGCAGTTTCCCCAGGTCACGACGGTCCTGACCACCACTTACACCGATCTAGGCATCGACCCGGCAGATCCACCGAGCGGTGACATCTTGACCTTTGCCGACGACCTGGGAGTCCCCGGGGTCACCAATCTGGTCTCATCTGCCGGAGGACAGGCGTACTCTCCGGCCTTCTCTACCGCGCCCGAGATCATCTTCAAGGACAACCCAGCCTTCAGCCGTGGCGATTGCAACGGCGACGGGCTGATCGACATCGGCGATCCGATCTTCACCCTCGGATTCCTCTTCAACTCGGTCGGCCCCATCCCCTGTGACTCCAGCTGTGATGCCAATGATGATGCCCTGATCGATATTGCCGACCCGGTGCGGGTGCTGTCATTTCTCTTCTCCGGAGCACTACCACTCCCGCAACCCACCTCTCCGATCTGCGCCGAGGACCCGACGCCCGATATCCTCGAATGCAACATCGATGTCTGCCCCTGATCCGATCGGGATTCTCTCAGACGGATCGAACGCCCCTTCCGGACCAGGCCCGCAACAAGCGGATCGGACTCCAACCGGTCACCTCGTGCAGGCGGCACAGATCATCTCCGTGTAGTTTTCGCTCCCGCTCCAGTCGACGCAGGTCGGCCGACAGTCCCTGGCGAGCGGTACCCTCGATTCCGGCACGACAGCCGGCCACGCCGAGCCCTGCGCACACCTCGATGATGTCGCGGGCACAGGTCACCAGGTGAGCCCCATCGCGGATCAGTAGATGGCACCCCTGATGGCTGGCGGATTCTACCGAACCCGGTACTGCACACACTTCACACCCCTGGTCGAGTGCATGCCGAGCAGTGCCCATCGAACCCGATCGGACGGTCGCCTCGACCACCACCACCGCCACGCTACAGCCACTGATCAGCCGATTCCTGTGAGGAAAGTGATGGGGCCGGGGGGCAGCGCCGGGAGGATATTCACTGATCAGGGCTCCCCCACACTGCAAAATCCTGCGAGCGAGCGGCCGGTTTTTGGCAGGATAGATCGCCGGTAGCCCGTTCCCCAGCAGAGCCAACGGAGGTGCGTACGACGGAGATGCGAATGACGAAGCCATCGATGGCGTCAAAGTTGGCGTCAAGGTTGGCGTCAAGGTTGGCGTCAAGGTTGGCGTCGCCGAACGCTTTGCTTGCTCACATCCGAGCACCGCTCCCTCAAGAGCCGCCGCATCGATACCGAGTGCCAGACCACTCACGATCCTGAAACCGCTCCGCGACAGTTCAGCGGCGAGTTGGAAGGCCAATCGAAGTCCTGCGACAGATGCTTTTCGACTACCGACGATGGCGATGATCGGTGGACCCACTGGTTTGTTACCACAGATCCACAGTTTCTGTGGCGGTCGAGCGATCCACCGCAATGGCTCGAGCCACTGGTGGCAGCTGGGAATCCACTGCCGGGGATCTTCTATCGATGAGGAAGATCCAGCAGTGCTTTTGCACCTTCTCTCAGGTGGAAGTGAATCTGACCACTCCATCGGCCCTCCTCCACAGCAAGATGACTCGGGCGATCGATGGTTCCACCTCGGGGTTGGGCACAGTGCCCGGATTCGGGGCCACTGTTCATCGGTTCATTTCACCGCACTATTCTGACTCAGTCGAGCCACGGTAAATCCCGGGGTAGATCCGGAAGTAGTGATATTAGTTAGACTTAGAACCCTTCTGGAATGATTGGCATTGTCGTTGCAACCAACTCTGTACGCCACCGGGCGACCGACCGTAAGAACGAAACCAGTACGGAGAATCGAATGCAAGAGACCACCGATCGTGAATACAAAAGCAGTTCGTTCCAAACCACCAAGCAGTGGGTTCACTTCAATCTGCAACACGATCTTCAGAACTGTCGTGGTTGCCGTCAGAGCGCCAGGCGCAGATTGCATGGCGACGTGGATTCTGCGCGCTGGTTTTGCAGCGATTGCCACGCCGGACGCTCCACCCCACTCTCGGTGCACCCGATGATTCGAGCATTGCTCGATGGTGAATCGGTACCGAGAGTTCGATGTGAGCGGAGCGGAGCACGCATCCACTGGAACGAGGCGTGGATTTCCAGCGACTGCCAGCACGTTTTCCGTCGCGAAGAGATGAAGCGAGACCAGGCGTTGCATTCGATCGAACGCGCCCTCCAGTTGCTGGAGGACTCCTATCGTGGCCCTCAAGTTCCTCGCAAGATCCACTCGATGGTCCCCGTTATCGCTCAACACTGGACACCCACGAAAACCGCCCCGATCGCTGCAGAGGCGGTCCAGATGACCGAATCTCCGCGCGACAGCACGATGAATTAACCCCTCTTTTTGTAACCTCCGGAGGCACAGAATCGCAAGATCTCGTGCCTCCGGAGCACACTTAGTGTATCCTCTCGACGGGCGTTGCCGCCGCCCTAACAGTCCGTGAAAGGATCTCCTTCATGGTTCGTGCTTCCCGGGTGGCTCCTTGCCTATTTTTCATTGCTCTGATGTCGACCTTGATTCCGACCTTGCTCTCGGTAGGCTTCGGTGCCCATCACAGCTCCCCTATCGATCAGTTATTTCGCGACTTCGAACGTCAACCTCTGGATCAGCAGGGACGAATCGCATTGAGAGCATTACGCAATCGGTTCCGCGAGGAATCGATACTCCACCCCCCAGCGACCGAGTTGGAACAGTTGCAGAGGATCGATGCCGTGCTCCTATGCGCCTCTGGCCTGATCGATGACCGTCAGTACTTTGATGTCACCGGGAGCAGCAAATCGCCACTACAGCAATTACGATATGAATTGAGACAGATGCATCGAGAGACTCACCGCTTGAAGTTGCTCTCTCTCGACATTCAGCGACGGAACACCCCTTGATCACTCATTCCAGTGTCCGACTCGGCGCAGCGTGGTCGTTGGCGATGCTCGTCAGTTTGCCATGGTTGGTGACCAGCGGCTGTGAAGGAACAGCGACTTCTCGTCGAGCAGCTATGGGAGTTGCGACCACCGTCTCGCACCAGGAACAAACACTCTGGAGCCCCACCCTTCACTGGAGTGGGATTCGATTCCGATTCGAGTTGATCCCCGGGCAGGAGAACCTGAAACCGCAGTTTCTTCATGATGGACCCCGCGATATCCTCCGCATCGGCGATCGACAGATCACCTTGGTCCGCACTCGATTCAAGGTCGGAGAGACCTTCTACAACTGGCCCGACGATAGCGTCATCTGGATCTACCGGGTGGCAAATCGACAGCGCCCCTTTTTCCGCAGGCAGGGTTCCTTGCAACTGACCTGGATTGGCGATGGCAAGAATCCGGTAGTCGAAGAACAGCGAGGGGATGGAACCTTCGTATGGACCCTGGCGGATGCTCGAGTCACTCGCGACCCCCAGGGAACGGTCCTCTACCAGGGACGGGGTCCAGACCTGAGGAAGAGTGGGCCGTGGAAGCTATTGCTCGATTCCCGTGGTGAGAGGGTCCAGGACTCACGATGAAACCCCAGGAACCGATGACCGATCACCCCTTCGACCATCCTCCCGACCAACTGGATTCGCGCCTCGAACAGTGGTGCCAGGAGCAGCAGCAGCCAAAATTCCGCTCCAAACAAGTTCGTCAGCATCTGATTGATCAGCGCATCTACGATCCATCGGAGATGACTTCGCTGCCGGCAGAACTGCGCCAGCAACTGGCAGAAGGAATGCTCAGTTCTCCGCTGGTCGTCGCCGATCAGCTCAATTCCACCGATGGGACCATCAAGTTTCGTTTCATGCTGGCCGACGGTCTCTCCATCGAGTCGGTCTGGATCCCTACCGACGATCGAGGGACCCTCTGCCTCTCCAGCCAAGTCGGTTGCGCTGCCGGTTGTACCTTCTGTGCCACCGGAACGATGAAACTGACCCGCAACCTGCATCCCAGGGAGATTGTCGCCCAATGGCTGGCAGTGCACGCCATCACCGTGGCTCAAGGACTTTGTGGTGTCACCCAGGTGGTCTTCATGGGGATGGGCGAACCACTCCACAACTATCCTGCGGTCTCCAGAGCGATCGATTGGTTTTCATCTGCACAGGGCTTTCAGTTCAGCCCCCGCAGGATCACCGTCTCGACCGTCGGAATCGTTCCCAAGATCGAGCAACTGGTCCACGATCATCCACAGGTAAGACTCGCCGTCAGCCTTCACAGCGCAATCACCGAGACTCGTAACAGCATCGTTCCGATCAATCAGCACCACTCCATCGAGGAACTGTCCGAGGTGCTGGTGAAGATTCGCGATGACTCTCGTAGAATCAGCATCGAGTACGTGGTTCTTCCTGGCATCAATGATGGTTCGGAACAGGCGAAAGCCCTGGCTCGATTCGCAGGAAAGTGCGGCGCACACATCAACCTGTTACCGTTTCACCCTTACGAGGGTGCGCTGTATGCCGCCGCGGGAGCGGCCGAGGTGGGTCAGTTCCTCTCACTGGTGCAAAAGCAATACGAGGGCTCTGTCACGGCACGACGCAGCCGTGGACTCGACATCGATGGAGCGTGCGGTCAGTTAGTCCTGAATAATCTCAAGAAACCCACCGCCACGGATGACACCGAACCGGATGCATCCAAAAAGAGGTGAGACCCCGACTCGCAGGATCTCACCTCTGTATCGCGATTTCATCGGTTAGTGGCTAGCGCCCATCCTCCGCAGGATCTGGTGCGGGTACAGGAGTGGGAACCGGTGCCGGTTTTGGCGCTGGTTTTGGCTTGGGCTTCTCCCAGACAGGCTTTTTCGGTTTCGGCTTTGGCTTCTCCCAGACCGGCTTCTTTTCACCATCCTTGGGGGTCGCTTCCTGGGCTCCCTCTTGTTCCTTGGCACGCTCCGCTTCTCGCTCACGGCGTACCTCATCGAAGGAGCGTCCCTCTGGACGGCCAAACTTGGTCGAGGAAACCCCAGCATTGAGTGCGATCTCGTCATAGTTCTGTTCGAGGCTCAGTTCTCCGTCTTCGAAGATCTTCTTGGTAGTCGGAACCTTGACCCAGCGATTGCGATCGTCGCTGAATCGGATTCGGGTGTATTCACTGTAGAATACCTCCTTCTTGACCACCGCAGGAGCTTGCCCCTCGCTCCATGTCTTGCTCAAAAGCAATCCGTCATCGACTGAGAAGGCATAGTTTAGCACCTGATTCCCCGCAAACGCCTTCAGTTGAACGATCTTGCACGGTGTACCGAGGATCTCTCCGTCATCCTTGAGGCTAGCGATGTAACCGTTGTCCGCAAAGGAGATGAAGAAATCGTCGATGTGCTTGTCCCAAACGAACACGATGAGGGTCTTGCCTGCCAGTGGCGAAACCGCACCCATCGCCTTGACCCAGGCTTTCTCACCGTCGTACACCTGGACGAAGGTGAGAGGCTCGTTGTTCTTGGTCAGGCCGAGACCCGGTAGTTGCCACTCTTCACGAATCATCAAGACACCTTCTCCGGTGCGCTTGAGGAATCGAGCCATCTTCATGACGGTCTCGTTGGTCGGGTCGATCTTCTTGTTCTTGAATCGTTCGACTCGATCACTGATCGAGAGCAAGGTCTCACGTCCCCCAACCGCATCGAGGTATCTCTGGATCACCTCGAGGGCCGCTGGTTCGCTGGCAGGAATGCCCCCATCTCCGCCGAGAATGTCGTCCTCATCTGCCACCGGCTCCTTCACCTCAGGAGATGTTTCCTCTGCTGGTGGCGGATCTTGAATTGAAGTCAATGCCTGAGCGGGATCCGTGAAGGTCAACGAAGTGACCAGCAGCAATCCCAGCAATAACATGAGACCGGTCAGGTATTTTCCGGCGAGAATTCCACGCTTCATCAAAAGTGGTCCTTCCTGGCTGTCGGACAGTGGAACTGCTCGACCTCGAGTCGGTGTTCTATCCTGCAGTGACCGCTTCGCGGATCCACAGGGTGTGTTCGATTCAGAGTATCCCGTGATCCACGGATTTCGGAATCGAGCCTTAAAGGATACTCTCGATCGACGCTCGGGTCAAAACGACCCGGAGACTCCATTCAGGGCTTTATCGGGGCCACTGGAGGCGGGAACCGGCGTCACCGCCGCGGTGGGATCCATCAAGTGAGCGAATCCTTCCCGACGAAGCCACGAACGAACCGTCTGTAACGGCACGAACAGCCCCATGTGGGGAACCACCATCGGAGAGCGTTTGCCGTAGGTGTAGATCATGCTGCTGATCCCGACCAGCTGACCTTCTCCCGAGAGGAAGATCCCACCCCCCGAATTTCCGAAGAAAGTCGGAGCGCTAACCATCCAGAAGATCTCATCGCCGACCGGTTTGTACTGGGAGGAGATCTCACCAAAGGTCGGGAGCGGTTGGTTCCCGAGGGGACAGCCGACGGCATAGACGGTGTCAAAGACCGACAACTTCAAGCACACCGGTTCGCTGGCGGATTCTGCGATGAAGGGCCAGGGAGAGACTCGATCGACTCTCACCAGAGAAAGATCGGAGTCCTTGAGGGAAGCGATCTCCAACCCGCGAAACACCTCGCTGCCGAGACGACCGATTTCCGGATCGAAGAAGCGAATTTCATTCACCACGACATCATCGAGAGCGAAGTCTCGGACCTCTTCGACGACATGGTAGGCGGTGACGATCCAGGTCGCCCATAGATTTTCATCGACCATTTCACTGCTGACCACGACACCACTACCGACGGTGCCATTTCCCCTCAACTGGACGATCGGATAGATCATCCGCTCGACCTTTTGCTGTTGGCTAGAAACGGCCACCGGGACCGGAACCGGTACCGTGGCCAGGGCTGGAATCATCGATTCGATACGGGCCTCGATCCGTGAATCCAGGTCCTCGATGGTCTGACGGGTTCGATCGATTTCGGTGCCCACCCAGCGCTTCAATCCTGCGCTGGAATGATTCATCTGCTCGAGGATTCTGTCGCGCTCCTCCTCCAATATCGCACTGGTGTAGGGGACACTGATGGCCCCCTCGCCGCTGGCACTCCACCGATCGAATTTCACCACATCCAGAGGATCGGAGGCGGCAGTCTCGAGCGAAGCAATTGGGGAGAGATTCGCAACAGAATCCTCTGCGGTGAGGGCGATGTCGAGGAAGACGTCATGCCCCATCGCTTCGAGCTGATCGGTCTGCCCGGCTCTTTTGGCCGATAACCCCCAGAAAAAGGAGGTCGCAACACAGATGATCAGAATGCTGCGTAAGTGAGTGTGTAACTGCAACTTTCCCCCGTTCCAGCGCGAGACCCTCTCGTCACCGTGTGGCCTACCGGACAGGCTGACCGACAGAAGAGAATACGATGGGATGGGAGGGTCGGGCAAAGTGACCGAGAGGCCACCAGTGCGGTATCGGCTCTGAATGAGGCGCTGAGGTGGCTGTGGCCTTACGAGGTCGAGGTGACCGTATCCGGTTTAGCCGAGCCCCCCCCGAGATCGGAGGTGTAGATCAATTTCAACAATCGATCGGGCACGTGCACCACCCGGTCCGCAGGGCGCCCGCCGGTTTTTTTCACCACCGACTCCAGTTTCAGCGCCTGATCGATGACGAGGTTCTTGGGAGCAGCGAGATCGACGGTGATTCGATCGACGATCTTCTCGTTGACCTGAACCGCCAGTGAGACCTGAGAAGGCTGGAGCAGTTCCTCGCTGTGCTCGGGCCAAGATTCTTCGTCGAGACGATCCGTTTCTCCCAGCCCTTCCCACAACTCATGGGCCATGTGTGGAGCGAAGGGAGCCAGCAGTACCACGAAGGTCTTGAGGGTCTGCCGATCCACCTCTTCCAGACTGATCTTGTCGCTGCGGAGCAACTTGACGAATTCCATGAAGGCACTGACCGCCTTGTTGAGGCGGAAGGTACGGATCGCCCGGCTCACTCTCCGAATCAGTCGATGTTTTGCCACCAGCACATCGCGGCTGACGAATCGACCTTCTCCGACCCTGGCAAGGATCGCCTCATGGGTCCGCTGAAGGAATCGTGCACAACCACGCAGTCCTTCCTCGTTCCACTCTGCATGATCTTGAGCTTGACCGAGGAACAAGAGATGAAGCCGCATCGCATCGGCGCCATACCGTTCCAGATAATCTCCCGCCAGCACTCGCGGCCCACGATGGGCTGTGGCTGGATCCAAACTCTCAGAGACATCGGCGGATCGAATTCTCCCCTGACTGAAAAGACGCCGGAAGGGTTCTTCACGACGAGTGATTCCCAGATCCTTGAGGAAATGGCTGATGAATCGAACGTAGAGCAGGTGCAACTCGGCGTGTTCGATTCCTCCGACACACAGATTCACCGGAGCCCACTGCTCAACCAACTCGGGTGCGGCGATTTGACCGACCAGCGTTGGATCGAGCGATCGAAGATGGGTCCAGCAGGACGCGATCCAGTCCGGCATCGTATCGGTACAGCGGCGAGCGGAGGCTCCACAACTGGGACATGTCGTTTCGACCCACTGCGGGTACTCTGCCAGCGGGCTGCTCTCCTCAGAGGGGTTTCCGACCTGGGCGATCTCTGGCAGCAACACCGGCAATTGATCCTCCGGGACAGGTACCTTGCCACACTCATCGCACTCGATGATGGGAATCGGTTCGCCCCAGACTCTCTGACGCTCGAAGGCCCAGTCGTGCAATTTCCAGTCGACATGCGATTCGACCAGGTCGCGTGATTCCAGTGAACTCTGGATCGAGCGAGCGGAATCTCCCCCGTCGCCTCCCCTACGTCGTCCCGACCGCCTCCTCCTTCGTCCGCTCTGAGCACTTCCACGAGTACGGGGCAGACCGAAGTTGTTGGCAAATTCAAGATGAGCGGGATGCACCGAGGGGATGCCGAGAATCGCACCGAAACGAATCTCGGGGAGTACATAACTGCTGACCCAGATCGGCATCTTCTCGAGAGTCACGGGGTTAAGGCAGTAGGCTCCAGTCGGCACGCCATCGGGAGCTCCCCTGGATGTCACCCGATCTCGTTCAGAGAGTTGCCCACACTTCTCGATGTACTCGACAACATCATCGCGCTGAATCGCATCGACGATGCCATCCAGCAGCGGGTGCTCTGGACTGAGTACCACAAAAGTCGCATCGGCCAGAGCATCGATTCTCCAGGAGAAGACATCGACCTCTTCCCAGCCATCGTGAAGTTCTGCACTGGCCTTGAGGGTCAGACGTGTGCCCTCCCTGCGGCCGATCCAGTTGCGCTGGAGTAGTTTGGTGCGAGCGGGCCACTTCAACTGCTTGAGACCCGAGTGAAGCGGCTCCGCGTAATCGGTGATCGCCACCTTCCAGCCATTCTCGTAGCGCACCAGCCCCTTTTCGTGCAGTTTGAGGAAGATCCACTGCGACCAACGATAGCAGTCAGGATCGGAACTGTTCAGTTCATGATCCCAATGCACCATCGCACCGAAGTAGTTCAGCTGGTCACGCATCTTCTCGATCCCTCGTTCGACCACCTGCTTCGGTGGAAGGTCGGAGGCTCTGGCTTCCTCTTCGACGGACAGGCCGAAAGAATCCCAACCGATCGGGCGGAAAACATCTCGGCCACGCGCCTTCTGGTAACGCGCCACGACATCATTGATGGCGATTCCACGCAGTTGATTGACGCTGAAACCATCGAGAGAAGGATGAGGAAACATGTCGAGACAGTAGAAGGGGCGGAAATCGTCGGTCGACGCTGTCGTCGCCAGGTCCGGCGAAGATTCGCCACTTTGGCAGTCGTCCGCGCTCTGGGCACCATCACTCGTCTTCTCAGCGGTCGACTGTTCGCCACTGGTTTCTTCAATGACAGTTTCTTCGGTGACAGTTTCATCGATGACAGATTCTTCGATCACGGCTTCTTCAACAGTGGGCTCTTCACTACTCGAGTCCGCACCGTTCAAGTCCGCACCGAAGGATCCCTCATCCGGCCGTTTCTCATCACCCGATGTCTCATCACCCGATGTCTCATCACCCGATGTCTCATCACCCGATGATTCCTCAGCAGTGGTGGCTGGCTCCGCATCTACTGGAGCGGACTCGGCCAGTGGATCAGCGACAGGAGCGGGAAGTGGATCGGCGACCGGTGCACTCGCAGCGGGGGTGTTACGAACCGGTGATCGGGGAGGATTCTGTTGCCAGATCTCCCTCCAGCGCTGTTCCAGTTGATGCAGATCGACGGTCAAACGAATCCTCGATCCTGGGGGGCCTATTCGAGGCCTTTTCTCGTGAACATTGCTGAGCCGCTAGAAGCGCTGATCCTAGGCCCTCGGACTCGCCTCGACAATCGGTTCCCTTGACCCGAGAAACGGGCGGGCTATGCTTTTGCCTGCTGGAGATCTCAGGGATCGTACCGGGGTCGACGCACCAGAATCGATATTGGGGCTGTAGCTCAGCTGGGAGAGCGCCTGACTGGCAGTCAGGAGGTCAGGGGTTCGAGCCCCCTCAGCTCCACCAATTTGAACCGATGCGCTCCTTCGTCTTGCGACGAAGGGGCGTTTTTTTGAACCATGAATAGATCGACAAATCTGGCGATCCAATCGCTGGCAGGGAGAGCGTTGGAATCAAGAATCGGCAGATGTCGGTGGCTCCCCCTTCGATGATCGATTTCGAAGGCCGTGGATACCCGCCAGCAGACCGGCGACCAGCGCCGAAACAACGGCGCCGAAGAGGGTCATCGGCAGCAGCATCAGGCCCTTCAAGTCACCACTACCCGCCTCGACCGCCAGTG
>Ga0302119_10000005_pt1 | contig 64105 bp, 51 predicted proteins | sample AG5_Tmax_MG_FD_203114 | JGI IMG/M metagenome (GOLD analysis project Ga0302119, IMG submission 203114) | Marine microbial communities from Western Arctic Ocean, Canada - AG5_Tmax | ecosystem: Environmental > Aquatic > Marine > Oceanic | place: Canada: Western Arctic Ocean | collected 2017-10-01 | reverse complement strand
ACCAGTTCAACGGTCTTCCGATCCTGTGTCCTGACGCTTGCGACTCCAACGACGACGGCCACCTGAACATGGCGGACTCTGTCTACCTGCTCAACTGGTTGTTCAAGTTCGGAGACGTTCCCACGGCACCAGGCCCGTTCAACGATGGTCCAGATGCGACCACCGACGACACGTTGCCTGTTTGTGATAGTGACGATACGAATTGCTAGAGTTCTCACAGGTGAGTTGCGGGGGGTCATAGATCATGCCCCCCCGCACCAAGCTCTGAGGAGTGCGGCCGTTTTTCCAGTTTCTCCCCTCCGAGATGCCGGAAAATAACAACGACCGCTCCTTGCTCAGAGAGACGCCTTCTTGACTACTTGAGTTCGAAACCACTCAAATCCGGTTGAGTTCATGGGCCTTGCGGTATCTCTTCGATATCGCAATGCCCATTTTTTTGTCCTTCCTGCAACAAATCCCACTACCACGACGGCTTGCCCGACTCCGTTTCTCAGAGCATCCTCTGTTCTTCAAGGAAGTGTTTGGAGGCTCATGAAGGCGATCCTGTTCGACTTGTTCGGCACCCTGGTCCCCAATCTTCCCTTGAGTACCTGGGAGCAGAGCAGTGCCGCAGTCGCCTCGAAGTTGCAGATCGACACGGATCTTTATCAAGAACTGTGGAATGCTCGATTCCGCGATCGAATGATCGGCCAGATCCTCGATGGGGATCACCAGTTTGACTGCCTCCTGGAGGAAGCGGGCCTCGAGGTCTCCATCGAAAAGAGGAGCAGTGCCGCTCGGCTTCATCGAGAACTGCTACGGGAAGTCCTCGTCCCAAAACCTGAAACATGCTCCACGCTGGACCAGATCGTCAGCGCTGGACTACAACTGGCCCTGGTCACTGACTGCTCCAGCGCTGCCCCGGAACTGCTCGATGAAACACCTCTGGGTCGCTATTTTCACACGCGATCGATCTCAGCATTTCTTGGAGTGAGGAAGCCCCATCCCTTGATGTACACTCATTGCCTCGAAACTCTCGGCCTTGCTGCTGGGGAGTGCATCTTTGTCGGAGACGGAAACTCCGAGGAGTTAGTCGGCGCAAAGAAGTGCGGCCTGACGACGGTCTGGGTCGACAATGGCCAGCATCAACACTGGCACGAAAGATTTTCACCACATGGAGACCACACAATTCGCTCGTTAGACGAATTGTTACCCATCATTCAAACGCTCTGTACAGAGTAGTCGGGGAGTTCGATGGACCGAGTCGTGATAGAAACAGGAGAAAATCCAACTGCTGCGGTCATCTGGCTCCACGGCCTGGGTGCAGACGGTCATGATTTCGAACCTATCATTCCCGAACTCGGTGTCGACCAGATCGACCCGATCCGCTTCATCTTCCCACACGCTCCCACTCGTCCCGTCACCATCAACAATGGCATGGTGATGCGTGCCTGGTACGACATCCTCGAGGTCTCCATCGAACGCCGTATCGATGAGACCGGGATTCATCAAAGTGCGGCCCTGATCGAGGAACTGATCGCCGAACAGCGTGCGTTGGGTATTCCTGACCAACGCCTGATCCTGGCCGGATTCTCCCAGGGGGGAGCCATGGCATACCATGTCGGGCTTGCCCAGGATCCGCCGATCGGAGGCATCCTGGTCCTTTCCGCCTACTTGCCGTTGGCCGATTCCCTGCTCAAGGGTGGTGGCAAGGGGACCGGTTCGACACCCCTGCTGTGCTGCCATGGCCAGTGGGATCCGGTGGTTCCTCTCGCACTGGGAGAAACTTCTGCCAGACAGGTAGAACAAGCCGGCTGGCCACTGGAGTGGAAGACCTATCCCGCCGCTCATTCTCTCCACCCGGACGAAGTGAACGACATCGGACAGTGGCTGAGGGATCGACTGGGTTGATCGGGAGAACCCCGATCCGGCACCAACAATGAACCAAGAAATGAGGTCAAGGTGGTCACACACTCCAGTGAGTTGAAGGGGAATACCTTTCAGCCAGACATCTATGAAAAACTATTACCCTTGCTCCCCTCTGACAAGAGCGCCAGCATCCTGGATGTCGGAGCAGGATCGGGGTTTTTCTGTGCCAAGATGCGGGAGTACGGCTGCCAAAATCTGACCGCCTGCGATCTTCCTCAGTTCGATTTCCAGGTGGAAGATGTGCCCTATCACGGCTGCAATCTCAACGAATCGATCCCACTTCCCGATCAAAGCATCGACTGCACCATTTCCATCGAGGTCGCCGAACATATCGAGCACCATCAGAATTACTTCTCCGAGATTTTCAGGGTCCTGAAACCGGGCGGTCGTGCGATCTTCAGCACTCCGAACATTCAGGGGCTGGGATCGAGGATGCACTATCTCTTGCATGGAACCACTGACGGAGCACGACGACCCTTCGATCCAAAAAAGGTCAGCGGACTCCAGCATGTCAATTGCCTCGGAGTTCAGCATTTCCAGTACTACATCCATCACAATGGTGGACAGATTCGATCGCTGGCAACCAATCACTTCCGAGTCTCTTCCCTCATCTTTGCACCTCTGGTGCCTCTACTGGCAGGAACGATGTGGATGCGTGGACTGGGCAAAAAGGCCCGAAGTCAGCGGGATCGATACCAGGAGCACTGCCGCTGGCACCTCTCCACGCCTGCTCTATTCGGTCGAATCCTCTTCGTGATCGCCGAGAAAAATCCGGCGTAGGGTGCCCACGGACTGCGTCCGCCTTACAATCCCGGTTCGATTGATCCCACTTTGAAGGAGATCCATGACCACTGACAATTTGAGTATCCAGATTCAAGGCCGTCCTGTGACCCGCATCGGGGTCATCGGTTCTGGCCAGATCGGCCCAGACATCGCGCTCCACTTCTCCAAGGTTTTCACACCGCTCGGAGCCCCCATCGTCGTCGTCGACATCGATAATGTGGCACTTGAGAAGGGCCGAAAGAAACTGGACCGAAAGATCGACAAAGGCATCGAAGCGAGAGCCTTTGGTGCCGAGCAGGGCCAGGCGATGAAGGAGAATGTCCTCTTCACCAGTGATTACGACCAGCTCAAGGGCTGCGATCTGGTGGTCGAAGCGGCCACCGAGGACAAGGATCTGAAAGGGCGAATCTTCTCTCAGGTGGTCGGCCTGGTACCCGATCATGCGGTGCTCTGTTCCAACTCATCACACCTGGAACCCGAGGTCATCTTCGAGGGCATCGAGAGTCGCAACCGTACGATGGTGGTCCATTACTTCTTCCCGGCGGAACGAAATCCGATCGTCGAAATCGTACCGGGTGCCGACACCTCGAATGCGCTGGCTCACGACATGATGGGATTCTACGAAGCCATCGGTAAGATCCCGATTTGCGTGGGAAGTCGCTATGGCTACGCTCTCGATCCGGTCTTCGAGGGGATGTTTCTCGCCTCCGCTCTACTGGCAGAACAGGGTGTCGCCAGCAGCAAGGAGATCGACCAGGTGGCCTGTGACGTGCTGGGATACACGGTAGGGCCCTTCACTGCGATGAACCTCACCGGGGGGAATCCGATCACCGCGGTGGGCCTCGACCATTACAACGAGAAGATCCATCGCTGGTACCACACTCCGGAGATCTTGCGCCGAGCAGTGGCCGACGAGACCTCCTGGGATGTCCCGGGCCGGGGGGAGAAGATCGAGGTTCCAGAGGAAACTTTCCAACAGGTGCGAGATGCTCTCCTCGGATCCTTCTTTGGGATTGTCGGCGAAATCGTAGACAGTGGCATTTCATCGATCGAAGACATGGATATGGCGGTCGAGTTGGCACTCGACATGAAAGCTCCCTTTCGCCTGATGAACTCGATCGGGGTCGAGTCTGCACTGGAACTGGTCGAACAGTACTCTGCCGTTCATCCTGAGTTTCCGGTGCCCGCTTGCATCTCTAAACAGGCCAAGTCGGGGCACCCTTTCCAGATCTCAACGGTTCTGCGCCAGGATGTCGAAGGTATCGCTCACGTCTTGATTCGCCGCCCGAAGCAGCTCAATGCCCTGAACAACGCCGCTTTTGATCAGATCGAGAAGCACTTTGTCGAGATCGCTGCTGACGATGATGTCGTGGGTGTGGTGCTTTCTGGATTCGGGATCAAGGCTTTCGTTTCAGGCGCAGATGTTCCCTTTCTCGCAAAGATCGAATCTCCGGCGATGGGGGAAGCCACATCTCGAGGCTCCCAAAAGTCGATCCAGGCGATCGAGGACTGTCGCAAGCCGGTGGTCTGTGCACTCAATGGGCTGGCCTTCGGCGGTGGTAATGAGATCGCCATGGCCTGCAATGCTCGAATCGCCCGGGCGAATCAACGTATCCTTGTGGGACAACCCGAGGTCAATCTCGGCATCATTCCCGGAGCCGGGGGGACTCAGAGGTTGCCCCGTTGGGTCGGTGTCGAGAAGGCTGCAGAACTGATGCGAACCGGCCGCCCCGTCTCCTCTGCAGAAGCGCTGGCGATCGGATTGATCCAGCAGGAGGTGGTGGGAGATCCGCGAGCCCTACGCCAGTGTGCGGTCTCTCTGATCCGTGCTCATCTTGCGGGAGAACACACCTTACCTTCGATCCAGCGCGGTCCGATCGAGACTCCCGATTCCTTGCCTGACGTGGACCTCGGACACCTGAGTCGGAGCGTCGATGCCGTGCTTCAGAAGGCGATCATCGAGGGGTGTCGCTTGCCACTGAGCGATGGAATCGCCCTGGAGGCCCGATATTTCGGGGAAGTTTGTGGTACCCAGGACATGAGGATTGGCGTCTCCAACTTCCTCGAAAATGGTCCCAGGACCCCAGCGAAATTCGTCCACGCTTGACCTAAGTGTTTGCCAAAGAATGAGTTACCACTCCGCCTCTCGCTCCCAATTGGGAGTTCGAGGCGGTTTTCAATTTCAAGGGGATACCGACAAATGGCGGATACCCGTAGAATTCGGGGCTCCCGGGGGAAATTACTCCTTTCACACCCAGCCCATCCGTGGCTATCCTCCGATAGTTGAGTTCTGCACTCCTTGCCCGCACCGCAGCGGGCTTCATGCCAAAGGAGGGCAGATATGCGAGGTGCTGGCAGGATCATGCGGATATCCGTCGAGCCAGCAAAATATCAAGTTCGACCGGAATCACACGCCTGGCCGATTCTTCGGAATTCGAGTCGGGTTCAGAAAGGGGATTCAATGTCCAAGGAAATGCTGCTCGTCGGAAGTAAAGCGAAGGCTGCACTCAAGGAGCACGATGTGAATGTCGGTGGCGATGCCCTCGACGGACTCAACGAGATTCTGCACAGCGCCATCGAACAGGCGGCGAAACGTGCCAGCCAAAATGGGCGCAAGACCGTTCGCTCCCACGACTTCATCTGCTAAATGACGAGATCTCGATCTTGTCAGAACAGTGGGCCTCGACGCAACCGGCGTCGAGGCCCACTTTCTTTGGCAGTCGTTCAGCCCAAAATTCAGGAGGAACTGGTTCTCTTTCCAGAGTCCCCTTCAAAATCTTCCTTGCGGATTTCATGGCGCTTGAGCAGATTCGACAGCTGAGGACGGTGGATTCCCAGTGCCTCAGCAGCCCTGGTAATATTCCCTCCGGATCGAAACAACTCTGCAATGATATATCGACGCTCGAGGGCAGCCTTGGCCTCTCGCAGGGTCAACTCTCCTGAAGTCAGCCTGGCGACTTCCTGATCGAGATCTGGTTTTTGCGATGATCGAAACAGGTCCGCTCTACCACTCCTGAGTTCGGTCACCTCTTTCGATCCGACGGGATACCATCTCGGCAAGATGTGAATGGCTACCTCCATCGGCAACCCAAACTCCTGACGAAGATCATGGAATGCGTGCTGAAGGTCGCGACTGCGCTGGCGCAGGTCATCTTCTCCCGGCCCGATCAGTGCACAGACCAGATGATCTCCACCGGTGTGGTAGACCCCGGAGTTCGGTTCCAGCATCTGCAACAGCCGTTCGACAAAGGTTTCGTCCTGACGCTCTTTCAAAAGGATGTCGAGACCAGGCAAACTCATCTCGAGAAACCCCAGTGGTTCCTTGTCGCGATGATGTCGATCGAGGAACTGCTCGAGGTCCGCATCGAGCGCGGCCAGCGAACCGATCCCACTCTCCTGGTACTCGAGCAACTGCGCATTCTCGGCCAGTGCCCTCATCTGGCCCTTGACCATCGAGAGCAATCGGACCACCTCGGCGACATCCTGCTCCTGGAACGGATTTCCAGCGGTCGGACGCTCCAGTACCAGAGCAGCAGACAGCACCCCTTCGGCACAGAAGGGGATCGCCAGTAGGCTTCGGCCTCGCACCGAGGATTCCTGTGGGTGGTTGTGGATCCACGACTCCCAGACCTCGGTTCCACTGCGGATCGCCACTCCCCGATCGAGGCACTCCTGGGCAAGGGCTCCGAGAACTTGATGCTGCGGAAGCCAATCCTCTGTCGGTCCCATGTCGATATCTGCCAGGCTCTGCCAGCGGCGTTTTCTGAGCGCCGCGATGAAGCCTCGAGGACTCGGTACAATTTTCCTCGATTCATCGAGGACTCCATCGAGGAAGGAGCGGAGTTCGGTTCTCTTTCCCAGCCGGGTCGCTGCATGCACCGCAGCAACTAGCAGGTCGGTGCCTTTGTTTGCCCCGTGACCACTGCCCCCGTCCAGACCGTGGTCGGCGAAAGCGATCGGTCCCGGACCGATCGCTGGAGGGAGAGAATCGGATTCCCTCCTGAAGCGCTGGAGGTCGGCGAAGAAGTTCTTGCGCCTGCGATCATTGAGATAGACGACCCTCATATCCTCGGGCAGTCTCTGTGAAATCCGTTCGATGATGGCGGCTGCTCGGTCGTAGTAAACACATGCGCCTTCGAAGTCATGTGAACCCTGCTGAACCCTGGCCAGGGCGTAGTGGATCTGCCACTGAAGAGGCAACAGCGAATCTCCGCTGATCATTTGAAGTGCTTTCTCGTAACTCTCGAGAGCCTTCTCTTGCCCCTCCTCATTTCGCTGCATACTGATCGATCCCTTGAGTAGCAGTCCGCGGATAATCAGCGGTACCGATTGGAGCGATTCGGCGGTGAGCAATCCTCGACTGACCAGTTTGAGAGATTCCTCGTACTCTTCTCTCTCGATCCCCAACTGGGCGCGATCAAAGAGGTTGGCGGCCACCACTCGATCAAGTCCTTGCTTCTGGCCCAGGTCGAGCGCCTTCTTCAGTTCGCGATCGGCGACCTTCCAGTCCCTCCGCAGAAGTGCCAGGTTCCCCAGCAATCGATGACCTTCCGGCTGGTGCTTCGGCAGTTCAAACTCCTGGGTGAGAATGAGAATCTGACGAGCCAGATTCTCGACCTGCTTTCGTTCCCCCAGCGCAAACCAGGCCCAGCCCAGGTGCAGGAAGGAACGAACGATTCCCTCGGTACTGCCAAACTTCTCGCTATTGGAGATACTACGCTTGAAGAAACGAATCGCCCGATCGTAATCGCCCGAATGAGCGTGGAGGCTACCGATGGAGTTGAGAGTCGGAGAAATCTGATGGCTGTCACCGATCCGCTCCCGCAAGGTCAGGGAACGACGGAAATGCTCGAGGCTTCGTGAGAAATCGCCGCTGTTCCTGTAGACCTTTCCGAGTAATTCGAAGGTCGCAGCGAGAGCTCTGACATCCTGAGATCGGTCGACCACTTCCAGCGCTCGAAACAGGTACCTGGCGGCGCGGAAGTGTTTTCCTCGCTCGTAATAGACTCTCCCGATGATTCGAAGTACCGATCCAAGTGCCACCGGATCCTCGCCTCTTTCCACCTGATCGAGTAACCGCTGATAACTGTTGAGTGCGGCAGCAGAATCGCCCCTGGCGAGATGAGTTTCCGCCAAGATCTCCAACACCTGACGTTGCAGCGTCTCCACTCCCTCTCGCGATTCGATCCCCGAAATCTGCTTTTGTGCCTGCAAGCAATGGCTCATCGCCCTCTTGATATCTCGCCGTTGCAGTCGTAGACGAGCTCGCAAGATCGTCAGCCTCGGCAGCGCAATTGGCCCCGCAGCGTCCAGATCGGAAGAACTGATCCGGTTGAGACCTCGGATTCCCTTCAACGGCTCTGCCAGTCGGTGGTAGATCTCGGCAAGGTAGAATCGTGACTCCACTCGATCCGCTGGAGCCAGGTCCGGATCTTCCAGCAGCATTTTGAGGTGCAACTTACCCGACTCCAGTTGACCGACCTCGACCTCAAGACGAGCCAGTCGACCGAGAATCTCGCCACGTAGCTTGGAATCTGCATCGCCCTCGAGCAGTTCGAGCATCTTTTTTCCGATGCGAATCGCCAGAGGCTCGGCGTAGGCATCCGCAAAGTAACTCATGGCGATGAACCCGTACGGGATGGCCAGTTTCGGTTCATTTCCAGCGGCCAGTAACTCGTGCACTTCGTAGGCCCGAACCGGATCCCGGCTTCGTACATCCTCGCTGAGAGTCAACCCCAGTTCTTTTTGCAGATTCCTTGCCGCTTCGGGTCGAATCGCTGAGCGGATTCCTCGCATGTGAATCTCATGGCTGATGTGGAACCGAACCTTGCCTCTCGATTCATGGCGATCGACGAATCCTCGCTGGACCAGTTGCGCCAATGCTCCTTCGAGGCGCTCCTGAGAGACTCCACAACAACGAACCAAAAATGAAGATTGAACCGGTCTTCGTAACATGGCCAGTTGCTCCAGCACTCGTCGCTCCAGTGGCGGGAGAACTGCCACTCTGCGCTCGACCAGAAGCTGTGCCAGATCCCCCCCTCGAGCACTCTCGAGTAGGGCTTCGACACTCTCCGCCTCGAGCGGCGAAGCCACGCCGCCTTCCTCGAGCAACCGGCACATCTCCAGCACCAGCATTGGATTGCCATCGCAACCTTCGGCGATGGTCTTGGCCAGCTCCTCAGGAGGCTCGCTCCCGAGTTGTTGATTCACCAGATCCGAGACTTCTGGCACGGTCCAGGAGGGAAGATCGATGGTTCGACAGAAGGGCTGACTCGCCAACCGCTGCAGTTCGGGAGCACTGGCGGTGAAGCTCTCGGAACAGTGATCTCCTACGATGAGGAGACGTCCCTGAACCGGATCCGGTGGAAAAGTGGTCTCCTGATCCGGCTCGACGATGGAACTGGCGAACTCACCGGAGCGCCCCTCCCTCGCACGGATCTGCTTCCAGTCGCGGTTACCCTCGCCTCCATCCGGGTTTCCTACCCCCTGGGCAGGCTGCCGCGAGAGGGCCGAGTTTCTGGCCAGGTATTCGACAAACTCGATGGTCCCGGGATCACTCCGGTGCAGGTCATGGAGGACCAGGACGAGAGTCCGATCCTTCGCCAGCTCCCAGAGAATCCCCGTCAGGGCCTGGTGAAACTGGATCCGGCCGCGAGTTCCCGCCAGAGGCTCCTGGTCGACGACACCTTTGACCTCCTGTTGCAGCTCGGGAAAGACCCGCACCAGAACATGGGCGTAGCGCCGCCACAGCCCTCTCGTCTCGCCATGTTCGATGATGAGATCCTTGACCAGACGTAGCACCGGAAGGAATGGAATCCCCTGACGCTCGTGGCAATGAACCCGACAGCTGAGGATCGGTCCTGTTTCTGCGGTGGGCTCCGAGAGCGCCTGTGCGATCAGGTGAGTCTTGCCGATCCCGCTGGCACCGCCGATCAACGCCAGAGAACAGTGGGTGGCCCCCTTGCGAGGAGTTTCGGGGTCGGGATCGAGTCCGCTCTGAATCCACTCACGAAGCCGAGTCAACGCTTGCTGGCGAGGGGTCGCTTCCAGCGCTTCTCCGCTCGATTCAACCACTTGGCTCTCTCCATCCATTGAACCCTCCTCCGCGAATCGGCGCTTTCTCAGCACCCCCATCCGACCGTAACAAATCCTGACGGATAGGATATCGAGAGGGGGCTCTCCCGTAAAGAAAAGTAACGGTGGAAATCGGCCTCTGCTGGGAGAAAAAGCTCCTCGCCGTCCCTACTCGGCGAGGAGAAGCTTGGGTCTGAAAGTCGCTAGGACTTTGGGAAACCTGCCCAGGAAGTGCGTAGGGACGAGCAGGCCGATGTGCATGATTGGCTGGGAGCAGTCAGGGAAACAGGCCTGAGGCCAAACCGGGAGTCGGTAGGGCTTTCCTCGATCCAGCAGGCGGCAGCAGATGGAAATCGATCCAGCAGGAACGGGTCCTGCGATCAGCGGTGCAAGACCGCTCTTTCTCTTCCCCCACGCTGCCGTCTTCGAGTCGCCGTGCCTGGCACGGCTCCTCGATCGGATCCCCTGGCCCCACAGAGGGGCGTCCCCGTCCAGGCTCCCCAGCCTGGTCATCCCGCTTCGGGCGAAAGGCGCTTCCGGCCTCCGCCCCGTCCCCGATCCACGACCCACATCCGCCGATTCTCCCATTCCCTGCTTCAGTGCACAGGCGGATTCTGGGGCCGAACTCCCCGATCGATTCCCCCCCTGGGAAACCGCATATTCAAGTCACTGATCTGATACCTCTGACCGATCGCCGCCGACTCCAGTGTTGGACTCCAAAAGCGGACTCGAACCGGTCGAGACTTCTCAATTTTTTCGGAGGGGAGTGTTGGAACTCTCAGAGCGGGTGGTGATGCAGGCGGAGAAACACATTCCCACAATTCTCGAATCCACTTGGTCAGCCAGAGCCAGAGGGATGGGTCCAGATCTTGGGCTGGCAGGAATATGGGGGGTGGTCAGCGACAGGTCAAGGTGTGGAAAGAAAAGATCCGGGGCCGACGGTGGGTTCCGTCGGCCCCGGGAGCACAGGGGGGGACTCTAGTGAAAGGAACCGACAGCAGGGAGGCCACAACTGGGCTTCTGAAGAACCCAGGCTCCGGGAACATGGACCCGGTGGGAGACCCTGCGGGCCCTTCCCGGGATCCGGATCCGTTGCTGGTATGACCTTCGAGAAGGAACTCCACAGCGAAAGACGGTGCGAAAGCGGGTCACCGTACGAAATCGATCCGGACTGCAGATCTTCCGGTATTCGAAGTGCGAAGTCGCCGGTCTCCAGACCTGCGTCATTCCGTTCGAAAAGGTTCGGACACAGCCTCCACCGCGTCTGGAGTAAACGATGCCGGGCAAGATGTTGTGCGAATGGTCATGAAGGGAACATGCCCTGACCGAATGACGCGCGGTGGCCGAGACACCTCGCAGCTTGCGAGGCGAGGAAGCCTCGACTTTTGCGGCTGCCAAGAGCATCGGTGACACCAACAGGGCCATCACCAGTAGAGAACGATTCGACATTTCCGACTCCTTTCTCGAGTGTTTCCCGCGGCTGAATCGCCACGATCATTCACTCGAGAGGGATGACGGAGTAAGTGGGCTGTTATTCAATCCAATCATCTATTCAGGAGGCGCCGGTGGTCCCAACATCAGGTGATCTCGCCCCTGCTCGACAAATCGACCCCCTGCTCGCCACTCTCTCCTGGGAGCGGTCATTCGCTGAGCATCTGCCCGACGGATCCAGTCCCGACCTCGCACCGGATCTCCCAGGCGATCCCACAAGGCCCCGATGCGTAACGCTAATCCCGCAGATGATGAGAAGCGGGTAGTGGCTTCCTCCAGCACCTGGAGTGCCTCTTCATCCATACCCCTGGCATGATAGATCTCTGCGTCGAGCCAATCGATCCAACCATCGAAGGGGCGAATGCGACGTGACTTCGCCAGCGCATCGACAGCCCCGTGGATGTCTCCACTGCGCAATCGCGCAAGCGCCAGATGGAACCAGGCATCCGCATCCCCTGGATCCTCCTCCGCGATTTCTGCAAATGTTTTCGCAGCGGCTGAATAGCGCAGGAGATACATCTGAGCAGCCCCACGACTCCAGCGATCAAATCGATCGAGAGGTTCCAATTCGATGCTCCGTTGAAGTTCCACAAGGCCCGCCAGATCCCCCATTTCGAGTGCGGCGATCCCCAGTGTTGTCCATGGACCCGGCCGAGACGGATCGCTCCGGAAGGCATATTTCGCGGCAAGCCGCGCCGCTCGTGGCTTGCCTGCACGGATGGCTACCCACGCCAACTGACGCTGAACATCCGCATCGCTGCGCAAGGAAGACGCCTCTTCTCCGTGCAGATCGAACAGCGTTTGCCCCAACGAATGCACGGGAACATCCTCAGCATGGCTCGGAAGCGGTCGTGCCAGCATCGCCGAGGAGAGGTTGCGAATCAGATCCGCAGTTGCTGGACCTTTTGCGCTCGACCGTCCCAGCCAGGCAGCCAGAAACAGCAGAGCGATCACCCAGAAGTATCGGCCCCAACGTCTAGTCGGCCGATCCTCCTCAACAGAACTGTTGCGGCGAGAACGGGGTCGCGCTCCATCTCGAACCGCATCGAGCATACTGGCGAAACCTCGGAGGGTGGCGGGACGAACCTGTGGGTCTCGAGAATGTGCGTCTCTCAGTAATCCGCTCAGACCCGGAGGATCGCTGACTCGATCGGAAATATAGTAACCCGAGTCTCTCGACAGAAGTCGATCGGCGACTTCCGCGGCGGTCCTGCCAGACCACGGTGGAGATCCATGAGCACATTCGTGGACCAAGACGGCCAGGGCATAAACGATCTGGTTCTCTTCGAAGGGAATGGGATCTCTTGAGAGGAGGATCTCAGGGGCAATCCTACAGGCCATCTCATCGATGCTGGCATCCAGATCGACTACGATTCGATCATTCCTCACCCGAAGTCGTCCATCACTACCCAGTACCAGCGCCGATGGTGGAATCACGTAGAGCGCCACACCCTGTTCCCTCAGAAAAACCAGCAACCGGGCAAGATGGGCAAACTGCTCCACCAGAGATCTCAATCCTCCCGGGAGAATCGTGGTCCAGTGGTCCCCCGCTGGAGCGCGTGCTCGATCGATGAGCTCCTCGAGTGAGGTGGTCGAGATGTCAAAAACCTTGCCTTGCTGATCGGAGTGAATCAGTAATCGACCGGGATAATGTGGATCCCCACTGTTCTGCTGCGCCAGGAGATCCAGTTGATCGAGGCGATCACCGCCCCCGACCCCTCCCAGGAGCTCCGAGTACTGTTCCTGTGGATGGAAATTTTGGTAGAGCCGTTCGCTCATTTGGCCGTTCCCCCGCACCGATGCTGCCCCTGCTCGATGGCAGGTGCAACCAACAGGGATGGCGATCCACGATTTGGCGAGTTTGTCGATCGAGAAGGCTCAAAAGAGTCCCAGAGGAGTCCCAGAGGAGGCTCAGAGGAGGCTCAGAGGAGGCTCAGGATCCCTCCAGGCCCAACATTCCAGGATCCACGTCCTTCGGCAATTTCGGATCCTCTGCCGCATCCGCCTTTTTTTCTGTCGCTGTTCTCGAGGCTGCAGGCTCTTCGGAATCTTGGATCATCTCGGCCAGTTCAGATGGGACCTCGATCCCCATCAGATCGTAGATCTCTCGATCATTGAGAACTTCCTTCTCCAGCAACTCTCTCGTCAGCAACTCGAGTTTCTCTCGTGACTCTCCGAGGATCCGCATCGCCCGCTGATAACCGTCCTCGAGCATCGCTCGGATCTCTTCGTCGATGAGCATTGCAGTGTGCTCACTGATATTATTCGAATCCCCCAGTTCACGACCGAGGAAGACATGCTCCTCGCTCCGCTTGAAGGAAACCGGACCTATCTTCTCACTCATTCCCCACTGGCAGATCATTCGTTCTGCCAGGTTGGTGGCCTGCTCCAGATCATTCTGTGCGCCGGTGGTGAACTCCTGGAAAACAAGATCCTCTGCTGCTCGACCTCCCAGCAAGATGGCGATTCTGTTGAGCAGATATGTGCGAGAGTAATTGTGAATCTCTTCTCTCGGCAATTGCTGAGTGACCCCGAGTGCTCTACCGCGAGGGACGATGGTCACCGAGTGAACCGGATCGGTCTCCGGTTGCAACAGTGCCACCAAAGCATGTCCCGCTTCATGATAGGCCGTCAGTTCCTTCTCACGTTCACTCATCGCTTCATCGCGTAGAGTTCCAAGCTGGATCTTGTCCTTGGCCCGATCGAAGTCTCCGTGGGTGATCGTCTGGTGACCCCGACGCGCAGCCATCAATGCCGCTTCGTTGGCGAGATTTTCAAGATCTGCTCCGGAGAATCCAATCGTTCCTCGTGCCAGCAGTTCCATATCGACGTTTTTGTCGAGGGGCATGTTCTTGCTGTGCACCTTCAGGATCGCCCGGCGACCATCTTTTTGCGGCCTTTCGACCACTACCTGCCGATCGAATCGTCCCGGTCGAACCAGAGCCGCATCGAGGACATCCGGTCGATTGGTCGCTGCGAGGACGATTACGGCCTGATTCGACTCGAAACCGTCCATCTCCGACAGGATCTGATTGAGGGTTTGCTCTCTCTCGTCATGGCCCCCGCCCAGACCTGCTCCTCTCGACCTTCCGACCGCATCGATCTCATCGATGAAGATGATGCAGGGTGCACTCCGTTTGGCCTCTGCGAACAGTTCTCGAACCCTGGAAGCTCCGACACCAACAAACAACTCGATGAATTCTGAACCGGAAATCGAGAAGAAGGGCACCTCTGCTTCGCCGGCCACCGCTCGCGCCAGAAGCGTCTTCCCTGTGCCCGGAGGTCCGACCAGCAGAACACCCTTGGGGATCTTTGCACCCAATTTGGTGAACCGCTCTGGTTCCCGGAGGAACTCGACGATTTCTGACAGTTCTTTTTTGACATTCTTCAGGCCAGCGACGTCATCGAAAGAAACGGAATGGTCATCTTTCTCGAATCGCTTCGCCTGATTGCTGGCAAACTTCCCGAAAATTCCGGGGCCGCCCATCTGGCGGCGAACGCGGTTGCTCATCCACCAGAAGAATCCGACCAGGATAATGATGGGGAGTAACCCTCCAACGATCACTTGCCATGCAGGAGCAGAGGTCGGCAGAAAGACCACCTCTCCCTGGGCTGCGGTGGTGACTTCGAAGATTTTTTGCTTGAGGGCAGGGGGGATGTTGGATCGCAAACTCGTTGTCGTGACCTGACTTTTCCCCGTGAACTCGATCACTTCAACTTCGATGGGCGTCTTCAGCGTGGCCACAAATACATCCAGTTCGACCTCTTCGAGTTTCTGGATGTTGCTCCGGCTCGCCTGTGTGAGCAGCTCCGACGCGGGGACCTCTCGAGAATCTCCGGTCGCTCCTGAATCGGCCATCTGGATCATCACGACCACGATCATCAACATGATGAGGAACCAGACCCAGGGTCGTTGACTCCAGGCACTCTTCTCCGACGGGTCGATTTCCTCATCTTCGGGGGACGGATCATTGTGATTCTGAGATCTCAAGAATACTCCTCGGCTCTGGTTTCAGACGTTCTGAATTCGACGCATCGATTCTCCACCGACTACAACGGAGATCTCCTGCGCAGGGTTCCTACAGACTCTCCATCAATACAATGCCAGATTTCTCGCTGCGTGGGCCACCTTCTCTGGCTGAGGGAGGATTTTTTCCTCCAATTGCGGCGCATAGGCGACAAAACAGTCCATCGCAGCCACTCTGCGGACGGGAGCGTCCAGGTGGTCAAACAATTCATCCTGAATCCGCGCGGCGATTTCCGCGCCATATCCCCAGGATAGGCTTTCCTCATGGGCGATGAGCACCCGATTGGTCCGCATCACCGACTCCCGGATCGCTTCCCAGTCGTAGGGAGCAAGGCTTCTCAGATCGAGGATTTCCGCCTCGATCCCCTCCTGCGCCAGCGTCTTGGCTGCCGTCGAGCAACGATGGACCAGCGCTCCATAGGTGAGGATCGTCAGGTCTTTCCCTTCCCTCACCCGAGCCGCTTTTCCGAACGGGATCATGTAATCAGGCCCAGGATCGACACTCTTGTTGTGGGTCTGGCGGTAAAGGTGCTTGTGCTCGAGGAAGATCACCGGATCGTCGCAACGGATCGCAGTTCGCAGCAAACCATTCGCATCTTGAGCATTACTGGGCATCACGACGCGCAACCCAGGAATATGAGTAAACATCGTCTCCGCCGATTGGCTGTGGTAGATCGCACCTCCTCGAAGGTAGCCACCGCTGGCGACCCGGATGACAACCGGGCACCGATCAACGCCGGCGGATCGCCAGCGCAACAGGGCAAGTTCCGAACGGATCTGATGGAATGCCGGCCAGATATAGTCGAGGAACTGGATCTCGACCACCGGCTTCAATCCACGAACCGCCATGCCGATGGCACGTCCCACGATATTGGCTTCTGCCAGTGGCGAGTTGTAGACGCGATCATCACCGAACTCTCTTTGCAGTCCGGCGGTCGCCTTGAACACGCCCCCTTTGCCCTTCACATCGGTAAGCACCTCGGAACGACTGGCATCGGCAACGTCTTCACCGAAGACATGAATCCTCGGGTCTCTGCGCATCTCATCGCGTATCGCCGAATTGATCAGATCGACCATCGTTGTGGGCTTCCCCTGAGCGAGAGGTGCCGGCTCGGTATCAAAGTCGGCTCCGGTCGGATCCACATCCTCCGAATATACATGTTCCAGAATGGTGTCAGGATGTGCCTGGGGTGCACTCACAGCAAGATCAGAAGCAACTCGGACCTCTTTCTTCACCTCGTTTCGGATCTCCTCGAGCTGCTCTTCCGTGGCAATCCCTCGCTCCTTCAGGAACAGCGGGAAAGAGGTCAATGGATCCTTCAGAGCGTCCGCCTCGATCTCTTCTGAGGAACGGTAGGCGCTCTCGTCATCGGAGAGACTGTGGCTATACGGTCGCACGACATGAGCGTGGACCAACGCCGGACCATTGCCATTGCGCATATCGGAAACAACATCTTTGAGCAGGGTGTGGCAAGCCACCGGATCACAACCATCGATTTCGTGGACATCGAGTCCGGGGAATCCCAGCACCAGTTTGGAGATGGACCCTCCTGGTGTATTGACTTCCACCGGAACACTGATGGCGTAGCCATTGTCCTCGACCACGAACAAGACCGGTAAATCGAGAGTACACGCCGTGCTCAGCGCTTCCCAGAACTCACCCTCACTGGTGGTGCCATCCCCCACCGAAACAAAGGCGACCTCACTGTCGGTCCAGTTTCGAATTTGATCGCGGAGTTCCTCCTTGCGATGACCTTTCATCCAGGCTTCGGCACAACCGACCGCATGGAGACACTGGCTTCCTGTGCAGGAGGATTGATTGACCACTTGCAGTCGCTCGCTGCCCCAGTGGGAAGGCATCTGACGTCCGGCACCCGCGGGCTCGTCCCGCGCCGCTGTGGCCGTCTTCAACATCTCCACTGGGGTCAGCCCCAGTTGAAGCATCAAGGCTCGATCACGGTAGTAGGGGAAAAACCAATCCTTGCCCGCTTCCAGTACCATGCCAAGGGCGGTGTTGATCGCCTCGTGACCACAACTATTGATCTGGAAGAAGATCTGCCCCTTTCCCTTGAGACGGATCTCTTCATCATCCATCTCTCGACTGAGGAACATGTTCCGATACATCGCCAGCAACTCCCGAACCTCGAGACCCTCGATCCGCGGCTGCTCTTCGCGGTTCTTCCGCGGACGGCCTCGAGGGTTAGCGGACTGGGGGCTCTGAGTGGACATATTGATCCTGACCTGGTGGAACCCATCTGCGAGGACGAGTTCTGGGGGCTTCGGGAACCTGTAATGGTGCCTATTGCGCTCATTCTAGAGGGGAGAGGCACTTCATTCAACGAGACCGCAGGTTTCCCGCATCGCTGGATGGCCGAGGGGTTCTCCGGGTATCGTCTTGCTCTGTACCCTCGAATCCAAAGGCGCTGAGTGAAGCCCATTGGAGGACTCTCCGTCTCCTCTGAATGGATGACGGCCTGACAAGACACTCGAGAAGGGAAATCGAAAGATGGTCGAAAAGATCGGCAGTTTCGATGTAGCCATCATCGGGGGCGGCCCAGGTGGATACGTGGCCGCCATACGGGCTGGCCAACTCGGGCTCAACACGGTGCTGATCGAGAAGGATCCACTGCCAGGCGGTACCTGCCTGCACCGCGGATGCATTCCTACGAAGGCACTCCTTCAGAGTGCGCATGTCCTCGACACCGCCAGGGAGAGCTCCTACTTCGGAATCAAGATTCCACAAGCAGAGGTCGATGTCCCGGCAGTTCTGTCATTCCAGAAAAGGGTGGTGACCAAGAACGCCAAGGGCGTGCAGTTCCTGCTCAAGAAAAATGGGATCACCACTGTCCACGGCACCGGTCGACTCGATGGGCTCAATACCATCCGTGTCGTGACTGACGAATCGACCGAGAAGTTGATCGAGGCCAAGCACATCATCATCGCGACCGGATCGGTCCCTACAAAACCTGGCTTCCTCGATTTTTCCAGCCCCTACATCATCACCAGTGACGAGGCGTTGAGACTGGACCATGTCCCGTCCAAGGTAGTCGTTCTGGGAGCGGGGGCCGTCGGCTCTGAATTTGCATCGATCCTACGCTCCTTCGGCAGCGAGGTGATCCTGGTCGAGATGCTGGATCGCCTGTTGCCTGTAGAAGATCAGGAGTGCTCTGAAGAGTTGATGCGTGCCTTCAAGAAACGTGGCATCGAGAGCCGTGTATCCACTCGACTGGAGAAGGCGACACCCACCGATTCAGGGGTCCAGATCCTCCTCAAATCAGCGGACGGCAAGGAAGAGACGATCGATGCCGATCTGTTACTGTGTGCTGTCGGCAGGAAACCGGTGACCGAATCGCTAAAACTGGACCAGGTGGGAATCAAAACCGACCGCGGATTCATTCCGGTGCAACCGAACCAGAGCACCAGCCGCCCGCACATCTACGCCATCGGAGATATCGTCCTCGGTACTGCCCAACTGGCACATGTCGCCAGTGCAGAAGGAGTCATCGCCGTCGAAAGTATCCACGGCATGCACACCCAGCCCATCCGAAATGACCGCGTTCCCAATGCTACATACTGTCACCCCGAGGTGGCCAGTGTTGGCCTGACCGAGCAAGCCGCCAAGGAAGCGGGACACGACACCAAGGTGTCGAAGTTCCCACTCGCGGCACTGGGTAAAGCGGGAATCATCGGCAAGGGAATACCCGGATTCTTCAAGATCGTCGCAGATGCAAAGTACGGTGAGATCCTCGGAGTCCACATCATCGGCCCCCACGCTACTGACCTGATCAGTGAAGGCTGCGCAATCCTCGGTCTCGAAGGTACCGCTGAAGATCTCGCTCGCGTGATTCACCCCCATCCAACCCTCGGTGAGGGAATGATGGAGGCGGCACACGGGTTGGTCGGCGGCGCCATCCACATGTAGGAAGGGCACCCTTGTCGGAGCAAGTCACCTACCTCGAAGCCGTCAAACGTGCACTGGCACACTCTCTTGAGGATGACCCTCGAGTCGTGTTGCTCGGGGAAGACATCGCCACCTACGGTGGTGCCTTCAAGTTGACCCAGGGCTTCCTGGAACGATTCGGGCCGGACAGGATCATCGATACGCCCATCGTTGAAACTGGCCTGGTAGGAGCGGCCATCGGAGCCGGAATGGCCGGATTACGCCCAGTCGTGGAGATGCAGTTCATCGATTTCATCTCCTGTGCCTACAACCAACTGACCAATTTTGCGGCCACTTGCCACTTCCGCTGGGGACAACAGGTACCGATCGTGGTTCGAGGACCATCGGGAGGAGGCGTCCATGCCGGGCCCTTTCATAGCCAGATGGTGGAGTCCACATTTCTCAACACTCCTGGGTTGAAGGTGGTAGTTCCAGCGACCGTCTCCGACGCCTACTCGATGTTGCTGGGAGCCATCGAAGACCCCAATCCGGTGATCTTCCTCGAGCAGAAATCTCTCTATCGCACGCTCAAGGGAGAACTCGATGAAGGGATCGCCCCGGTTCGCCCAGGGGTCGCCGCCCTGCGACGAGAAGGGGATTCACTCTCCATCATCAGTTGGGGAGCGATGCTGCATCGTTGCCTCGCTGCGGCAAAATCCGCAGCCAGTGAGGGGCTCGAATGTGAGGTGCTCGACCTTCGCTCCCTGTGCCCCCTCGATCTCGATGCGATCTACCAGACCGTCCGCCATACCGGGAAGGTTCTCATCGTTCACGAGGACAACCTGACCGGAGGTGCCGGAGCGGAGATCTCCGCACGAATCTCCGAACATTGCTTCGAAGACCTCGATGCGCCGGTACGGAGACTCGCCGCCCTCGATGTCCCCATCCCCTATGCCGCCTCACTGGAGAATGCTTCGCTGCCGGGAGAGAGTGACATCCTCGATTCGATTCGTTCCCTCACAAGCTGGTAACCACTCCTGCTCACGGATGACTTCGAATGGAAGGCTTCGGCTCTCGAGGATAGAGGGACACTCCTCGAGGGAGGAGAAGCCACCGACTATCCAACGCACCACGGTCTCTCGAGGCACAGAGCAGGGCACACTCGCGGCGATTTCGATGGGGCTGAAAGGCGGCTATTTGCCGATTGAAGCCACTGTCTCGCCACTGGGGGTCTGACTCGAGCCCGGGTTCACTTCATCGAGCCTCGCTTCCCGTGTAGACTTTTCAATTCCGTGGCGTGGGGCCACGCTCCCTCTGCAGGAGGAAATACCGCCATGACAACAGAAGTCACGATGCCTCAGATGGGTGAATCCATCGCCGAGGGGACTCTGACCCGCTGGTTCAAGAAACCAGGAGACACCGTCGTGCGAGATGAACCGCTCTTCGAGATCTCCACCGACAAGGTCGACGCAGAGGTCCCAGCTCCCGCAGATGGGATTCTCGAACAGGTGCTGGTCGCAGAAGGCACCACCGTCGAAGTCAACACCGTGGTCGCTATTCTCGGCGACGGCAGCGGCACCGCTCAGGCGGCCGCCGACACCGCAGTCACCAGCACTCCGGCAGCGGATCCGGTCGAAGTGGCTGCAGCAGATCCCGTCGAAGTTCCCGTGGTAGCGGAGGTAGCCACCCCCTCCACGGCAGTGTCGAGTGGCAATCTGATCGATGTCCCGATGCCACAGATGGGAGAGTCGATCGCCGAGGGAACCCTGACCCGTTGGTTCAAGAAAGCGGGAGAGTCGATCGAAAGGGATGAACCCCTGTTCGAGATCTCCACCGACAAGGTCGATGCCGAAGTTCCCGCTCCAGCGAATGGTGTGCTGGCGGAGATCTTGGTGGCAGAAGGCACCACGGTCGAGGTCAACACCGTGGTGGCGAGGATCGCATCGGCAGTCTCCGGCACGATCTCTGCCCCTGCGGCCGAGAACGCGCCAGCCACTCCCCCTGCTCCTGCGTCTCCACCCCCTGCTCCTGCCGCTCCACCAGCGGCTCCTGCCGCTCCAGTGGCCCAGCCCCATGTCGAGGTGGCCGCCGCTGCAGCGCCCCCCGCCAACAGCGATGGACGGGCGGTTCGATCCTCTCCTCTGGTGAAAAAGATCGCACGGGAGCACGGGATCACCGATTTATCGGTGATCTCTGGCACCGGAGCCGGTGGCCGGGTGACCAAGAATGACATCCTCGGATTCATCGCCAGACCTGCGACCGCCCCTCCGGCGGCTCCGCTAGCAGCCCCGGCCGCCACTTCAGCAGCGACCGCCAGGGCGGCGGTGACCACCCCCTCTGCGACTTCCGATAGAAGCGGTGTGACGGTCGAGAAGATGTCCGTGATGCGGCGCAAAATCGCCGAGCACATGATCGATTCCAAACGAACCTCTGCTCATGTTCACTCCGTCTTCGAGGCGGACATGACCCAGATCGTCTCGATCCGTGCGAGCAAGAAGGACGAGTTTCTGGCAGCCAACGGAACCAAGCTCACCTTCATGCCCTTCTTCCTCAAGGCGTGTAGCGATGCACTTCGTATCTTCCCCCATGTCAATGCTTCCATCGATGGCGACGACATCCTCGTCCATCATTCGGTCAACATCGGCATCGCAGTGTCGCTGGAACATGGCCTGATCGTTCCAGTCATCAAGGGAGTGCAGGACCTGTCGATTCTTGGCATCCAGAAATCTGTCACGGACCTGGCCAACCGTGCCAGAGGGAAACAGTTGCTGCCGGACGAAGTCGCCGGAGGTACCTTCACCATCACCAATCCCGGTCAATTCGGTGGCCTCTTTGGAATCCCCATCATCAATCAACCTCAGGTGGCGATTCTTGGCATCGGTGGGATTGAAAAACGCCCCGTGGTGGTCGATGGGGACAAGATTGCAATCCGGGACATGACCTACATGTGCCTCTCCTATGACCACCGCCTCGTCGATGGCGCCCTCGCCGATCAATTCATGGCCCAGGTGAAGAAGAACCTCGAATCGTTCGAGGCTCATTCCGTGGTGTAGGGATGCCCAGCAGGTCTTCACTGGTAACCGAGCTGCCGTCAGTGACTGTGCAGCACCTCGGGGCTGTACCCTTCAGGGCAACCCATCAGCAAATGCTCCAGCTCCAGCAGGGGGTTGGCAATTCTCGAACCGACTGCCATGACTCACTGCTACTGTTCGAGCCTTCTCCCGTGGTGACCCTCGGCAGCAAGAGCGATGTGAATGCGCTGCTCATCTCCGAATCGACGCTGGCAGAGCGGGGCCTGGAGATCGAGGTGGTTGACCGCGGAGGTGAAGCCACCTACCACGGCCCGGGACAGATTCTCGCCTATCCGGTCCTCCAGTTACCCGAATCGATGCGCGACCTCCATCGACTGCTGCGAGGACTGGAGACTGCAGTCATCGAGACCCTCGAGAAGTGGGGTATCCGCGCTCGCCGCGATTCCCAACACACCGGGGTGTGGGTCGAGGATCGCAAGATCGCATCCATCGGCCTCAGCGTTCGCCGCTGGGTCACCGGTCACGGCCTGGCGCTGTGCTATTCGGGAGATTTGACTCCTTTCCAGTGGATCATTCCCTGTGGAATTCGCAGTTGCCCGGTCACTTCCATCGAACGAGAACTGAAAACACTTCCCCACCGTGAGGAAGTGGAAGAGGTTCTGGCGGAACGATTGCTCGATTTCTTTGGCAGGAAGGCCCGCAGATGAGCGCCCCCCACTCCTCACCCCAGCAGAGCAAAAAAGCGCCATTGCCCAGACCTCCATGGATCCGCGTCAATGTCCCCAAGGACGGTTCCCTTCAGAAAGTCGGCGAACTGATGGATCGTGGCGGACTTCATACCGTCTGTCAGGAAGCCCACTGCCCGAACATCTACGAGTGCTGGCAGATGGGCACGGCAACCTTTCTGATCCTCGGCGAAGTGTGCACCCGGAAGTGCGGTTTCTGTGCGGTGAGCAAGGGGCTTCCTTCCCCGGTCGATCCCGACGAGCCGGCGCAACTGGCAGAAGCGGCCGCTCGACTGGAGCTGAAACATGTAGTGATCACCAGTGTCGACCGTGACGACCTCGCGGATGGAGGCGCACGACAGTTTGCCCTGGCGCTCGAAGAACTCAGAAAACTCTCACCGAAGACCACCACCGAGGTGCTGGTTCCCGATTTCCGTCCCGACCCACAAGGGGCGCTGGAAATCGTTCTCGCAGCAAATCCGACGATTTTTTCCCACAACGTGGAGACGGTCCGAAGGCTCTACCCAGCGGCCAGACCCGGATCGAATTACGATCACTCCGTCTCGCTGCTGCGGAATGCGGCGGATCGAATCGGTGGTGACCGGATCAAGTCGAGCCTGATTCTCGGGCTGGGAGAGAAAGAGCATGAGATACGGGAGACGATCCTGGACCTTTACGATGCCGGGGTCCGAAGGCTGAATCTGGGACAGTATCTGGCCCCGTCCAATCGTCATATCCCGGTGAAGTACTACTGGACCCCGGACCAGTTCAAGGAACTGGGTCAATTTGCCCGAGAGTCCGGGTTCATCCGGGTCGAATCGGCACCTCTGGTTCGATCCTCCTACCACGCCAGCGTTTGACCCCGCTCTTGGTGGGTGGCACCATGGCACGACGGTCACCGATCCTCTGGACGTATCGGCCAGATCACCTCACGCCTCAGGTTGGAGTCGAATTTGTCGATTCAGATCATCCCTATCGATGGCCAGCAGCCTGATGGGGATGCGATTCAACGCGCAGCCCAATCAGTGAAGCCGGATGGGCTGGTGATCTTCCCCACTGAAACCGTCTACGGAATCGGAGCCATCGCTCGCTCCATGGCGGCCGTCGAAAAGCTCAGGATTGCCAAGCAGCGCGATCATTCGCAGCCGTTCACTCTTCACATCTCTGATCCGGCACAACTCGAAGACTGGATGCCTCGGCCAGGGGAGACGGCGCAATGCCTGATGGATGCATTCTGGCCCGGTCCGCTGACCATCATCTTTCCAGTGGGAGAACAAGGACTCGGTGTCCGCCTACCCTCTCACCCGGTGGCGCGAGCGTTGATCGAAAAAACCGGCCCATTGCTGGCCAGCAGTGCGAATCGCAGTGGAGATGACCCGGCGATCACCCTACCCGCTGCAGTCACGGCCATCGGTGATCACGCGACTGTCGGCATCGACTCCGGACCGGCCTCGGGAGGTGAGTCTTCCACCGTGTTGCGACTTCTTGGCGGTTCAGAGTTTGAATTGCTGAGAACAGGTCAAATCACCTCGGAGCAGATCGAACACGCCCTGAAATCCACTCGTAAGATTCTCTTTGTCTGTACCGGAAATACCTGCCGTAGTCCGATGGCAGAGGCGATCTGCAAGAATCTGCTCGCCACCAAGTTGGGCTGCTCCATCGATTCTCTGGATTCTCGAGGATATCAGGTCAAGAGCGTGGGAATTGCATCGAGTGGCGGCTCCGCCACCGAGCACGCAAGACAAACGATGATTCACATGGGGCTCTCCATCGAGGATCACTACTCCCAACAACTCTCCGCAGCAGCGGTCGAGGAAGCCGATCTCATCATCGCCCTCGCCCACTCGCACAGAGATGTGGTCCGAAGTCACTTCCCGGAAGCCAGAGAGCGTGTACATCTCATTCATGCAACTGGAGTCAGCGACCCCATCGGAGGCAGCCTCGAAGTTTATCGCCGCTGCGCCGAGGAGATCGAACAAGCGGTTAATCTTCACTGGATAGAAAGGATCATCTCCAAATGAAAGCCATCCTTGGATCAGATCACGCCGGAATCGCTGGGCGTAAAGAGGCAATGCGACTTCTTCGTGAGCGAGGTTGGGAAGTCCAGGAACTGGGCCCTGAAGAAGACCCGGAAAAAGCCGATTACCCCGACATCGCTCATCAGGTGGCGCAGTCGGTCACTTCCTCCGAATCGGAGATGGGAGTACTGGTATGCGGTACTGGCCAGGGCATGGCGATGACTGCCAACCGTTATCGGGGAGCCCGAGCCGCCGTGATCACCGATGCCTTCACTGCCGAGATGTCTCGTGCTCACAACGATGCCAACATCGCCTGCTTCGGCGAGAGGGTGGTGGGAGCCGAGACGATCGGGCAATTACTCGCGAAATTTCTGGACACTCCATTTGAGGCGGGTCGGCACATGGCACGGGTCGACAAGATCGACCAGGTGATTGGCGAGGCCTGAGCACTCTCTCGGTTTCGCACAGGTCGAAGCCTGGCATGACCAGAAGCAGCCGGGATTAGTGGAAGCCGCTATCCGATGAAACCAGGGCCGTGTCTCCTCTCCACACTTCGGAGACGGACACGGCCCTGGAATATTCTACGATCTGTTTCAAACTGGATCAGGGAGTCGACGAACCCTCGGGGTCTTGCTCCGCTTCCCCAACCAGGTCGCTGCGAAGCCGTGCTGGACCATCGTCCTGGTACACCCGGATGTCTGCAGCAGCCATCAAGTTGGCCTCAAAAGCGTCCAGCAATGCCTGCTTCTTGGCGCTGAGCAATCTCGTCTCGGTACTGGTTCTCAGCGAGTTAAACAACTCCATGTCCGGGGCCTCGATGTTCTTGAGACGAATGACATAGCCTGAAGAATCTGTCAGGTTCGTGACCGGTCCAGCGACTGAACCCTCTTCAAGAATATCGAAGGCTTCCGCGATGACTTCTGTTCGAGCCAACAGCACCTTGTTGTCGATCTTCAAATTGAAGGACTGGCTGCGAGAGACTGGATCCATCTCATGAATGGTGTAGTTGTTTTCCTGGGCGAAATCTTCAAGGGTCTCTTCGCCGCTCTGCACTCGCTCCAGTGATTGGCCGATCGCTTCCGACATCAATTCCTTGGCCTTGGATTCCTCAGTGGTCTTGAGCGCATCGGGGAGCGCCTCATCATAGGTCATGGTGCGTTTAGGAAGCATCTCGACAACCCTGAAGATAAAGTTCCCCTGACCATTGGCTGCAATCGTCTGGCACAAATCTCCAGGCTTCACTGACCCGGGAGAAGCACGCTCCTTGAGGAACAAACTGGCAAACGCCGCTGGATTCTTGACATCATCATCGAGCTCATAGACTTCCCTCTGGATGAATGGCTCGATGGTGCGGACTTCGACGTATTCGGTCCCCTCGGGAAACGCTTGCTCCATCGGAACCGACTCCCCGAGTTCCTTCATCGCCTTGAGTTGGTCGAGAGCATCCTGAAGGATTCTCGCCTCCTCCTTCTGAGCATGTTCACGCGACAGCACTCGGATCACGGACTCGATGATTTCGGTGAGTGGTCGATAGTCATCCTCGGGTAACGCGTCTTCGGGCGGAACGTAGCCTTCCGGCCGACGAACCCGCCACAGGGTGTCCTTGTCCGCCTCATATCGAGCCTCTACCTCCTCGGCAGTGGGCTCGTATTCGATGGCCGCCTGGAGGCGAGTTCGTTCGATTCGTGCCACTTCGATTCCGAGGCGATTTTCCAGCACGAACTGATCAGGATTATCGTTGTAGGTCGCTTCCACATCCTCCGGAGTGACCAGTTCACTGGCCTCTTCCAGGAAGTTGTCCTGCGAAACCTGAATCAACTCGAGAACACGACGCTCATTCTGCGACGAGAACTCCTCGAAGGCTTCCTTCTCGGTCACCACTGCGGCGTCGACGACGGACCTGACCAGTTCTCGCACCCGAAGGCTCAAGATGACCGTTTCTTCGAATTCCTTCTTTGACATCTGGATCTGGAAGTTTGGATCGCTCAGTGCGGCACCGTAAGTCGATTGATCAAGTCGAGCCAAAGACCGTTGACTGATGTAGTCGGGATATCTCTCCTGATAAGTCCCGGCCCAGCCAGCATTCTCCATGACTCGATACCAGGTGGTCACATCGAGGACAGCTTCGCGAACTTCCTGATCCTTACTTTGATCACTGGGTTCAATACCGATCCGAGTGATCTCATCTTCGAAGACCAGTTGTTTGAGCACATCGTCTACCGTCGCCTGGCGGTACCGATCTGCTCTTGCACCCCACCAGCCAAATCTCCGGACATTATTCAGCCACAGAGTTTTCGACAGTTCTCGGCGCTTCTCGCTGAAATCCTGGATCGTTACGGTCTCACCATTGATCTCATAGGAAGCGGTGGCAGAGGCGTCTCTGGCCCACCAACTGATCAGACCAGTAGCAGCAAAGGTTGGGGCAATCAGCAGCAACAGGAGGGTCATCACGACCCGTTCGTTACGCTTGAAGAAGCCGGTCGACATCTCTCGGACCTACCTCTCGGTTGGTTTCAAACCTAATCTTCACAAAGAAGTACAAACAACAGCACCGGACCGAAGATTCTAGGTCCACAGCCATGATCTCGCAACGACACTCGGAGGGTACGATCCCCCCCATTCCAAAGAATACGATGAGGAGGAGGCTCCAGCACATCGCTGGATCCTCCTCATTATCGGACTACTGGACGATCTCGAGCAATTCCACGTCAAAAATCAGCGTAGCTCCACCGGGTATCGTCGGCGGACGGCCCTGTATTCCGTAGCCCATGGCCGCTGGAATGATCAATTTCCGCTTTCCGCCCACCTTCATCGATCCGACTCCTTCGGTCCAACCGCTGATCACCCGATTGAGCGGAAACTCCGCCGGTAGTCCTCGATCCACGCTACTGTCAAACATCGATCCATCGGTGAGATAACCGGAGTAGTGCACCTTGACCGTACTGGTGGAATCGGGAGGAGACTCACCGGTTCCCACTTCCAGATCGATGTAGCGCAGTCCCGTCTCAGTGATCTGCATCTCTCCGTCGGTGGGGAGTCCTGGGAAGCGAGGGATCAGCACCCTTTCGACCACTTCGCCACTCCCCGTCAACAGGATGCGTTCGACCTTATCGGTGGTCACCGAAATGACCTCGTACAACGGGTTCGCGGCCCCAGTCTGGAGTTCCGCTGACTGAATCAACCCACCGGTCAGATCGATCACCTTCTTCACCGCTTGCTGAAGAGTGACCTCGGACCTGGCCAGCATCGCATGGAGCTCCTTTGCTGGAGGGGGAATCGCCTTGAAATCTGCCACCATCGCAGTCGCCACCATTCCTACGGTCAATACCGCTGCCGCAGCAACAGTCCATCGAATTACTCTCATCTTATCTCCCTCTCAAGGCGATCAAGACGCCTCATCGATGGCTCGATTGGCGAGCGCATCACATCTTTCGTTTTCTTCGTGGCCCGCGTGGCCTTCGACCCAACTCCAGTGAATCGTTCTTCCCACTGCAGCCTGTATCAGTTGCTTCCAGATATCATCATTGAGGACCGGCTTGCCGTCAGACTTTCGCCAATTCCTGCGTTGCCAGCCTTTCACCCATTCGCTCATTCCCTTGACCACGTACTGCGAATCGCTGAACAAGGTCGCTTCCGCCCCGTCCGGTATTGAGCGTAACGCTTCCAGAGCAGCGGTCAGTTCCATCCGGTTGTTGGTGGTGGAACGGTGATGATCATAACAGACTTCCTCTGATCCATCTCCAGCACGCACGATATAGGCCCATCCCCCCGGTCCGGGATTCCCCCGACAGGCTCCATCCGTCCATATCTGGTAGTCCTCAACACTCATCCGTGGGTCCTCCGACGACCCTTTCCCGGGCCACCTTTTTTCTTCCCTGATCGACCGTGCCGAGTGGCTCCTCGACGAGGCTTCTTCGAGCCATTCTCTTCTTCCCGAGGGCGATGGGGTCGACCATCTTTCAGTCGGGTGGCGGGAACTCCGCCAGAACCTCGACCTCTCCGAGCTCCCGCTCTGGTGTGACAATACCTCAGATCGATATCTCGATGGAGCGGATCCACCGATTCCAGTTCCACCTCGACCGGGTCTCCAAGGCGAATCATGTTCCCGGCATTGGCACCCCTCAACGCGAACTGAGTTTCGTTGAAATGATAGTGGTCATCCTGAAGCTTGGAAACATGGACGAATCCATCGATGAGGACACCATCGAGGCGTACATGAAATCCCTGCTCTCTCACCGAAGTGACGATCCCCGTGAAGCGCTCCCCTACCCGATGGCGCAACCAAGAGATCGCCCGCAAGCGGGCCATGTCACGCTCAGCTTTCTCGGCAATTCTTTCACGAGTGCTGCAAGATTCCGCCAGTTCCAGCAGGGAAGCGGAGTCCGATTCCATCACTGGACCCCCACCCGAGAAAAGATGGCGATCCAGTGCGCGATGGACCTGAAGGTCGGGATATCTGCGGATCGGCGACGTGAAGTGGCAGTACTCCTCTTTCCTCAGGGCAAAGTGTGACTCTCGTCTGGGGCTATACTCGGCCCGGCTCAAAGTCTTGAGCAAGGCAAAGGAGACCACCGGAGCCGCTGCAGTTCCACGTACCTCGTCGATCACTGCGGGAAGATCATCGATCCCTCTTACCGTCGTTGCTGGAGCGAGAACCCGACACAGCCGGGCAAACTTCTCGAGGTCTTCTTCCTCTGGAGGTGAATGGACCCGACGAAGGATCGGAATCTTTCTCTCGGTAGCGATGGTGGCGACCGCCTCATTGGCGATGAGCATGCACTCCTCGACCAGTTTGTGGGCATCGAGTCGTTCCTTCGCCTCGACCCCGATCACCTCACCCTCGTCATCCAGAATCAACTTCATCTCGGCCAGATCGAGATCGATGCAGCCAGATCGCATCCTACGATCTTTCAGTTTCGTACGAACTCCTGAGAGTTTGTGCAGCATCCCCACGATCGCTTCTGTGGTGATACAAGTCGATTCGACTTCCCCGTCGATGATCTGTTGTACCTGTTGATAAGAGAACCGCTGGGCGCTGCGGATGACCGCCCTCTCGACGAACGCATCCTGGATCTGTCCTTCATCTCCGACCTCGATCCAGACCACCTTGGCGAGTCGATCTTCTCCCGGCCTCAGGGAACACAATCCATTACTCAGTCGCTCCGGAAGCATCGGGATGGTCTTTCCCGGGATGTAGACGCTGGTGCTACGAAGGATGGCCTCGCCATCGATCGGATCTCCCGCTGTGACATAGTGACTGACATCTGCGATTGCCACTCCGAGCAGGATCCGACCATCGGCTTGCTCGACCAGAGCAATCGCATCATCGAAATCCTTGGCATCCTCCGGATCGATGGTGACAAACGGAGTCGCTCGGAGATCGGTGCGCCTGTCGATCTCATCCTCAGAGATCTGCTCCGGAAATCCATCCGCCTGCTGAAGTACTTCTGGTGGAAACTCCTCACGCAGCTGATGCTCTGCACAGACCACCTGCAAATCCGCACGCCAGGTTCCCTCCGGAGCCCACTGACAAACCACCTCTCCCGGTGGCATGCCATCGACTGCGGGGCCGTTTCTCAGTCGCGCCAGTACTCGATCTCCGTCATCGGCACCATTTCTATGGCCGGGGTCGATCCAGATCTGGCGGAGACTGTCATGGCGCATCGGTTGCACCATTCCACCGCCATCTCGTTGCTTCCAGTACTGTCCGGGAATGACTCTCGGGCTCCGGACCAGGACCTCGAGAACCTTGCCGCTACGACCTTCCTGGGCTGAACCAGGGCGACCACGACCCGGCTGAGAGATCCCGGCGAGGACTCGATCCCCATGATGAGCATCTTTGAGTCGCCGCGCTGGGATGAACACATCACCTTGTGGATCCTCGACCAGCGGTCGGACAAAACCGAAACCACGTCGAGTCACCGTGAGGGTTCCGACCAACCATCTCTCTCGACGAGGCACAAACCATCCTCGTGCGAGCAGGTGAACCGTTTCTCCCTGCTCCTCCAATTCTTCCAGCAACTCTTTCAGGCGAGGGTGGTCCTTGCTCTTCAGACCCAAGGTATCAGCGATGTCCGCCAACGATGCCGCATGGTATTCGGGTCCATGGCTCCAGACTCGGAATGAGTCGAGCCACTTCTGCTCAATCGAGGATCTCAATGGGTGCCCTCTCAAGATTGGAAAAAGTCCGTGAAGGGGAAGGAATCTTCCCCTTCACGGACTCGGTGATATCGACAAGTGCGACCAGGATGCTTCGATCCGTTCTATCCAACAGTCTGAATGATCGAGAGCAGGGGCATGAACAAAGCAACGACGATGAAGCCGACTGCCCCTCCCATACCGACGATCAACAATGGTTCGAGCAGACTCGACAGCGACTCCACCAGAACGTCTACATCGAGATCGTAATTGTCGGAGATTTTGTTGAGCATCTTATCCAGCTCGCCGGTTTCCTCACCGATGTCGATCATGTTGACCAGCAGTGGATCGAATACCCCGGATGCACCGAGCGGCTCCGCGATGGTTTCTCCCTCTCGAATCGATCCGCAGACCTCTTCGATGGCATCCGAGATGACCCTGTTTCCCACCGCTGCCTTGACGATCTCGAGTGCTTCAAGAATCGGCACTCCGGAGGAGATCAGGGTTCCCAGTGTGCGGCAGAATCTCGAAATCGTCGACTTCCTGACGATCTGCCCGAAGATGGGAGCATGGAGTTTGGACTTGTCGATCATCAACTCCCCGGCATTCGTTTTGGCGAGCAGATTGAGAGCGCTGTATCCAATAAATACCACCGCAGGAGCCAGAAACCAGTAACTCTGAACAGCTTCTGCGAATCCCAGTAGCATCTGAGTAGGGGCCGGCAGTGCCGTTCCCATGTCGGCGAACATCTTTTGAAACTGCGGAATCACTTTGGTCATGATGAATCCAAGGATCAAACAGGCGACGCAGATCACCGCGATCGGATACACCATCGCTCCCTGTACCTTCTTTCGCAACTTCATCGACTTCTCCTGGAAGTCGGACAATCGCTGCAAGATGGTATCGAGAACTCCACCAATCTCACCCGCCTTGACCATTGCCACGAACAGGTGATTAAAAGTCTTCGGGAACTTTTCCAGCGCTTCCGAGAAGGTCGCACCACCCTCTACATCTTCGGTCACCTTGTTCAGTTGATCCTGAAAAGTGCCTGGAATCATCTGTTCGGCGAGAATCTTGAGAGAACGCACGATCGGAAGACCTGCGTCCTGAAGGGTGGCGAGTTGCTGAGTAAACTGAACCAGTTCTACCTGTGAGACCCGGCCTCCGAATGGATTGAGATTCAGTTTCCTCTTCTTCTTGCCCTGTGCAGCCTTGCCTCCACCCTTGCTCTCGCGAATCTTCGTCGGCTTCAAACCACGAGACCGCAGTTGCTTGATAGCCTCCTGCTGATTACCCGCCTCGATAGTACTACGCTTCTTCTGCCCTCCTGGGCCGACTGCTTCGTATTCGAAAACCGCCATCTGTGCTGCTCCTTCTGGTGAGGCTCATCCTGGAGCCTCGTTTCGCATCTTAGGGGATGATCCTCTAGGAGACGATGGTCTCCTTGACCACTTCCTCGATGGTGGTGACTCCGTCATAAATGTGGATCAAACCAGCATCCCGGAGGGTCTTCATACCCTCTTCTCGTGCCAGTTTCTGGACTTCCTGGGTACTCGCACCGGTCATGATCACATCTCGTAATCGGTCTGTCATCTGCATGATTTCGAACAGAGCGACCCGACCCTTGTAGCCGGAATTATTGCATTCCCTGCACCCTTTTCCGTAGAAGAAGGTACGGCCCTGGACATCGGACTGGGTCAATTCCAGTTCCATCAGCATCTCGTCGGTCGGTTCGTACTCGACCTTGCACTCCAAGCAGACCCTTCTCACCAATCGCTGCGCCACCACCGCTTCGACGGTAGCAGTGAGCAGGAACGCTTCGATCCCCAGGTCGACCAGTCGAATCATCGAGGAAGGGGCATCGTTGGTGTGCAGGGTGGAGAACACGATATGACCGGTGAGACTCGCTTCCACAGCGATCTGCGCGGTCTCGAGGTCCCGAATCTCACCGACCAGGATCTTATCCGGGTCCTGTCGCAGGATCGCTCGCAGACAAGCCGCGTAGGTGACTCCAATTTCTTCGTTGATCGGAATCTGGACGATACCATCGATGTTGTATTCGACCGGGTCCTCGGTGGTGATGATCTTGGTCGTCGGGTCATTGGCCTCATTGAGGCACGAGTAGAGCGTAGTTGTTTTTCCAGAACCGGTCGGTCCCGTCACCAGGATGATCCCGTTTGGCTTGATGATCAATTTCCTCAGCAGATCGAGGTCTTTTTGACGCAAGCCAATATTTTCCAGGTCGAGGGAAACCTGACCTCGGTCCAGCACACGCATCACCACCGACTCGCCATACATCGTCGGCAAGGTGGAAACACGAAGGTCGACCGGACGTCCTGAGATGTTGAGCTCGATCCGGCCATCCTGCGGTAGGCGGGTCTCGGCGATATCGAGATTTGCCATGACCTTGACCCTCGAGATCACCGCCCTGGCCAACTGAATCGGGGGAGGCATCATCTCGTAGAGCACACCGTCCACCCTGTAGCGGATCTTGAATTCCTTCTCGAAGGGTTCGAGGTGAATATCCGATGCACGGTCCTTGATGGCGGACAGCAGCACCATGTTGAGGAGTTTCACCACCGGAGCGGCATTGACATCCTGCTCCAGTTGATCCATGTCCATCATGTCGTGACGGCTATCGTCGAGCACCTCGATGTCGCCCTGGTCCATCGATCCCAGCAAACTCTCCATCGATTCCGTACGATCAGAATAGTACTTCTTCATCGCTCGCTCGACCGATTCAGGATCGCTGAGTGCGCCCTTGACCTCGACATTGAGCATGAACTTCATGTCATCGAGAGCGCTGATGTTTTGCGGGTCCGCCAGTGCCAGAGTGAGCACCTTGCCATCGAACTCTACCGGGACCACCTGATAGGTCTCGGCCACGTGAGCGGGAACCAGATCCAGCAGGTCAGATGTTACGATCACCTCATCGAGATCAATCGGATCCATTCCCGCTTGCTTGGCGATGGCCACCCGGAGGTCAGCATCGGTAACCAAGCCCTTGTCGGAGAGAATTCTACCGAGGGCGCCGCCCTTCGACTTCTGCTCCTGCAGTGCCTCCTGAATGTCGAGTTCGGTGATGAGTCCCATCCCCTTGAGGATTTGACCTATCGGTTCTCCGGCCAGTGCCATGTCTCACCTCACCGCCGGCAAATCCGGGGCGGTACCGGTTCAAGTGTTCAGATTAGCTCGAAAACTCCGAAGAGTGCGTCACCCTCAAGATTTCCTCGATGGTAGTCATTCCCGACAGGAGTTTCCTCACGGCATCCTCCTGAAGGGAAACCATTCCCTCACTTCTCGCCTTGTTGCGAAGGTCCTTCGACGGAGTCTTGTTAAAGGTCATGTCTCTGAGTTCAGAAGACATCTCCAGCAATTCGTAGATTCCACAACGGCCCTTGTATCCATTGGAGCACTTGGGGCAACCGACCGGACGGTACAGGGTTTGATCCGCAATTTCGGTGCTACTCAATCCGACCATCCGGAGTTCGGTCTCGGTCGGCTCGTACGGCTCTTTGCACTCCTTGCACAGCACCCGGATCAGTCTCTGTCCCATGATGGCGAGAACCGCAGATGCGACCAGGAAAGGCTTCACGCCCATATCGATCAATCGAGTCAGTGCGGAAGGCGCATCGTTGGTGTGTAGAGTCGAGAAGACCAAGTGACCTGTCAGCGCCGCCTGGATGGCGGTGTCCGCCGTCTCCCGGTCACGAATCTCACCGACCAGGATGATGTTGGGTGCCTGACGCATCATTGCGCGAAGAATCCTTGAGAAGTCGAGTCCGATCTCGTGCTTCACCTCTGCCTGGTTGATCCCGGTCAGGTTGTATTCGATCGGGTGCTCTGCGGTGATGATCTTCACGTCAGGACGGTTCAGATCCATCAGTGCCGAGTACAGAGTAGTGGTCTTTCCAGAACCGGTCGGGCCGGTGACCAGGAAGATTCCGTTGGGGCGCTTGATGATCCGATTGAACCGAGCGAGATCGGATTCGTGGAACCCGAGTTTCTCCAGATCCACCAGTCCTGCGTCCTTGTCGAGAATCCTCATCACTACGCTCTCGCCGTGGACGCTGGGAATGATCGAAACACGAAGATCGATCTCTCTTCCCTGGATCTTGATCTTGATCCTGCCGTCCTGAGGACGACGTTTTTCGGCCATGTCCATTCTCGCCATGATCTTCAATCGCGAGATCACAGGGCCCTGTAACTTCTTCGGCGGCGATTCCATCACCTTGCAAACGCCATCGATCCGGTATCTCACCCGGAGTTCCGACTCCATCGGCTCGATGTGGATATCCGAGGCGGAGGCCTTGAGAGCGTCTGCGATGATCATGTGCACCAGTTTGATGACCGGAGCCTCATTGGCATCTGCTTCGTCTCCGGCAAACTCACCGCGTCCGAATTCGAGGTCGTCATCCGATCCAGCGTCGGCACCCAGGACCGAGTCGTACCCCCCGGCAAGGCGGTAGTAATCGTCCAGCGCCTCCTCCACCGCGGCAGGAGTCGCCAGCGCGCAGTCGACCTCGGTCGAGAGGATGAAACGTAGGTTATCGATGGTAAAGAAATCGAGGGGGTCGCCCATGGCGATCACCAGGGTGCGACCCTTTCGCGCCACCGGGACGATCTTGTGTTCGAGTGCGACCTCCTTGGGTACAGCATCGATGATTTCCTGTGGGATGATGTGCTTGCCAAGATTGGCAAAGGGCAACTGGAAGTGAATTGCGAGAGCCCGAGAAACTTGTTCTTGAGAACAGATCTCCAGGTTCACAAGTGCTTCCCCAATCTTGCAGTTTTCTGCCTTGGAGTAGCCGAGCGCCTTTTTGACCTGCTCGTCGGTGACCCAACCCTTCTCCAGAAGGATTTCTCCGACCTTCTTCTTCATGCGTCACCTCTCCTGTCGGGTCCCTCAAGGATCCGCAGACTGACCCACCACGCTGGGCCGAGTCCGTTATCAGTCCGATACCTTCTGGGTACAAACCTTGGTCATTGATATTGAGGAGCAAATGTTGAATCGAGATCATGAACATTGTCAGACCTGAGCAAACAGGTCTTCACAATTTCTTTCCGATCCAAACGCTTCGTCTCCTCCGAGAACTCTCGCCTGGGCTGCCGCGCCGCCTCGATTCCAGGCGAACCCCGCGCGTCTACCCTCGAGCTTCCAAACAACTTTCCAGGACCAAACCTTCCATTTCGAGCCCGGCAACAATGATCACCGGGTCCGGGCAGGCTCTGTCGAACAGGCGACTCTGGGACAGAACCACCAGTATGGACATACCTGGAAGCCTGAATCCTACGAGATGGCCGTTCGGAGTCAAGATAAGCCCGCTTCTCTCTTCTTTCCGGCCATCGACCCTGGCACCGGGCCGACCCCCGTCACAAGAGCATTCGAGGGTCACTTGCTGCTGCTTCTCCTGCGGTCTAGAATCCCGCCTTCCCCATCCGGGTCGGTGCTGTTCAGGAGTCGGTGATCGTCAGTCGGAGCCCCTCCGAGTCGATTCAGCCGAAGGCTTGGCATGCGATCAGAAGGGAATCCCGGATTCACCGGGAACCAGGAAAGGTGTGATCCCGATGTTGAGCCCAATCCACTGGAGCCAATTGAATTGGAGACCAAAAGTGTGGAGTCTCAGAGCCCTTGCGCTTCCCCTGCTGTCCCTGGTCCTACTTGCCGGCTGCGCCGGCAATGACGACTGGGTTCGCTTTCGCCCCGATGCTACTTCGCCCTTTTCCGGGGTAGAGCAGCCAAACCCAAAGCCCTACACCGGCCAAACGAGTCTCATCTATGGCACATACGACCTCGAAGAGAATCCATCGAATCTCGACGACGTCGATGGTTACGGCCTCTGGGTGAGTGCACGCAAAAGTGCGTGGTACATCGCACCAGAAGTAGCTTACATCCAGGCCACCGAGAATGACGGTGCCCTCGGAAAGGTTCGCGACTCCGAGTTCTTCGCCGGAGGCAGGATCACTGCAGAACTCCCATTCACACCCTTGTCCTTGATCGGTGGAGGTGGAGTTTCGATGATCAGCGTCGATGAGTACGGACTCCCTCCCGTTCCCGGCATCAAAGCAGATGAAACGGGCGTCTACTTCCACGGTGGAGCAATACTGCACCTTGGAGACAACGCTCACATCGGCCTGGACTACAGGATCTCTACTTACGATGGGATCTCGGACCGGTCCGTGTTTTCAGTGATGACCGGAATCAACTGGTAATCCAGAACTGATCGGTCCTTTGAGTTCGATTTCGATTATCGCCTGTGACCTGACCGGTCTCAGGCGATAATTTTTTTGACCACGTTTCCTGCGACATCGGTGAGGCGGAAATCACGCCCCGCATGGCGGTAGGTCAGCTTCTCGTGGTCAATCCCCAGCAGGTGCAAGATCGTCGCGTGCAGATCGTTGACATGGACCTTATCGACCACCGCGTGATAGCCGTAGTCATCCGTCTCGCCATAGGACATCCCCCCTCTGACGCCTCCTCCGGCCATCCATATGGTGAACCCATGCGGATTGTGATCTCTTCCGTTTCCATCCTGGGCTGTCGGTGTCCGGCCAAACTCCCCGCCCCAGATCACCAGCGTGTCCTCCAGCAATCCCCGCGTCTTGAGATCCTTCAGCAGTCCGGCAATCGGCTTGTCGACCTCGAGCGCGTTGTTGGAATGGCCTGCCTTGAGATTGCTGTGCTGATCCCACTTGTAGGAGTGAGTGCACTGAATAAAACGAACTCCCGCCTCCGCAAAGCGTCGAGCCATCAGGCACTGACGCCCGAAGTTGTCAGTTTTCGGTTCGTCGATGCCATACATCTCCATGGTGGTCGCCGTCTCGCCTGCGAGATCCATCACCTCTGGAGCTTCGGTTTGCATCTGGAACGCCACCTCAAAGGATCGAATCCGAGCATCGAGCGAATCGTCGGTGGCTCGATCTCCGAGGTGCTCAAGATTGATCTGGTTGAGAAGTTCCAACTGCATCTGCTGCAGTCCTTCATTCCAGTGGCTGTTCTTCAGGTGATGAATCGTCGCGTTTCTCGCCTGGACTCCGGCATGCCCGATGGGAGTTCCCTGGTATCGAGCCGGCAAGAATGCACTCGACCAGTTGTTGACCCCCCCATGCCCCAGCGTCGGACAGATGGTGATGAATCCTGGCAGGTCCGAGTTCTCCTCACCCAGTCCGTAGAGCACCCACGAACCCATGCTCGGCCTGACGAAGGTGTCGCTTCCGGTGTGGAGAGCAAGCAATGCTCCACCATGAGCGTCATTGGTGCCGTGCATACTCTTGACGAAGCAGATGTCATCGACCATTCCCGCGACGTGAGGGAACAGATCACTGACCCACTGCCCCGACTCACCGTACTGCTTGAACTCCCAAGGAGATCTCATCACCCCACCATATTGCTTCGGATCGGCAAAGGTCACTCGAGGGAGTGGGTACGGCAGCGGCTTGCCATCATCCTGGATCAATCTCGGCTTGTAGTCGAAGGTATCCACCTGTGACGGGCCACCGTGCATGAATAGGAAGATGACTCGTTTTGCCCGTGGCGCAAAATGCGGCCCTCCGGGAATTCCTGCGAATGCCGGAGATGATCCAAGCAACCCATCGAGAGCCAGTGCGCCGAATCCGGCGCAACAGCCCTTGAGCATTTTCCTCCGCGAGATGGCACTCATCGGATCAATATTCACTTCAACTCCTCGGTCTCCACGGGCTTCGAACCCGATCGAGACTTTCAATCAAGATAGAGGAACTCACTGGAAGCCAGTAACGCCTGACAAAACGCCTGCCATGCAGACTGGTGAGGATCACCCGGTCGATCTTCTACAGGCATTGCGAGGACCGACTCCTCCATTCGGTTCACGAACTGGATCGCACGCTCTACCTCTGCTTCGGTGGCTTCGCGACACAGGATTCTGCGATGCATCTCCTGAACTTGATCCACCTCGGTCAACTTCAATTCAAGGACCTGATTGGCGATCGCCAGCGCAGCCTCCAGCACCATCGGCGAGTTGAGAAAGAACAGCGCCTGGTGAGCCACCACGGTCGAGTAACGCTTCGAGATCGGTGTGGAAGGATCATTGTAATCGAAGGCGCTGAACAGCTCATACATCGCATTGCGAATCACCGGTAGGTAGATGGATCGACGAGGAAGATCGTAGCGAGCCTGATTGTTCGACTGGTCATTAGTCACATATCCACGATTTTTGGTCGCCAACAAGGTGCCGCCCATCTCGCGGTCGAGACCCTGACTCACGGCCAGCACTGAATCGCGCACTGCTTCTGCACGCAGACGTTGGCGATTCTGACTCCATAAAAGTCGATTTTCCGGGTCGCTCAACGACGCCACGGGATCCTCGATGACTTGTTGCCTCCAGGTGGAGGTTTTGAGGATTCTCCGGATCGTCTTTTTCGTCGACCAGCCATCGGCGACGAAGTCGTGAGCGAGTCGATCCAGAAGTTCTGGATGACTGGGTAGATCACCGCTGAAACCGAAGTTGGACGGAGTCGAGACCAGTGCTTCACCAAACAGTTCCAACCAGATTCGATTGACCGCCACCCGCGAGGTCAAGGGATGGCGCTCATCTGCCATCCAGCGTGCCAGCTCCAGCCGCCCACTCTTCCCATCTTCTGCCTGCATCGGGGGAACCAGGTGATCAGTGATCTGAAGAGCACCACGCGGCACAGCATCTTTGGCCAACCGAAGATGGCTACCGCGAATATGAATCGGAAGGTCGGCGACCACTCCGTCTTGGACACCGAGTACCATCACCGCAGCAGGGGGCATCGCTTCATCTTTCTTCGCAAGCGCCGCCACCATCTGCTCGACCGGTGCACGAAGTTCTTCGGGAGCTGCATTTTCTGCCTGCAATAACGGCTCGAACCAGGGGCCGACCGTCGAGTGCAACTGCTGGAAGACCGATGGCGTTTGAACCACTGTCCCATCTTCTGTGGCTACCGCCGCCTCGACCACCTTCTGGAAGACCGCTGCGATACCCGGATGATCTTGGGGAGTGGCCTCGGAGAGGATGGCCTTCACCTCTGCAGGCAACTGATCGGTCCGCGGGTCGGCGACAGCATTGGCCCACCAGCGGGCGACCTGCTGCGGGTTCTGTGGTCGATCTTCGCTCCTCAGATGCATCCACCGGACCCAGGATCCCCAGAGAGGATCCTCCTCGATCGTCGGTCTTGTCAGGAAATCGACCCATCCCGAAACGATGAGCGGATCCACGCTGCTTGGCCACCCTTTGGCGGGAACCAGCCGGACTCGATCCAGATGAGGAACAGCGCCCGGTCTCTCGAGTCGGATCGTCACCAGTCCCACATCGAGGTCCAGTGTTGCCTGAGTTTCCCAACGCTGATCTTTGGTGGTCCAACCACCAGTGACGGTGGCGAGTGCATCCTTCGAGACCTGCTCCCCGTTCACCAGCAAACGCATCGGGCGCTTCTCCAGCGCCGCATACCGAACATCGAGGTTCCACTCACCCGCTTTCGGGACCTGCAATTCCCAGGTCACTTGCTGGAGCCCGCCCTTCACCGAGTGAAGTATCGGTATCTGATCGGTCCCGTAGTTCGAACGGTTCTCCCCGAGCGATGTGGAATGCGTCTCTGTAACTCCCGCGATGGCAATTTCCGGCATCGCATCCAGCGCCGCCAGAAGATGCTTGCCGACTCCCCCGGAGAGACCTCCCTCGAGGACTTCCCGCAGCTCCTTCTTTGCGCTCTCAACATTCTTGGCAATGCTGGCTCGCTCAGTTTCCCAGAGTTTTCTACTCTGCGCCTCTGCCACTGTTTCCAGCGAGATCTCACGCCACTTGGCGACGGTTTTCAAGCTCTCCATGGTGCTGGTCGATCGAAAGATCCCTGCCATGGCGTAATAATCCTTGGCCGGAATCGGATCAAACTTGTGATCATGACAGCGAGCACAGCCTACGGTCATTCCGAGGAAGGTCCGGGCGGTGACATCCAGTTGCTCATCCACCACATCGATGGCCAACTTCGCCTCGTCCTGTTCGGCCAGCATCTTTGGACCCAGAACCAAGAATCCGGTAGCGAGACGCTGATCTCTCCACGCCTGTTGATCCGCCGTCTGGGGAAGCAAGTCCCCTGCGATCTGCTCGACCAAGAACTGATCGAAGGGTTTGTCCTCGTTGAAGGACCGGATCACGTAATCTCGATAGCGCCACGCCTCTCCGAAGGCGAGGTTTTCATCGAGACCGTTGGAATCGGCATAGCGCACCAGGTCCAACCATGACCTGGCCCACCTCTCTCCAAATCCATCGGACGCCAGTAACTCATCGATGAACTGATCGAAAGCTAGCGGATCCTCGGACTCCACCAATTGCTTCAGGCGGGGCCAGGGCAAGGGAAGTCCAGTGAGCAACTGGTGCGCCCGCTGGGCCAGCACCGGGAGGCTCGCCTCGGGTGCCATGGTGAGATCATTTCGTTCCAACTCCGCAAGGATGAATGCATCGATGGGATCCCTCACCCGCTCGATCGCCTGCACCTCTGGCGGTGCCGGATCTGCCACCGGCAGAAAAGCCCAGTGCGACCGGGACTGCTCGATCTCGACCGGCTTTCGCCCTGCTACCGATCGACGATTCGAGGATGTGGGTTCATCTCTGGGATCACTGGCCCCGGTGCGGATCCACTGCGCCAGCGACTGGATCTCCAGGGTGGAGAGAGTCTCACCCGGTGGCATCGAGAGCCCCGGTTCGGTTCCATTGACCACTCGCAGTAAAAGACTGCCAGCCGGGTCACCGGGATTCACTGCGGGACCCCGATCTCCTCCAGCAAGAACTCCGTCGCGGAAATCGAGCCTCAGATCGCTCTTCAGTTCCTTCGCTTCGGAACTGTGGCAGGAATAACATCTCTGTACCAGCAGCGGCCGGACTTCATTCTCGAACTGCTCCAGTAGAGCCGCTGGAATCTCCTCCTCCAGCGCCTCCCCCGCCAGTGCATGAAGGGGGCCGGCGAGAAGAAGCAGAATCACCCATCGAGCGATACTGCTGGCATGACTCCCAGAACTTCTCGAATACCAAAATTGCACGAATTCTCACCTCTCTCTGGTACTCGCATCCGCCTCACCCCATCCTAGCCTCCACGAGTCCCCAGGACCACCTCGGGGGCATGAGTTGCGGAGTCTCCACAAACAGTCACAATCGATCCCGGACAGGGGATTGAAGAGGAATGGAAAGAGCATGGTAGTCAGTCAAAAATCAACTCCGACAGTTTCTTCGCTGGTCTCTCCCGAAGCCCAGCTGCCCCTCCTCGGATGGATGCTCCTACTGGCCTGCTCTTGTGGCTGTTCCATCTCCGAAAAGTTCCAGCAGCGATTGGAAGTCACCGCCACGGTTTCGGCCGCGAGAACTGCTCCAGAAGGAAAAATGACCACCGGCAGTGGCGTAACCGCCAGTCAGGTCCACCTCGAGCAACAGGATCTATCGGAATCTTCACTCTCAGCAGGTATGCGAATCCAGCTCGATCATGGCCCCTTGCGCTTCCTGGTCGACAGCATCGGTGCAACCAGTGCATCTACAGGTTTCTTCTCCGGCGCCATCGTCGGCGCAGATCTCCCGGCAGACATCTACGGCTCCGAGGTCGAACTGAGCAGTGCACGCTTGCTGATGGCCTTTCCCCTCTCCGCATCTGCCAGGGGAGAAGAAGGGACTCTCGATGCTCGACTACTCGCTGGCCTCGACCTGACCGGGATTCGGCTCCAATTCAAATCGACCAACGACCCGTCCGTATTTGCGGAGTTCGATGAACTGGCACCGGCACCGGTCCTCGGCATCCAATCGTCGATCAAGATTGCTCCTTCATGGGATCTTGAAGGGATCTTTACCTTTCTCCCTCTGTCGAAAATCACCGACTACGATGCAAAGTGCATCGATGGCTCGATTCGACTCGGCTGGGATCCTGATCCTGACTGGAATTTATTTGCTGGAGTCCGATCACACAACATCGAGTTATCCAGAGTTGCCGATGGAAGGCCCATCGATCTCGACTTCTCGATTGAAGTGATCGAACTTGGTGTCGAGTACCAGTTCTGAATCATCCCTTCGGCCTCGACTAGCACCGGAGTCGACCTGAAGTCCGCCCTCTGGTTCCTTGGCGCCAATGGAAGAATGACGAGATCACCGTGACCAAAGAACATATTTTCATCATCGAAGACGAAACCGATATCCGGGATGTCGTCGAGTACAACCTGTCGCGTGAGGGGTACAGTGTCGACTCCTTCAGTGACGGTGAGGCGGGCCTCCACGCCATCCAGAAGCAAACTCCAGATCTGGTGCTGCTCGATTTGATGCTGCCCGGACTGGATGGCATCGAGATCTGCCGGCAATTGAAACAGGACCAGCGAACCAGCGGCATTCCCATCATCATGATCACCGCCAAATCGGAGGAGAGTGATGTAGTCCTCGGATTGGGGATGGGAGCAGATGATTATGTCAGCAAACCATTCAGCCCCAGGGAGTTGGTCGCTCGGGTTGCAGCAGTCCTGAGGAGACTTCAGTTCAAGACCGAGGCACCCGGCACGGGGCGAATTGAACGACACGGCATGATCATCGACCCTCAACAGCATGACGTATTGATCGGGGACAAACGGATCCAATTGACCGCTACCGAGTTCAAACTATTGCATTTCCTGGCTTCATTTCCTGGTCGCGTATTCGACAGAGATCACCTGCTGAGTCGCGTTCTCGGGGATGAAGTGGTAGTGCTCGATCGAAACATCGATGTTCATGTCCGGTCGATCCGCAAGAAGTTGGATCATGCCGTTGACTTGATTGAAACGGTTCGTGGTGTCGGATATCGATTCAAGTACTAAGACTGCCCCACCCCGTTCGAAGCCACGATTCCGATCCCACAGGTGGATCCGGTGGGTCGGGATTCCGGCATTTCTCAGCGTATTGATCAGCGCATTGCTCAGTTCATTGCTACCCCTTTACTACCATGATGATCCTGCCTTCGAGAACCGATGGGGCATCTCTCTTGCGATCTCGTCTCCGTTCATCATCTCGCTCGGACTCCTGCTGCGTAACCAGCGGGGAGCGGGGAAACAGATCCAGGCCTTGACCGAAGTCGCAGATGCCTACTCGAGTGGAGATTTCTCGCAAAGGGCTCCCCTGACGGGCAGTCCAGAGGAAGCTCACCTGGGTCAGGCACTCAACAACCTGGCCGACGAGATCCAGATGCAGATCGACACCCTTCGCATCGAGCATAATCGAATGAGAGTGATCATCGGAGGGATGAAAGACGGCCTGCTGGCCATCGATAAGCAAGAGCGAATCATCTTGCTCAATTCTGTGGCATCCCGCTTGCTCCGAACTGACCAGAGGTCCAGCAGGGAACAGAAAATTGAATCGGCGATTCAATCGACGGAGATGTGCTCGATCTTACTGAAGACGCTAAAAGAACAGCGTCCCGACAGCACAAAGCTTGAAGTGGAATCGGCGGATGGGATCCACACGATCATCGCCTACACCAGCCCCTTGCTCGATTCCAATCAGCAACCCACGGGCGCGCTCGCGGTACTTCATGACGTCACCGAGGTAGAGCGACTCGAATCGATCCGAAAAGACTTCGTCTCGAATGTCTCTCACGAGTTGAAAACCCCCATCACGGCAATCCGCGGGCTGGCAGAGACGATCCAGGAGGACCAGGAGATGCCACCGGAGACTCTCCACCAGTTCATTTCCAGGATCTCTGATCAGTCGATGAGGTTGTCGTTGCTCGTGTCTGACTTGCTGGCACTCGCAAGGCTCGACGAGAAATCAGGAAAACATCGCTTCAGCCCGCTGGACCTGCGATCGGTGGCACAGGAACGGATCTCGACCTTTTCCCAACTGGGATCCCCGGGTAATCAGCCGGCCATCCTGTCCGATCTCGGTCCAAGGGCACTGATGATTTTTGGAGAAGAAGAGGAGTTGCGTCAAGCGATCGGCAATCTCATCGACAACGCCATCAAGTACACGAAATCGACCGGTAAGATTGAAATCAATGCGACCATCGAGCAGCAACACGCCTGCCTCTACATCAAGGATAATGGAATCGGAATCTCACCAGGCCATCTCGACAGGATCTTCGAACGCTTCTATCGAGTCGACAAGGCCCGGTCCCGTGAGCTCGGTGGTACGGGCCTCGGCCTCGCCATCGTCAAAAACATCTGCCTGAATCATTCCGGGGATGTGTCCGTCGAAAGTTCAGAGGGAAACGGCACCTGTTTCAAATTGACCATTCCATTGCTCTCTCCCTAGAGTCAAGGCTGATCGGCCAGAGCTAGATCTCCAGTCTTCTGGAAAGATCTGAATTCAGCTTCCGATCGGGATCGATGCGATTTCTCAAACTGAGAAACTGATCCACTTGCGGATACATCCTTCGCAACAACTCCGGTGTGAGAGTCGAATCCTTGGCGAGATAGACGCGACCGCCCACATCTGCAACCAGCGAATCGCAGTGGTGCAAGATCTCCTTCACTCCAGCCGTGGCTTTGAAGTCCATCGAGAGGGTCATTCCTTCTGCGCCAAATGACAGCCCCCCCGCACCTTTTCTCATCTTCTTGATCACGACCAGCGTCGAGGGGCACCGTGCACGGTTCGAGAGTTCGAGCAGTTCGCGGATCGTTCCAGAGCAGTGGTCTTCCGGAATGAGCGACTGGTGCTGGTGAAATCCATCTGGCTGGTAAATCTTCTTCCAGTCGCGCCATCGTTCGAGCGGGAACAGCAGCCGTTCCAGCTCCCAGCTTCTCTGCGGACGACCGATTCTTGCCCGGGCGTGGCGCACGGCGTTGTGACAGCGGATTCCGATCGGTGACAGAGCCCAGGAGAATCCAGCGGGGAAATTGCGTCCCCTGGGAAGATTCCAATTCGATCGGTTCGGTCGAGCGAGCGACTCGTCCGCCGCCACCGTTCCTCCAACCACGATCCCGCGACCAAATGCGTTGCCGCTGGCGGTCGGGTCGATCCAGGCAGCCACATGCTCTTCGCTGGCGGCGAGCCGATCGAGTTGAGCGAGGGACTCCTGCAGATTTTTTGTGGCCAGAACCTGTACCTCAACGCTGTTTGCCAGCAGAGGAATCACCGCCAACCGCGCCTCGAAAATCACTCCCGTCAAACCCATGCCACCGATGGTCCCACGAAAGATCTCTGGCTCTCGATCACGATCGCAATCGATCACTTCACCAGAGGGCAGCAGTAATCGGAGAGCAACGGTGACATCCCCGATCGACCCCCTACTCAGGTGATTCTTGCCGTGAACATCGGCTGCTAGCATTCCCCCCACCGTGGCATCGAGGACCCCCGGGACCACCGGCAGAGTGAGCCCCTGGCGAGCGAGCAGTGGGAGCAGTTGGCGCAGGGTCACTGCAGCAGAAACGGATACGCTTGGTGATTCCAGGTCCGTTGGCGTTGAAGCGGCGGACAGGATCTGGTCACCGCTGGGGGGCTTCAATTGCAGCAATCGCCCCTGATCAAGAATGGCAGCATCGCCGTAGGAGCACCCGCCCCCTCTGGGCAAGCAGGGGCCGTCCTCCCGCAGAAGGGTGCGGCTCTCCTCGACTCCCTGATAGTGGATGATCTTAGAGCGGGCATGGCAAGTCCCTGCCCAGCCGGAGACATCTCGCCACTCCTCGGAGGGGTCCTTACCCATCGGCATCAGAAGGTCCTCCTCCACCCTGAGGGGGATGTGCTAGAAGCGACCAGGAATCAGACGATGAACTCGGGTTCAGCCACTTCCGGTACTGCTCCACTGCCGGCACCCATCCGGAGGAATCTGCACACCGCTTCGCGGCCATCCTCACCGTAGTCCAGGGTTCTCTGATTGACGTACATGCCCACGAATTGATCGGTCTGCTCGCGCGTAAGACCTCGATTGTATTGCTCGGCATACTGGAGTGCTTCTTCACGATGCTCCAAAGCATATGCGATGCTCTCGCGCAAAATCTTTGAGATCTCCCGGATGTGTGTCTCCCCCAGATCTCTGCGGATGGCATTCCCTCCGAGAGGAAGCGGAAGCCCATCCTGAGTCCGAGCCCACCATTCACCGAAATCCACTACTGAATGATATCCCTCATCTTCGTAGGTCACCTGGCCCTCGTGAATGATCACACCAGCCTCGAACTCTCCCGAGTCGATTCGTTGCATGATCTCATCGAAGGGAACCACTTCCGTTTTCGCTTCCGGCATCCACAGCTTGAGTGCCAGAGCGGCACTGGTCCACTCCCCAGGAACAGCGATGACCTGATCTGTCAGGTCTTCACGGGTACGCGGCTCCTTGGTGATCAGCAACGGGCCGTATCCCTCACCCATGCTCGCTCCATGGTTCAGCAATGCATACTGATCCGACAGATGGGCGTAAGCATGAATCGAGATGGCGGTCACTTCGTGTCTGCCTTCGACCGCATGGCGATTGAGGGTTTCGATATCTGCCATCATGTGGTCGAACTGATACTCACCGGTATCGACCTTGCCTTCACCGATGGCAAAGTGCATGAACGCATCATCTGAATCCGGGCTATGTGCGATGACGACCTTCAAAGGGGCTCCTTTCCCTCCAATTCTCAGCCTCCCCCCCGATCGGAGGGAAACGGGAGGTAACGGCAAATCGCCGCCAACGGGGAGAATATCCGCTACTGCAGCCCATGGCCACAAAACCTACCTAGCGGTTCCCTTGCGGAGAAATCTCCGAAATCCTATCCTCACGGCGGTACCGGTTCCCTTGAGCGGCCCAGCAGGTACCCTTTGAATTAGAAAACAGAACATTTCTTGGAGAACTTCGATGGCTGACCCAGCAAACAAAGTTGAAAGCAACGTGCCTGGAAAATGGTATGTCGACGAGGAGTGCATCGACTGCGACCTCTGTCGCACCACTGCTCCCGATAACTTTCGGGCCAATGAGGACGAGGGCTATTCCTATGTCTTCAAACAGCCCGCGACTCCTGAAGAGGTCGAGTTGAGCGAGCAAGCCAAGGAAGAGTGCCCGGTAGAGGCCATCGGGGAAGACGGAAAATAGCCCGATCAAACAGGTCCGGCACCGAGTCGGTCAACGGGCGGGAACCAGTTCTACCGTTGGAGCGGGCAGCAATCTCCTTCGGATCACCTGGGTACCTTCCGGTACTACTCCCTCGAAGATCATCGTCAACACTTCTTCCGGCTTCAACTGGTGATCTCCCTGCAGGCAGATCCTCATCTGAAGCAATCGTTCATCATCTCGCACCTCGAGTAATTCGTTGGCATCCTCGGGAACATCATCGATCCATTCCAGCGAGGCCACTCCAGGACGGATGTCGACAATTCTACGCTTGCCCTTCTTGCTGAATCGCTCGACCTTGATCTCGTGTTGATTCAAGAACTCGACCAGTTGTTCAGCAGTCACTGCGGATGCAGCCTTTTGCGAGACGAGGATGAGGAAGTCGGCCCAGTTGCTGACCGCGGATAGTTTTGGTGCCGCCGCTCCGATGGAATGCACTGAACGGATCTCGAATCCATGGGGGAACTGTTCGGCGAGTGCATCGGCCAGCACCTTCGGATCCACCTGCTCCTGCAGGCGTATATCCATCACCTCACACAACCCCGCCATGCCGAGCCGAAGAGGTGGTCCAAACGACATCTGTGGAATCGGATGAAAGCCCTGCGAGTAGGTCGGGGAATATCCAGCTCTCCGCACTGCTCTCGGCAGCATCCGGTTCAGATCCAGATGGCCCATGAAGCGAGAACAGCCAACCTTTGCGTATCGGACCCTGTAGGAGTAACTGGGGCGATCCAGTTCCTTGCGCACTGGTGGCTGGTTCGGATTCACCCGCGACTCGTGACGCAGTTTTGACGCTGCACGGACCGTTTCCAGATCGGCATCACGCTGTGAAGAAACCGTGGTCTCGTCCTTGTGTGCATCGAGGTGGTCGAGGAAGTCGATCCGTTCAGATTTCATCTGACCCAGGTCACAGGCGATTCCACAGTCGTAGCAAACCAGTCTTCTCTTGTCCTCACTCGCCTCTTCGACGTTGTTGTAGTGGGTCAGTCTCTTCCCCGGCTTGCCACACGGGTGCGAGGTACGGTCCTTCAGCGAGCGACGGTACTCTCGTTTGAGAAAATCTTGCTCGACACCACAATCGATGTGATCCCAGGGAAGACGTGCATCGACCGGAATCGTCCCCAAATAACGGTAGCGATCGATTTCTAGTTCCTCGATCGCTTCCATCCACAGGTCGAACCGGAGTCGATCGGACCACCCATCAAAGCGACACCCCTTACGCCATGCCAGTTCCACCGCCTCGGCGATGACACGATCTCCTCGACTGAGAAAACCTTCGATGTGACTGGTGGTCGGATCATGCCATCTCAAGATCATGCCCGGCTCACGAGTCAACTTTCTCAACAGGGTGTGCTTGCGTTCAATCTCCGGAATGTCGTCCATCGCAGCCCACTGGAATGGAGTGAAAGGCTTGGGCACATGGCTGGATACCGAAACGGTTACTCCCGCTCTTCCCTTGGGCAGGTACTCGCGTGCGATGTCAAGCATCCGCTTGCCGGTGTCTGCAATTCCATGAACATCCTCCTCCTCCTCGGAAGGGAGGCCGATCATGAAATACAGTTTCATCTTCCGCCAGCCACGAGAAAAGATCCGATGTGCACTCTTTGCGATGTCTTCCTCGGTGATGTTTTTGTTGACCACATCTCGCATGCGCTGAGTTCCCGCTTCAGGGGCAAAGGTCAGCGACGTATTTCTGACGGTGGCCATTTCATCGAGCATGGCATCGGTCAGGCCATAAGCGCGCAGGGATGACACCGAGAGGGAGATGTTCTTCTCCCGCAATTCGGGCATCACCTTTTTCACCAGCGGTTCGATGGCGCTGTAATCTGCGGTGGAAAGACTGGTCAGTGACACCTCATCGAAGCCACCGCAGCGAACCGAATCCCTGACCGTCTTGACGATCTCCTCGGGAGATCGCTCCCTGACCGGGCGATAGATCATTCCTGCCTGGCAGAAGCGACACCCCTCGGTGCAGCCCCTGGCCACCTCGATACTGGCACGATCGAAAACCACCTCGGTATTCGGAACCGGTGAGGCACTTGGAAAGGGATATTCTCCAAGGTCCGCTACATGCGCCCTGCTCACGCGCGTCGGGACCCGCTCATCGAGTGGCGCATCGACCACAGTGACACCGGTCATCGGCTCAATCTTGGTACTGTAGAGAGATGGAACATAGACTCCATCTAGCTGACTGATTTCGATGAGTCTTTCGCGCCGGGGCACGCCCTCTTTCTTCAGTTGACTCCACCGATGGACCACCGCATGGAAATAGCCCTCACCATCGCCGATCAGGAACGCATCGATGAAGGGGCTCATCGGCTCCGGCTGAAATGCGACGGGCCCTCCCGCCATCACCAGAGGACAATCGTCATCGCGATCTTCGGAGCGGATCGGAAGTCCTCCGAGGTCCAGCATCGTCAACACATTGGTGAATGTGAGCTCGTACTGCAATGAGAAGCCCACCACATCGAAATCAGACATCGGCTGCCAGGATTCGATACTGACCAGGGGAATCTCTCGTTCGAGCAGTTCCTTCTCGCAGTCGATCCACGGCGCATAAACTCGCTCAGCTCGGACACCCTCCAGGGAATTGAGATGGGTGTAGAGGATCTTGAAACCCAGATGGCTCATTCCGATTTCGTAGATATCCGGAAAGGCCAGCAAGAAGGAGAGCTGTGCATCTTCCTTCTTGACCGAGTGGAGTTCACCACCGGTGTAACGCCCAGGCTTTTGCAGGCGATGCAGAAATGAAGCATAGGGATGCTGGTGGAGATCACCACGATCGGGGATCTTCGACAGATCTTCCCCTTCCGCCGCATTGGTCCCTGAACTCTTGAATCCCACCTTGCCCATGGAGTCCCAGAGAGAATCCTCATCTGCCATTTCAGCGCTCCTCTACTGGCCCTGCGGTACAACCGCAATCGGGCACAGATTACTCCAGATGATATGACCGTATCGCCAGCGGATCATATCACAGGACGTGGAAGATAGCCCCGTCCTCAGGAAACCTCTATCGACTCTTCCTGGAGGGGATCGGACTCCTGACGCAGCGGACCGCCCCCGCCAGATTCGAACTTCCCGATGAGGGATTGGTGGCGGTCGAGGATCTGATCGATGGAATCGTGAACCCTCGATCGAGCGGCGATGATCTCCTTACGGATTGCTGGCTCCAGTCCTGCGGAAATTTCACACCAGGAAGCGACCACATCGGTGACCTGTTCGCCGATCTGATGGGCTTTCTGCTGCGAGTCTTCGGCCAGTTGAGCCAATTCTTCGGGGAGAATCGTGGGGTCGTCGCATCGCTCCAGCAGCTGCTCGTAGATCTCGGCCTGATCCTGGAGCGATTGGAGTAGCCGCTGTGACGCGGTGGGCTGGTTGTTCATCTTCATGATCCTTTCGCTAGTTCCCCGGAATGAGATCCACTACAGCGGGTATCTGGCCTCCTCGGTGTCGAGCGTGGAAAGACTCGAATCCGGTCAGATCGTTTCCTCATCAATCATCGTCTTGATGGTCTTGAGGGAATGCCCCTCTTGCTGCAGCTGTCGGATCCGCTCCAGTCGCTCGAACACCCACCCACCATACAATCGGTGCCCCGCAGGAGTGCGGGCATCTTCATCGATGAAGCCCCCTACAGTGTAGTCGTGAATCGTTTGGCGCGAGATGCCGGTGTGCGCCATCACCTCGCCGATCTTGAAAAGTTTGGGTGGGATCTTTCCCACGAGTGCCTCCACCAAGGTCGATACTCCCCGTCCACAAGCCCCCTGTGGCGCCGGGGATCCTTGCCAGAGATGCACTTTACACTTTATAAAGTATCCTGCAACAGCAGATGACCCCCATGTAACATCGACCATCCTCAGTCGGTGTGCTGCGCATCGTGCGGGCACCCCGGAACCGGATCATGACCGCCCCTGCTGAATGGATTGCAGCGCAGCAGTCGGCCAGTGGTCAAGAAAATGCCCCGCCAGGCTCCGTGTCGTTGCAGTGCCTCGATACCGAATTCACTACAACTCGGTTGGAAACGGCACATCGGCGGAAGCCACGGCGAGATACCGCGCTGGTAGATCCGGATACAGCCCAGAAGAAAGCGCACACCGATGCCATCGCTGGGTCGCTGACGAAGGGCATCCGCTCCCATCGGTTCGCTCATCCACGAACTCGATCCTGTACCGAGATCTCGATCAACTGCCGCGCCTCCTCCGCCAGATCCTGATAGGAGATGGCAGCACAGCCGGGACGTGGAATGAAGATGATGTCTCGCATCTCGGGAGCCTGGTCTCGATGAATGCGGAAGATTTCCCGAAGGCGTCGCTTGAGTCTATTTCGGACCACAGCGTTTCCGACCTTACGACTGACCGCGAGTCCGATGCGGGACCACTCTGCCCCAGTGGGATGGATCACAGCCTGTAGATGATCCGTCCTTCGGCGCTTTCCCTGAGCAAAGACTCGCTGGAAATCCGCCTTGGCCCGAATCCGACTGCGCGATGGCAATCGTTGTCCAGCAGGCCCAGAAATAGCCATCAGGAGTTCGGAGCCCCATCTGCGACATGATGTCCGTTGCGGTTTCTCGCCTGTTCAAGACGGAACTCTGCAACACGATCTGCGGCCTCTGCGGGAGTCAGGTTCTCACGGCGAGATGTTTCGAAGACCTCGCGCAATCCGTCGTAGATGTTTTCAATCTTGCGGACTGCAGTACGCTCGTTGTAACCCTCGTCCCTGACTTCCACCGACACGTTGATGATTCCCCCCGCATTGATGATGAAATCGGGGGCGTAGAGAATCCCTCGTGAATACAGGGCAGCAGCGTGTTCACTCCTCAGGAGCTGGTTATTGGCGCATCCTGCCACGACCTGTGCCTTCAGCATCGGGATCGTCTCGTCATTGAGAACACCTCCCAGGGCACAGGGCATGAAGACATCGCAATCGACCGAGTAGATCTCATCCTGAGGCACAACTTCGACACCCGGAAGAGCGGCATGCTCTTCGCAACGTTCCTCGTTGATGTCCGAGACAGTCACGGTCGCACCCAGCATCGAAAGGCAGCGAACCACATCGCCACCGACCTGACCCAGTCCCTGAACCGAATAACGAAGTCGATCGAGATGGCTGGTTCCGAAACGCTCCTCTGCACAGGCGAACAGGCCCCGGATCACGCCACGTGCCGTGAACGGAGATGGATTACCGCTCGAACCAGAAGACCGTGAAAGTCCAGTGACATGGCTGGTTTCCTCGCGTAACCACTCCAGTTCCCGGATGCCGATTCCAACATCTTCTGCGGTGATGTATCGGCCCTCGAGGGTCTCTATGAATCGACCCATCGCCCGAAAGCGATCCTCGGTGAGATCGGTTTCTCGATCTCCAATGATGACAGCCTTGCCTCCACCGAGCCCGGTATTGGCACAAGCACTCTTGTAGGTCATACCGCGAGCGAGCCTCAACACATCGGTGAGTGCCTCTTCTTCGCTGGCATAATCCCACATCCGGAGTCCGCCGAGGGCAGGCCCCAGCGTCGTATCATGGATGGCGATGAGAGCATGCAAGTCGGATGCGGAATCCTCGGCGACGACGACTGTTTCGTATCCATCGACTGGAATCTGACGAATCTTCAAGTGTGCACCTCGGATTTCATACTATGAGTTGGCTCCCGGCAGCAACCTTGACGAGGTCTGGCCTGGATGCGTTTCCTGGCTCAGGGCCACCCATGTGACGGCGGCATTTGGAATCCCCACAGGGGCCAGGAGGGTCTCTACCCCCAGGAAGGGTCTCTACCCCCAGGATTGGATCCGTCTTCGTTACCGAGGGCCCCCCGACATGCGATGTCATCGAATCCCCGGACTCCCCTTACGAACCACCTATATCTTACCCGGGTCGCGGTCTCCTCTGAAGCGATTCTGGAGTGAGAAAGTAATCCACCAAATGCCATTCAACTCCTTTATTTGGAAGGCTTTGTGTATTTCAATAGTGGTCGGATCACTCCTTGCATACCCCCGCTCCGGAGGGTAGTTCGAAGAGGTTCCCGAGTTCCTGGAGTCGACCTTTGCAATACCAGACCTTTCTCTCAAGACGCTACTTGAAGCGACGCTGGGCGCCGTGGGCCGCAACGGTGGCGGTCGCTCTCGGGGTCTTCTCGTTGATCTCGGTGATGGCGGTGATGGAGGGTTTCAAACTCGAGATGAAGGAGCGCATCCGCGGTAGCCTCTCGCACCTGGTGGTGAAGGGGAGCGCCATGCGCTTGCTGGTCGGAGAGGATCCGCTACTGCAGGCCGCTCGCCAGACGGAGGGAGTCGAGGCTGCCAGCCCCTTCATCGAAACCCTCGCCATCTACAAGTCCACCGTACTCGACTACTGCATCCTGCGCGGCATCGACCCATCGACAGAACCCGAGGTCTCCGATTTCGATCTCTACCTACTCAGCGACGATGAGATTGAACAGTTGCAGGCAGATCCGTTCCGGATGCTCCCGGAAGATCGGCCACCTCCAGATCCCCAGAGGGTGGCGGATGTATTCTCGCTCGACCGTCGCCGCCAGATGCTGCGATGGAACTTGCGAGGCGATCCAGGCCTGGGATTCGCTGAGGAAGCCCCCCCCCAGGGGTTGGTGGTCGGGATCGAAGCGCTTCGCAGCGGACGACTGGCCCTGGGTGATATCGTTCAACTCTCCACCTACTCGCCAGTCTCGTACGAACCCAGGATCGGTAAGTTCATCGTGGTCGGTGCTTTCCAGTCCGGGGTCTACGAACAGGACCAGCGCTGGGCCTACTCCGATATCCGTGCACTTCAGCAACTCCTCGACCTGTGGGATGAAGAAGCACAGGACATGCGAATCTCGGGGATCTCACTGCGATTGGCAGATTACTCCCAGGCACCCCAGATCAAGGACCAGGTCCACCAGGAGATCTCCCGGAGAATGGATCTCGACCCGACCGAGGAAGATGCGATTCCGTGGCGATCGCTGGAGGTCAAGAGCTGGGAGAATCAGCGCGAAAATCTGCTCCAGGCGGTCGAGATCGAAAAACGCATCATCGCGGCGATGATGCTACTGATCGTGGCCTTCGCCGCCGCCATGATCTTTCTCATCCTGATGCTGCTGGTGATCGAAAAGAACCGCGATCTCGGAGTTCTACGCGCACTCGGCGCCACTCGTAGCGGAGTCGTCCAACTGGTGTTGAAGCAGGGGATGTTTCTCTGCATCACCGGAGCAGCCATCGGCCTGTTCGGCGGCTGGTTACTGACAGAGAATATCAACGAGGTCCATGAATCGATCTACCGAGCCACAGGACTGAGGCTGTTTCCACCCGACATCTACTACCTCGAACAAATTCCTGCTCACCTACGCTGGCAAGACATCGTACTGGTCTGTGCACCCACCCTCATCTTCGGTTTCTTCGGCAGCCTGTTCCCGGCGCTGTGGGCCGGAAGAAGAGATCCGATCAAGGCGCTGCATCATGAATGATCTCCAGCCAGCTCTACCGGTCCTGACTGCACGAGATCTGTGCCGTGAGTTCTCCCTTCCCGGGGACCGCTCTCTCGAGGTGCTAAGCCATCTCGATCTCGACATTCACGAGGCGGAGATGGTGGCCATCATCGGCCTCAGCGGAGTGGGGAAGAGCACCTTGCTGCACTGCCTCGGCCTGCTCGACACCCCGTCCTCGGGACAGATCACCTATCGCAACGGTGGTCAGACATGGCGATCCCCGGGGCTGAGCGAGCCGCAGCGCTGCGACCTTCGAAATCAGTTCATCGGCTTCGTGTTTCAGTTCTTTCACCTGCTGTCCGATCTCGACGTGCTCGAAAATGTCATGCTCCCGGCCATCGTCGGAACACCGAAAAGCGATTGGAAGCAGCGCAAGCCGGAGATTGAATCGAAGGCTCGCGCCTTGCTCGAAACGGTCGGACTCGCCGGCCGTGAAGAGCAAGCTCCGGGCACTCTTTCAGGAGGTGAACGCCAGAGAGTGGCGATCGCCAGGGCCCTCATCAATAATCCACGGCTATTGCTCTGCGATGAACCCACCGGAAATCTCGACTCCAGCACCAGTGAGAAGATCCACACCCTCTTGCGACAGTTGCACGAGGATCTTGGCACATCGATCCTGGTCGTGACTCACGATCCAGACCTGGCCTCCCGGGCAGACCGCAGGCTCTCTATGGTCGATGGACGATTCGAAGATTCAGCGGACCATACCGGCGGCTGAACTAGTTCGAGCCGATCGAGCAGGCTGCCCAATCCTCCGGCACTTCATGAGATGCCATCAGCACCGAACTGCCTTCGGTACACAATCGATCGAGCAGGGCTTGCATCCGTTGACGCCCATCCTGGTTCTGTGCAGAGAAGGGCTCATCCAGAAGCAGTAACCTTCCGGGAATGCTCACTGCACGGAGCAGTTCAGCACGCTGCGCCTCTCCACCAGACAACTGGGCAGGAAATCGATGGAGCCGATCGGAGATGGCCAGTTGCTCTGCCAGGGCTACGATCCGCGGCTCATTCTCGCGCTTCTTTCCACCGGCAAGGCGACACTGCGCCTCGATGCTCAGATGTGGCCACAGTCCCCGCTCTTGCCCCATCCATCCGATGCCTCGTTGCCACGGTTCAGCACCATCGGCACCGCTGGCGATCGACTGGCCGGCGATGCTCAGGATCCCCGACTGTACCGGAAGCAGACCTGCGATCGCCAGCAAGAGACTACTCTTGCCGGCGCCATTGGGACCGGTCAGGGCCAGTTGCTCCCCCACCTCCAGTTGCAATGTCACCGGTCCGATCACCGCAATCCCGCGGGTGACCACCAATTGATCCAGATCCAGTGCGAGCTCTCGGTCCCCCATCAGTCCCCCCTCTTCCAGCAACGGCCAACCAGCAGCGCCAGAGTTGCGCCCAGCATCGCCAAGACCAGGGCCAGCCTCGCCGCCTGCTCATCATTGCGAAAGTGCATCATCTGATGAAGTTCGAGGGCGGTGGAGGGGTGGCCCGGCGGGGCGAGCAATAACGTCGCCTCCACCTCGCCCAGTACCAGGGCGACACCGATTCCAATCGCCGGAATCAACACTGGTAGCGCCCGCGGCAGACGAATTCTCCAGCGTGCCACCGTCGGCGAGAGCAGATGTGCGGCCACTCGTTCCGAAGCAGGCAGGACACAGGTCGCCACGAAACCACTCGCTGCAGCGAGCGCGCCCAGCTTGCACAATTGTGTGATGGTCAGCAGGAAGGGTAGATCATCGAGCCACAGCGGAAGAAACGGTCGATAGATTCTGGCGACGGCGATGGCGCCCAGGCTCCCCGGCAACATCGTCGGCAGACAGAGCAACAACAGGCCGATGCGATGGCCCCCATCCGCCAGTCGCCAGCCACACAAGATCGCCACGACCGAGGCCAGCAGCGCACGAGGCAATTCTAGCCCGATCGAAGACACCGCATCGACCAGTTCCTCCCCGGCAATCGCTACTTCACTGGCACGAGGCCAGGCCGTGTAGAACAGTACCAGTATCAGTGCCACCGCCGGCAACACCCGAAGAAACAGGAACCGATTGGCCCACGGTAACCGCGGTAATCCATGCACTTCATTGAGGTGGCCTGCCCTTGCAGGCTCAACGCCCGATGAGGTGAGGAAGTAAATCGCTGGGACCAGCAGCGTCACCATCACCATCGCAAGTCTCCAACCTTCTGCCGCATCCCCGACAGTCAAGCGGGCGAGGATTCGCTGGGAGACCGTTTCAACTCCTGCGTAGGAGGGCAACTCTGCGGCCGGCAACAATAACAACAGGAGCAGTCCGGCACATCTGAACGCCGCCGGTCGCAATCCGCGCAGACGAGCGATCAGAGCCACTCCGGGCGGAAGTGAACGCAATGCTCTCTCCTGGGCACGTGGCCACATCGAAACCGCAGCCAGCAATATCGCTGCCGCAACCGGTGCCCAGCGTAAGGAAAGCATCAGAACCGCTCCGATTTCATCGCGAACTGTCGCTCGCAAGGTCGAGGCACCGACGCAAGCCTGAACTGCAGAAGCCAAAGCTGCCGGAGGGATCAAGAAGGAGGCCAGTAGCAGGATCAGGATGAAGCCTCGCAGCGGACCACGAGTTCCCGCCAGCAGAATGGCATCGACGAGTCCGATCAGCGTCGCAAGCAATGCAGCCATCGCCACGATCCTGATGGTCGACAGCACCACTAGCAAATCGGCCGCTGCCACGATTGAAGTCCCCGGCTCCGTAGAGAAGACTTGATCCTCGATTGCGACCATGACGACCGGGATGTAGAAACCGATCATCACTGGAAGCAACGGAAAGATCATCCCGACCGCACGATTCTTCAAGGGTTCAACAGGATCCTTTCCGCTTCTCGAACCGCCTCATGGAGTTGTCCTGCGGCCTCACTCCAATCGATTTCCAGCGGTTCGAATCGGGAGAGTGACAGGCCACTGGCGATCACCGGTACTTCAGTTCTCAGCGGAATCTGGCGACTCGATGAATTTGCCAACCACTCCTCCACTTCCTCACGAAGTAACCAGCGTGCCAGTTCATCGGCCTCTTCTGGGTGCGGGCACCCCTTCACCACGGCCACCACATTGGGTAGCAGGATGACCCCATCTTCTGGCAAGAAACCCTCACCGATGGAAGCCCCCCTTCGGCGCACCACTTCGACATCATCGGTGTCGGTGAGTCCCACCCAGGCTTCGCCTGAGAGCACCCGATCTCGGCTGGATGAATTCGATGAGGCGATCTGTATTCGATTGTCTTTCCAACCCTGAAGTAACTCGCGATATCTTTGCGCTCCAAGAGTGGCCCTCAGAATCGCCAGATGGCTACCGGTGGTTCCAAACCTCGGGTCAGCCATCACCACTTTCCCGGAGAGACTCGGATCGGCCAGCCCCTCGACCGAACGAGGAATATCGGTACTCGCCAGCGATTCCGGATGGGTCGCCACGACTCGTGCACGAGCGGCGAATCCACACCAGCGATCCCCCGCATCTCTCCAGCGAGAATCAATCCCCAGCCCCGCTCCCTCGGGGAGCGTGTCGTAGTGCCCCTCCTGTGCCAGTTGCACCGCCCTCAAGGGCTCATTGGACCAGTGAACATCGCACCTTGGACGCTCCCGCTCGCTGCGAATCCTCTCGGTCAATCCGACCGTTTTGGTCGCCTCGGTATCGAATATGGCATCGACCACGATTCCCGTCTCCTTCTCGAACCGATCGAGAATCTGCTGGGAGTGACTGCGATCATGAGAGCAGTAGATGGTCACCGATCGAGCGTCGGTCGAGAAATGGCTGTTGAGCCAGATCAGAAACCAGACCAGCAAGGCGGATCCCCAAATCCAACGTCGCATCATGACCACCGACCATCCTTCATCGACAACACCCGATCCGCCCTGGCAGCGACCTCGCTGTCATGGGTAACAAGGATCAGTGTAGTGTTCAGTTCATCCCGAAGTTCTGACAGCAACGAGAGCACCTGGTCGCCACTGGCACTATCCAGATTTCCGGTCGGCTCATCACAGAGCAGTAAGCCAGGTTCCTTGACCAGCGCCCGGGCGATGGCCACACGCTGACGTTCCCCACCACTCAACTGAGAAGGCCGATGAGTGCTCCGATCCGCCAGTCCGACTCGCTCCAGCACCTGGGCGGCGGAGACCGTAGGAGCGGCGGAGCGGCGATACTCCAGTGGCAACGAGACATTTTCCAGCGCATCCCGGTCGCCGAGCAGGTGAAAGGACTGGAACACGAAACCGATGGTCTCGTTGCGGATGCGTGCCATCTCCGCGCCGGTGAGCGATTGAACATCTCGTCCACCCAGTTGGTAAGTCCCGGAGTCTGCATGATCGAGGCAGCCGAGGATCTGCAGAAGGGTGCTCTTGCCACTACCGGAGGATCCCACGATGGCGATGAACTCGCCCTTCTCCACGGTCAGATCAACTCCGTCGAGCGCGGCAATCATGCCGTCTCCCTCGCCGTAGCACTTCCGGATCTGTTCCATCTGAACGAACATCGATCTCTCTCTCTCCCTGCAAGTTGTTTCCGCGAGGCCTGTTCCGCAAGGTCTACTTCACAATGCACCTGCGAGGTGCGCTCCAATATGTCACGGTTCAGAGATCTCGACGACCTCCCAGAACCGCCGCCGGATCGAGATTCGCAACCCTCAATGCCGGTAGCATCGACCCCAGTAGTCCTGTCGTCATCAGCCCGATGCAGGTCCCAAAGATCATCCGAGGAGGAAGCCAGGAAGACCACCCCAGTACCGGCTCGATTCCATATTGAAGGATCAACTGGCCGACGAAGATCCCCGGAACCATCGCCGCCAGCGACAACCACACACCTTCCAGCAGCACCGGCAGCATGACTTCCAACACCGTCGCACCTTCGGCTCTTCGCAAGGCCACCTCTTCGAGGCTCTCATCGATCGCCAGTAAGGAGATGGTGCCGGTCAGGATCAGTACCACGACCAGATCGAGGATCCAGATGAAGTGCCCCAGCCCGCTGAAACGATCGATGATGTCCAGCACCACCGAAGTCCATCTCTTCTGAACGTGCAAGAACACTCCAAGTTTTTCGCTGGCGATGATCTTTTCGAGACGAGCGGCGATCTCATCCACATCATCGACCCCCGGCGCATCGACCAGCAGTAGTTGAGGCTGATCGATCTCCGGACGCCAGGGAAGATACAGGTTGAGGAATTGCAGACGGCGAGCCGGGATCGACCGAGCACTGGATGTGGAGTCGAAGGCGCTCATGTACTGTCTCAGAAGCAACGGATCCTTCACCACTCCGACGATCATGGCACTGAATGCGCGTCCATCTCGTATACAGCGAACCGTCTGCCCGATGGCCAGGACTGGATCTCCGAAGAGGATCTCCGCCAACGCCTCGTCGATGGCCGCAGGGATCTCATCGCCATCCTCGGTGGGCCAACGATCCTGTCGCTGGAGAAATCTCCCCGCCAGCATCCCCGGCCTCAGTACCGAGACGAATTCTGGAATCGTAGCGAGGATGGTGTGTCGCATCGTGCCGCGCGGGGTGGTGGATAGACCCAGGTCGATGCGAATCGGCGACACCGAATCGGTGCTCCCCTGCAACTGCTGCTGGATCGAGGCGACATCCTCCATCACCAACGGTCTTCCCTCTGTTTTCACTCCGATGGAGAGGCTTCCCAGCCGCAACGGATTGATCAGCGCCACGAGATCGGTACCGAGCGCTTCAAGGTCGTGGGAGATGGTCCGCCGCCCCCCTTCGATGGTGCCCACGATGGCGACCACCGATGCCAGACCCAGCGCAAAGGTCGAGACCACCAGCAAGGAGCGCATCCGATGGCGCACGATCGACAGCAGTGAGTTCCGCAGAATTCCCGGCAACCCCCTCATCGACCTTCCCTCAACAGCAATGATGGCTCCACATCACTCACTGCCCAGGCGGGAGCCGCACAGGCAATCGCCGCACCAGTGGTGGCGATCAGAACCGCTTCGATGGCTGTTTTCCACGGCAATGTAGCAGTCATCACTGCCGAGGGATCCAGTCCTGCACGGAGGTGGGCCACCACAACCCCGACCCCCACTCCGAGGATGGCACCGACCAGCGAGATCAACACGCCCTCCCACAGGAACTGCCAGAAAATGTCGGCGCGAGTCGCCCCCTCGGCGCGACGCAATCCCACCTCTCCACGGCGGCGACGCCCGGTCAGCAGCAGCAGATTGATCAGTACCAGCAGGCCAATCACCACGGTCACCACGAAAAAGACATCGTGCAGGACCAGATATCCATCCAGCTCCGGGCTTGCGAGGATGGACCAGGCCGCATTGGCGTAGAGAAGCGGCGCCTTGCCACGACGGATCAGAGTCTCCTCGACGAGCACTCTCGCGGAGTTCACTCGACTGGGATCGACCGAGACCACCATCCAATCGACGGGTGCCGCCTTCAGGCTGGCACGATCGACATGCAGTGACATTCCCCCGGTCATCCACGGCGCCTCCACCGGGGCCACCCCCAGCATCTGGAGAGCAGACTCGATCATGCCGGAAAATCGACGGTCCTCTCCGAAGCCGAGAGGATTGACCTTGGATTCTCCCGGCGACTGGATGACTCCCACCACCAGCCAGCTACGAGCGGTCGGTGGAATCTCGCCACCGAGCCCGATCCTGCGATACCTGGAACTGGCGGGATCTGCCCACAGCATCTGCCCGATCGGTGAACCGCTTTCAGCCGCAGGAAGTGCCGCCACCAGCGGTTGCTCCAGTACCACTTCCGGCGGATCGGCGGCCTCTTTGAACCAGCGTCCCTCGAGCAACCGGAGGGATCTGGCAGCGATTTCTCCCTCATCGGAGGCCACCAGGTAGGCCTTCCCCTTCCCTTCAATCGCCGAGTTACCCGACACCGATTGGCCACTGACCAGCGCCTGCGGATAGTTCTCCGCCAACACCGATCGAATCGACTCCAGATCCTCCACCTCGAGCAGGGCTCTGGCTCCCGCTTCCACCTCGACCTGGATCCGGTCAGTGCCCAGTTCCCTCGCTCGTTCCATCGCTGCGGTCCTCGACCCCTGGAGGATCGCCGCAGGGGCGACCATCAGCGCAACCGCCCAGAGAATCCCCTGACAGATCAGGACGGTCCTCCAGGGATGGCGAGCCAACTCCGCCACTGCGCCTCGGATGGAGCCGGGAAGCGGCTTCCTCCACTGTGACAACAGACTTCCTCCAACATCTCTGGACTAATGCCCGGCAGTTGCGGTCGATCCCTCGCCTCCGGGGCACGGGGGGATTATGCTATCCCGATCGTCAAGGGCAACCGGCGTGGAATAGTCAGTGCCAGAGAAGCCCCCCGCACGGGCAGGAGGATCGAGATGAAGAGTATTTTCTACCCATCGAATGGCCGTATTTCGGTGTCGATGAGTGCGCTGTTGGGAATCATGTTACTGCTTCTGGTGCCGATGATCGGCTGCCAGGGACTGGTCCCTTTCGAGGATTCTGTACCCATCGTCAATAAACACCAGCCTGCAGACATCCCCGCTCCTCTCGGTTTTGAGCTCGATGAAAAATCCTGGTCCTACCTGAAATTCCAGCATGCGCCCCTTCCCATGAGAACCGTTGAGGTCATTTACTGGGGAGATCGACCGGTACTGGAGTTGACCCACTGGTACATGGACCAGATGCCGATTCATGGCTGGGAACACATTTCCGGAACCGAAGATCTGGGTGAACAGCAACTGCGTTACCGGAAAGGTGACGAATACGCAGAGGTCCTGATCAAAAGGACACCGGATGAGAGAGGGCACCATTATGTCACCCGCCTCATCGTGAAAATTGGTGTAGAATCCTGAACCTAAGTGCTGCCTAGGTGCAGCGCTGAATGAAAAAGGGAGAGTACATCAAGATGGCCAAGACCGGTCCAGCACGTCCAGACAGTCACCAGCCCACCACCCCTGAGGATCCCGATCAGATCGACACTCAGATCGAAAACCTCACCCTCGAGGTGGCCAAAGCAGCCAAGGTCAATTCAACTCCGATCTTCATCGGGCTGATTATCGTCATCGGTCTGATCACCCTTCCTTCAATTTTCGACTCGCTCAAGGATCGTCAACTCCAGGCCTGGAACAACCAGATCGACACGACGCTTACTGGAGAACCCGATCAGGTGCGGCAAGCCTATCCCGGGTTGCTCAGTGATGTTGAAGGACAAGCGATGGAGGGTCTGGTGATCGGGCGAGTGGCCCGCTGGCTCTGGGATCAGGGGACCGAAGAGGATCGACAGCAAGCGGTGAACTTGCTGGAAAAGAGTCTTAACCGTTTACCGGATAATTACCTGATCAATAGTTACTGGCAGCAGTTCAGCACCTCTCGTGACAGCAGTGTCGGATTCGTGTTGCCGGAAATTCCTGAACTGGTGATTCCCGAGCCGACACCGGCGGTCCCCTCTACCACCGATGATCCGCTCATACCGACACTCACCACCGGCGATCCGGTCAAGCCAGTACTCACCACCGACGAGCCCGTCAAACCAGTACTCACCACCGAAGAATCGGTCAAGCCGACACTCACTACCGACGAG